>JACLAC010017747.1_pt1 | contig 10716 bp, 15 predicted proteins | sample 8027881 | NCBI WGS metagenome assembly JACLAC01 (sample SAMN15725517, study PRJNA655200) | protist metagenome | isolation source: fluorescence activated cell sorting (FACS) single amplified genomes of... | place: Spain: Blaines Bay Microbial Observatory, Mediterranean Sea | collected 2016-01-19 | reverse complement strand
TGGGAACGCTGCTTAACAAAAAATTATCGCAACTGTGTATAAACAATAAGCGTTTAAGCTAATATTCGCGAAAAACGCACGCGGCCTACCCAAAAATATCCGACAATTACCAAGAATTTAAAATGCCATTGCCAAGAAATTTTTCTAAATTGCTATTGCCAAGAAATTCACAGGACAAAAACTCACCTTCGGCGGCACCCTCTAACACGACACGCTTTCTTGCGCTGGACAGTCCATCTAAGCTTTGTTGCCAAATATCAGGTCCGAAAACAGCTCCGTAACCACGCACCCCTGCTGCACGAGGCATCACCCCGTGACCAAGGAGACTAGGAACGCCTTGCGCTAGATGGCGAGGGTGCGGAACGGGATTGGAGTTGGAGATGATGCGCTCTGTCACGTTTATGTTTATGAGTTGCCTTGTCACGAAGACCTAGATTGTCGCTCTAAAATTCGCTGTGGCGGGGGCGAGGTGGAAGAGCTGCTGCTAGAGCTGCTAGCGCTCGCCGAGTAAGTGAACATGGTCATTATGTGTTGATGTTTTACTGCGCCTTCGCTACCCGCGTCTATGAGTTAAAAAATATTCGGAATGGTTAGGAGAGTTCATTCATCGTAGTAAGCACTAGTGAACTCTAGAACATGCAGTCCTACACTGCTTCCCTGTTTCCCGTTTACCAGCAATTCCCATTGCTAATCATGAAGATCATCATAAGCAGTGTCAAAAATAAATTCATTGCGTGGTGGATGTCTCAGTCGCATCTCGTTAACTATCTCTTCTGTATTTTTTTTTTTATATAGGCCATATAAGCCTTGATGAACTCGATTTCATTCGCCAAACTGACACAAAATCCAACCTTCTTCATTCAACTTGTTCCTGTATGATATTGATAAGACTTCTCTTTCGTCGATAGATAATATTTTTCACCTTGACAACTTTTCTAGCCGCCCATCGTCAACCCTACGCTTACGCCTCAGCCGGCATGCCCGTCTTTCTCGACACAATGACGGTAACTTTATCACCAAAAGGCGTGTCCAGCGTGAACACCGCGGCCGGCGCCCACAACGTCGAAACATCGGGGCACGGCTTCGTCAGCGTCACCAACAGCGAGCCGACAGCGGCGCCGCTCAAAGAGTCCGTCAGAGATTTTAATAACTCATCAGAATAGGTAGTGGCGCACGCGAGCACGACGGCTTGGTTAGCAGGATCAATCAAACCACCAACAGCTTCGGCCAGGTCGCCCTTAGCGGCGGACACGTCAGCGCAGGGGGCGAGGCTGTAGTGAAAAAATATCAGTGATTGTGATTTTGGAAAAATTTCGAAGATGAATGTTTGGAAAAAAAAGTCGGAGCATACCACTACTTTTAGTTTATAGAGCGAAATTGTTTAGCTCAACCACAAACAGTTTTTCAACAAGCACAACAACTCACCCCTCCCCAAGTCCGCCCTCCGCTTCAGCCGCTTCCTTCAGCTTTCCAATTAAACCCTGCGCCACGCCGTCCAAGCTCTCTAATAATTCAACACCAGCGCACTTGCGGAACTTGAAGGGCAGCAGCGCCGCCGCCACCACCTGCTTGCCGCAGCCGCTGCCGGCGTCGATGAAGTCAGCTCCTTCGAAGAGGGGACCGCAGGCGTCGCCCGCGCAGGCGTTCAGCACGGCCAGCAGGTTGTCGAAGGACTGGTGTTTATGTGAAGTTGTGAACAACCTGCTGGCCGTGCTGAACGCGTGCGCGGGCCACGCAAGCAAGTGTTTTTGTGAAGTTGTGAAGTTTTGAAGTGATTGAAGAAGAAGAATCTGGCTGTCGACGTATGGTTGTAATTTAAATTTTTCAAAAGGAAGCATTCACGAAAAGTCCAATCTTCAATCGTTAATTATAATTTGTTAGCACAACAACTCACCAACTCCCCGTACTCCAGCCCAACCGCGCCCTCCAGCTCTCCGCCCTCTCCGGATTTTTCAGCCCGCTCGCTCAAAGATAAGTGCTTCACCTTGGCGGAGTTGCCGGCGGTGTCGTCGGCGCTTACGACTGATAAAAACGCCGCAGCCGCCGCGGAGGCGTCGGCCACGACGGCGCACGCGGCCTTGCTCTCGCCGGCGTCCTCGGCCATTTTGTTGCTTTGGAACTTTGTGTGGTCTTTTGGTGTGTGTCCGTAGTAATAGCTGTAAGTTTCGAAAAGTTAATGGAGTGAATTGGAGTAAGGTAGGGTGAGTGGAATTAATGGGAGAGAGGTTTTTTTCAAAGAAGTTTGCAGTTGTAGTTCATTTGTAATATTCCGATTCCCGATGCGTTGTAATTTTTCGTTGGTTGATATATATTACTCAGTTTCCCGATAGATACATAGTGCAAACCCATATTATTTGACGGAACACATATTTTTCAAGTTCGACGTATCACTCAACATCAATAGTCCCTGCAGTCAACAAATGTTCATTTCCCATCGGTTCATTCAGAATCAACACGCAATTTTTCTATGACACCCGAGACATTTGTCTCGCGTGGTCCTCCTCCATCCACAATGTGTTTTTTTCAACGGCATTAGCATTACGCCTCTTTATCCTTCTTCCCACCACCTCTCGAACTGGAAAACACCTCCCAGTCTTCCACCATAAGATACTTCCGAGGATCCAAGTAATACAGGCTGCAGCTGATCACGCTTACCAAGTACCCCAGCACAAACAGCGGGGTCACCTCGGTGGTTTCCGGAAAACACGTCGCGTGCAGCACTGTCGTGAAGATGATGGCCATGGACACCGCGTAGATCTTCGCGATCACGTCGGCATAGCGGAAGAGGAAGCTGATGCACACGCCTAGAAATGCGTGGTCGACGATGATCGCGAGCACGATGAGGCGGTCATTCAGCGAGAGCCGGGGCGAGAGGAAGAAGTCGGTGTCTGGTGACTCGCCTTGTATTGAGCTGAAGAAACTCAGCGTCTGCTTCGACTTACTCGCGTCACTTGTCTGCCCCGACAGCAGGATCCCTCAGCTCAACGCCAGGGTCCAGAAGTAGAGTTTTATGTTTCACCCGTGCAGGCTCGCTCACCGCTTCAATATCAGCTCGTTCGTCACACCTCATACTCAGCTGCATAAAGAGATGAGAAACACCATGAACAGTCCCGCCATCGTCGTTGTTGTGGTGTTTGAAGGGGAGCCTTTCAGACCGCTACTACCGCTTTCTTTATGATCCAGCGAGCAGATCGCCATCGACAGCGTCAGCAGCACGATCTACAGCCACTTCAAGACAGTGAGCTATTTTTTCAACACTACACGGAACAGCAGCGCCGTTAGAACAATCTTGATGTTGCAGAGCAGCTGGTAGTAGGGCCCAGATATGTAGTTGAAGTGCAGGGCGTAGAAGATGAGGTTGTTTTGGATCGCGTAGCACACGGCGGGAACCGCGACGAGGCAGTTGCTGAAGAAAAATGACGATGTCGAACTACCGCTCTCAGTTCAGCTTCATGTTCAAGGTCATCCCTTTCACCCGCTGATGCTCTTCTCCCTCAAAGTCATCAGCAGCGAATAGATAAGTTTGATGAGCTCACTTATGCACACGGCCTCGCCCGTTGAGTAGGGTATGCCCCGTTTTTTGGCCCAAATTACGAGGGTGGTTTGGGAGGTGTAGGCGGCGCCCGCCAGGATGGCCGCCACGACGGAAATGGAGAGGAAAGGCATCTTACAACTGAACTGTTCTTAATCACCTTCTATGAATTTGTTATGTCGTTCTTACTCAAAGTCAACGCTGGAGACTCTCGACTTCTTTTATTTAAATACTGACTTGAATTCGTAGATGCAGCACCTATAGCAGTGGGCTCGTTTGTAAACAACAAAGTAATCCCCTCTCTCGACGTCGTCTCTCGATGTGCGATACTTCAGTACGAACCACCCGCACAGACGACAGATGGAATGTCACACAACTCAAGCCATTTTAATAGTATTTTAGACTCATAAGCAGGTATAAGATGGAATGGTCTTCGTTTTCTCGTTCTCAACGTCCAACTGATCAACTCCAAGCTCACGCTTGTATATTGATAGCAGTCCCTCCCTAACAGTAACAGTAACAGTATCCTATGAGTATCACTTCCGCCTCTACCGAAAATATATATCAACACACGACGCCCCGCATCCGACCGAACGTGAAGTCGGTTGCAGCTGGCGTCCACCGAAACTACTTTTCCATGTCCTTTTTTTAAACGTCAACGCCCGTCCCAAATCAATGGTCGCGTTTCCATTTACGATTGAGGCGGTATGTACTTGTACATGTAGTGAAACACTTTTTTCTAGTATCGACATTTGATTTCGTATATTATCCATGCGAGCGCGGATAAATTCCACCTAATTCAGATTTTAGATTTCGAGTTAGACTCGCTACCTTCTATACACCTAGTCGTACGTCGTCAGACACAAGTCCGAGCCAGTCGAGTCACCAGGCAGTGTCAGAAGTGTAATTGTAGTTAGAGTACGTAAGGTGCCAGCCCCGAGACAAGCAATAGGACAATCCCGTCTGTGATGCTCGCATTCCACACAACAAATTGTGCGAAGGAGCCAGCTATGAAGTCCCATCATTACTCTTTGTCCGGTCCAGCTGAAGCAAGTCGAGGTCAACGTCAAGTGAAGAAGTTTGTGATTGTGCTCTTTGAGATGTGCATGATGTATGTGTTCGTAAGTAAAGAACTTGTAGCTTCGCTTTTTTCGGCCTATCGCCGAGCAAGTTTTCCAATTTTTTGTAGTCTTTTTAATGTTTGTCTTAGAAGTAAGTAGGTACGTACATTATCGACGCTTTTCGTGCAGAGACTTCTTCTATCTACTGCGTAGCCTAAAGCAAAGACCACTGCTTGCATAGAACCTGTCTCTCGAGAACCTCCCTAATTCCGACGCGACCGCAAACCCAAAAACGGCTTGCCACTGGCGCAATAGCAACACGACGTTGCTGTGCTTCAGAAGGAATGTTGTTTAAGCGTGCTTGAGCGATGTAAATGTGAGTAAAGTGATTAGGTCTCTATCTATCTAGTACATAAGGGTATGTTATTTGTTCTAAAAGTCATCAACATTCATTTCATTGTAGCCACACTCTACTTTATTGTAGTAAACATAATACGATAATTTTAGTAGGTCTAGATCTTCTTAAACCCTAACCCTACCTTCATGAGCCGCGGGAGTACTTTATGGAGACGAAACCGATGAACTCCTTCCCCTAGCCAAACCTCCTATAAAGCTACTTAGCCCTCGAGAGGTAGCTGCAGGAACTTCAACTTGAGGAAGTTCACGTTCATACTGAGTCTTACGTTCCTCTGTTTTATCAAAACCGGGCGTGACTACTTCGAATGCAGTTACTGAGTAGAAGTCTTCCTTCACCTCCTTCGCATCAGCACAGCCAAACTTCCCACGTGCACGTCTTACTACGTCTATTTTATGTTTCTTAATCGTAAGCTTCACCAGCTGTGCGTTACGGAGTTTATGATGGGTGGGATCATGAGGTATTTCCCTTTCGTATTTTTCCTTTACTAGTTTTCCAGCCTTACTATGTCTCATGAAGCTTCTGAACCATTCACTGTGGCCGGCCACAAGCGCGGTTTTGAGTGTATTACGATTAGCCAAATCGAACAAGTCTTTCGCTCCTATCTGGTCGGAGTCTGGACTGTACCTGTTTACAATCGCAGCACCTTCTATGGTCAAGCGACCATTAGCGTCGACGGCTTGTCTTTTCGTGGTAAAGTCATAAAAAATACTTGAAGCATTCTCGTTCTCCCAAGCCCAACTCTTCACGGTACTGTACGGTCTTGTAGAAGTCTCAGTCTGCGCCTGTTCAGCCATTGCTGCGTTGTAAAGGTTCTTACGCACGTCAAAGTGACGTCTATTCTTGTCGAAGCCGGGGATCCTTTCATGCTCTCTTGACGCCATACTTAGTCGTCTAGGAAGAGGAGCTTTACCACCTATCATCGGAACAATTCCTGCATGAATAAAAGCTCGAGCAGGTGCGCTACTCATCATGTTGCTTGCGCTAAACCTTCCTCTTCCACGGGTACGCGGATCAGGGCTTTCAGCATCCCCATCGCTTAGATTGGAGCCTGAAGAAAGACCCCGACTCGAAGTCGGATTCAGGAGATCAGGCGCGGCAAAATAACCATTCAGCTCCTGCATAGAGTTCATCATGAACACCGGCTTGCTCAAATCGCGTACGCCCATACCAGCCAAGAAAAGCATAAGGGTAGTATATGCGCGATTCATCGGACTTGAACCGAATTCGATCTCACCGCTGAGCACTCGACTTTTGAACTCTTCTAGAGACGATTTAGTTGACTCAGCAACAGCTTGCCCAGCTTCTAAAGCCTGGGCTTGACCGATGTTACTGAGTGGCGCATCGAACATGACTGACAGGCTTGCCATTGGGGCTTCATCCTGCACTTCATTCTGCTCACTCTTGCCGTGACGAATGAAGTAGACCGTGACTTCTTCCGCATCATTATCTCCCATTTTTACTTCGATGTCGCGGGTGGATACTTCTTTTGTTCTGGGTCCTTCGACAACGTCGTTATCTCCTTCTTTTGCAATCGCGAGTCTGCGTCTGAGTACACTCGCTGCGCCCCGTAAACGAGAACTACTGCGTCCTTTAGCTCCCTCAACAGCACTCTCTGCAGCACGTATCTCCACAGGAACGACATCCATCTTCAGACTCAGCTTCAGCCCGTCCACCTGAACTTGATGGTCCCCGGCGTTGAGCGCGAGCAGGAGTGCAGCCGCACTCAGCTGCGGCGCCAAGTTTTTCGAGAGGAACATGGTGTTGGTGTTGGAGTGGGTCTGGAAAAGGTTATGGGTTTCTACTGGCTAAGGTTGTGGTTAGGTTTCAGTGGCTTGGATGATGTTGATGTAAATGAATTTGATTCCTTCGTAGATGTAAGTAATGTTATTCTATTTTGCTATGTGATGGTACGGGTATGCGGATGCGCGCGGAATGGGGTGATGTGAAAAGGTTCTCTTAAAAGCGTCGGTGCGAGTCGATGTTACAGAAAAGTCTGTTACAGTTCAAAAGGCTGTCTAAGTGAAAAAACATTCCATCCCGTAAAAAAGTAAAAGTGTCAGCATTCGATTGATTTTTTTATTTTTTGTACGAATTCGGCAATATGAGGATCTTCTGGATCAGACAAGTAAATATATATTTCGCATTCATCAAGTGATCAAGATCATCTTCATCATCTTCATCCAGAGAGCCATCGAGGTGAGCAGATCAAGATAATAGTGAGGCAGACTGGTGCAGTTATACAAATCGAATTATTGACTTTGATAGACAGACAGTAAACGCAGGCTAAGGACTCATAACAAAGTTGGTAAAACATCGGTTTCAAGAAATGAAGTACATTCTGTTTTTCCATCTAGATCATTCCGTCGACTTTGGTGAAACAAGCTTTTCATCAACCAGTCAAAAAATTTATGATGCCCCCACTCCCTTTTTCATGTGCGCGATGATGTTCGCCCGGTCGTCTCCAACCGATTTCGTACTAGCAGACTCTTCCGTCTTCAAGTTTTTGTCCTTTGAGCCTATGGCTGTGACTGTCTCCACTTTTTTAACATCCGCAGCTCCTCCTGCAATCGAGCTCCCCTCATTCGAACTCCCAGAACCAGAACTATCCTTCACCCCCCGCCCTTCAATCCCATAGTACCGCACGTAGCTGCTGATGATCGCCACGAACATCAAAGGAGCTGTTACCGGAAATGTTAATTTATACAACAAGGTGCCTTCGGCAATGCCCAGCGCGAAGTGCTGCGGATTCCTGACCCTAAAAACCCGCTAGATGAGCTGCACCGAGCGGCTACTACTCCTATTTTCAGGAAAATTTCATTCACAAGTCGTAGTAGGAGTCCAGAAGCCATTTTAAGGTTTGCGACCTAAAAACCAGCGGCATTTTTTTGCCAGCGTCGCCCTTCGTTGAGGGCGCAGCCGCTCAGGCAGCTGAAGCTCGGCCGCTCACGTTCTGCGCTGGGGTAGCAGAGGAAGATGATGCCGATCCTGCCCCTCATTGTCACTTGTTTCTCGTAGCGGCGCGATCAGCAGCGCGCGCGCGCCGCGTGGCCATATACGCATCAACGCCTTTTTTGAAGCTGCTCTGTCCCTCGCCGACCACTCTCTCCCGGAAGCGCGCCCAGCGCCCCAGCTTCCAGCGAACCACGCCGCCAACTATTCCTCCGCTGCCTTATCACGTTCCCGCGCCACCGTTTTATCCCCCCGCGGCAGCACCACCTCAACCGCCAGCAGCATTTGCATTGACAGGGCCCCCTCCCGTGTACCTACTAGAGAAACGCGTCGCGCCTACTAGCGATTGTCACTCAGTCTTTGACGCACGTACGCATTATTCAAAGCCCTTTGCCTTTCTTTTGCGATGAAACTGACTAAAGGTTGATATCTGACTCCAATGCCCCAGTAAACCCCTAACAAAGCGTATTTTCAGCCTAAGAACATCTAGCCGACGCTACTAGATATCAGAGACGCTCAACCCGTACTGCTCCCCGAGCGAGTGCTTGATGTTTTTGGTCAGTCTACTGAACATGCCGGTATGGTCGTCGTCGGTGTGACTGTCGTACTTCTGCTTATTATAGCTCGACGTGGGCCGTGATGCTACTGAACTGCTGCTGGTAGGGCTGGCCTTGTTCTTGTGGTTCCTGTGCTTCCGCCTGAGCCGCAGAGCTAGAAGAGCTCGAGCTCGATGAGGAGGAAGATAAAGAGGAAGACATCTTCTCGTGATTATTGCTTTTATGTACACACTTTTTTTGTCTATGAGTTTGCCTAAGAAGATACAGCTTGTCCTTGTTGTACGTAGTCTAACTATTTACGTATCTAAGAGCTGTGAGCCATCGAAATTTTTTTCAGTCGATAAAATTATTTTTGATGAAGTGAATCATGCGAAAATGAAAAGTTTGACACGATAGTGACAGAACGAAAGCAATGCGTCTCCCAAAAAGTAACGTAAAGCTAAATATCGTAGCCATGGCTGGCTTATACTCATGCATAACCATAACCATAACAGTCGCAAGTGCAAGTCGTGCTCATCTAAGTCTTCAGTCTGTTGCTAACATCGCGTGACGCCTGTACCATCCTGTGGCCGCGCGACCCCTTTGTTCTCAGTGCTAATGCAGTTACGCTAACATTCTTTGCCCTATCATTTTCATTCCGAGTTCTAAATTTTTTTTTAACAACTAGCCTCTACGTGTGCCTACGAATGCCTGTCATGGCGCCATCAACATGCTACTCCTTGTGAGTTGTGCTTCCGATCCTCTAGCTCCTTCAATTCAGTCAATTACAACTTAACGAAAACGATAGTGGTTCATTTGACATTGACTCGTCGCGGTCCAGGAGGTGTGAGCGCGGCAGGTTTTCCATTCCTATGAGCGATGTACAAGTGTTCGCCGCACCCACCCTAGACCGTCTATTCCAATCCCATCGAGGACTAATCCTACGTCTACCTCAATCTACCCCGTTCTTTCAAGCTATGCTATTACCTTCTGTTCCTATGTTCAACATATATTTTTACCCCAAGCAACTCACAAACCAAGTTTGAAACGTCTTCTTGTTTACTGTACTACATACACGGCACTCGCAATACGCTACCCAAAACTCTAAAGTGATATGATGTGATACACCCGAGGTGATGTGATTATCCCAACATTTTGTGTATAATTTTTACCCTACGTCCCCATCCCCTACAACTATCTAAATTAAGACCAGAGAAGTTAATCGCGTCTTACCCCTTAGCGACAGCGCGTTTACTTCTTTTCTTCCTGCTGTTCACCTTCCTTCTTTTCGGAGCCTTCTTCCGAGGACTGCTGCTCGCCCTCACCCGAGTTATCACCCGACTGGTACATCGCCTGCGAGATCTTCCAGCTCGCCTGCTGCAGGGCGTCCTTAGCTTCCTTGATGGCCTCGACGTCGTCACCCGCCAGCGCCGTGCGCGTGGCCGCCATCTTCTCTTCCACGTCCTTCTTGTCCTGAAAGTGCGAACAGGAAAATATTTGAAGGTGTTCACGCTCGGTCTCGTAAGACGTGCAAAAGTGTACTCACATACGAGCTACAGTAGTGTTTTTGTTAGATGAAAGTGAAATCGCAATGTACATCTTGACATCCGAATTGAAAATTTGTAAAACTTGTGGTGATATTGTAGTAAATGTGTACCTCAGCCGAGATCTTGTCCTTGAACTCGCTCACCTGCTTCTCCACGGTGTGGATGAAGCTCTCGGCCTCGTTCTTGGCGGTCACGGCGTTCTTCTTGGCCTGGGTAAATTTGAATGAAAAAATTTGAGTCACATCACGACCGGGTGCGAGAGCAGTATAAAAACGCATCTCCCCACTGTAAAAAACTGTGCTTTTCCTTGTCAAATTCGTCACATGAATTTCAAGTTCAACATAATAAATCACCTCGTCCTCGCCCTTCTTGGCCTCGGCCTCCTGCACCATGCGCTCGATCTCCGCGTCCGACAGACCACCAGAAGACTGGATGGTGATGGCCTGCTTCTTGCCGGTGGACTTGTCGCTCGCGCCCACGTTCACGCAGCCGTTGGCGTCGATGTCGAAGGTGACCTAAGCAATTAGAAAAAATTAACAGACAAAAATACCCGGGTGTCTGAGACTCGAATAAATGACGTTTTTCATTGCGTTTCCAATACGAAAACACTGCCTGAAATCGATTCTTCAACTTGCACAAAAAGTTGAAAATTCTGCTTGTGTAAACTTACCTC
>JACLAC010004549.1_pt1 | contig 10716 bp, 7 predicted proteins | sample 8027881 | NCBI WGS metagenome assembly JACLAC01 (sample SAMN15725517, study PRJNA655200) | protist metagenome | isolation source: fluorescence activated cell sorting (FACS) single amplified genomes of... | place: Spain: Blaines Bay Microbial Observatory, Mediterranean Sea | collected 2016-01-19 | reverse complement strand
CAAAAATTAAAGTTTTTAATGAATGGCCGATGATATAATAAATATTTGTTCTTTTTTATTATTGCAGTTTGCCATTCTGTTGGTCCGGCGGTTTTTTTTTAAATTGCTTCGTTTTGTTGATGAGTGCGTGAAATCCATCGTTTGAGAGAATAATAAAGAGAGAGAGAAACGAGAGAGAGAGAAGGGAATGGCGACGACGACGACGGCGGCGGCGGCAGCAGATAGTAGTAAGAGTCAGTCGGGAGGGGGTGGAGCGCAATCGTCGAAAAAATCAAGGGGAAAGGGCAGGTCGAAGAATAAGAAAAAGGATCACCCGCAGAGCGACAAAAAGAAGGGCAAGCAGCAGGTGAGCAGCGCTCCTGCGTATGCGTGGTCGTCATTTCAAAACTCACCGGAGCCCGAAGAGCTTCCCGTGCCATCGTTTGCTGCGGAAATTTTTGTAGGTGGAGAGGACGTGGGCGCGATGTCGGAGCAGCTCCGAAGCCTCTTGGGGGTGGGATAAGTATTTTTAGTCAACTTTTTTTTAAATAATATCTATATAGCTACACACGGTCGACTGCCTATTTTAAAAACTAACTGCGAAAACATGCGTTCATGGAGCGTAAAAGGCGCTGAATAGAGTGAGAGAAAGTGCTCTCGATGGATGCTCGGTACTCACGTGCGGTCCAAGGACCTGCGCAGCGCGCAAGGACCGCCCGCCGATTAACCCGCTGCCAATGCTCTGGAGATGTTTTGCATGCTGCGTCGGCGCCACGAAAAGAGCGTTGCAATCATCTTTGCACCCGCATCGGCTTTGTATCGTCCGTCTTGCCTCCGTCGCTCCCATGCCTCCCAGATTCAATGCACACGTCTGCTGGCGAAGATGCGACGGAATATCTAAAAGATGAAGCGGAAGGGAATATGTGTTCCACGACGCGATGACCAACGTTGCGTTGCTGCTTTGCTCAACGCGCAGCACCTTTGAGATGGCGAATGCAGAGCGGACGATGCCGCCTTGGTGCGCAGACCCAAAAAAGAGGGCGCACGCAGCCATCTGGATGCTCCAGCACGCCCACGTTTTTTTGAAAGCATTTGGTCGACGATGCATCCCGCCAAAAGCGAGAGAAAGGGGGAGCAAAAGTGGCGCAAGAAAACGGGGTTCTTGGTGCGGAAAAATGGAGAGGACGCAGAGAGGCACAAAAATGGATGCGGCGAGCATCTTGGATACGCGAGCGCGAAGAATGCTTGCTGCTACTGCAGCAAAAACTGGGCCAAAAAGAAGCTGGCAGTTTACAGCGACGTGCGTCAAGCGAGGATGCAGGCCGTGCGTCGCTAAATTGTCTACGTCTAAATTGTACGCAAGGTTTCGAACTGGCGCAGGCACGATCGAAAGGGGCGCACTGCGATCCACGTGCACTCGATGCCACCAGCAATCAAACGCAATGATTGCCGCCGCGACGACTACGCCAGAGATGCAAAATAGGCCAAACGAGCGCCATTTTTTATCACGAATCAAGGCAAGCGCAACGATGCTCGCTGCGAATGCTGGAAAGGTGATTCTCACGAAGCATCCTGCTGCGACGATCGTGCCGATGGATATCCACTTTTTCGTGCATTTTAGAAAAATGCACGCAGCGAATAAAACGTCGAGGCAAAAGAGCTCGAGTGCATTTGAAAACGTCCGCGTGGAGAGAACGACCGCAATCCACGACGACGCTCGCAGCAGAGTGGCCGCTTTTGCTGCAGTATCGCCGTTGAGATGCTTCGAGAGCTTGTATGTGATTGCATCGGACGCTGCCGAGAGACCAAGCATGAAAAGACGCGGGGCGACTAAACGCGCCCAACCCGACGCTTTTGAGCCTGTAAGCAGTCGCACTATTTTGAAAGCGATGCCCGACGTGCAGGCTATCGGCGCGTACGACCGGAACGGCTGAGAAGACGCATACTCCCAAGGCAAATCTGCGATGATTGCGCTTCCAAATACATGCGACGCCATGACTTCGCCGCTTTGGAAAAACTCATCGGGGTGAATGTAACCCGGCGAAACCACAAACGCTGCGCGCACGCATAAAAGAGCCGCGTACTTGTATGCAAAAAGCGCCTTTGTCATGTTTACTCGTAGAAAAAGGTCGATATCTCGGCAACCACGCGTCGGATTCACTCCAAACTTCTTGGGTCCTGGATTTTTTTTTGCCTTGGAGATGCTCTGCGCGAAATGCGGGCCTCCTCTGTAGGTTTATTATTCCCCCTTTGATTAAAAAATCGGGCGTTTTTCCCTTTCAAAAAGTGAAAAAAAGATGAAAAAAGATATTTAAAAAATTCAAGATTGCGCATTTATTATGTCGGATTGGATGATTTGCCATACCGTTACCTATTGAGGGAGCGATGCATCATCGCCTTGACTACTAGTAGTATGGCAATATATTATGGGCATTTCTTATTTCTTATTATTTTATACATTACAATCGCATAAATAGATCCGTTGAAAACAACGTTCCGGCAACACGCTGCTTTATTATATATGGTAGTACTCGTATAATAACAGTATGGAGGCAAAACTTGGAATTATTGTAAAAATATTAAAAAAATAATATTATTGTATGAGATATTCAATAGTTAACATTATTAAATATTATTTAGATTGATGATGACGAACGCGCGTGCATGGTGGCATTAGTAGTACTACATGGGAGATGATGAAGTGAATATTTATTTTTAATAATCGGGGAGGTAAAGTTGCTCCATTGAATTTTATTAAATAATATTATGATGGGACAAAGATTTTCGTTTTGTTTGTTTGGATGCGTTATTGTGTTTATATTTTTGCAATTCGCGTTTGAGTATTGTATTATTTTTTAGGGGGTACATATTAACTAGTTATTTAGCATGGGAGACGCGCCGAGCAAAGTAGCGGCGTCGAATTTGCCAGAGAGGATACATGTGTGGCTGCACCCGGATGTTCCCCTTCACGTGGAAGGATCGCACTACTCGTCGAAGCTTTTAGCTGTGATATTTACTCTAGGAATGGCGTGGATGCTGTATAGCGTTTTCCTCGCGCGCACGCGCTCGCTCCGGAGCTTTGTGAGGGACGTGGGCGTTCGAGTGAAGCGCGTGAGAAAAGCGGCGCGGGAAATCGAGCGCAAAACGTTTCACCTCACGGGTCTCATCGTGCCGCTTCTTTACAGTCTAATGCTCGATTATCTCAACTTTTCCCATCGAGACTGCGTCACCTTTTTCGCTTCTGGCACAGCTTTTGGATGGGCCGTCGATATTGCCCGCATACACCTCAAATTGGTGAGCGATAATTTTCCTCTCCGTCACATTTTGCGCGAAAAGGAACAAAATCAACTGTGCGGCGCGTGCTACTTTAGCCTCGGCGTAACGCTCGCCATAGCCTTTTTCCCTCCCGAAGTGGCGATGTGCTCCATCGTTTTTCTCGTCCTCGGCGATTTGTCGGCTGCTCTAATTGGCGTTAGCTTTGGTGGAGACACAGTGGTTGTAAAATTAGGCCGCGAGGGGAAAAAGTCAGCTGAAGGATCGCTCGCCATGCTCGTCGTTTGCTTTGCTGTCGGCGCGCTCTCCTTTCTCAAGGTGCCCCTCGGCGAATACGTCGCATTTGTGGGCGCCATCACTGCAACCCTCGTTGAGCTATATGAACCATTTTCTCTCAACGATAATTTGACGATACCCCCTTTAAGCTGCGCTGCCATGGTTTGGGCACTCAATCGCGTCGAAAGCAGCGCGTGCAATGGGTATTAAAGTGTACATATTGTATATATTTCAAAAATATTTTTAAGAGAGTATTTACTTCAAAGTGTCGGATCGTAGCTCAATCCGCTCGTTCTTTGCCGCCGCAGTCTTCTTTTGGGCTCTGCTTCAGGTGCATCTATTGAGAGTCCAGCGCGCGTCTCGAGCATCGCCAGCTTTTCGTTGAGCGCGTCGAGCTTGCGCGAGAGGTCGTCCACGCCGCTTTCGCTCGCTGCAGGCTCATCTTTGACGTCGGCGTCGTCGTCTTCATACCGCTCCATTCCGTAGCTCAGATCGCGCTCGTATGCATCATCATACATGTACGGCGGGGCTTGCGGCGGCGGCGGAGGAGGCGGCCGCATTTCCGGGCGCGCATGGGTCATGTTGTATGGGTCGTAGAAATAGCGGGGCCGCTGCCCGGGGTGGGGTCCAGCAGAGTAGTACGCGCCCGGGTGCACGCCGCGAAGCCACGGAGATCGTCGTCCCCTCGCCCACGGATTGGCGTCCCAGAGACCATCCTCTCCCCACAGCATGGCTTTTGCGGCGTCTGTGAGATACCTCACGCGCTCATCGAGGTTCCTCTCATCGCGAAGCGAATGCCTGAGCGCGTCCTCTAAATCGCGGTCGATAAAAGGCTTCTGCGCAGCAGAATCCTGATCGCTGCCTTTCTTGGAGCGTTTTTTCCCTGTCTTTTTGCTCTTGGCCGCGAGCTTCGCCTTGAGCTCAATAGCAGCAGCCTTTGCTTCAAGCGCACGCGCCATTGCCTCGATGCTGCCGTCAGCTCCTCGGGGGAGCGCGCCGTGCGTCGCAGACATGGCGCGGATGCCAGAGTCTGCGTTGGGAAGGGGTCCGCCCATCCGGAGAGCAGCGACGTCATCCGCCGCATCCAAGCCGCCCCTTCTCACGATATCGTTACGTCTATTCAACTCACGCATGATCCTCTGCCGCGCACCTTCCAGCATATCGATTTCCTCTTCCACGCGTTTCTTTTCGATGCCGCTAGGACGCATGCCTGCGGCGCCGCCCTGGTTCGGGACCCCCCTCGCGACAACACCATACGCCCCATATGCTCCGTGGCGGCGCAGCGTCCGAATGCGCTCTTCGATATCATCGAGCTCTCCCATCAAGCGCACCGTCTGCGCGGCAGTGGGTCCGCTTCGAACGCCGTACCTATGAAAGGGCCTCGATGCCCACGGGTGGACACCCCCACGGGGCGCCGCCCCCCATTCCATCGTCGACGACGCGCCGCTGCCGTACCCTCTCACGCTATACATATCATAATGATGCCGATCAAACGCGGGTGGGCGGGCGTACATGTCATTATACCCAACCTCTTCGTAGTCATAGAAGCCTCTGCGGTCCATTTTTTTCGCAACGTGTCTCAAAACAAACGTATTCTTCTAATTATTATTATCAAAGGATACAAATACGCGACGATGCGATCAATGGAATAATATTAATATCACAAAAGTCGCGCGCGCGTTATTTGTAGGAGGAAAAAGAAAATAAAAAGCGCAAATCACCATTTTATTATTTATTTTTTTTGATTTTTTTTTTAAAAAATTTTTTGTAAAACTTAACCGTAAAAAGACCTGTGACCTGTGTCTTAAAATTTTTACTGTACAGTATGCCTTTTGTCTTTTGTCATAATAATTTATGGGTATCCTCCATAATATAAATAGTTATTATTATTAGCGTCAGGCGTCAGTAATAAACTAAAATTAATACAATAGCCGCCCTAATAAATAATAATATAACATATTTAGTTAATATGGGCGGAGAGCGCAGCTCGAGCTTTTTTTCCTTCATTACGTACTCGTATGTTAATTAATATATTACTCGTATACCCATATAATAATAGTACAATAATGGACAAAGCACGACAAAAATAATGTATGCGTTTGCTTAAGTACGTACATACCCATAGTGGTTATTATATAACGCATTTTCTCTAATATAATAAATCGCAGTGATGACCATTTGCGAATAATAACGGGATTAGCAGAGAACGTTCTTTCTGAAATTTTCTGACCCAAGAATGTGTGATGTGTGTGTACGAGTTGCCTCTGCTGGTACAATGATATTTATTTTGGTGTTTGTTTTATTATTTCTGTTTTATATTTTAAAAAAAGCTCTTTATACTGGTGCATATATTTATTGAATAATAAAGAAAGAAGGAGAATCGCCTCTTTTTTTTTGTTGATTCCTTCGCGCGTTCAGCATACAGTATCACGAACAATATTGAGAGCCGAAGGTCGACGTGCCCGCGTATATATCGTCTTTTTTCAGCGCCACTGAGGACTCCTCCGCCACCACCTCTACGCTATCTACCTCTTCGCTAAAATATCATAAATATGTTGGAACGACTTCCGCCAGAGGTTCTCGATCGCACCCTTCGACTCGTGGTGGAGGACGTGCACGATGCGCGGAGGTACGCGGGTGTTTCGACGACGCTTCGAAACTCGGTGCGTCGGATCTTGTCGTCGGAAATAGCGGCGCGTACGGACGCTCAATTTATACAAGAATTGTTTGAGCTCGGCGGCAACGAGGCTAATTTTTTTATGGTTGACGAGGTCGTCTCTATTATGAACGAGAGTTTTCCTGGCACCCCGTTTTACTACGAAGGTGGTATTGTCTACCCGATGTATATAAAAAAAGTCGCCCACGACCTTATTAAATTTCGCTTTCGCGTTTCTGATTTCAGTGAATTTGCGAAGAGCGATTTGTTACTTCCTATTTTGGAAAAGGGACCTCATCCTAAACTGAAATTTTGCTTGGAAGCTTTCGAAGAGATAGACTTTTGGCCTGTCAACTCGGGCGATGATTTTTACTGTGCTATCCCTGTTGCCCAACTCAGTTTTCTTCCAAATGATGAATCAAATGCAAGCTCTGAAGATTGCTACGAGCTCACGGTGAGAGGCCATTGCGAGGATTTTTATTGGGATTCTGATCTAATTGAAACGCCACAATTCGATGCACTCGAAGCGCGTCATAAAAATAGAATGTGCACGCAGGGAACAGCTTTTTTTGACTTTTGGGTGGATGAATCGCTGAGAGCGAGATTAAATGCCGCAATCGATACCTTTGCGTCTCTTCAACATCCTGATTATCATCCCCACTCACGAGGCATCGTGCGCGATCTTGTCCATCCCGCAATTTTCTCTTACATTGCAGGCGTATCGCCTCTAAATGAGGGTATCACTCTCCCAAAAGGTTCCGGGACAGATTTCTGGAAGCGAACATTCGAGGGTTCAAAGTATCAATGGCTGCCAAGCAATTTTCGCGTGGACAAAAATGGAAAGGTGGAAATACTCGATTACATCAACAACCTCTCGCCGCGATCAGAGCATGAAGAGCTTTACAGCTGCTTAGCAGAAGTGTTTCAAACTGCGGTGCCTTTAGTTGACATTGTGTATAACTATTGCGTTGCAGTGAAGCCGCAGCTCATGGATGATGCATCGAGCGATAAGCTGCTTGAGTATGACTATTATGGTGAACGTCAGTGTCCAGTTGTCCCAGTGAGTCGCACCAGTACCATTTATGGAAGGGAACTACAAGTAATTACAAAGATCGTCGATTACGAGCTACCTCCTGGGGAAGCATACGAGGGAGTATGGCACGTCGAGGGAATGTCCCACGAGAGAATCGTGGCAACAGTACTATACATTTCCAGCCGGAGCGATTCGCTTGAAGGAGGCTCGATCGCATTCAAGCGCGCGATGCACATGGCTGAGGGAGCATTCACTTTCTGCAACGTTGATCAAATGAGGCACCGACGATTCGACGAAATATTTAATGCATCGATGGTGCCAATGGGCGAGATAAAAACCCCGGAGGGCCGCATGATTGTGTTTCCTAACTCGCACGTTCACAAGGTGAAGAAGCTGATAAACACATCAATGACGACGCTTGCGCGGCGGCGAATCGTCGTCTTTTTCATCGTGGACCCATCAGAAAGGATCCCCAGCACACGCGAGGTGCCCCCGCAGCAGCAAACCATGACCATGGAGCAAGCAAAAGCGCACCGATTGAAACTCATGGAAGAGAGAAAATTCAATAAGCAGGATTGGAACGTCCGAGAAATTGAGCTCTGCGAGCACTGATTTATTTATTTTATTATTATTTATTACAATGCCTTACCATATTATCATTACTACTACTCCTCTCCTTATTTTATTATTTTATCACGATGGCAGGTATAGGTAGGACGGTCCAGATATCGCCGCCACGTCGCCGTCATCACCGTTCCAATATATCATCATACCTTATTATCATACAAACAATGAGGCAAAAAAAGAAAAATCAAAAGATTCGATTTCATCATCGTCTCAAAGGTATTATTAAGGAATTAAAAAAAAAAAGTAAATAAGAGAAAAGAAGAAGAATGCATCAATCTGCAAAATAACGTTGCTTCTCTTCCTTCCTTTCATCCATTATACGTGCGCTTTGCGAGTTTCATTATTTCAGAACCTGCATTATTTAAAAGGATGAGGGTATGCGGCAGGGTGGCATCGGCGTCGGTTCGTTCGTGCGACAATGCAGCGGTGATACGCGTCGAGAGAGAAAGCGACGACGCTTTCTCGGGCATCGTGGTTCATTTTGTGACGCCGTCGATTGTGCGCGTCCGCGCAGTGGCAGCGCCCGTGAGTGTTGATGATGCTCAAGAGCGATCTTATATATTTACGAAAACATCCTGGGCCGGGGAGCTCGATGCCTTACTGGCAAATGAGCGCGAGCGCGTCCAAGGAGTCGCGCCAGTAATACGCGAAGAGGGAAATATCATCGAGATAACCTCGGGCGTTCTGACCCTGCGATGCTCGAAGGCTGATCAGAGCATATCCCTTCAGTTGGTAGAAGAACGCACCGGCGTGGTTCTAATCGAAGATCAAAAGGGTCGCAGCTATTGCGTTGACTCAAATGGGAGACGGCACCATATTGTCAACATTGATGAATCGGACGCCTTTTTCGGCGGGGGCGAGAGCTGCGGGCCTGTCAACAAGAGAGGACACCTCGTCCACTTTTCACCCCGCGACGCGATAGGCCACGACCCCCAGATGGGTTCACTGTATAAACATATCCCCTTTTGGATCAAGGCAAATCGAACGTGGGCAGGCAAACGCGCTCTAGGCGTTTTCTATCACACGACCTGGGACGCGGAAGCTTCGTTTGGAAAGGAGATTTCCGGATATTTTCCTACTTTCCGCAGATTCACGCAAAATGGCGGCGACATAGACGTCGTTTACATGTACGGCGCGGGCGTTGACGATTGCGCGAGTAAGTTCACCGAAATGGTAGGTCGCCCCACCATGCTTCCCAAATTTGCGCTCGGCTACCTCGGCAGCACGATGTACCTAGCGGAGCTTCGTACTGGGGCGGACGATGCGCACATCGCATTCGTGAAGCGCTGCGCCGATCTTGACATTCCGATGGATGGTTGGCAGCTGAGTTCGGGGTATTGCACTAAGGAGAAGAGTGGAAAGCGGTGCGTGTTTTACTGGAACAAGGAACGATGGAAGGATCCCGGCGCGTGGTTTGCAAAAATGAAATCATTGGGCGTGGTCGTTTCGCCAAACGTAAAGCCAGGTATGCTTGTGGGAGAGCATCCGTTGTACGAGGCATTTGCGGTCGCGGGCGCCTTTGTGAAAAAGGCAGGCTGCGATGACCCGTTCGTTGGACAGTGGTGGGGAGGACAGGGCTCATTTGTTGATTTTTCCAATCCTGCTGCGCGCGATATTTGGAAACACGTCCTCACGCGCGAACTCATCATGAAGGGCGGCGTCCCTGGTGGGACGGCATCCGTGTGGAACGACAACAACGAATACGATTCGTGCGTCATCGGCGCAGGACACGCCGTGGCGGACTTTGAGGGGAAGCCGTCTTCTATGGAGCAGCTGCGAGTTGTCATGCCGAATCTTATGTCGCGGTGTGGGCTTGAGGCCGTGCAGCAGGCTCGACCTGGCGAAAGGCCTTACATTATTTGTCGCTCTGGCTGCACAGGCATACAGAGGTATGCCCAAGTGTGGGGAGGCGACAATACGACGAGCTGGAAAACGCTCAAATGGAATGTTGCCCAAATCCTTTCCGCTGGTATATGCGGCCTAGTGCACTACGGCTGTGATGTTGGGGGGTTTCATGGTCCTCGACCAAGCGCGGAACTTCTCGTCAGGTGGGTCCAGCAAGGCATATTCCAGCCGCGGTTTTCAATCCACTCTTGCAACAACGACAACACTGTCACACTTCCATGGATGTACGGAGAGCCGTACACTTCCATGATCCGAAATGCCATACAACTTCGTTATTCTCTATTTTGTTACCTGTACTCCCTCACGCATGAAGCGCATGCGTTTGGCTCGCTCCTTTTGCGGCCGCTTTTTTACGACTTTTTGGCGATGTGGAGTGCTGGGAAAACAGCACGGATGCCATGCTCGGTCCATTTTTACTCGTTGCAAACGTGCTCGAAGAAGGCGCGAGCAGCCGCAGCGTCTACCTTCCACTCTCGGAATCCAAAGCGGACTGGTACGACTTTAATACCCGCGAGCGGTACAAAAGCGGCACGCGTATCAGCGTACCCGTCACCCTCGACTCGTGGCCGATGTTTCTCCGCGGCGGTGCAATTTTGCCAATGACAAAAGATATCACCAGGAGCATCGCCACTTGCGCCGTGCGAACGATCACGTACACTGTTACGTGCCTCGAGAACGCTACGTTTAAATACTACGACGATAAAAACGACGCCAACACGTCTGCTCGCACTTTAACTACGTACCGCACAGTAATCGACAAAGACCACGTCACGCTGCACGCTACGTGCAGCGCGCGTCCTCCTTGCCCCAACCGAAAGAGGCTCGTGTTTGAGTTTATTAGCGAAAAGGGGGCGCTGTTTGTGTCTCTCAACGACGCTACGCTGACCCACTTTGTCGACGTCGATGAGCTGCTCCCGAGTGGCGGATGGACATACGACGCGGGGGCGAAATGCGTGCGCGTCTCGTT
>JACLAC010000820.1_pt1 | contig 10716 bp, 11 predicted proteins | sample 8027881 | NCBI WGS metagenome assembly JACLAC01 (sample SAMN15725517, study PRJNA655200) | protist metagenome | isolation source: fluorescence activated cell sorting (FACS) single amplified genomes of... | place: Spain: Blaines Bay Microbial Observatory, Mediterranean Sea | collected 2016-01-19 | reverse complement strand
TCTCTTCGGGGCGCATCATGCTTGAATGGCCTGAAGGAAGTGAGGTCGATGTGTGACATCGTTCTTTTTCGTATTTATGGCCATAGGAAAATCGTTTGTTGTACGGCCCCAAGCAAGCTCTTCTCCATTCTGCTGCCGTACACAATCGTTTGCCGACACTGCTGCAATTCTCTTTGGCTTCACTTAAGGATGAATAGGCGAGGGCTTTTTGATGCGGTCGGTTTGGGAATTCGAACTCGTCTATCCAAAATTGTCCTTGCGGGTGTTCCTCGTCCACAATGTTTACCATGTGACGCTGATCAGAAGGTCCGACAGAATTGAAATCTACCGGCTCAGGACAAGCGAGAAGGAAAAGGAAATACTGCATTTGTTGCTATACCACGGTGGCGTATTGCGTCTTAAAAAAAAGTGAATAAATCATGAAGTCATTACAAAAGAATTGGATCAGCAGGAACAAATTGTTTGGAATCAATTCCGGCTAGGGTAAGGATTGTTGCACCAAAATGTTTGGATGAGATTCGTTCCCCACCAGCATCGAACTCTCCCGACAAGGTATCGATCGGCTGCCCCAATAATTGATCATCATAGCCACCGATTACTCGACCACCTTGTATGTTTAAGCCGATGACCATTGCTGAGGAGAAGGTCCAATGATCTTTTCCCGACATTGCATTCAGGTTTGGTGCTCGACCCATTTCTGAAAAGACCACAATATTAACTCTTTGGGCAAAGTTAGCACCACCCCAATTTTCTAGATTATCCATTATTTCTTTTAGATCTGAAAAAAGAAGGTCGTAATGGTACGTTTGATTGTCAATGCTTGAATGATGATCCCATCCGGATTCGTATAGACCATTGTGTTCAATAACGATACACCTAGAAAGACCGGAGGTAAGCGTAGGTATGGCGGCTTCCACTTGCACAGGGACCGGTGTGAAACCCGTTGCTGAACCCAATTCCAGTGATAAAAGTTCGCCAGCATTGTCCCGTTGATCATAAACCCCTTGCAGACTGTTGTAGAACGCTTGTCGATTGCCTTCACCAAGGCTTGCTCCATCATCGATTCGATTTCGTAGAAAAGCTTGAACCTTATCTTGGCTGGAAGAAGACAGGGGAGAAATTGACTGATCACTTCGGTTATGGACACTTCCTGTGAGCAGCTTAGACAATTGACCGTCTTCTCCACAGCGAACGACGGATTGAGCATGTTCTACGGTAAAGGAAGGACCGGAAACTATCATAACTGGGAGATCTTGAAGGCTTTGAGAGCCGATAAGTGCTGGCCAATCATCCAGCCCCGCCCCAGGTTGACCTGTGAAGATGATCCGTTGACAAGCATCATGGGTCAGTGATTCGATTTCAATACCATTCAAGATACAGGTATGTTGGCCATATTCTTCAAAAAAACGATCAACATTGGGGCGTAATGAATGGCTGACGTAATTAATACCATGAGCTTGCGCAGGCACACTGCCTGGATGGGTGTAGACTCTTGAGTTGTTGATTTGATCTGTGAAGACGAATGTTGGATCCCATCCCCCCCTTACAAAGACAAATAGAAAAAGACTGTCTGTGCTTGGGGCTGCATTGACCAAAGAAGGCCAACACATGAGAGAAGGGGAAAGTTGTAATAGTCGTCTTCTTTTCATTCTAATACCCCATCAGGTCTGGGTCTTGAAACATAGCAGATAGGGTTGCATGCCATGCCGTAGCAGATCCTTCTTCGGCGGCGATGCTTTCCCAGAGGTCGATGATCGAACTGCTCCAATTCGCTGTTGGTTCCTTTCCATACAATTGCCAGTGCAATTGATTCAATTGTGCTAGGAATACTGTATCAATTGGCAGGGTTTCTAGCTCAACCTCGGTGAAGATTCGCTTTGGCGTGGCTTGTTGGATTAAATCGTGGTTAACAGCGGTCCAGGCGGCCGCTTCTGAAAGCCTTTGTATGGTTAATACCTGTGTGAAAGAAGCACTCTGTTGTGGCTCAAGAACAAAGGAACCATCAACACCACCGGCTAAGGTTCTAAATCCGTAAGTATCGTTGTCCATTTGATCGTACCCTTCCCAAGTCCATTCAAATCCGGTTAGTCGTTTCAGAACCGAAGCATATTGATCAGGCATTAATATTCGAGTAGAGCGTTGTTGATACTCTTTACTTTTGACCAGTGATTTTATCAGTTCGTGAGGGTGATAACCCTCGGATACAAATGCAAGGCGAAATTTTTCCAATGCTGAAAAGTCTTGTTCAGTGATTTTTCGCTTCCACAATAAAGAAGCAAAACTCTCAACGGCACACTTTGAGAAGCGAGGGTCTGCGGAGAGGTAATGTCCCAGTTCATTTAGACCATTGATCGGTTGACCGAACCAAGCTGGAGAAACACCCAAAAGCTCTTCGGCGAGTGCTTCTCGTTCAGGATGATAGTAGTCATGTTCATCAATGTTCACTGGAATGGGAGAGTAGAACCCAAAAAGGGCTGCGGCGATCGGATCTAAGCTCGAATGACACCCCAAACAATATGGATTGTCTCGAATGGCTTCGTCAATTTCCTCTTCAGGATCCAGTTGGGAAAAATCAATTTGCCTTGCCGTGTAATCTTCACAGAGTAACAATTTACTGATCGCGGCTGCTCTTTGTCTGTTCATGTTGGAGACCGTAGAGTAGTATCGTTTCCAGAGGCCATTTGTAGAGAGTATTCCTGCTGCGGGGCGACCATCAACCCAGGTTGCTGTCTGCCACTCACCTTCTCCGCTATATTGAATAGGCCAGACTTCAGCCAATAAGCCATTGGCCATGGTCCAATCTGCCGTAACGATGGTTGTCCAAGGGAGATCGTTGGCTAGAACTTCTGTCATTAGCCGGAGAGGTTCCTCCATGATGGCTCTTTCGACGGCGTATTCCAATGTGGGTATTTCTGCAAAACGATAATATTCCTCATAGAAAATCACGGGTGAAAAGTCAATACGAGTATGCCACTGCTCGTTGAACAGATGAACCCATCGTTCTTTCATTTCAGGGGATTGCAGATAGAGAGAGATCCACTTGTCCACTGTTTCTGGATATTGATCAACCTCTTGCATCGCTTCAACAGATGGAAGAACACCTCGTAAGTCCAAAGAAATTTGGCGCAGCAATTGTCCGGACGGTACAGTTTCAGCAGGCGTTGGTTCAGGTCCACAAGAAAGTAAGAGCAACAAAATCATTCGTTCACACGGAGTTGCTGATATTCATTCTGGAAGGTTGAAGATAAATCCAAACAGATTTCACCTTGCTCTTCTCCTTGATAAGTAGCTTGCCCACAGCCATCGCAAGCAGAATCGAGGGCGATTTTTAGCCAGTACCCTGTCGGATCTCGCAATTCAATCGACCCCATTCCGGCAGTGCAGTCTGAGCCACCAAATAGATTTTGAAAACGCAGAGAGGTATCATCCAGATGATAAGCTCCATTGAGCGAAATACTCCAATCATCACCCTCCCAGGTGAGGCTACTGCTCATCCAAATTGAGTTGTCTCGAGTTAGCCATTCTTCATGGATTGGTGACTGCCATGTCCCTTTAATGGTACTCTCGATTGCTCCGTTTGAGCCATCACCAGTAGAATCGTAGGTCAATTCACCTGCGCCAATGAAGCGTTCTTCATTTGGGGACAGAATATAGCAATCAGCGCCGACTTCATAAGAATCTGGAAAGGATAGTGTGTTAGTAGAACCCATAAAGGAAACCAAGCCAGAAAAAACGTGACCAGAGTTAGAGGTGCACGGTTCAATTATTCCTTGGAGAAGGTAGTCTGAGCCGGGACAATTGTTGTCACCGTTTTGCATCCAACTCAGATAGGCTAATCTAGCCTCTTCAGCATTTGGGACGCCAAAGGTCAATGTGTCTTGAATTTGGTTTTGATACTCCTCCAAAGTATATGAGGCTGGAGGAACAAGGATTCCAGAATCGCTGTTTTTGGGCTGACAAGAGAAGAGAAACCAAATCATTCGTTCGCTCCACATTGCTCTAGGTTCAGTAGATACTCTTCCAGCATTCGTAGGTCTTGCTCGGGAATTCCTCCACCGACTGGCATTGTTTGCTCTTGTAAGACTCTGGCTTCAATCCGTTCCTTCCACTGAAGTACTTGCTCAGGAGTGTCAAAGATTGAAGATTCTGGTGCGCCATGGCGATTAATGGAATCGTTCGCATGGCATGAGGAGCACCAAGTCAAAAAGAATCCGTGTCCCCAATTGTTCCAATTAATTGCCGCTGTATCACAATTAGAATCCCCATTAAATGGTCCACAAAAAAGAAGGAGCAAGACAAACATACCAATAGAATAGTCAAAGAGATAGACTTCTTGTTGTTTTTTTCGTGAAATAGCTATGTTCTTGATAGATTAATAATGATGAAGAAACTTTTTCGAAAGATAATCCTTGGTTGTATCGTCAGTATTTTATTCCTTTTGGCTGCTGAGGGAATTCTCTGGGCGATTGCTTTTTTAAGATCCACGGATTGGAGGGTTGATCCTTTACCGAAGCATCCAAATTATCAAGTACTGTGTGACATGAATGATATGAGAAGACTTTGTCCAGATCAGGGTCCTCAATATGAAAGAGTTCGTCCCGAGGTGTTCTTTGAACAAAAAACCGGTAAACGAGTGATAACAATTGGTGAATCATTTGTATTTAGTTTAGGACTTTCCGATGAGGAATCCTGGCCAAAGCAGATGTCTAAAACACTTGGGGATGATGTTGAAATTATTAATATGGGAAGGTGTGGAACTTATGCCAGTCGTTTGGTTCCAATTGTAAAAGCCGCCATTGAATTAAATCCAGACGTCATCGTTTTGTCTACCGGTAACAATGAGCACACAATGACCAGTTTCTTTACTGGACCCGCTGGTCGATCTCCATTGCAAACCTATCGAATATCCTCTTTTTTTGGACAATTTCAGCTCTATGGGATTATTTTTCGAGGGATTTCTGGGACTAATATTCGGGTGGTGGAATCCTTTACAGAAGTTCCCAAACAATTTGACAATCCCGATGACTTATTGGCCTATGCTGCTCGTCGTCGACCCCCTCAACTGGATAAATTTCCAGATGGATTGGCAACTTTTTCAGTCACCAAGATCCTTGAAGAGGAACAACGTTTAAAGGAGGAGATTTTTGCCGGTCATCTCAATTCCATGATCGAGATGATTCAAGATGCCGAAATCTCTTTGGTGCTGACCACTTTACCCAGGGATTTGTCTGTTCCGCCAGTGTTAAGTGGTACTCATATAGAAGAAGAGGAGATGTTGCGGCAAATTATTCGATCGTTGTTGGCACGAGATCCTCTTTCTCAAGAGGATTGGGTTGGTAAAGGGCTTGCTTTATCGAATAAGGTTTCGTTGTTTCTTTATGAAAGGGCAATGATCTATCAGCGCAAAGGAGATCTCAAGAATGCTGCATTGTGGATTAGAAAAAATATTTCCTGGGAGTTGATTCCCGATGCGACCCCAGAGATTAATCAAATAATCCGTGATTTGGGCCAAGAAAAGAATGTTTCTGTTGTAGACCTGGATGCTTATGCCGAACAATATATGCTCAATCCCAGAGACGTTTTTTTGGATAAAGTTCACATAAATGCCAAAGGGGCTTCACAGGTGGCTGAGTTGGTTGCCGAAGAGATCGGACCCTTATTGAAGTAAAAACCCTAATAAAGTGGTTCTTGTGAGATGACCTATGTTAGGATTAGAAATATATTTCTGAGGAAATGATGCTGTTTTATTTGCTTTTAGCCTGTCAATCCGGGACTTCAAACCCAACACCCCCCGTCGACAATTCAAAACCAAAACCAGTTCAACAAGCAACTGAAGAGAAGAAACAAGGGGCCGTATCAAAGGAACAACGACGATTGGAGCCTCCAACGGGAGTATTGACAGATGAACAGTTGTCTCGAATGCTTCAAAATCGTGATGAATGGCAGCAGCCACTGAGGGTAATTGAGACTGCTGGAATAAAAAAAGGAGACATCGTTGCTGATGTTGGATGTGGGGCTGGCTACTGGACCTACCACCTTTCTGAGGCTGTTGGTCCTTCCGGGAAAGTATACGCTGTTGACTTTGATCCAAATGCTACAGCCTATCTTCGTAAAAGGTTGAAAGAGAATGCATTGGAAAATGTTGAGCTTGTTACCTCAAAATCGCATGATATTATGTTGCCTGAGAATTCGGTAGATCACGTCATGTTGGTCAATGTTCATTTTCTTCTCCGACCGGAAGAAATGAGCAGGAGTCACTTCTCACAAGTGATGGAAGACTTTCCTGACTTTTATGGTTCAATCTATAAGGCTCTTCGAAAAGATGGTCAGTTGATCTTTATTGAATCAGCAAAAGAAGAACATGTGAGCAGAGGTGTTGATGCAGGGCAAATTAGCACCCAGTTAAAAAGTGCAAAATTTGCTGAGAAATCCAAGTTTGATTGGCTGGAGCCCCGACAATATTTTATGCTTTATTCTTTGATGGAGCTTTGATGTTTAAGTTGATTTTTTTCCTAATTGGTTGCTCTGAACCCATTCCCATCAGTACTGCACCAACTAATCTTACGACTGATATTCCCAAAGCTCCTCCGCAGGAAAACAACCAAGAGGCGGAAAGTGGCGGAAAGATGCTCGACAGAAATTCCAGTGGTTGTCGTACGACTCAATTTTGGGCATCGACAGTGGAAGAGGGAAGAACTATAACCATCGGTGGTGAGATACAGAATGAGGGGGAGTTTCCTGTTCCCTTTCTGATTGATGTCGTCTCTGCTGAAAAGGAGGCCGTTGTCTTTGGTGTGGAGTGTGCTAAGAATCACTTTTCTTTTGCCGTTCCAAAAGAATTGGGAGAGGTATGGTTCTTTGTCTTTGCGGACTTGGATGGCAGTGGGCCAAGTAAATCTGATCCTCAGGGTCGATCCAAAGCGTTTTCCGTCAACACCAAAGATATAGATGGTTTAGAAATCCCGATCTCTGAGAACAGCCCGGTTGAAGAAGCTTACTTATTGGGGCCTCCAAAGAAGGGTGACTCGCAGCCTCAAGAACCCCCACCACAACAAGGTGACGATGGTCAACCGATTCCAGAGGTTCAAGAGAATAAGGACGTTGCTCCCAATTGATTTTGAGCTAATCGATGGCGAGAACAAATTGTGTTGCGATCAGACTGGTTCCTCGTTCAAATGTTGGATGACAAAAATCTTCAAAAAGGTTGCTGTCTGGTATCTTTCCATTCATTTCTTCCAAAAATGCTTGGTTTATGTCGACACATTGAATTTGAGTATTTATTTTGCACAACGTCTGTAAGGTTTGTTGTAATTCTGGGGTTATTCGTTGCGAGAAGTGATCTTGAGAAACGGCTCTACTTAGATGAAACTTGGCGTTTTCTATCTGTCCTTGACTGTATAATTGCATTCCATATTTATAAGATGCCAGTGAGAAACTTGGATCAATCGTCAGAACCTTCTCCCAAATGACAGGTTGTGCTTTTAAAAGAGTCTGTAAGGCGCTTTCTTCGGTTCGGGGTAACCCTCTATCCCAGTGTTGATCAGCTGGGGGAAGCAGTAAATTAATTGGCGGTATTGCCAAGAAAACCGAAATGTTATTCTCGGTTGCTGTATTAATAGTGGTTTGTAAATTTTGATAGAATCTCTCCTGAACGAGCTCTTTATACAACAAGCTTTGCTTCTCCTTTTGAATTTTTTCGACCTCTCTTTTCATACAATCATCTTGTCTTTCTGCCAGTTGGTCAAAATGTACAGTGATATTTTGAAACCGGCGAAATTGGTCTCGAAGAAGCTGTACTGTTCGAACGCGATTAATCTGTTGTTCGATCCCAACTCGGTATGGGTTTCCACAGCGTTCTGTTAGTGCTCCTCTGATTTCATTGTTGCCAGCATAAATTATGATTCCCTCTGGCTGGTATTGAACAAGCTCTTTGAGTAATTCTGGGAAGGAAATTGAATCCATTCCAGCCACACCGACATTGATAATTTCCCATTGATCAGATGATTCGTCGTTGAGGCTTTCCTCTAGGAGTTCTGGGAAGCCTTTGCGCTGATGCTCAAATGGTGACCCATATGTTGTTGAGCCGCCGAGGGCAAAGTAACGACGTTTACCATTTGGTTTGGGAGGAAAGGATTGTTGATGAAACCCTCTCGCCAGTAAGTATGGGTTTGATGTTAAAAGCCCATCTTTCTCGATGAACCAATCTCCCAATATTCTATCTCTTCGATGAACATAGGCATTTTGTTGGAAACCAGCAGTGAGCTGGATATCGGCGATGGAAGTCCCTTGGTAATTGAGAAAATAAAGTGTTCCTTCTACTGATCCAAAGATTAGGAGTAATGGAAAGATTGCAAAAAGGACTTTTCGAAATCGTGTGGGCATAGGGTTATAATAATCCAGACCACAATCGTTTTCATGGTGAGAAGATATGATTCTTGTAACAGGCACAAAGCGTTCTGGAACGTCTTTGTGGATGCAAATTCTAATCAACGCAGGATTTTCCTACATCGGAAAAGAGTATAATCGCGTTTGGGAAGATTCGATTAAAGCCGCGAACTCTCTTGGTTTTTATGAGTCGAAATTGCGTAATGGAATTTATTACGCTGTTAACCCCCATCCAGAAACCGGTGCCTATCTTCATCCAAAACCAACCACGAAGCGTGTCGTAAAAGTTTTTGTCCCCGGACTCATAAAAACAGATTTTGCTTTTGTGCATCGCGTCGTTGGAACCGTTCGACGTTGGACAGAATACTGTTCGTCAATTGAACGATTGTTGGATATCGAAGATCAATACTTTTTAAAACAACCGGATGTGGAAGGAGAGTATTCCAATGAAATCAAAACCATACTACGACGTCCCACTGAGCATCCAGCAATGGTTTGGTGGCGAGACAATTTTGATCTCATCTTTGATGTTCTAACCCGAAAATATCCTGTTAATATTGTAGCCTATGATCGACTGCTTGAGTCGCCAGAAGAAGTAGTACCACCGGTCTTAAAATGGTGCAATGCAAAACTTGATGATGATTTGTTTCCTCATCGACCGATAAAAAATCTAGATATTCGTAAAGGTGTAGAAACTGTGGTGCCAACCATGCGAACACAGGTTTCACCAACTGTTGAAAATCATTTACTCTCTGACGAAATTATTCAGACATTTGATGCACTTTATGATTGCTTTCATCATGAGGGCTCAAAGTTGTCCCAGGAGTTTTGTCAACAACTGAATCATGTTCAAGATTTAATTGAGCCCCTTCGAAAAGAACATCGTCGTAATATTCTGAATAGGAAAAGGCGGGCTTTGCTTAATTTGGGGCTGAGTGAAGAAGACATAAAAAAAGCCTTGTTCTTGAAGAACAAGGCTTGATTTAATATCTTTAAGTGCGATTAGATTTCAGCACATTCATTGTATTTTTGAATTGCCTTCCAACATGTTTCATTGGCATACTCTTCATAATCCTCATCATAATCATCCATTTCATCCGCGTCATAATCGCATTGGTCAGGTGCATTTGTCAGCGCACATTCTTGGTAAAGTTTGTATTCTGACGCACAACCTTGTTGCCTTGCAATTGTTAAACCGTCTTGGTAATCATCGACACAGGCTTCAATTAAATAAGTTTTATAGGCGTCTTCATCACTTATGTCATAGACGTCGCTTTCATCATAATTGTCAATTGTACATTCAGCGGAGGCTGTACAACTGGTAACAAGCTCCTGATTGTCTAACATACCGACTTTATAGGATTCACATGCGCTCAGGATACATAAAAGTCCAATATTAAGTTTTCTCATTGTATTGCTCCATTTAGTTGTAGTAACCGTTGTCGTCTTCTATGCCCATGAAATCATTTTCACATTCTGCATAGTCCTCAAGTTCATCTTCACAAGGTTCATCATCGTCTGAATAATAGTCATCGTCACTTTCGTCAGACCAGTCTTCATAGTCATCATAATCAGACCTGCATTGAGGTGTTTCAGCTTCACTGAGGCCGCAAGCTATCAGTTCATTAAATTCAGTTTCACAACCGATCGCTATTGCTTTGTGTCTTGCGTCTTGGACTTCGTCGACACAGTAAAAAAGATAGGCATCCCGTAAAACTTTTGATTCGCAAGAGACTTGTGCTTCACAGTAGGCAACAAGTTGCTCGTCTTGCATTTTATCAGTAATGCCTACTCGGTTTCCACAAGCGGTCAATGCAATCATTGAAACGGTTAAAGGAGGAAGTTGTTTTTTCATTTTTACCTCGGGAATTATATTTGTGCATACAAAATACTCGATAAGAATATAAAAGTCACATGTTTTCTGATTGTTTTCAAATAGTAGTCGGAAATAATTGTAATTGTTTTTTATAATATTTCTTCATTTGGGGTAGAAGAGCCTGTATTTCTATGGCGTTCATCATCCACTTATCTTTACTTGGTGCATCGAGAGTATACCTAGAAAGTGGCAATACTCCGTCGTTGCAAAGTTCCTTCATTTTTTCCCCAAACGGGATATCACAGAATGAACATAGTGCTTTAAGGTGATGGGGGTGTCGGCTGAGAAAGTCATCATAATCTAAACAATAGATTTTTTCTCTTGGGATCTTCGCAAGCGATTTTGCGATGGCATCATTGGTGCTTTTGTATTGGAACCAAGCAAGTTCGGCAAGAGGAGTTCCTGAATGATTTCTCCATCCCTCAGAGAGTAAAAAAGACCACCGGTATCTTCCA
>JACLAC010022022.1_pt1 | contig 10718 bp, 11 predicted proteins | sample 8027881 | NCBI WGS metagenome assembly JACLAC01 (sample SAMN15725517, study PRJNA655200) | protist metagenome | isolation source: fluorescence activated cell sorting (FACS) single amplified genomes of... | place: Spain: Blaines Bay Microbial Observatory, Mediterranean Sea | collected 2016-01-19 | reverse complement strand
CACATACGCCCCGTCGTTGGTCAAGATTATCCTCTTTCATTCGGATATCACCCGATTGGCCGACCGCTGCGGCGTGGTCAAGATCGTCGAGGATCCTGAGGATGCGGAGCAGATCACCTTTAAGCGGGAATTCTACAAGACGGCGAAGGACGCGAATGTCGCGCTGGAGATGCGACCGGGCAACTTTATGGGGCGTGTCCTATCGCAGGAGGATTTGCGCAAGGTCGTGCCAGTCGCTTTGGCCGAACGCTATATCACGCAAACCCAGAATGTCAACGCCAAATCGCGTGTCGAGGTGATCGGTGAATTGGCCCGTTATGTTGCGGATGGGCTTTTTGCTCGGTATATGGTGACGCTGTGTAATTCACAGGTCGAGGTCATCGCCCCGAGGCGTGCCTATGTGCGGATGGCCGGTTCGTTGACCATTTCGCTGGAAGATCGCAAGCAAGGGCGACGGGCGCTGCGTTTGGACGTTACAGACTTCGAGGCGGGTAGTATCCATCATGGACCGGATCGCAATTCTCCGCACTTGATCTCGCTCTTCGTGCGCCGCGCCGACGGCGCACGCGACAAGGCCGAGTTCGTGGCGGCTCAAGATCCCGCCTTGTGGGAGCGCAAAGCCGGGGTGGACAGCCGGATGTATATTCCCGCAGGTCGTTTCAAAAATAATTTGAGTTTTCAGGTTACCGGTTTTATCAGCGAAGAGGTCTACACTAAAATACTCGCCGACTACGAGCAGGAACTGATGCGGAGAATGGAGAGCGGCAGATGAAAATACTAGGGCTATTGTGCGCGGTATGCACGGGACTCTGTTGTGGAGTCGATGCTGAAGGGGTTGCGCGCTAATTCAGCAGTAGTAGAGTACGGCGTAGGTGGCATTGGTCGAATTATATAGCATCGCAGGGATGCAGTAGTTGTCCGCTGGTCGAAGCGCTATAGGGTGGCTGAAGGACAAGGCGGAACCTTTGGACCGAGGCGGTGCCAACCGCCTTCCGCGTCGATGATTGGGACGGCCTGGGGTGCCCTACACTTTCGCCTCTCCGCGTTTTACACAAAGACAGCGGCAATATGCGGAACGATTCCAGCAGGGCAGGGTATATACCCCGAATTTTGCGGTCAATGGGCGCAAATGACGTGATCGAATTTTTATTGGCACCGGAGATTGAGGGGCGGCTGGCGTTGGCGGTTTGGGTGGCCCGTGTCGGATCTACTGAATCGCTGCAGGCGATCGGTGATTGGTTGATGATGGCAGAAGAGCCAAGGGAGTGCAGTTCTTTACATCGCTGCTGGCGCGCAGTATACTGAAAGTAGGGGGCGGACATAAAAATACACCCCGTCGGAAACTTGCGTGTCCGACGAGGTGTGCCCCAAGGATGTGGACCGAAGTCCATCTGTTTATTTAGATCGGCGGTAAGTGGCCGAACTTTAGAAAAAACTTATTGTTCATTAAAAAGACTGATAAACTCGTCGTAAGTGTCAAATACTTGATGGGCTCCGGCCTCGAGCAATACGGCGGCTGAGTGGCTTGAACTGAAACCGATAGCTTGCATTCCGGCGCGCAGAGCGGCTTCGATCCCGAAGATTGAATCTTCGACGACAGCGCAAGTGGCGGGTTCGACACCGAGGCGCCGGGCGGCGAGCAAAAAGAGATCTGGAGCGGGTTTGCCTTCGGCCACTTCAACGGCGCTGCATATAATGTCGAAATGAGGCCTGAGCCCGACGTGGTCAAGTGAGAAGCGGATTTTATCGGGGTGCCCCGATGAGGCCACCGCGCGCGGGATGCCGCGTTGCTCAAGGGTGGTGAGCACTTCGGCAAGCCCGGGAAAGCTTTGCAGGGCTTCTCGCGCCTGGCGGAAGTATTCCTGCTGACGCTCGGCGAGAATCTCGGTGGGGAACCGTGTCGCTGTCTTGCGGGTGAAGTGGTCGAGTACAGCCTGGTCCGATTTGCCGATCATCGTTTCAATCTCGCTCAGGTCGGTTTCAACCCCGTAGCGGGCTAATGCCGGCAGCCAGGCGCCGCAACTGAGGTGTTCGCTGTCGACAAGGACGCCGTCGCAATCGAATATTAAATTTTGCATAGGGACTAATATAAGCGCCGTCGCCGGGACGGCCAGGTCGACGCAATTAAGGAGTGATACCGTGGTCAGCGCTGAACAAGCCAAAGCCGAACAAGATGCCGAGGTTCCGCAGGCATCGGTCGAGCCGACCAATCTCGAGGATCGAAATTCCAGTCTTTGCCCTGGTTGCGGCGGGCGTTTGGATTTCTGGGCATGTGAAGCTATTTGTCATTATTGTGGGCTGAAGTTTACCTGTGACGAATAAAACCATCGCTACTACCAGGAGCTAAAATGACATTGGGGGAAAATAGCAGTTCTACGTGGTCAAGATGCCTGTGCATCAGATCCGTAACCGCAATGAAGAGCGGGTCTTCCAGGTGATACCTGCGGTATTGCAGGCCTTGGATTATGAGCCGGACTTTTTGGACATACAGGCTATCTATGCTCTGTTACTTAATAAGTTGCCGCTGGACTATGTGCAGGAGACGGCGATCGTGCGCAAGGAGTCGGTCGACGAGCAGGCGATCCAAATGGCGATCCGCGAGGGGGCAGAGCAGGTTTGATTGAACCCCAACCACGGATAGGGGCTGCTACGGTCTTATGAACCTGCAGCACTTGCGCTATTTCTTGGCTGTGGCGCGCACCGGTGGGTTTACCCAGGCGGCGCGCGAGATGCACGTGACCCAGCCGACGGTTTCAAACGGCGTCTCCGAGCTCGAACGCAGCTTGGGTGTTCAGTTGTTCAATCGCGATAGTCGGCACGTGGCTCTGACCTCGGAGGGCCGGCTGTTGGTCAGCTACGCGATTCAAATCGAGGATCTGTTGGAAGAAGCTGGCGAACGGCTTGAACGTCGCGATCTGGAACCGGGGGAGGGTTTTCAGTTCGGGGCGATTGATGCGGCGGTAATCTACCTGTTGCCAGAGATTCTCAAAGAGTATATGCGCAGCTATCCGGCAGTGGCGTTGAAGACGCAGGTCGCTCCTTCGCGCTATCTAATCGAAGATCTGCTGATGAATCGCGCGGAATTCGCGCTGATCCATCTGCCCTATACCCACCCCAAAATCGAAACGGTAGCGATCTATCGCGACACGATGCCCTTGGTTGTCGGGCCCGGGCATCGCTTTGCCCAACGCGGCGAAGTAGACTTGGCGGAGGTGGTTGAGGAGCCACTGATTCTGTTCCATGCCGATTCGGTCTCGCGCAAGGTCGTCGATGAAAAATTGGCCGAAGCCGGTCTCGAACTGGGCGCGGTGATGGAGCTACGCAGTCCTGAGGCGATGCGCAAGCTGGTCGAAGCCGGAGTGGGTATTTCATTTTTACCGCAATTGGCGGTGCGGGAATCGCTCGATAGTGGCGCGCTGCAATTGGTGGGTGTGCGCGGAGTGGCTTTTGAACGCGAGATTGGAGTAGCTTGGCGCCGGGGGCGCTATTTCGGCCAGGCGGTGCGACTTTTATTGGAAGCCATCTTTGCCGTTTATGGCGGGCGAGAGGCTTGGTTGGCGAAGATCGCCGGGAAACCCTAAGGGGCGAGGCGAGAAAGGCTCCAGGTCTCGTCTTGAAGATCGTAGGCGAAACGGTCGTGCAGGCGTCCGGGGCGTGCGGTCCAAAATTCAAAGTGGTCGGGCAGAACTAAATAGCCGCCCCAATCCGGTGGTCGGGGGATCTTATCTTCGCCGAAACGCCCGGAAAACTCATCAAAGCGATCGAGCAATTCCTGTCTACTTTCCATCACAGTGCTTTGCGGCGAAGCCCAGGCCCAGAGTTGGCTTTCGCGTGGCCGGGTGGCGAAGTAGGTGTCCGATTGTTCGTCTGGGGCTTTTACGACCTTACCCTCGACGCGTATCTGTCGATCCAGTTCCCGCCAATAGAAGACCAACGCCGCATAGGGTCTTTCACATATTTCTAGGCCTTTGCAGCTTTGGTAATGGCTGTAGAACGAAAAACCCTGCGGGCCGAATTCGCTGAGCAATACCATTCGCGCGGCGGGGCGACCCCGCTTGTCGACGGTAGCCAAGCTCATGGCGTGGGCGAGGCCAATATTGTGGGCGCGGGCTTTGGCGTACCAGGTCGCGAATTCATTGAGCGGGTTGGGGTGCAGATCGGACATCTCTAGATATGGGTCGGTCATTTTGCAGTTCGCTTCATATTGAAATCGCTTCCTTCGAAACTTTCGAACTCTCCATAATTTTGATAGAGCCCAGGCACGTCGGATATGGCCAATGAAAATGATCGCAAATTTTGTAGCATCGGATACTGCACTATATGCGCGACTAGTTGGGACGATAAAAAGGTCGCTTAAATAGGCGCAGGGGGCATAGTTTATCATCGCGCGGGCGAAACCGGTAAAATGCTTACCGTGTAATAAAGAAAGCACAACGAATTTTCAATTGCTCGCAATATGGTTTTCTGAGCCCATACCTTCGCCTAGTACGATTCTTTAGATAAAAAACTATGCGCGGTCTCAAGGAATATACAGTCTTTTTTTGTGATAATCCTATAATTACTCTCGTTTTTCATTGACAACGCTCTTTGCTTTCTACGCTATAATTCAAGCACGGCGAGGTTTAGCGCAGCTTGCGCAGTTGCTTGCCGAAGATCTGAACGTGGATACGCTCGGTGAGTTCGCGGCAGTCGGACAGCCTTGTGCTAAACCGGTATTGACGTTGATACTGAGATAGGGCCGTCTGGGCATATGGGACCTTCATGGCGCGATGGGCTCTTCAATATATAAAGCGGAGTGTGCACTAAGAAGGGACAGTTGGCAATAAGTGCCTGGGACACAAGCGAGCGGGTGGGGTATTGCGATAATTCATCGCAACGGCGTTTTTAGTTTGCAGAAGCTGTGTGTGGACGGATTCGGTGAGGGTATCTCTTCGTTTATGTCGCTGACCTGTGAGGCTCCGAGGGCAGCCTCCAATTCCACTGTCCTATGGAATCGGAGACTGCAAAGTCGCTGCAGAGATACCCTTACCCAATCCTGCAGACATTTCTCGATCGGCACTATACTAAGACAGAGAATTAACCAATACTGGGGATGGATATTATGATTGACGCCAAAGCTGTTCGCGCAAACCCGGACGCTATGCGCGAGGCGATTCGGGTGCGGAAGGTGGATCCGGATAAGGCCAATGTCGACCGCTGGTTGGAATTGGACGAGGCGCGCAGGGAACTGCAGAGTCGGATCGATGGGCTGAACGGGGAGAAGAAGGAACTGGCAAAGATCGGTAAGAGCGACCCCGATGCAGCTCGGCAAAAGGGACAGGAGTTGCGCGAGCGGGGGCGGGAGATGGAACAGGAATTGGGGGGTATTGCGGCGGAGTGGCAGGAGATTGCGGACTGGTTCCCGAACTGGCCGCATCCGGATATGCCCAAAGGCGCGGGTGAGGAGGAGAATGTCGAGGAGAAGGCCTGGATTCCCGGGCAGGGGTATTTGTCGGCGGAGAAACTGGGTCGTGGCGAGACGAGTGGTCAGCATATGCCCAAGCGGCCAGTGCATGCGACCGACCAGGATTTCAAGCCTTTACACCACGCGGAACTCGGCATCAAGCTCGGGGGGATCGATACTTTGCAGGGCGGTCAGGTGTCTGGGTCGCGCTTTGCCTATTTGCGCGGTGATGTGGCCCTGATGCAATACGCGCTGAGCCAGTTGTTGATTGACGAGCTGTTGGGCCGGGGATATGAAATGTTCGTACCGCCTCTTTTAGTACGCGAACGCGCACTCTACGGCACCTCGCATTTCCCCGAAGGCCGCGACCAAGTCTATGGGATCAAAACGGATAATGTCGAAGAGGGCACGGATCTTTTTCTTGTGGGATCCTCGGAACCGACGAATTTCAGCTATTTTATGGACCGCACGCTGGACGCGGCCGAATTGCCCGCTAAGATCTTCGCTTATACGGCTTGTTTTCGCTCTGAGGCCGGATCTTGGGGCAAAGACGTCAAGGGCATCAAGCGGGTGCACCAGTTCGACAAAATTGAAATGAACGCCGTATGCCTGCCCGAACAGTCCGAAGAAGTCTATGAGGAATTCGGACAGGTTAACGAATGGCTGTTACAGCAGTTGGAACTGCCCTATCGAATCGTCGACAAATGCCATGGCGACGCCGGTTATCTTGCCAGCCACCGGCAGCGGGATTTGGAAGTGTGGATGTCGGGCTCCGGCGAATTTATGGAGGTGATGACGGATACTAACGCTACAGACTATCAGGCCAGGCGTTTGAATATTCGTTACAAAGGCGAAGAGGGGCGCGGTCACTGCCATTTGGTCAATGATACCGGGTGCGCAATGGGGCGGCTATTAATCTCGATACTGGACAATTATCAGCAGCCGGGCGGGGTAGTGCAAGTGCCCGAAGCACTGCAGCGGGTCGTCAAGAAAGAACAATTGGAACCAGTGGGAAAAAAATGATGGGCAAGAGACTCGACGGCCGGGAAATATCGGCCGAAATGCGCGCGGAAATGAAGGTGGATATCGAAGGCCTGAAAGAAGAGCATGACCTAGTGCCGGGTTTGGCGGTGGTGTTGGTGGGAGACAATCCTGCTTCGCTGTCCTACGTGCGTTCAAAGGGTCAGGCGTGCGAGGAATTGGGTTTGCACTCGGTGCAGGTCGACCTGCCGGCGGATTCGAGTACGGAGGATGTATTGGCGGCGGTAGAAAAACTGAATCAAGACGAAGCCGTGCACGGAATTTTGGTGCAGTTGCCGTTGCCGGGCCAAGACGAACAGCAAGTGGTTAATGCAATCGACCCGGACAAAGACGTCGACGGCCTGCATCCGGTGAGCTTGGGGCGGCTGGTGCGGCAGGAGGAGGGTTTCTGGCCCTGCACGCCGCATGGGGTCTTGCAGATCCTCAGCCGCAGCGGGATCGAGGTTAAGGGCAAGCACGCGGTGGTCGTGGGGCGCAGCACGCTGGTCGGGCGGCCCGTCGCTAATTTGCTTGGGCATAAAGCCGACGGCGCGAATGCGACGGTGACACTCTGCCATACCGGCACGCATGACTTGGGTTATTTTACCCGCCAGGCAGATATCCTGATCGTGGCGGCCGGTTTCCCCCAGGGTATCAAGGCTGATATGGTCAAGGAAGGGGCGGTGGTCATCGATGTCGGCATCAATCAGATCGACGATCCGTCGCGCGAGCGGGGTTGGCGTCTGGTCGGCGATGTCGACTATAAAGAGGTGCGAAAAAAGGCCAGCGCGATCACGCCAGTGCCCAACGGCGTCGGCCCGATGACGATTGCGCTATTGCTGTACAATACCGTATGGTCTGCTAAGCGAAAACGCGGGCTGGAATAAGCTCGGTTATATAAGTTTCAATGGAAAAGGGGGCTGCTCAGGTAGCCCCCTTTTCCATTGAAAGAATGAACGAAGGTTGTTGGGATTGTCAGCGTCCAACAGGTCGTATTATACTAAGTCTATTATGCCAGGTTATCTCGTTCCCGCTTCAGCAGCCGAAGTCGAGTTGCGCTTCAAGAATTCCCGTTTTATTGGCACCGCCGCCCCCGCGAGCGATGTTGACGAGGCCAAGGCTTATATACATACCATTCGCGCTCGTTTCCCGGATGCGTCACACCACTGTTATGCTTTTGCGGCGGGTTTCGGCGCGACGGTGGTGCATGGTATGAGCGATGACGGAGAGCCGTCGGGCACGGCTGGTCGGCCGATGCTGGCAGTGGTGCAGGGTGCGGGTTTAGGGGATGTAGCAGTGGTGGTGACACGATATTTCGGGGGAACTAAGCTGGGCACCGGCGGCTTGGTCAAAGCCTATACCGAAACTGCGCAAGCCGTACTCGCTGCTATAGAGCGGGTCGAGAAGATCGAGACCATTGGCGTATTAGTGGAATTGGCCTATCAGTCGTATGAAGTGTGCAAAAGGCATATCGAGGCCCTCGGCGCCCAGATCGAGGCCGAGGACTTCGGTGCCCATGTGGAGCTGATATTGCGGTTGGACGAGGAGCGTTTTACAGAGTTGCGCACGACACTCGAGGACGCGACGTCGGGTCGGGCACTGGTTGAGCGCATCGACTGAACGGCTCTGCTAATTTTCCGCCCAGCGAATCAAACCCATTTCCAGCGGATCCCGTAAATCGCGGTGCGAGGGCACTACGCGCAGGGTATAACCGTGCGAGCCCGACTCGCTACAGATGAAGGTGCCGGAGAAGTAGTGGAGGCCTGCGCTATTGCTCTGTTGTAATTCGAGTGGGTGGACCGTGGTCTGGGTGAATTCGTGCTGGGTGTTGAGGCGGCCGGTGTAGAGTTCGACACGGACATCTGCGGGGTCCAATTCGCCGAGCGAGACTTCCGCGCGCAGCGGCACTTGCATTCCGACTTTGAGTTGACCGGAGAATTCAAAGTCGACCTGGCCGATTTGCACTTGGGCCCATTTGGAGCGTACGTGCGATTTCCATTGCGTCAGTTGCAGCACGCGTTCGGGGTCGGCGGTTAATTCTTCAAAGCGGCTTTGGCCTGGTAGATAGAGCTTTTCGCTGTACTCGCGCACCATGCGGTGGGTATTGTAGACTGGGGCGAGCTGCGCGATGGTTTCTTTCATGCGATGGATCCAGTCCGTCGGCAACCCAGACGAGTCGCGTTGGTAAAAGAGCGGGATCACCTCGGTTTCCAACAGGTCGTAGAGCGCATTTGACTCGACCTCGTCTTGGTAGTGCTCGTCCTCGTAGTCCTCGCCGCGGCCAATCGTCCAGCCCGCATGGTCCTCGCAGGCCTCATCCCACCAACCGTCTAGCACGCTTACGTTCAGCACGCCATTAATTGCGGCTTTCATACCAGAGGTGCCCGAGGCCTCAAGCGGGCGACGGGGGTTGTTGAGCCAGACGTCGCAGCCTTGCACCAGGTAGCGGGCGAGGTTCATATTGTAATCCTGCAGGAAGAAGATGCGACCGTTGAAGGGCTCTTCGCGGGCGAGGTGAACGATCTGGCGGATCAGGTCCTTGCCCGCGTCGTCCTTGGGATGGGCCTTGCCGGCAAAGAGGATCTGCAGTGGTCGGTCCGTATCGGTGAAAAGAGCTTTGAGGCGCTCAATATTGCGCAAGAGCAGATTGCCGCGTTTATAGGTGGCAAAGCGCCGGGCAAAGCCGATGGTCAACGCCTGGGGGTCGAGGCCAGCGAGCGATTGCTCTATTTTGGCTGATGGCGCGCCTTGGCTGTGCATCTGTTGTCGCAGGTGGACGCGACTGAAATCTACGAGTTGTTGGCGCTGTTGCTGGTGGGTATCCCAGAGTTCTCGGTCGGTGATTTGCCGTATGGGAGCCCAACGGTCCGGGTCGGAATCGACGAAACGCCAAGTGTCGCCGAGATGGCGTTCGAAGAGATCGGACATTTCCGGTGCCGTCCAAGTGTGGATATGCACACCATTCGTGATATGGCCAATGGGGATCTCGTGCTCGGAAAAATCGGGCCAAAGACCCTGCCACATTCCGCGGCTGACCTCGCCATGTAGACGGCTGACCCCATTGGCACCGCCCGAAAGCTTAAGTGCTAGCACCGTCATACAGAAGGCGGCGTGATGATCGTTGGGGTCAATTCGGCCCAAGCCGAGGAATTCTTCGCGCGACAAACCGAGCGCTTCGCGAAAATGACTTAAATGGCTTTCGACCAGGTCAGCTGGGAACCAGTCATTGCCTGCGGCGACGGGTGTGTGGGTGGTAAAGACATTGCCGATGACGCTGGCCTCGCGGGCGGTGGCGAAGGAATAGTCCTGCTCGGCCATTAGTCGGCGGATACGCTCGAGGGCCAAAAAGGCCGAGTGACCTTCGTTCATATGGCAGATAGTAGGTTCGACACCGACGGCCTGGAGGGCGCGCAGGCCGCCGATGCCGAGTAGGATCTCTTGGCGGATGCGCATTGGCTCGTCGCCGCCGTAGAGACGGGCAGTGATGTCGCGGTCGGCGGGGCTATTTTCGTCGAGATTGGTATCGAGCAAATAAAGGCGCACGCGACCGACTTGCGCCTGCCAGATCCGCGTATGCACATTGCCGTCGACATAGGGGACCTCGATGCTCAGGTGCTCGCGACTATCGGTAAAGACGGGTTGCACGGGCATCTGGTAAAAGTCGTTTTCGGGATTTTTCTCCATCTGCCAGCCGTCGGCGTTGAGGGCTTGGTGGAAATAGCCTTCGCGGTAGAGCAGGCCGACCCCGGTCAGGGGTATGCCGAGATCGCTGGCGGCTTTGAGATGATCACCGGCCAACACGCCCAAGCCCCCGGAATAGATGCGCAGGCTTTCGGTTAGACCAAATTCAGCGGAGAAATAGGCGACTTGCAAGCGACTTTTGCTGTGTGTTTCGCCAAACCAAGTTGGGTGGGACAGATACTGTGTGAATTGTTGTAGAATATGTTCGATGCCGCTACTGACTTGTTTGTCGGCGATGAGGGCTTCGAGTTGCTCGCTTTTTAACGAGGCTAAAAAGCGCAGCGGCGCCTGCTCGCTGGCGACCCAGGTCTCTGGGTCGATCTGTTCGAGCGTGCGGGCCGTCTGCTTATTCCAACTCCACCATAGGTTATAGGCCAGATCCCATAACGGAGTGAGTTGCTCGGGGAGCGACGGAATGACATTGAGGCGGTATAATGGCTTCATTTGTGATCTTTGGGAGGGGTTAATCAAGGGCAGATTATAAAACGAAAGGCGGTTGGCTCTATTTTGTCAA
>JACLAC010013111.1_pt1 | contig 10718 bp, 9 predicted proteins | sample 8027881 | NCBI WGS metagenome assembly JACLAC01 (sample SAMN15725517, study PRJNA655200) | protist metagenome | isolation source: fluorescence activated cell sorting (FACS) single amplified genomes of... | place: Spain: Blaines Bay Microbial Observatory, Mediterranean Sea | collected 2016-01-19 | reverse complement strand
CTTTGGAGATGGCTGCTCGCAATATCTTTCTTTTCGGTGGTTTCGGAGGCGACATGATCACCGGTCGCGTCCCGAGCAAGGCGGATAAGGACGTGACAAACGAAGACATTCAGCATCGCAACCTGATCCTGTTCGGCGGTCCGATGTACAACACAGTGACTCGACAGTTGGCCGACGGACTTCCGGTCACGGTGAACGCGGCACGCCAGTTTGTCGTCGACGGGTACGATCCAGTTGATGTTGAAACGAGCTCAATGTTGTTGACGACGTTCAATCCGCAGGCACCGAAGCGGCTTGTCCATATCATCTGGCGAGATGAGATTCCCACAGATAAAATAGATCGTTTTGTACGCTCAGCAAGCTATCTGCTGCTCGGGTCAAGCGGTCGCAACTCCCACAACATCCCGGACCTGCAGATTAGTTCGCCGACGCTCGCGATGCCGATCAGACGACAGTTCACGCATGGCTGGAAATGGAAAACACCAACCGGTACCACAACGATTCCATCCGAACAGGTTCTGAAAGACGGTATCCACGTTGCCAAACTACGGCTCATGCAGGCCAAAGCCGAAGCGGATTTTGCTATAGGTTTCGGAGTCGGACCGTGGGTAAGTGGTTCCAGCGCTCCGAAATATCTGGACCAGTTCCGATTTCGGAACTACAGAATGACTACATTCAAAGCAAAGATCACGGGCAAAGATCTGAAAGCACTCTTTGTCGAGGGTGTACCGAAATTCGTTGAGTCTTATCCATCAATGCGATCGGTAAATCTACAACCGGAAAAGAAGTATGTCATCGTTGCGCCGGAAGCAATTTTGTGGACGTTAAAGTCAATCAGAACTTACTGGACAGAAATGGTCGCTGGCCCGGATCTTGATAAGTCCGATTTCATTTTCGCGATCTATGGCAGGGATAACTAGCGTTTCTTATGGTTCTGCGATTTTCGGGAGAGTGGTCCGGTCGGTGTTGATACAGGCTCGTTGGATGGTTGTAGGAGTGTTCGCATCAGTGTGAGTCTTCCATGCGTCCTGGTTCTGGTGCCTTGTTATTTCAGAATTTTCTTATAGAGATGTGGTGCAGGTAAACTGGAAACATCTCAACCTGAGAAGTTCGATGAGATCCATCGCGTCGATCCTTTCGCTGATTGATTTGAGTTCTCTCAACTGGACGCCGCCGATCCGCCGGCCGCATTTGTTGAGGCGGCTCTCTCACGTCGGAAGGACATTCCGAAGTCACTGGTGTTTGTGGCGGTTGGGCACGGCGGGCGAATTCTGCTTTAACGCGATGATGGTCAGAGCTGGAAACAGGTATTCTGGGAATTGCCGGATCAGATCACAGTCCCTGGGCCACAAAAGCGAAAGCGTATACCAATGGAGTGTTTGTGGTGCCGATCGGCTGGGGTTCCCCGCTGAGGACGGTGTGAACTGGAGACACCTCACCGATGGCCAGACACACCTCAAGGGCATAAAAAAAAGGGGTTGCCTCTGTTTCGACGATCATGCCCGGCACGTGGTGCATTGCAGTGGGTAACGGCGTCTTTGTCACGGGCGGCTATATGACGATTGGCGCGACGGTAGACTTTGGGAAATCAATCACGACGTTCTCCCTGTGTGACTTCAAGAACGGTCCGCGGAGTCGCAAACTGGTAACTCACCACGTCGGACCGAATCTACTGTGGCGATGCCAGTGGTCGGTTCCTCGAGTTCGGTAATGACCGGTCAACGGAGAATCCGACCTTCAGAAATCTCGACGCTTCTGAAAATTTCAGTAAAATGTGGAAGTGGCTCGAACCCCAACTGCTCAATGCGAAGTGCGATGCCTGCAGTGGTATCGTATCCAACAGCGAACTTGTGGCCATCGCGGACAAGACTGGCTCCAACGTCTTTCTCTCGGCCGATGCTGGCGACAACTGGGACGGACCCTTTCCAACCGGTGTTGAACATGCCACGCTGAGTCTGGTCGGTAAACAGTTCTGGTTGGTGGAAAGAAATTCCGCGTGCGCCAGCAAAGACGGGATGGCCTGGCGTGATCTCCCGCAGGGTATGCCGTTTGGAAAGATCGTGGCCTCGTTCGGCAGCACACACATCAGCATTGAACGCCGCCGCTTCAACATTCTACGGAGCGGCGACGGAAGTGAAACATAGAATGAAACCTAAGCATTTGAGCCCGAAACCGAGCACGTTCATGGTGCTCAGGAATTTCGCGACATTGTGTTTGGCTATAAGAATTCAGAATCCGTCAACTGAATCGACTGCTCTCCGCAAATCCCATAAGCCAGAAATCAAGGACGCCCATGGTCGACCGAATCGGCATCGTAAAAACAGCTCCAGCAGTCGTCGCCGTCGCCGTGCTCTGTGGGGTTGTGGTTAAGGCGGCGGAGACACGTTCGCAGCCGAACGTCGTGATCTTCCTTGCCGACGATCAGGGGTGGGGCGACCTGAGCTGTCATGGTAATACGAACCTTGCGACTCCCAGCATTGACTCGCTCGCGAGAGAGGGAACGAAGCTGGAGAACTTCTACGTATGTGCGGTCTGTGCGCCGACGCGAGCTGAGTTTCTGACCGGGCGTTACCACTTTCGTACCGGTGTAAGTGGCGTCAGTGAAGGAGCAGGGCGACTCAATCCTGACGAAACGACTCTGGCCGACCTGTTTCAAGCGGCATCCTACAGGACAGGCGTTTTCGGCAAATGGCACAACGGCACGCAGTCACCCTATCACCCGCTCGACCGCGGGTTCGATGAGTTCTACGGCTTCACGTCGGGACACTGGGGGCACTACTTCAGCCCGCCTTTGGATCACAACCGGTTGCGAGTGAAGGGGAACGGATACCTCCCGAACGACTTGACCGATCACGCACTGACTTTCATTGACGAGCATCACGACACGCCGTTCCTGTGTTACGTGCCGTTCAACACGCCTCATTCGCCCTTTTATGTTGAGGACGATTTCTACAGGAAGTTTGATGGCCTCAATCCAGCCATGAGACATCGCAATCCACAAAAGGAAGATCTTCCTGCGACTCGCGCGGCGTTAGCGATGTGCGAAAATATCGATTGGAACGTCGGCCGCATCCTCAGCAAACTCGATACGCTCGGGCTGCGTGAGAACACCATGGTCATCTACTTCTCCGACAACGGACCCAATAGTTTCCGCTGGAACGATGGGATGAAGGGCAAGAAGGCGTCGGTCGACGAGGGCGGGCTGCGATCTCCGTTTCTGATTCGCTGGCCAGGGAAAATTTCTGCCGGTCGAACGTTGACCGAGGTTGCCGGGGCTATCGATTTGTTGCCAACGCTGGCCGCTCTCACTCAGGTTTCAGCTGAAACGTCGAAACATATGGACGGACGCAGTTTTGCTGAACTACTGCTCCGCAATCCGACGTCGCCTGCTGACTGGCCGGATCGTGAACTATTCAGTGTGTGGAGAAAACGGGTGACCGTACGGACCGCGCAGTTCCGCCTGGATGAACGAGGCGCTCTGTTTGACATCAGGAAAGATCGCGGACAACACGACAACGTTGCGAAAGACCATCCCGATGTCACCCGGCGGTTGCGCGAAGCGGTTGCGGCGCATCGTGCGGAAGCCGCCGAACATTTCAATGCCAACGCCGATCGGCCCTTTACCGTGGGATATGCGGAATCGACCACGCTTCCGGCCCGAGATGGTGTTCCGCACGGCACGATCCGCCGCAGTTCAAAGGCACCGAATAATTCGTTTTTTACCAACTGGACTCGAGACGATGACTCCATCACGTGGGATATTGAAGTCGGGAAGTCAGGACAGTATCGGGCGACCGTCTACTACACTTGCTCCCGGACAAACGTCGGTGCCACTGTCCGACTTGCAGCAAGTAAGTCGAGTACCGAAGCCACAGTGACAGAGGTCTTCGATCCGCCCCTCTGGGATAAATCGAAGGAACGCGTCGCGGAGTCTCATTACCTGGTGAAAGACTTCAAGCCGCTGGAACTTGGCATGCTGACGCTGAATGCGGGCCGCGACACGCTCACATTGACCGTACCAATGCTCGTCGGTGGGCGGGCTATTGATGTGTATTCTGTCGTTTTAGTGTCTCAAGAATAGTCCGACCTCAAAGGCCATCGTGAGTCTGTGATTCGCAAAGGAAGATCAGTCGCGACTTCGGTCACAGGCAGGCTTGATTGACTGTATAAATGGCGATTATCTGAAGTGAAGACGGCCCTTCAGCATAGCTGCGCGACATGCACAGACGCCCCATCACTTTTTATGGATTGACAGTCGCGGGGAGTAACGGTGCCGACTCTGGACCACCAGGTTGCTTAAGCATCTGAAGCAGATCGCTTTCTGTCGAGAGAATCAGTCGCGTGTCCTGGTTAAGCGTCATCTTCAAGACCTCCAATCTCCGCAGAAACTCGTAGAACTCCGGGGACTGGCCATAGGCTTCGGCAGTCATCTGGATGACCTGCGCGTCTGCCTCGCCGCGAATCTCCGCAGACTTCTGATCCATCTCGCCTTCGATCTGATCAAGCTCCTTCTGCGTTTGACCGAGGATGCCGTTCTGCTCTTCCACTGCCTCCGACTCATACAGCCTGGCGATCTTCAATCTTTCCGAGATCATACGTTCGTAGACGGTCGCGCGAACCGACGCGACGTAATTCACTCGTTTGATACGGACCCTGACCAGCTGCATTCCATATTCCTCCAGGTCAACGCCGGAGAGGATTTCCTGTTCGACGTCGTCCCGTCCGTTTCCTGCAACAATGTCTGCTTGAGTCCGCTCCAGTTCCTGAGTCTCATAGACCAATTCGTCGTTGGATTTGCGGACAACATCTATCAGGTTGTGGCGTGCTACCACGTCACGTACCGCTGAATCAACCAGATCGTCAAGAATTTTCTGTCCGCGATCTTCGTTTCGGACCTTCACGAAAAACGTCATCGGATCACTGATTCGCCAGCGTGCCCAGACGTCGATGTCGATTCGTTTTTTGTCCTTCGTCTGCATGCTCTCGGGTGACCCGTCCCAGGGAAGAAGCCGTTTTTCCAGATAGTACGCTTCCTGAATGAATGGCGTTTTGAAGTGCAGTCCTGCCGCCTGAACATCTTTGATGGGTCTGCCGAACTGTGTCACGATGACCTGCTGCCCTTCCTCAACGACGAAAGTGCCTGCGATCAGAACGATGACGCCCAATACGAGTGTTAACACAAGGCCGATTGCAATTTTTGTCTTCATCGTGAAACTCCAGTCTTGACGGCAGGCTTCGAACTTCCCTGATCGAGGTTCAGTAGCGGCAGCACACCACGCACCGATTCGTCGATGATCGTCTTGTCACCTGCCTGCGCAAGAATGACTTCCATGGCTTCCAGATAAAGCCTCTTTCGGGTCACGTCGGGAGCCTTGTCGTATTCAGCTAGCTGTGCGAGGAACGCGCTGATCTTCCCGGTCGTTTCGAGAACGACGCGATTCTGATACCCCTCGGCCTCGGCGATCGCCTTGTCTTTTGCTCCGCGTGCCGCGGGAATCTTGCTGTTCCGCTCGCCCTGTGCTTCGTTAACGACCTGCTCTTTCTTCTGCCGGGCGCGATTGACTTCCTGAAACGCATCCTGCACAGCGGCGGTCGGTGGAGACGTCGTTTGCAGCTTGACGGTGATAATCTCGACGCCAGCCTCGAAACTATCCAGTTCATCCTGAATCAGTTGCTCCGCCTCAGCAGCGAGCTGTTCCCGACCGATCGTCAATACGTAGTCAATGCTGGAGTCTCCCACCAGCTTTCGCATCACGGATTCGGAAACGTCACTGATGGTGTCTGGTACAGCGGCATTGACGTCTGAAGTTACCCCGCTGGGCAAGTTGGCGTTCCCCGTGCCGCCAACTTTGAACAGAAAGTCCATTGGGTCTTTCACGCGGTACTGCACGACCCATTCGACGTGTCCCAGATTAAGGTCTCCCGTCAGCATCTCGGCGACTGCGAGGTCGTCCGAAGTCTGCGATGCGAAAACTGTCTTTCGGCCTGCCTGAGACGTTTCAAAACCGAACTCTAAAGATTGAATTCGCTGCACGGGAACCAGGTAAACTTTGTCGATTGGCCAGGGCAGCTTGGCATGTAGCCCAGGCGGAACCGTCGCCACCTTTCGACCGAACCTGAGCACCACACCTTCGTCGCTCGCCTCGACGCGATAGAACGCCGACTTACCCAGGAGCAGCACGGCCACAACTGCCAGGCCGATCAGGATCAGGTTAATCTTCTTAGCAACCTGGTCCCACGGAATGTCGTCGGGGTCAAAACCACCGCCGCGTTGTCCTCGAAATTCGTTGTGTGAGGGCATAAATCGTCACGCCTTGCATCTGTTGTTATCCGGAACTGGTATTCGGCAAACAGTCATAAGCAAACGAAGAAAACGATATTTGCCTTCGTGCTTTGCCGTCCGCCCAACTGAGTGTAGCCCACCGGACCTTAAGTTGCACAACCATGCTTCCTGGTTCTGTAGATCACGGTTTTCCGAATTGGCTTTCCGTGTGTGTTGCACTATTCGTCGTCAATTCTGACAAACTGATGAAGCGGGGCGTCTGTGAGGCAGGTGGCGCTACTAATGCATTCGGAGTACACCGAGCTGTGCTCAAGACGCGGTGTGTTGATTTCACGCGAAGTCATTTTGAGAGTTTGACCGGTCGGCTGGCAGTCGTCGCCTTCGTATTGCTCGCCGCTATTAATCATGCCGCTCGTGTCAGCAGCGGGGCCATGTCTCGATCGAAGTCGCTCTTGGCTTCTGCGAGAATCCACAGCAGCGGAATGACCAGCAGTAACAATCGAATTAAGCCTACAATCCAGCGGTTTCGGTGTCGCAGGTAAGGTATCTCGGTCGCCCAGCAGAGGAGTGGCGCCAGCTGTATGGTGAGCGCACTGTAAGTCGACAGCCCGCCAAAGAATCGTCCGATGATCAACAGGCTGGAGAGTCCGACAACTCCAATTCCGATGATGCCGAACTCGCAAATTTCGGTCGGATTTCCGGAACGTTTCTTAAACAGCCAGACGACGCCGGTTGTGGTCGTGAGTGTCGCAGCTAACGGAAATGCCGCCGCGCCCCCCTTGATATAACCAGCCAGCATCACGGTAATTCCTGCGCACTGAACGGTCAGGCTCAACGCCAGTGGAACTGATACTCCGGGAGAACGCGAATGCAGCCAGGCGAGTAAGCTCCACAAGGCTGCCATCAACACGCCACAACAAGTAAGTATCGCGATGGCTTCCCAGAGCGACCATGTAAAGTCGGAGTCACTCAGGTAGACAGAATCGTGCAGCAGAATTCTCGGTGTAGCGGCGGCGAGGATCACCCGCAGGAACCATGCGAACCATTTCGCGACGGAGTCAAACCCAGCAACCAGTTCAATCGCGGCGGCCGCTGGAATGACGAGCGTTAAAAAACGGTCGAGGCTGCTGACCGGAGGCCAGGCCAGTTGCAAAGCCAGTACTCGATAGCCGACAGAAAGACCGACGCCGATTCCCACTACAGAAAAGGAATTCAGCCAGGTCATGCCTGCGGACTGTCTCAAGCTCGCCATCGCCAGTATGGCAACTGCACTGACGATGGCGGTTGTCAACATCGCTTGAAAATAGAGTTGTGGATCAGGCATCAGGCAAAGCACGTGCCAGGTTGTTGTTAAGTGTTCTGCAGGCGGCTACTGCAAAACTAATCGATCCACGAACTCCGTCGCGGGAATCATGATAACAACCTATTTTCGCACTCCTTCACAATCAATCATGATCAAAGCTTCGTCGCCGATTGGTCCGATGGCATTTTTATCGAATCCATAGTCGCTGCGTTTAAGGTAAATTTCTGTCGAGAATGCAACGCGTTTGACTTTTCCAAAGTCATGTTCCTTGCCACCCATCAACACGAGTTTGATCTTCCTGGTCGTCCCATGCATCTTGAAGTTGCCCGTCACTTCGAATCCGCCTTTGATGACTTTCGTGCTTGTACTTTTGAATTCGATCGTCGGGAATTGTTTGGTATCGAAGTAGTCGGGTTGCCGAAGATGCGCGTCTCGTGCTTTGTTGGCTGTGTCGACACTTTCCGTTTTGATCGTCAGTGCGAAAGTCGACTTTGTCGGATTTTCCCGGTCGAGCGAAAATTTGCCGGCGACGTCATTGAATCTGCCATGAATCCAACTTATCCCAAGGTGCCTGGCTTTGAAGCTGACCGAAGAATGAACCAGATCATAGTCATACTCGTCAGCCGCTGAAGCGGACGTACTGTCCGTGGTAACCAACGTTCCGACCGCAAGGGCGAGGGCCCACATTGAAAAATGTCGTCGCATGATGCTGTTCCTTCTGAAGGGGATTAGTAACTACTGCTTTTAGTCCGTCGGCCAGCCTGGTGATTCGGCTCTGAATACGCTTATTGAGGCATGGGCAGAACAATGAGGGCATTTTCTGCGAATGATGACTCACCGGCTTTACCGTTGATCCGATATTGAATTCTTAGTTTCTTGATGACTCCAGGTGCCGGGTCGCCGCCGAAGCTGGTGTTGTAGCTTGTCGATGCCAACGTGATTAGCGGCAGGTTACTTGCTCGCTTTCGAAGCACCGCCGTTACGTCTTTCTGTGCGGCTCCGGCTCCGTATTCCGCTTTGATGATTTCGAGCTTTACATTGTTGAGTCCGGCACCGGACAGAAGTTGTTTCATATTGACACCCTTGCCACCGAGCTTCTGAGCAATGGCCAGCGCGGCTTGAGTCGCTTCGGGTTTCAACGCACGTGTGCCCATCGCTTTGGTGGCCAGTCGGAGACCTTGCGGACTGGCGTGTAGTTTCAGGACGTCCAGTAGCAACTTTTGCTCGTCGGTTCGTGTGGCCACGTTGAATGCGTTCTGGCACATTTCAACGCGTTGCTGTTCCGGCATTGCGAACTTTCTCGCGACGCCGATGTAACCCCTCAGTGCACGTATTTTATACTTCTCTGCAGGGGCGGTTTTCGCCAGGTCCAGAAGAACGGGGGCCACGTCGAGGTCATTCCACTTGCCCAGTAGACGGCTAGCGTCATCCTGAAGCTGTGGGTCTTTGCTCTTTGCTGCCGTCGCCAGAGTCTGCAGGGCTTTCTTTCCCCCAACATCGCTCAGGATTTCCAGAAGTGCTGTTTTCGAGCCTGGCGAAGATCGTTGTAAAGCGCTTGCGAGTTTGGCGGCGCAGCCCTCTCGATCCGGCATTCGGACACTGGCCGTTTTCAACGCCTGCCGGGCGACTGTTGCGTCTGCAGAATTCCGTGGGGCGAGAACCTGTGAGATAAGTACGTCCAGTTTTTTGAGTGAGACCGTTTCACCCAGGGCAATTAACGCGGCACTGCGGACTGATTTGTCGCGATGGGCAAGCGCCTTTTCGACTTCTTCGACAGCATTGATGCGCCTTTGTCCAACCAGTTGAAGCAGGAGCATGTGAGTTTTCCCTTTGGATGTCGGCAGGAGTCCGACAACTTCGCGACTAACATTCTGCCCCGGAAGATCGGCAAGTGTCACTTTCGCAGCCTGTGCCAGTTCCGGGTCAGCTCCGACAGCGATTTCCAGCAGAGTGGAAAGGCAGGAGCCATCACCCACACGTCTGAGTGCATCGATCGCCGACAATCGAACCTGTTTGGGGCCTTGCTCCGCGGCTTTCAGCACTGCTGGCAGATCAACATACTTCGGACGGTCAGCCATTGCCTGAATGATCAGCACGGCTCGTTCGGGCGTCGCGCGGGTGACCACTTCTGGGAGAAATGGATCTACGGTGTTACCTGGATATTCGCGAACCGTTCCTAATGCGAGTTGGAACATCGCCTTATCGTTCGTCTGGAAAAGCTCGAGCAACAGTGGGATGCCGTTCTGATTCCTTGCGAGAATCGCGCCTCGAGTGGCTTCCAGAATTCTTTGTTTGGGAACATCGGCGTTGCGGACGTCGTCGTAGATTTCTGCAGCCACCACCGTGTCGCCTTTTTTGTGCAATCGTTCAGCACACAGGATACACCCTTCGGCAACGGCTGATCTCACTTTGGCAGGCACCGCGGCCAGTCCAGCTCGCAGCGCTTTTGTGGCAGCGTCATTCCCGATGTGCCCCATCGCCACAGCCGCAGCAGACGCGACTTCGGCGTCGGTGTCGTACAGTTTCCTCTTCAGCAGATCTATCGCCTCTGGGTCCTCGCGAACGCCGATTGAATTGATTGTTCCTACCAGCAGCAGACCGTTGAGCGAGTCGGCTGCTTTCCGTAATGCATCGTCGGATGCTTCGCCTGGAATCACTTCCAGCGCGATTCTGGCCCATGATGATAACTGCGGATTTTTCAGTAGCCTTGCTAAATCTGGAACGGCGTTGCTGGAACCGTGAATGGCCAGCCCCTTGCACGCGATTGCTTTTTCGGCTGTCGGTGCGTCGGAGCGAAGCACCGCGATCAGTTCCTTTTCTTTTTCCGCTGCCGCGTTTGCATCGTCCACAGCGTGGGCCGATGGGGTGAAAGTCAGTACTAATGCCGCGAGCAATACGGCCGAACAGGTGAGTTTTCGAGTAATATACATTTTGTGTCTCCAGTTCATGGAGGAGGGTGTTGTTAAAATTGTTGTCCGCAGAGTCGGTTAATACGCCGAGGTCAACTCGGTTACAGTCTCCACGGTTCCCGCAACGCCTCTGAACGCAGGCGATTTGCCGCTGCATCGTCGGTGAATGTGTTCGTGGCGTTGTCAAATTTGACCTGACGATCCAGTAGCAGTGCAATGTTGG
>JACLAC010024796.1_pt1 | contig 10720 bp, 4 predicted proteins | sample 8027881 | NCBI WGS metagenome assembly JACLAC01 (sample SAMN15725517, study PRJNA655200) | protist metagenome | isolation source: fluorescence activated cell sorting (FACS) single amplified genomes of... | place: Spain: Blaines Bay Microbial Observatory, Mediterranean Sea | collected 2016-01-19 | reverse complement strand
TCAATTTATTGGGCGGTCTTGAAAAGGAACATTGCCTCTTTGTTGGTTTGAGGATTCCTTATTTTCACGATTCTTTCTTCTTCTTCTTTCATATTATAACAGTACAGTACTATTGATGAAAAAAAATGTAAAAAAAGTTCCGTACTGTACTTATAGTCCTTGTCAGCGAATGAATAGACCACCCACACTTTTTGTTTAATTTGGAAAATGCAGATTTCACTTACACACTATTAGAAGGCTAATCCCCTTTTTTTCAAACTTGATTTCTGTTACTGAAACACTTAAAAATAGGACCCTATCAAAATCTGACCCTTCGGGACGCCTGTCAGGGGCCAATTTCTATAATTTACCTAATTGTTGATAGAATGGGAGGAACCGCTCGTTCACCACGGTGTGCTAAGGTTCGTATGGATACAGCATCATTCGCTGTGCTATGTTGATTCGCCTGATCATACCCACTCAGATCTTTATTAATAATAGGTTTGTGTTATGGCCTGAGTGTAGAGTTATCAGCCGGATCGGCACAGCATGCTTCGCAATGCTGTGTCTATGTGAAGGCTTAGAATCAGCGTTAGTTCCCAATGGTATTTGATGTAAACACTATAAAGCTTTCTGGTTTTCCAAATTTGATACTATAATTAGATTACAACATGTCATGTTAAAAAACAATTAAATTATAATTTAAACCTTAATATTTCTATGGAGGAGTCCTTTCAGAGCTGGCTTTTAGATCAGGAACTGAAGATCATCTGAAATTTACTTTTTTATTATTTAACCTTTTCTTGCTGTTCCCCCAGGCTGGCGCACACAACAACATAACAAAAAATCCGACATCTCAGAAATCAGTTTTCCAAAATTGTGTCAAGTAAATGTGGCCAATTTTTTAGCAACTAATAAAGGAAAAATCTTAAGAAATTTTACTTTTATAACGAAATTTTACCAGTTTTGCCAAGTAGAAAACAATTCGGTAATAAAACTATATTGAGTAAATAATACATAAAATGGGCTGTAAATCGCAGTAAAATGATGCAAGAACTCTTGCTGTTAAAATTAAAATTTAAAATTTTAGTGTTTTTAACCTTTTTTTTGTTGTTAACAAAGAAAGTGAATTTTTAGACAACCCGCCCGTACCTCCATGTAAGGTCGCTAATATTTGTGTGTACAATCACGCTTCTTTTTTTGGTTAGTGTCAATTAATTGTGGCCAATTTAGCAACTGAACATCATCTGAAATTTACTTTTATAATATAACATTTTCTTGCTGTTCTCCCAGGCTGGCGCAAACTATAGCACTAACTAAAAATCCGACAGCTAATTGCTGGTCTGAATTTTGCAGTAGAACAACAATTTGCAACTCCAAAAATGTATTTCTTCACAACTTGTCACTTTAAAAGTATAACATTCCGTACACCCAGGCATCTCTTACAGCAGTGTGAAACGTCTACATCTTCTAAACAATTCAGGTCTTCCTGTTTTTACAAAAGTTTTAACATAATGAAGTTTATGCTTTTCGTACTTCTTGCAACTTGCGGCTGTGTTGTGTTTTACCGGTTAAGGTGTGCGCAAAAGGTAAACGACTGGGGAAGTTTAACATCACCTGTAATTTTTCCAACACAAAACGATACTGAAAGCCGTGTCTCTCCTGCACTGCGGCCTTCACAAGGAAAAGAGTTAACATGTCTGAAAGCTAAAAGTGCTGAGAATCCAAAGTATGATGTTCAACAGGTGAATCAGTGTGGTTACGACTGCCAGACAAAGAAAGTGTGGAGAGCGCACGATTCAAGTGAATCAACGTACCAAACGTTTAAATCCAAATGCGGAGATCCTCAAAAAGACGATGTTGTTTACAACCCTTTTGAACCTGGAAAATGTTTTAGAAAGCGCCCATCACAGTGGTGTGGCGTTGTTCCCCCCAAATCAACTTTTAAACCGGGATATGTCTTGGACTTTGCGGGGACATGGACAAAGTACAACTGGGATTGTGATGAGTCAGGGGGGCGTAATTATCGGTCTTACGCTCCGTCTAGAGGGCTAGACTGTGCAGAATTTGATCGTCTTAGAAATAAAATCAATAGTGAAGTTAGTGGAACATTTCCCTCCGTAGACGAAGAATATTATGAATGGCTTGATCTTGTTTACGCTGTTATGCACGCGAAAAGTCAATTTCGCATGATGGAAGTTGGTGCTCGCTATGGGACTTGGGGAGTACGTGGTTTCAAATTAAATCAGCGCACAAGAGATCTTAATGCAAAGATAGTTCTGGTAGAGAATAATCGAGAAAATGTGGGATATATTCGTGAACACTTAAAGGTAAATGCGATTCCAGAGTCTGCAGTGACAGTCGTTGACAAAGCCTGTAGCACTAAAACAACGAAAGATTCGGTCTCCTTGTTTGATTTGGTGAATAAGCATGAAGGAGTTTTGGATCTTCTTGATTTGGATATTCAAGGATCAGAAGCTTGGGCGGTGCCAGCTGCAATTGAAATAATCAATAAAAAAGTGCGTCTTATTCATATTGGCACACACGGCCGAGGTATGCATGCGAGCCTGCACAAATTACTCGAAAGCAATGGCTGGAATATACGCCACAACTTTCAACAAAGCACGGAATACGAGACAACTTGGGAAGGAAAAGTAGCATTCCGAGATGGTGTCTTGTCTGCTCATAATCCTAAATACTTAAATGATCTCCAACCGGCTCCGAATTCTGGTTACAGCGCTAGCTTGGATTCGCAAAAAAATTGTAATTGAAGATAAAACAAGCATTAGCAAAACCCCCAGGGTCTCCGTTACCCGGGTACCAGTCCCCGCAACTTCACTCACTCCTGGAAAACGCATGGTCAATGTGCCACCTCATGAAAAAGACTCAGTTCCAGCCGACGAAAAAAATCGTAAAGTTCACGACGACGGCTTTTTTAGTCAGGAGCACCAAGAAAAGTGGTTACTGGACAATGTTTTTCACTGGGCAAGAAACGGCGTGTTTTTTGAAGCCGGGGGGAGAGACGGCATTGATTATTCTAATACATACTTCATGGAAAAACATTTAGGATGGACTGGGCTTGTTGTAGAGGCGAATCCCGTGTTGTCCAAACAGCTGGTTAAGCACCGCGACTGTTTGACAGAAACTGTATGTTTGTCTGATAAAGAAAATGAAACTGTCAGTTACTTGGCATACGATTCTGGCATAGCAGGGATTGAATCGAGTGTTGAAACCGGTCGCGTAAAAGCGCAATTGGGAAGCCGCAATATTGCGTTGGAAAACATTCGTACACCGATGAAGTGTAAGATTTTAACAAACATTTTTGTTAAATACAACATTGAGACGGTGGATTTCTTTTCGTTGGATGTGGAGGGACATGAGTTACAAATTTTGAAAGGCTTGGATCTTGCTCGTATCTGTGTGTATGCATTTATGATCGAAAACAACCACAATTCCCAGGTCGTTCCAAACTATCTGGTACAACAAGGGTATGCTAAGGTTGCGCATTTGTACATAGATGATTTGTTTGTTCGAAAATCACCGTGCCCGTTACCATCAAGTGCGGCGAAGATCAAGGAAATAATCAGTAAGAGTCTGAAAAATCACTAGCTTTGTAATTGCTTACTTCATGTGATAAAATAATTGCCATTACACCGATGACTAAATCCCCCGAATGACTAAGTGGTGATTTTAAACCTCTATATATAGTATGATGTACGACTCCCTCATTATTTCGTTATGTCCTTCGAATTAATCACAATATAAACTGTTCGTCTCTTTGAATTTTATAAAGGCGATTTGAAATATAGGAATCGATCCTCCTCCCAACTAATATCCTTATATGTTTCACCTATGTTCGGCCACTCTTGCGAGTATATCACCTCTTCCGACTCATCAGACTCACTAGAAGGGTTATTCTCAACAATCTGTCAAAAATTCAAACAGCGGCTAGAGATGTGTTTTGTGTGCCTGGGTCTGTTTGACTCCTGTGATTGTTGGGGTAGTAACTTAACAAGTAGCTCTTGTGAATCGTTTCGATGAGGGTAAGTGATTGCGGGAGGATTGGTTTCCTTTAGCCAGTCGTAGTGTACCGTCTGTCGACACCACCTTAGGGCAATAACGCTTCGATCGTGCGGGTCACCTTTCTGCTTCGTCATCCATTTTTGGGAGATGTTGTCGTAAACATTGATAACCAGATTATATTTGCAATCAATAAGTGCTACCTCGCTTTCCCTTCCGTAGTCACCATTTCGAATTCGGGCGTACATGAGTTCGAAGAACGTGGGTTGTCCATCGATGGTAGTGGCAAAACGACCTCCATGCAAGATTTTGAGTATTTCGGGCCGGTATGAAATTCGTTCTCGCACGTGTGCAGCAGATCATTGCGCATCATTCTGTGTCTTTGCTGTCTTGGTCGCCGTAACCACGAGGGTGGGAGCTTTAGACGGTTGTGGCTCATTGCCTCGATGATTGCCAGGTATAAGCAGTGTCCGTCTCTCGGGATGGGCATTTCCGTGTACCCTCTGGGTGCGTTACTTGGCGGCAGTTTTGGTCGTTTCGGTCTTCGGGTAGGCGCTTGACTAACGGCGTGTGTTCGTTTATCTCGGGGTTGTACGTGTACCGATGCTGTCTGGGGCGTGTTGGGTCCGCTCGGTCTGGTTCGGTAATGTCGTCTGCTTCAGATATCTTCTTCAAGTGATGATTTTATGTCCAATTTTTTTAAAACAAAATAATGGCTGGTACATTATTTAGGTATTTAAATTAATTTTCTTCATGTACTGCGATTTATATCTGCTCCTGTGTTTTAAATCCAATTTTATTTTTTTTATAAAAAACATGATTCAGTTTATCTAAATTATAAAGTAAATCTGTTCATTTGAGTGAATGGTTCCGTTTGATTGTAAACCTTGTAAGACCCACAAATGCCGATTATGCATACCGACCCGAACGACACTCCTCCGCCACCTCAACTCACAAACGACAATTCCTTGACTGGTTTACAAGACAGAAAACGAGCGCCTTTAAAACATTTACGCTGACGCTTGGAAAATCATACAGGGTCTGACTTATCTATGAATGAGATATCGGATGAGGAAGTTGACTACGGGTCATTTGACATCGTCGGAAATCCAAATATCCATTCGGATTATGCATGGAGTACAGATAAGGATAGTGTAGACTAAGTGACAAGAGTAAATTGCGCAACAGTGAACTCGGCAGCGCTTATGCGCACCAGCGATATGAATAAACTTGAAAGAGAACCAAAAAGAAAAATAGAGAGAAAGAATGTGTACATCTGCCTATTCTAAAAAATATAATTATATAGTATGTTAATTAAACACCATTATAACTCACATTAAATCAATAATGAAAGAATAAATCTCGGCTATTCTATACAACAAATATCTTTTCTTTGGAGAGTACGTAAAAATATGTTTTGTGGACGACTTCGTCACCATATTCATTCACACACAACGAGTCCAGAACACATTCCCCTTTTTTTATAAAATATGAATTTCAGAAAATACCATTAACGATTTCCCCCTTTGTGTTCTATTTTTTCTTCCTTTTTCTTCGCGTTCTTCTTCATCCATCATTCGATCATTTAAATTAGATGACTTCATTGATCAATATCTAAGATACTGGTTGATTAGGGTTCAGTAAAAATATTTTAAAAGTACTAAAGATGGTTTAATGCTAATCAACGCAGACACCTAGCTTGTAAATCATCCAAAGCATCTACTTTTCACATTCTTTTCTTAAAAAACTTTCCTGAAACGGTCTTTATTGTGCTCCTTTGGGCGTTCCGGTCGAACGCATCGACGACACGCCGCCTCTTGCGTCCAGCACCCCTTGAACAAACGACTGAGGCGCACGAAAGAGAGAATAGCGAAAAAACGACATGCTAAAGCCCTATATTTCGGGTTGAATTATTAATGGTAAGCGGTTCTTCACGCATTTATCTCTGCCTAAGGTCTTGGCTTCTCTTAGTTTTTTATATAGCATTTTTTTTGTGAGGTCCCAGACGCCCGGACCGGCGCGTATCTTCGAGAGCCCGGTAAGTTGCAAGGAGGTCGTGGAAGACACCATTCGTTGACTGGATTCAGACGTTGGCACGTTTTCCGCGCTTTCAGATCAGATTTGTGTGTGCTGGAAGGATATCGTTCAGTCCGTGCGTGTAATGATTTTCTGCCAACAAATAGGCATTTATCCTAAGTTGAAGCTGTTTTTTTACAAGAAAAAAACACTCCGCTACATTGCCTTTGCTATTGTATGCATTAATCAAATGTGAAAAGTATAAATAGCCACAGCATTACACTATAAATCTTTTCGAAAAGTGGTCTACATTTGAAAATGTTCTTTAAGGCAAATACAATATGTGCACACCTAAAGATGCTATTAGCTGTATCAAAAGTCGGTTAAGAAAATGGGAATGCGTTCAGAGACCAACGCTTGCCGAAGAGATGCACACTCACAACTGAAGTAGCAACCCAAGTTCTGATTCAGAAAGGTCCGCGTTAATTAAGTTCTCTTTAGCTTAGCTTATTTTAGTATTAATATCAGGTTAATAGTGTGTAAATTATTGCATAGTATTTTATATATTTAGATTAATTAAGAGAAAAGAGTTTTCGGAAGTGTTCCGAAGTAAAAAAAATAGTATTAAATTTGTGCAAATTTTAGTAACGCTGAATTTTATATATTTTTTGGATTTTAGTTGGCCGTTGCAAATAAACGCTGTTTGCATCTAGGGGTAGAGTTAGGGTTATATGTTTTTGCCAATTTCTGGTGCTAACGTGTAACTCTACAGAATTAGCCTTGTCTTTCCTGTGTCAATACACTCGATCCTTGGAAACGGTTAGCTGTATGAAACAAAAAAGTAATTCCAAATAATTTATTGAAGGTGACAAGCAGCTAAGACAGGCAGAGTTAGGGTGTGGTTGTCTTGACATATTTTTAAGCCCCCGGAGCCAATGTCAAGTCAAATTTTAAACGCTGCGATTTGCTGCGTGTTATTGATGTTGGTCGCCAACAACCTACCGTGCAGCAATGTTGAAATGAAGCGCATTCCTGTTAACACAAGCTCACACTATCAGAATCTAGTTGCAGGAAACAACCGACCTTCAACGGCTGATAAGAATGAAACTTATATCCAGACTACCCAAATGTACCACAACAACATAAATCAATGGAGTAAAACTGACGGTGTGGACATTGTAGTTCCTTCAGGGCTGGGCACACGTGCAGAAGGAGGAGACAGCTCTTCCTATGATTCTATCCGTCGTGATCGTGATAACGGCGAATTGAAATATATGCTGCGGTCTATACTACAAAATGCGCCGTGGGTTAAACATATTTTCGTTATAGTGAACGGCAACGTCGAAGCACCAAGCAATTGGTTTTCGGCACGATTAAAGTTTGTCAATCGCTGTAGCTACATGCCTAGTGGGACCTGTCCAACACGCAATAGTCATGCTGTGTTAACAAATTTGTATTTATTCTCGGAGCTTTCTGAGCGTTTCATTTTAGCGGAGGATGATATTTTTCTTTGCGTTCCGGTGAATGAGTCTTTCTTCTTCAAAACTAGGGCGAAACCCTATGTATTCCATAATTCAGGGACTCATGGCATATACAAAAGGATTCCTAAACAGCTGAGAGGGAAAACTCTTCCTGTGTCGAATGGGGGAACACCACATTTTTGGTGCCCGATGCTAAAATCAGTCGTTCGTGAAATTGCAGAAAAATATCCGGAGTACACAAAATTTGTGAGTAGCCACCGTTCTGGAAGATTCAGCTCAATAGCAAACGGTCCTAATGACGGACACAATTCTCAAGAAGAAGATCCACTGGGAGTTTGGCAAGCGTACTTGAAAAGAACTAGGAATGGCGCACCAAAGAACATTTTATACCCAGGCCATGGAATCGCAGATTGGGAAGCCGACCCTAATAAACCGGCACAATTGGCGAAGGCTTTTTCTATGCACCCTCTGCCTGTATTCATCAATATCAATGATGTCTACTCAACCAACCCGTATGATTACAAAGAGCAACAAGCCCGCGTCCATGGGTACTTGGAGAAACTGTTTCAAGCCCCGAAATTATAGTAAATGTTGTCTTTTTCTAATTTGGATTGTTGACTGTTGTAGGAACCACGCCAAAACTGAACCAACTGATGTATATTATTTTTAGCTCTAGGAACAATGATGTTCTTGTTGCTGCGTTTGGCCTCTTCATGGTTTAAAAAGCGCCGCCGAATATCTTGTTATTAGGATGTAATTCGTGAAAATGTTGCTTCCATTTCTACATTATATGATACAAGTATAAATGTAAACAACACAATAAGGTGTGGCGGGCAAGGAAATCACTGAAACCCCGTAAATTACTGGATGTTCTGCCTTGGCAAAAGAACTTGTATAACTTCGAATCTATATTTGGCTATCCTTTCAAGAGATAATAGCGTGTTTGCCTTCTCTTCCCCGCTTGTGTTCCTTTCTTTGGTCCTGTTCTTTCGTGTATATATTATCACCGTTCCTTGGAGCCAAACGCAGCTGCAGGTAGCCATCGACATAGCTACCCGCTCGTCAAAGGGGAAGGGCGCCGATCCTATTCACCGTAATGTAAAGCCTTCACTCTCTGCATTCTTTGAACAAAATTCTGATTATTAGGAACGGACAGACGGCGTACTACTGAAGTGTAGCAGATACAGAACTTTTTTTTCATAATTATAGGCTATGCTGTGTAATGTTAATTTTGAAGTTTTAATTTTTTATAGTAATTTTCGCACTTCTTCTTTTTTACTTTTTATAATATTATATTATGCTGTGTATATGTTAAAATAAAATATAGTATTTTTACCCTTTTAATCCTCCACTCCCGTTCCATCCTCAGGAGTGAAAAAAGCCCCTTTCATTTTCTATTTTTGATGCTGTGTAAATGCTACTGTATTATTCTTCCACTTTTATTTTTTGATTTTTAAAAATGAAGAAGCGATTTTTTTCAAGAAGATGCTGTAGACTAATAAAAGAAGAAAGAAAGGAATATCGTGAAAATAAGGAATCCTCAGCCCTCACATTACACTAGTATACTCTGTTCTTACTGTGCATTAATAATATAGTGTTGTGAATAATACGAAGATTAAGGGATGTTTTTGACTGTAATATATTATTATTACTCATTTATATAATGTAATGCCTGAAACGTCGATTCTCTCTCGTCTCTGTTCTTTTTGAAGCTTTTCTTTTAGCACGCATCCTCGCGAGTGGGTTTGGTCGGTTCCTTCGACCCTGCGTGAGTCTATATTACTACAGAGAGTTGTTGTTGCATCTGTAGTCGTCATCTAAAGCGTCGTCGTCGCGGTCGTCTGAAATCAGCATCTCTATGCTGTGCGGCTGCTGCGAACAAAAAGGGTTTTATTTTATATTCGATTTCCTCTTGCTCTGTCCTGTTGAACGTACTGAACGCATTGACTACTTCTTGTAGCCGGAAGTCGAGATGTACGGTCTCGCGCTGGTACTTCGTGTTGATTTCGGTAAAGTTTCTTTTTATCGGAATCGTTCAAATGGACTTCTGTTTAACTTTTGTTTTGCTTTTCGCCGGACGATGTTCTTACTTTTTGTCCTGAATTGCGGACGCGATGGCGTGGGCGAAACTATCTACTTTCGGTAGGTTTCTTTCTAATTACCCAATTGTGTACAATACGGTCCTCCGAGAGTGACCGTTTGCTGCGGTTTTGATAGCCGCTGGTGGTTGTTTTAAATACCGATAGCTCGTCTTCGGTTTTGCTATTTCGATATTAGAATTGGATCAGCTTTATGCCAAATTTCCCTTAACCCTATGGTTAAAATACAATATATAGATACAGCATTGAAACAGTCGGTTAAAAAATGTTAAAAAAATGAAATTTTATAGACACCCCCCACCCCCTTTTGCACTAACCATGCAAATTACAATACGTGGTGTACAACTTCAGGGGGATCGATGATACGAATGGTCTTTTCGTCTTTTTTACAAAAAAACGATCATTTTACTCACTTTTTATGTGTTTTACGTAATTATGTTGTTGTAGTAACAACCGAAAAAATAACTTTCGTACTAGAGGAGTAGAAGGGAAAATTATTAACAATGGTGTGTCTATATATATTCTGTTTTTGTTTTTGAAGAAGGAGGAAGAAGTATTGTCGTCGTGTTGTTGGTGTTCTAAATTTATTATTTTCAATTATACGTGCAAAACTGTGTAATTTTGGATTTTTTTGTAAACTGAACGATATTGTACGTGTACTCTGTTTCTTCAAAAATTTATTCGTTTCCCTTGGGAATTAAGCCAACCAAATAACCCTTCAAATTCTTTGAAAGCGGCTTGCGATGGTTAACTCCAGCCTCAATACTTTTTATGCAACTCGGAAATAATCAGGACGCTGAAAAAAGGCTTCGTCTGGGCGGGGAAGGGGTGCCTTTCTATTACGGCACGATGAAGTGGGTAGACTTTTGTTCGTGGTCACAAATGAAAAGATAGAACCCTAAAATTAATTGTATCAAACGTATATCTAAATGTAGTAGGTTTAATTTATTCTTGTATTGCAAATTTCGTAAAGGATCTAGTTCAGAAAGTGTGTCAACCTCAGCTGCACATACACCACCACTCTGATATTGTGCTCAACAGTACCCCAACCGACGTCAGATCTCTGTAAACGGCAGTTTCAAAATCACTGAAAAATTCAAAAGTCTCAGAGACCGCTTAAGATCT
>JACLAC010016615.1_pt1 | contig 10721 bp, 9 predicted proteins | sample 8027881 | NCBI WGS metagenome assembly JACLAC01 (sample SAMN15725517, study PRJNA655200) | protist metagenome | isolation source: fluorescence activated cell sorting (FACS) single amplified genomes of... | place: Spain: Blaines Bay Microbial Observatory, Mediterranean Sea | collected 2016-01-19 | reverse complement strand
TGACAATTTACATGCAAATGGGTGGAAATTCGGGAGGGCCAGCAACCCTGGCGAGAGAACTCGGAGCCAGAGATGCAGCCAGAGTTTTAGACGTAAACTTGATTGAACAGCATTCAGAGTGGAATCCACAAAGGATGTTGCAACAAGCTAATGAAGCCCTCGCAGCAGTTCCAGATGCAATCATTGTCATGGGCCATCCAGGCACTAAATCAATGACAACTTTCCTACAGAAAGCTGCCAGAGATGGAGTAAAGGTCATTGTTGGTAACAATAACTTACCTGGATCAGGGCGAAGTTATTTTGGTTTGGATAATTATGAGGCAGGAGTCAACCTTGCTAAGTTGACTCTCCAAGAAGGAAACTTAGGTCAAGGTGATCACATTGTTGTTTACGGTGCTTTTATCGAGGGAGCACCTGGCGAACTGGTCGCGAGGGGATCTCTAAAAGCCCTTGATGAAGCTGGAGTTAGTTACGACAAGCTCCAGTGGTCAAATGAGGCTGTTCAAGATCCATCATTGGCAGTGCCAGTTATGGTTAGTTATCTTGAAGCAAATCCCAAAACTCGGGCGATTATTGTTCCAGGACACGGGGGAATAACAGCATTTCTTGGAAAAGTCCTTCGTGATGCTGGCAAAAACGCAGGCGAAGTAGTCACTTCAGGATTTGATATTTCTCCCGCAGCTATTGACGAAGTAAAACGCGGTTACTTATCACTTGTTTTGGATCAGCAACCTTATTTACAAGGGTTTATGCCAGTTGTTGCGGCTGTCCTTGAAGTAAAATATGGTTTGGGAAATTTGTTCTTAAACACAGGGGGTGGTACCGTAACAAAGGATAATGTGGCCATAATTGAAAAACTTGTCTTACAAGGTGTGAGATAATTTATTGTTGCCAGCTGATTTAATCGGTATTTGAATTGGCTGGCAGATTAAAGTCAGAATTTGAAATCTAGAGAAAAATTGAATTCAATTGTTGAACTCAAAAGTGTTTCCAAATCATATGGGCCCGTTCTGAGCCTGAAGCCTACAAATCTTGAAATTGGCAATAAAATACCTTTGTGACGTACCAGATTCATCGCAATTCTCCTTCATAGTGATTGAAAAAAGCCCTTTGCCCTCAAAAATCGAACAAGGGGAATTTTGCTAGGATTTTCTAGAAGAGTGTTGATCGAGACTGCTAAAATGAATACCAGTCCGATAAAAAACCGAGTCCAGAAACCCTGGATTCCGGAGGCAACTAAACCAGCTTCGATAACCGTAACAATGAAGACCGCGAACACTGTTCCAATTACTCGACCAGACCCTCCGAAAATTGAGGTGCCGCCGATAAACACGGCAGCAATTACTGTCAAAAGATAACCCATCCCCTGACTAGAAAAATAAGAAGTAGTTTCTAAAGTCAAAAACACTCCTCCAATACTTGATAAAGTGCCTGACAGGGTAAATAGCTTAATCTTCTCTAAAATTACATTGATGCCCATCATTTTGGCCACTTCAGAATTATCTCCAATAAAAAGTAAATTCTCTCCAAATTTATGCCGATTTAGTAAAAGCCATATAACTATTGAAATTAAAATAGCCCATAAAATTTGGACTGGGAAAAATTGTTCAATTCTACCAACAAAAAAGTTATGAATCGGAGTCTCATAGATTGTTGGTATTGCCAACTGTATCCCTCCAGAAATTATTGTCACAAAACCACCCCATAAAAATAATAATGCGAGTGTTGCGATCAGCGATGGTATACCAAGCATTGTAATAACTAATCCATTTACAAGACCAACAGTTGCTCCTGCTAATACTGAAATTGCTAATGCCAACCATGATAATTGATAATTTTCGAACAAATTTGCAAATATATAACTGGATAAGGCAACAGTTGAGGGGAATGAGAGATCCATTTCTCCTGCGACTGCTACTAATGTAATTCCAAGGGCAATTATCAGTGGTGGTGGCACGGTCGCAAAAAAACTCATGTAAACACGAAAATTCAGGAAAGCCTTTGGTGCTGTAATCATAAAGATTAGAATTAAAGCAAAAAAAACAAAACCTATGGTAACACCATCGAAATTCAGAATTTTCTTCATGGATCTGTATAATATTTTATTTGATAAAACAGCCTAAAGCACACCAAATTCTTGAAAAACCTCTCCTAAACTTCTTCCAGATTCTAAAGCCTTTAATGTGCCTTTTTCAGACTTTATTTTTTCAGCACTATGAGAAATAACCTTAGAAAATATTTTCTCTGGAATCACAACACACCCATCAGCATCACCGAAAATAACATCACCGGGACATACCCTCACTCCTGCACACTCTATTGGCACATCGATCTCAATTACTTTTCCCCTACCCTTACTATCAAGGGGCGCAATGCCAGCTGCATATACTGGAAAACCAATCTTCTTAATCTGCTGAACATCTCTAACAAACCCATCCATGATGGCACCGTTAGCTTTTTTCACCTTTGCAGCGGTACTTAACAATCCTCCCCAAGGAGCGATACGGTTTGAACTACCACAAGCTGCGACGGCAACATCTCCTTGTTGGAGGCTATCCACTAATTTAATTTCCAATTCATATTGGTTTTCATTTTTTCTGGGTCTTTCATAAATATCTGTATATAGCATCGTCCTTGCTCGACCAATTAGTCGTAAGTTTTCGTCCAATGGGCGAATATAATGGGGGAAGGCTTGGTTTTCATAGCCAAGTTCATCTAAAACATCTGAGACTAACGAACAGAATAGTTCTTTTAATTTGTTTTCGATCAAATTATCCATTTTCCTCATCCAACAATGTTACCACCTTAAAAAATAGGGCTAGGCTGATTCCCCAGCAACTAAACTTACAGGAAAGATAATTTCATTAGTATCAATTTCCTTATTCTTAATTGTATCTATTAGAATTTTTCCTGCTTCCATCCCAATTTCGTAAGCTTTTGATTGAATAGTAACTAAATTTGGTGTGATGTATGCGGCAGTTTCAAACGCGTTGAATCCAGTGATCTTTACTTCATTCGGAACACTAATTCCTTTTTCACTTAAAATTCTTATGGCAGCCATCGCCATTTTATCATTTCCACCTATAATTGCTTCTGGAAGATCTTTTTCTTCAATATAATTAAGAACTGCTGATTTAGTATCTTTAAGTCCCTCGTCTCCACACTCAACAATTTCAATATTAAGATTATTCTTTGACAATATTTGTTTTACACCAATAATTCTTTGTTCAATAGCTGGCCAATTTTGCTTAGGAGCCAGAAAAATAAATTTTTTACATTTCTTTTTTACCAAAAACTCGGCAATTAATTTTCCTGCAGTAAAGTCGTCTTGAATGATACTGTAAATTCTATTGTCAGGATATTTCTCCTGAATAAGAACAACAGGTAAATTTAGATTTAAAATTTTCTTTATTATCCCCTCTCTTGTTTCTTTGCTACCCGATAGAATTGCACAGATTCCATCTGCATGAATCTCTTCTAAAATACTTTTTTTCTGGATGCTTTGTGATCTAATTCCTTGCAATATGAGGCTATAATTTCGGTCAGCTAAATAATTCGATAATCCAGAGGCTACTTGTGAGGTATAGGTGTCTGCCAAAAATTCTGGTACATCATCTAAAATTACCATTCCAATTGATAAACTACTTTTCGTTCTTAATGTCTTTGCCGCATGATTAGGCTTATAACCAAGCTGTTCAATCACTTCTTGTACTTTTTCTCTTGTCTCCTTGCTCATTTGATCTGTTCTGCCGTTAACAACGTTAGAGACCGTCATCATCGTTACTTTGGCGGCTTCCGCTACTTCTCGAATTGTTATTTTTTTCTTCATTTTTTTTGCAATGATTATATCTTTAACGTTAAAGTAATTTATTATTTTAAATTTGTCAAACCAAATCTACTTGATCCTATTACTTTCTATAAGATACTGATATTAATATTTAAAATTTATTTTATTGATTTAAGTCCGGCCGCTCTTTCAGGAATTTTTCTAATCCCACCTGATCCTGCGTAGCATCGCTGAGGCGTTTTACTCCATTTCTCAGAACACCAAGTTCAGATGCTGTGGAAAGTCTCAGAAAGTGCTTACCATCTGCTCCAATTCGCCCAAAGGAGAGGCGATCCAAAACAGCTACTTTATGCTCATACAATGCGAACATTTGAAATAGACCAGCTGGGGAGTTTTGGTCTTTTTCTGATTGATCCAGCTGAGCGTGATAATCAATCAAGCCCATAGACTCGCAAACCCCTCCAATATTTGGGAAAAGATAGAAGGCTCCACCCGGCTTTTGACACTCTACACCTGGAATACCCCACAAATCTTCTAACACAACATCTCTTCGTTTTTCAAAGGTTTGCACCATACCCAACACCTCTTGCTCCACTGTTTGATCAGTAAGTGCGACTACTGCTGCTTCCTGATTATAGGGAGCAACACATGAGAAGTAGTTGATATTTAAAGTTTTGAACATCTCTGCTTCTTCGACAGTCGGTAAAACAGCGTAGCCGATCCTCCCTCCAGTCCAGGCAAATGTTTTGGAGAAACCGCTGGCTAGGATCGTGCGTTCTGCCATTCCCGGCACTTGAAGAATCGAATAGTGCTGCTGGCTATCAAATACAATCCGCTCATAGATCTCATCAGAATATACTCTGACATCAGCGTGTGCTTTGCGAAGAATCACATCTGCAATTTCTTCAATCTGAGCCTGACTTGCTACCCCTCCCGTCGGATTTGAGGGGAAGTTCAAATAAATTACCTTTGTCCTAGGTGTAATTAATTCCTCAAGCTGTTGTGATGTGAAGGTGAAACCAGCTGATTCATCCAAATGTAGTGGAACCGGGACAGCTTGAACGTAGCGAATGAAAGATTCGTAGATTGGAAATCCTGGGCTAGGATAAATCACTTCATCACCAGGATTACAATAAATTTGCTGGGTCAATCCAATTGATGGCTTCCCTCCTGGGAAGACAACGACATGTCCTGGTGTGGTTTTCAGACCCCTTGTGCGATTGACATACTCACTGATGGCACTTCGCAAATTTGGAGTACCTTGGGGATCACAGTAGTGGGTATTCCCTAAATCGAGTTGTCTCTTGATCTCCGCGTTGACGGCCTTGGGCAAATCGTAATCTGGTTCTCCAAGATTTAATTTTACGACCGGTCCTCGGCATTTATCTACATGAACAAGGTGTGGTCCCACTTTAAAGGCATTTTCAGAGCCAATTCTTTGATTTCTTTCAGCGAAAAGAGTCATATTTCTGAAACATGAAAAAGGTTAAAAAATTAGGCTACTGGGGTCAGCAAAGGTTTTTTTGCGTAATAGGCATCAACGTTATCCACTACGAGTTGTCCCATCGCGATACGGGTTTGTAAGGTGGCTGAGCCAATGTGAGGCTGAAGAACGACTTGTGGCAATTTGAAGAGAGCTTCTGGAACATGAGGTTCACTGGTGAACACATCCAAGCCTGCTCCACCAAGTTTTCCCTCCTCTAGACAAGCAACGAGGTCGCCCTCATCAACAACTGATCCTCTTGAAATGTTGATCAACACTCCATTCGGTCCAATTTTTTCCATTATTTCTCGGTTGACAATGTTTTTGGTCTCCTCCCCACCGACACAACTCAAGATCAGGAAATCTACATCTTGAGCCATCATCGACAAACTGGAGTAATATTTGTAATAAACATCTGAGCGTTCCCTACGATTATGATAGCTGATCTCTACCCCAAAAGCTTGGAGACGCTGAGCGATCGCAAGTCCAATTCTACCCAATCCCAGAATCCCGGCCTGTCGCCCACGAAGATGTCTCATCAAAGGAAAATTAGCCTTTAGCCACTCCCCATTGCGAACATATTGATCCCCAACCACCATTCCTCGGGTAACGGCAATCAATAAGCCGATCGTCAGGTCAGCGACAGCATCATCCAAAACGCCTGGGGTGTTCGTGACAGCAATTTTTCGTGCTTGAGCTGCTCCTAGATTCACTCCATCGTAACCAACACCATGACTAGCGATTAACTCTAAATTTGGAAATTTTGACTGAAAATCTGCTGGAGCCCATCCTTCTGTGACTACAACTCTAATGTGTGGGGCAACCACCGAAATTAATGATTCCTGATCACTTGCTTCCCAAAGACGGTGCATTTCGTATCGGGTCTCTAACTCAGCCAAACATTCTGAACGAAAAAATGCTTGGCTTGTTATTAATATTTGTTCGGGCATTAGATCTCATTCTTTGATGGGCTTACTTCATGAACACGAAGAAAAGTACTCCAACAAATCACTGTTCCTGTGTAATGTCAAACCTCGTAAAAAGAGTATGTTTAACTCTGGGATCAAACTTCTTCAATGATAACCGCACTCTGAACTCTTCGAATTGATTTCTCGAACTTCATTGCCTTTTCAAATTGGAACAGATTGTTACTAAAACACTGGTGCGCCATTATTGTAGTGAACCTAGCATGGGGCTCAGGGTTTCTTTCCATAAAAATGAATGTCGTTCATTTTGGCCCCTACTTGTCCTTAAGCATTCGCTATGCAGGTTTAGTCCTGTTGCTTCTACCTTTCCTGAGAGGATTCCCCAGAGAGAATAGAAAAGCATTCTTGCAGGTCACTTGTTTGATGGGAATTCTGCACTTTGGGTTGGGGATGACCTCATTTCATCTGGCTGTTGATATCGCGTCCCTAGCTCTCGCCTCCCAGGCCTACATTCCGATCTCAGCCATCTTGGCTTTGATTTTTCTGAAAGAAGAACTCACTTGGAGCGTTGGATTAGGAATAGGTATCGCCTTTCTAGGATTTACGGTGATGAGCTTTGATCCGGTGATTTTCACACAACTGGATTCGATGGTGATCATGTTGGCTGCCACCGCGGTGATGGCAATTTGTAGTTTAGTGGTTCGGCACAAACTGAAGGGAATCAACCCAATGACCCTACAGGCCTGGACAGGCCTCTGTGGGATATTACCGATATTTTTACTGTCACTGTTGGTGGAACAAAATCATTGGCAAAAAATTGGATCAGCTACTTGGATCAATTGGATCTCCGTGCTGCATGCAGTTATTTTCTCCTCGATCATCGGTCACGGAATCAACTTCTGGTTGTTACAGCAACAACCTGTCAGTCGTATTACTCCATACTACCTCTTGACTCCCATCTTCGCTGTGTTGATAGCAATCATCTTCTGGGGAGATGAACCCGGTCCAAAGGTATGGTTTGGTGGTGCTATGATTCTCTTTGGCATCCTCATGGTTTCATCAAATTTTGATCTCAAAAAATGGAGAAATACTTGAGTAATTTTTTTTGGACTTCGGACAAATGCGTTGACTAGTCTCCCTGATGGGATCAACATGCGCATTAGTATTTTTGGAGCTTAAAGAGTATTTACCCATTAAGTTTTTCCCTGCAAATAAAAAGGAATTGGGGACATTTCAATTTCTTTAGCACGGCTAGATTATAACCCTATCTTCTAACCTTGAGACATGCATGTATTGATTACTGGTGGAGCTGGAATGCTTGGACGCAAATTAGCCCAGCGACTGATTCAAGATCGGAGAATTGTTGAGCAAGAGATTACCAAGCTAACCATCGCTGATATCACAACACCTAAGGGACTACCCAAATTTGAAGGTGCCTACGCTGAGCACGCGATGGATATGGGAGATCCAGGCTCCGCTGAAACACTCATTCAACAAAGACCAGATTTCATCTTTCACTTAGCTGCTGTCGTTTCTGGAGAAGCTGAAGCTGATTTTGAGAAAGGCTATCGCGTCAACCTTGACAGTACCCGATATTTGCTGGAAGCGATCCGGGCTCAAAAGGATTATTGTCCGAGAGTGATCTTCACTTCATCAATTGCTGTGTTCGGTATTCCATTTCCAGATCCGATCCCTGATACCCATCACCGCACGCCCCTTAGCAGCTACGGAGCTCAGAAAGCAATTGGTGAGTTGTTGCTTGCTGATTATTCCAGACGAGGAATTCTGCAAGGAATTGGGCTTCGGCTCCCCACCATCTGCATCCGGCCTGGATCGCCCAACAAGGCAGCATCTAGTTTTTTCTCTGGAATTCTTAGAGAGCCCTTAAATGGTAAGGAAGCTGTCTTGCCTGTGTCAGATGATGTGCGTCACTGGCACGCCAGCCCAAGAGCCGCCGTTAGCTTTTTCTTACACGCAGCCACCATTGATCTGGAACTAGTTGGTAGGGATTGCAACCTGACGTTGCCTGGTTTGTGTGCGAGTGTGAAGGAGCAGATCGAAGCGCTGGAGCGGGCTGCAGGTAAGGACGCTGTCTCATTGATTCGACGAGAGCCAGATCCTTTCATCAAGAAATTAGTCTACAGTTGGCCTCAGTCATTTGAGGCTGAAAAAGCGAAATCACTGGGCTTCAAAGCAGAAAACAACTTTGACGAAATCATCAGAATTTACATTGAAGATGAACTAGACGCATCTGTTTGATCATAACTAATTTCGAGTTGTCCCGCGTAATTTTCTCTCTCTGAACCTAATCATTGAGAAACACTCAGAGGATCAATCGATTATCCAGAGATTGATCCTTCTGAGTGGTAAAAATCATCTCACCAATTCCACATCGTTCCATCTTCAAGACGATTCACTGGAAGAAATGCTCGTTGGTAAGGGTATTTCTGGGCCAAGGTCTCGTCAATATCTACCCCATGACCCGGGCTCTCCCCACAATAGAGAAAACCATCTTTGAAACGGTAATCATGAGGGAACACTGCATCGGTCTCTTCGGTATGTCGCATGTATTCCTGAATTCCAAAGTTCGGAACCCAAGTGTCAAAGTGCAACGCAGCCCCCATACAGACTGGAGACAGATCTGTTGCACCATGGCTGCCCGTACGAATGTGATGTAGCCCTGCCAAATCTGCAATTCTCCTCAAGTGGGTAATACCTCCAGCATGAACTACTGTGGTGCGGATGTAGTCTACCAGTTGTTCCTGCAGCAAGGTTTTGCAGTCCCAAATTGTGTTGAAGACCTCACCTACTGCGAGAGGAGTGGTGGTGTGCTGGCGAATTAACCGAAAGCCCTCTTGATTTTCTGCAGGCACAGTGTCTTCCAGCCAGAACATTCGGTAAGGCTCGAGCATCTTTCCTAGCTGTGCAGCTTCGAGTGGGGTCAATCGGTGATGCACATCATGGAGGAAGTGCGGCTCAGGGCCATACGCATCTCTTAATTTTTCAAATAGCTTTGGAACAAAATCTAGATACATGGATGTAGACCAGAAATTTTCGGTGGGTAAGTCATTGTCTGCTGGTTCATAAAACATTTGATCCTTCGAGACCCCGTATGTGCTGTCCAGTCCTGGAATACCTGATTGTGCCCGGATGGCCTTATAGCCCATCTCGCGATAACGACCCACTTCATCAATCGTAGAGGAAAGATCAGATCCATTGGCATGTCCGTATACCAAAACTCCTGTACGGCTTCTACCCCCCAGCAATTGGTACAGTGGCAGATTAGCGATTTTACCTTTCAGATCCCAAAGAGCGGTATCCACCGCTGCGATTGCTGTCATTGTCACAGGTCCTCGACGCCAATAGGCTCCTCGATAGAGATATTGCCAAATATCCTCAATCTGCTGGGGGTCGCGTCCGATCAGGCATGGAGCCACATGGTCTTGAAGATACGATACTACCGACAGCTCCCTTCCATTTAAGGTGGCATCTCCAAGACCATAGATCCCCTCATCTGTAACAATTTTCAGAGTAACAAAGTTTCGCCCGGGACAGCTCACAATCACACGAGCTTCAGTAATTTTCATGCTCATCTCCTAAGTTTGAGAAAGATACAAATTCACCTTTATCAGTAGTTTTTGATTGACTTTAAGTCAATCACTAATATATCAGAGACACCTTTTTAAAGGTAACCGATCAGGATGTGCTGCCTTGGTTCACATCGTTGATTGGTGCTTTATTGATCATAAAGTACGTCCCTGAAATAGTGTTGTGGCTACCAACAATGCTTTATCGATAAGTTCAAAGCTCAATTTTAGGAGGACCCTTGCTGCAATGTAGCATTCATGGAGCGGAAGACCTGAGAATTGAAGACGTTCCTTGTCCGCAACCTGGACCCGATCAGGCACTGGTAAAAATGGGAGCGGCAGGAATCTGTGGTTCCGACATGCACTACTTTCGAGATGGACAGATTGGGAAATTCAAAATTCAAGAACCCTTGATTCCTGGCCACGAGGCATCTGGTGTCATTGCTTCTCTAGGAGCCAAAATCACTGGTCTTGAAGAAGGACAACGTGTGGCGATCAATCCCTCTCACCCATGTGGAACATGTTCTCGATGTCGGGAAGGGCGTGAAAATCTTTGTGACAGTATGTTTTTTCTTGGAAGCGCCAGTGTTTTTCCACATGCACAGGGAATGTTTCGGGAGTATTTTTTAATTTCAGCAAAGCAGTGTATTCCTGTTTCAAATCAGGTTTCTCTTGAAGAACTGGCATTGTCAGAACCACTCTCCGTAGGGCTCCATGCAGTCAACCGGGCAGGGAACTTGTGTGGGAAGAAAGTCTTAATCAGTGGTGCGGGAACGATCGGATGCATGGTTTTACTTGCTGCCAAACAGGATGGAGCGGAACAGGTCACCATGGTTGATGTGCTGGAGGAACCTTTAGCAATCGCTCGAAAAGTTGGGGCCCACCAAACTCTCTGCGTCAAGCCATCAGCTTCACCCTCTCCTGAATTAATTAATGAA
>JACLAC010011571.1_pt1 | contig 10721 bp, 15 predicted proteins | sample 8027881 | NCBI WGS metagenome assembly JACLAC01 (sample SAMN15725517, study PRJNA655200) | protist metagenome | isolation source: fluorescence activated cell sorting (FACS) single amplified genomes of... | place: Spain: Blaines Bay Microbial Observatory, Mediterranean Sea | collected 2016-01-19 | reverse complement strand
GACGTGGACGCGGATCGATTCTGGCTATGCTGTCACAGTTTTCGATCGAGCAGGACCTTCGTGCAACTCAGTGAGATCAAGCAGGAGGACTTCGCCGTGGGCAGCAACATTGGACGGTTCCAGCTTCACTTTCCACTCCACTGCCTTTCGTTTCGAAAGATACTGACGATGCTTTGGGAGCACGTGAAGGAGACCGACTTTTCAGCGAGGGACTTGAACATTTCGTTCATGGAGCTGCAATGGGACACCAGTAACAGCTGCCACGCGACAGCCTTGGTTCCGTTCATTTCAACAAGGACGTAATGGCTGCGCTCAAGACTGTTCGGCGCCGCTGCGTGAAGAAAGGGGCGATCGCCAGGTGTTGGCAATACTGATGATGATGCTGCAAAGCATGAGGACGACGCTATTGATCGTGTGCTTTCGGATTGGGTGATGGATGCCGAAGTCGAAGACGAGATCGATGACACGTTCGAGAAGGACTTGGAAGCGATGATAAAGGAGGAAGAGCACCTTGCCCGTGAATGTCTTGCGACAAAAGTGGAACAGATTGGGGAAGATACCGCCTCTGCATTATGTGGTTGCTCTGTTGTGGATGGCCCTGCTGACGACATCGAGGTCGAGTCAGTGCTGAACTTGCGCGACTTCGATGGTGCAGGCGCGAATCACGAGCACTCTGACATTGCTGCAGGTGCCTACGCGTAATCAAACAACCGCTAACCAACACTTTAGCTAGCATGCGTTTGTGCTTTCTATCGACGACTTGCCATGCCCAGCTGCAGCATCAACACTATTAAACGTAAGCTGTGATCAAACAAAACAGCCCGGTCAACCTAATGCCTTTATTGCCAGAACAACCATACGCAACACAGTCGTTGCACACTCGCAAGCTATGATTCACAGGTGTGGCTTCTGCGCTTAGCGTGTTTGCTAAAACACCATATTTTGAAACCTTATATATACACGAACTTGGAAAGCACGTCATCCTACACGTATCGTTCGAGAAGCCAATGCCAATCACTGAATCTCAACCCAACAACTTCAGTTATCCAAGTTTAGTAGGCAAGTAATGCGGTTGCTTGCTTGATCGGAATCGCAGGTGCTTCTTCGAGCAGCGGTGCTGCGTATGGACAAGTCGTCGACGGTGATCGAAGTGAAGCAGCTGTACGAATCTGGGGCGCTGGCCTTGTCGGGGTTCTTCGGCCTTTGCCGACAACGATCGATACGGTGACGCCGCGGGTTGGCATGACGTTCTTGGTGCAGATCTCTGACGTTATCAGTAACAAGACCTACGTTTGGCTCCACGTCGACGGGATCGAGCCAGAGCTCGTCGGGCGAATTGTTTCGTTGGACGAGCGACAGCGAATCATCTACTCGCCGCCGACAAAGAAGCGGAGTTTCCAGGCACTATTCGACCAGGATAAGTGTAAGTTCGTTTCTGAGCCACATGTACAGATGGTGCGCGCGTCGCCTATGCTGCGCACACACATGCCTCGCGAGCATTGCCTGCTCCGCCAACTTCTTGTGCAGGCTGCGATCGCAACAGCTGGTGCTGATGCTGAAGAGGGCGGCTTCGCTTGCAAGCATTGCCATCACATCGAGATTGCAGAACCTCGCCAACACGCAGTCGTTTGCACAGCGTGCGGATTGGCGTGGGATTCGCAGTGTTCGATGCGGGTGATGCCTTTGCTTCCACCAAGGCTGCCACCAGATGTTCAAGACCTGCTGCAGAATCGCAGAGGGCTGTCGGCTTTACTTAGGGCGCACGCTAGCAGCTTTTGCGAGTTTTGCGCGTTCACGTTTCAGAGCCTTTAAAGTTCGAAGCAGGACTTCGACCGTTCATAATGCTTTTTTTTTGCTTAGGTGTCCTGCCACTTGCCAAGTTCAGAATGCGTGGTGGTTTTGCGACTGCACTTGACGCATGCAACGTTCAAGCTCGCTGTAAAGCAATACCAACGGGCTGTTTCACTTGTACGACGTAGCGTCAACCAGTGCAACACAGGTCAATCTGTATTCGAGATTGCTTAAGAAAGACATCGACTCACTCTCTATTCGCGCAAGATGCGTCGCGCATTTCGCCGCTTATGGTTGCAGTATTTCGGTTGGAATGATCATGCAAGCTCTGAAAATGTTGCAACAACGTTGTAACAAATGGCATGCGCAGAGCATGAATCAGGCTACGCATAAGGATTACACATTTCAATTTGTTGAGCGATATTTTGACACAAGATGGCGCGTTACAAAAAAGAAACTGGCGCAAGCATGGTCCATATTGGCTGTTCAAGGGGGGTCCGTTTCATAAAACTGCCACAGCGCCCCCCTTCTAGAAGGGTCTGTGCCAGAAAACTGCCACGGCATGCCCTATACGGCTATGGTAAATGGGGTGGCTTGTGCCAGTTTCTTTTTTTTGCCACAGGCTTGCTTTTGTACATTTTGTGTTGCGATCCAATCGTCAACACAACAACGCAATCATGCTGCGTTTGTTGTGACGTTGTTGAGTGGGTATCATTATTGACGGTCCAAGTACACCTCTGGTTCGCACCACCCCAGAAATAAAATTGGTTTCGATTAGTGGACACCGTGAGGAAATATAAGGGCCAACAATAGACACTCGTCGCTATTGGCCCTTACTGCTTCCTTTGAACGTGCACTGACTTATGCGGTGGGGCTCAGCGCGCCCTAAGTACAACTCAAACTAGGCCTAGTCGGTTGTGTTTCCCTGGTCCGTCAACGTGTTTGCTTTCTTGCTTGGGGCGAAACAGACACACTGGATTGGTCGACAGGTGTTCGGGGTTATGCGGTTTGATTCCTCGGCAGCAAGCCAACATCACTCCATGCAAACATGTGATGACCCTGGCAGGGGGTTTGTGCAGCAGCTTTCTTCCCAATTCGAGATGTTTGGTAGGCTCATACTTTCTTTCGTTAAGTCAGGCTGTCTCGTGTCCCACCGCCTTTTTTCCTCGAAGGCGTGTTGACAAGCAGAGTTGTCGAAGCATGTGTTTACGCACGTGTTGTGGGGGAGTCGAGTCCGCAGTCGCCATGGCTGACTCCAGCTCTGATGAATATATAAGTCTGATGCGTCGATTGCGAGCGATCGCAACAGAGCCAGAGCATGATTATGCTGCTACACCTACATGTGGACTTTAGTATCAACATCAACAAGCTCCGAGTCAAGATGCTGCATACGATCCTTACACGATGGCGTGTGACGATGCCGATAACAACAACGACGATGTGGCTTGTGACGAATCGTGGCTACAAAAAAGATGGTCACGCGTCGCCATGGGAGGATTGTGCCCACATCAACCTGATCTTTGGCGACCTATCGGGCAGAGAGCTGCAGAACAAGATCTGGGACACCTACGTTGTGCCAAGACCAGTGGACGCAGCGATCCCATATTTCATGCCTGACCCTACGCTGGGTGATGCGGGTGAGCCCATCGAGCTTTTTTTTTCAAGCGTTCGCCATACAACGATCGCAATCCTGAAGATACGCGCGAAGAATACAAGCGATCCATTCTCAAATATGGTGCTTGGAAGGGCGTTCGTGGCGAGACATGGGCAGTACTTAGCCCTTTATGGGGTCACGCCAGCCATGTTCTGGGTCGTCGCAGGCGCCACGCTGCGCGAGGCGATCTATTGTGCGCACAAGGAAGATCCATCGAACCCTCAAGTTATTACCACGATGCAAGACGGGGTTCATCCAATCACTCTGTTCGATGCTCGAACGCCGCCAGTGGTGTTGAACTATTTAGTCGATGCAGGTAATGTTCAGAATGGTGTGGCCTCGAAAACGACATTCGTGCAGTTGTATGATCGTGTCAAGTACAGCAGGATTGCGTTCAACTTGTATCGTGAGAAAGAGAACAACAAGTCTAGGAATGTTGATGGCAGCCAAGCAGGTTGGGGTGCAACGCGACGACAATGGATCCAGAACTACACACCATTCAAGAGCAACACAGATCATGGCAACGCGTGTTCAGTTTCTGCTGGTTTGACTTCGTTCGTGGTCCCACAGACGAGTTCTACAGCCATGCGCGTGATCACAATACAGTTCGAGTGGTAGTGCGTCTACACGAACAATTCGATCGACAATGCACTCGCTATTTCATTGCATGCACACGCGATCGAGAAGCTGTGCATGCCTGCACAATCTTGGCCATCGACAGTTGCGATATTCAAGCTCACCGTCCCCACCAACGATGGCTTGCCTTGGGTTCTCACGACAAGGAAGCAGGCTCGATCACATACGTTGATTCGATATGTTGAAACGCATTTCGTACACGTGGTTAGACTACGAGAGCGTGCCGTCTATTGGTATGACCAGTGATCTAGCACGTGATGTATTGGGTTTGCGATTCAGTCGAATGTAACGCGTTGTTCACATGCTAACCTATAATGGGGCATGCAACTTTGGAGGCATCTTCACTCGCCGCGTGGAACAAGACCATGGTTGGGACCAAGCACTTCAAGCTATCTGTCACGGTCGTGCCGAGCTCGACTCACACGATGTCTGCGATCGGCACCTCCGCTTCTTCTATTGTATCGATTTCATCTTCTTCTTCAAAAGCGGATGAGCCTCTTCAACCACAAAAGAAGAAGAGGAAGCAATCCACGCCATAAAAAGAAGCTTGCGGCATAACCGTTTGGCATGGTCGAAACCACGACGTTCTTGACCGATTGCCACAACACCATAAACTACACGCTGCCGCGGGTACTCGTTACTAGGCCAGCGGTGATTGAACGTGCTTGGGTTCAGATCGCTGAGCTCGTATCGAATGGCGATATCCGTATCAAGCAGCCTTCGAAAACAGACCCCCGTGGCTTCGAAACGAACAAGTACACCAGCTGGTCGAACTTCCGCAAGGTGCTGAAGAAAATGCTGGCCGACGCGCACAGATTGCAGCCACGCAAATCTGATCCAGACACAAGGTCTCACGATGAAAAGGATGTGACTGGTGTTGGCGATATGATGGACGAGTTGATCGCTACGCTTGAGGAAATGCCAGCACTGTTGCCTGGCGTTCGTTTCAGCCTCTCGGATAACGTCAGCTGCCAAGCGCTGCCTTTCATTCAACAGATGGCGCGCACAAAAAAAACGCTCGCACCCAACATTTCTCAAAGCCTCGACATACCTTTGGAATGAAATCACAGGTGCTTGCGGCACAGGCGGTGTTGGTGGGAAATGTGTTACTTTGCTCACTGGGTGTGATTCATTCGAAGGCCAAGTCGATGCCATCGTGGCTGCGTGTATAGCTGCACTCGCCAAGTCTTTCGACGATCACGCGGTTGGCTTCGGCATTCGCGCTTGGTTGCGTGCTGATGGCGACAAGTGCGATGCGGACCACTACACAAGCGTTCTCAACGAAAACCCCAGGCTGTGTGAGGTGTTCAACGCGTGGCCAACCCTGTCAACGTTGCGCGAGCATTTAGATCGGGTGCCGATGTACATGATCGGCTTGTTGCAGGAGGTGATCGACATCTCACACATGAGCGAAGGGTATATGCATGCTGATCTTCGTGTCGCGGTTCAGTATGTGTGCAATCATGCTGCATTCATCTTCGAGTTGGTCAAGGAGCCCTTGCGCGCCGTAGATGTCGACCAGTCTGTTCGCGCAAGCAAGTGGGTCGGCGTTTGGGAGAAGCTATTGGTGCATTGCTCCACGATCACTATTGCAGAGATTGATGGTGCAACGCGTGAGCTCGCGCTGCAGCACACATTCAACGCCATGCGCCATTATTTGCTGATGCAGTATATTGATTGCAACAACTTCAGCAAAGAGGAGCCTGCCTTCTTACGCAACAAATCGCAGCAGAGCCTTGCCCATCCGTGTGTCCACATGACGTTGCGGCGCGAGGAAACAGAACATGCGGATAAACACCAAGCAGCCCTGCAGGAGTTGAGCGAGATAGTGAAGGTGGCGATGGAGAAACACAGGAAGCTGCTTCAGAGGCGATGACATCTATTGATCGGGCCATTGCACAGTTTCAGGCTGCCGCCAGCAACGACGCAAGTTAAGGGGGTCAGGACTACATGGTGGTGGAACGTTCACTCAATCATTGTTTTCTGCCATCGGCCTGTGCCGCAGCAGTGGTCAGTCACTTACTCTTCAAGCTCGCGAATGGGGTCTCGACGTTGGGCTTGTCATCACTCCTCAGCCAAACGCAGGTGTGTCGCGTCCACAACTGACAACGTTTTATGCGCCAGCGGATCAAGACAGTGATGTCATGATTCATTATGTTGGCAGGTGCTCTTCCATTCTCGACACAGGTGTTGTGCCGAAGGGTTGCGTCGACATGGGCACGTTCTCGATGAAAACCAACGACTCGAACGCGCATATCTATTCGATGACGGTCACGCCGTTCCCTGGCTTCCTAGCGTTGGTGCCAGCGTGGCATGTCCGTGCCTCGCCCACCCCGACGATGCAATTTCACGAGCTCAAGCTGGCGCTCCCCAAACATAGAAGAACAACTCGACATGGTGGAATACACTCTCAGGCTGCCATGCTTGAAGCTCGATTGCGATTCGTTGAACAACTATGTCTCGGTCGCGAGTGGCATGGTGCAATTGTCGCGACCATATTCGAACATCGAGGCCACGTCGAGCACGAGCAAGGACAACGAGGCGGGTGATGCTAACAGTGCTGGCAGGGCTACGAAGGCTGAGCAAGCTGCGATCGCAGCAAAGCAGATCGCGAAACATTTGGCAAAGTGAGTTTCTTCTGTCTCATTGCGTTTTAGTGCTTTCTCACAGTGCAAGCGTCTAACCTCTTTCTGCTTTTGTGTAAGGCAACATTATCAGAAACCTGCCATTCATTGTAGCATGACTAGTTTGCATTGGGCGCAGAGCATTTGTGGCAATCTTGGTTCAGACGCCAGCACAGAAAGCACATGGCTCGTTTGAACGACGTGTGACCACAGAGTCGGCTTGCACGCAAATTTTCCTCCCAATCGGAAGTATTTGCGTAGCATTGCGGAAGGGGTGTGCATAGGCCAGACTCGATGGGCCGTGCTACTCGAATGCAGGGCTGTATTGTCGAGGCCTTCGATTTTTGTTTTGGGGTGCAACGCTACTATTGACCGCTGTTGCTCAGTATCATCATCATATATTTGAGTATGTAGGTGGATCAGCATAGCGACACTGGATTTTACGTTCCATGTGTTTCGATTCATACGGTCGAATCGATTGGGCGTTACGTATGGTTCCCGCAGTAGTTGAGCAAGGCAGTTTTGTCTGAGCAGTGAGCAGGAATGCAGGCAATCAAACAATGGCATGACTTGTATGATGCATATGCGCAATTAAATGTAAATCCATTTGCTCATTCACAGCATGATAACGAAGGATTTATTGTTGCGTCTTGCTTACTAATAGCGAGATTGTAGTGTCGGATTGTATGGCATGTATACTTGATAAGACTTTGTGTTGCAGCGACACATCGGTTTATCATGCATGCACTGGCTTGCCAACTTTTTGCTTAACAGTACTGATATCCGTCACGTGCTGCATCATTTTAGTTCTGGCAATCGTACTCTTACAGGTTGCATCGCGTGCTTAGATCGCCGAATCAATCATTTTACTCAATGCGTAATATATATATATATATATATGTTTTAGCATATTGCTGATTTCGAGCTGTTAGAAATTGTTGGTTGGGTTTGATATGTTCGCAATTTGGTGCAGCAAACGGTGGTGACTGTAAAGATTAGGGGTTCGAGCCGATCCGACTATACCAACACCATATATCATATTCACCCCAAAAGAAGTTTGAGTTTTGGGGGGACAGGGCGCTGTGTCAGTCAGTGTGGGGTTACTGCCTGTTTCGGCCTCATACACCCCGCACGCCCACCCACAGAGCCATCTGCACATACCCATCCCACTGCGGCACACGGGGCAACGACTGGCGGCAAACAAAAAGTCCGCCCCGCATTGTCGTGGCGCTCGTGCTGCTCAGCTTCCGCCGGATCGGCCGTTTCATCGTGGACCTCTCGGCCCTTCTCTTCTTCAAGCTCTGCCGCGCGTATCCCCGCACTTGGCCTCGCCCTCTCCGACGCTGCCGTACTGCTATCTTCATCGTATGCAGGGAAAAGGAAGGCGCCACATGTACATTTGCATCAACATTGTAAGCTGAACCTAGAAGCCCCCACACACAAGCCTGGCAGCACCAGCGCTCGGAGTCGTTAGCGTCCAACGAAACATCACATTCCGCTGCAAGAAGAGCTCCATACCGGAGGCAAGTGTCCTCGCCCAGAACAGGCCCGCCGACGGTCGAACAATGTGAGACTTCCGAGCCCCAACAGATAATGACTCCGACGGATCATCCTCACGCAACGTTGAGAACGCGGCCACGCAGTCCTGGAGTTAAGCAGCACCCGTGTCGAACCACTGCAGGGCGGCACGAACACCAGGCGGAGCACTGACTTCCACGCGGGAGGAGTAGCGCGTGCTCTTCTTCGCACACTCCTCGGGGTCCATCGCAAGGGGGTGGCGACTGGAACATAAACGACTTGCTCCACGACCTGACACTGAATGAGCTCTGCGAAGGAGGTCACCCGCTTCTCCAGGTTCCTGCGTTTCGCGGCCATCACATTAATGACAGCATCACGCTCGACGATAAACTGCCTGGCTTTTGAACGGTGCTCCTCATCGACAAGGGGCCAACACTCACGCTGGGGTTCGGTATCCAAATATCGCGTCCTCTTCAAGCAGTGCCCATGCATTCCTCTGAAACACGTGCGGCGTTGGTTCGGACCAGCTTGTTCAACAACATGTGATCCACCCACGGCGTCCCTCGCTCGATTGCTTCTTCATGCAAGTTGTGCACCCGTTCTCGTTCCTTCAATGCCCAATGAGAAAAGGGGGACTGATTGGGGCTTTCGCGCGGCGTGCGATCTTCACCTGGGCACGGTAAAGAGGTTAACAGATGCAGCACCGAGCTGTTCTATTCCACTGACCGACCTTCTCCTTCCAAAAGGGCCTCTAGTCGCAATCGGTTCACTTCCGCTTTTGGCCTTGCTTGTTGGAGAGGCCGTGTATGGCATATGTCAAGCACGGGGCAAATATGTGTCCACCCGGGTCAACACGCTCTTGGACCGGCGCTACTGACCCCACCTGCCCTTCAGAGGCCTCCCTGGCATTGCTGGCACAAGCGTGATTGTGGCGGGGCGGCATCTCATATCGGACGCTGCATTTTGAAGCGTTCGGCCGATCCCTGGTGTCCTGATCGTGCTCGCCACTGTTCCACACGCAGACCAGCACTGTACACCCAGATCCACTTCACACCACGCCCATACATCCAGCCTGCGTAGCACCAATGTTACATGAACGTGGTATTGGCGAAACCGGCAGAGGAACGCAGCATAACAAACATTCGGCTACCCCAGCAGCGCTGCTTTGAGACGCCTTGCGGCCCCCAAACAGTCTGGCCCCGCATCTGTGCTGAACACATATGCCTGGATGGACTTGCTCTCAGCAACGCATCGATCGAACCAAGTGGGGAGACCACACGATTTCAACTCGTTTAGATCGAGATTGTATGCTTCTGGCAGGTCTGCCAACGAGTGTGAGTAATCTGTATGATTTTAGCAAGCTCACCAGTGCGATCAGAGTATTCTCATGTGGCTTCTTGGGCCTCCTCTGTATCGGTTCCTTTTAGTTTGCACACACCGACCTCCCCTTGGTGCACTTTTCTCTTTGCGACGGCATCGTGGTTGGTAGCACCCCCACGATCTCCGAATAACTCTATAGAGAGAGGGCCACCATCTGTTCCCACCAGTGCCGACATCCCAGCGCCTAAGTATTTGCACTCTTGCTCTCGCCCCACACGCAGGGCAACGCACGCACGATGTTCAAACTTGACCAACATATGATGGTCCCGAAAGTTCCCACGAAAGTGGTTCCCTGCCAACATCTCTATTGCGGATCTCGACCCGACGTGTGATTGGTTCCGATGTATTGCAAATCCAATACCTACGCGCCACATAACGAGATCGTACTCGCACCAGGCCGACGATTGGTCTTCCGCTGAATGTCCTCTATCTCGGCTTGCACAATATCTAGTGATTCCAGCACCTCCTCACTTTTGGTTTTCTAATTTGTGCATTACCGCTTGTCAAGCATACTTTCCAACTAATTAACTTCCGCGTCCTTTGCGTAGAGGTTCTTCGTGGGTGCAGTTATCGTAATCAGTGCGCACCAGCTGTCCCTCCTCCTCCCTAACAACTGCAGCCTCAAGGGTCTCGCCGACACTACTCGCTGCAGCATTATTGGAGCAGCCTGAAGATCGCACACACTCATCAAACACCAGCCCCACGTATTCTCTGGCATGACTTCGAATCTCTATTTCCTAAGCCGCCCAACATCTGTTCGAACTTGGTCGAAACCGCTGCTCGCATGCCACACGCGCCTGGCTCCGGGCGTAAGCAAAATGCTAAGATTTCAAGGCCGTCCCGAACCCGCGAATTGTCCTTCTATACACGTTCCTGAAGTTTGCGTTGCCTACCCACGTACAAAAGATCCTTTGCAAGCGCACTCGTTGAAGACATACCTCGAGGAAAACAAACCTAAATTTATCCTTCCCGAGGTCCTCTCGTATCAATTCCTTTCTTCGTTGTGCTCATCGTTCCTTCTATCTCTACCTCGCCTCCCCCTCCTTTCTCTTCCTCTTATCGTCGTTCATCTCCTCCACGATGTTCCTTCTGATGTTATCTTCCTGCTTTCGCGTTAT
>JACLAC010002591.1_pt1 | contig 10725 bp, 4 predicted proteins | sample 8027881 | NCBI WGS metagenome assembly JACLAC01 (sample SAMN15725517, study PRJNA655200) | protist metagenome | isolation source: fluorescence activated cell sorting (FACS) single amplified genomes of... | place: Spain: Blaines Bay Microbial Observatory, Mediterranean Sea | collected 2016-01-19 | reverse complement strand
AAAATGTTTCTTAGCCAGTCTTCTTCACTCTCCACTTACGTACTCAATACGGAAGTCATTCTTGTTCGACTAAAGCACCAAACAGACTGACCGGTCGCAAAATGAGCGAGACAAAAACCAGAACGTAAGCGGACATTAAAACGAACCAGCTATTTCCTACTTTTATTCGGAAAACAGCAATATTCAACGTCACAGTGTTTGACGCCCAACTATATTTCTTTTATGCGATTGATACTTACAAAATTGCCTATGGCTCGCCATTTCTACTTTTTATTATTGTGCTTTGCTCTCGTGAGTTTAGTTCACAGTGATTGTCTGGAGAATCAAGCACGGTATGATAAGACGTTTGAGAAGATGTTTCCCGTCTGTGATGAGGAATGCACGAAGAAAAGACGCATACACAAAGCTGATTTTGCAGAACTATTTCCACGGTGTAAGGCTCCTAAGGAAAAAGAAATTAATCAGTCTGCCGTAAATTTAGGCACAATATCTTCACATGGTGAAGTTGTCAATAGGAGACGTTTGGTTCAACGATATAATAACTTATGTAGTATAACTTCGAATGGGGACTATAGTTTCAGTGCGAATTGTTCTATCACATCCACAATAACAGTTGGGTCTGGAGATACGCTAAAAATAACTGGGGTGCCAGACTCGAATGGTGCAAAACCTGCAATTGATGGTGGGTGGGACGGAACAGAAAACACTGGGGTAATATTGTTGAGAGTTAATGGGGGGATCCTGACTGTTGAAAATGTAATACTGACTAATGGAGAGGCATGGGGTGGTGCTATGCACGCCATAAACGACGCTGGTGGGGGGCTTTACGTACATAATGGCGGGTCGTTGATTGTTAGAGACTGTACCATTGCCCATAATATGAGAGGTGGCCTTTTTATGGATTCAGGAACAGTCAAAGTTTCAAATACTATCATCATGTCCAACTATTTGGTCAATGGACAGGCTGGACAGGCTGGAATTTACATAGTCGGTGGATCTATAGAAATTTTAAGCTCGGAGGTTACAAACAATGACGGTTCCGATGGAATTTATGTAGGTCAAGGGTCGCTCACCATCGCAGACACAATTATTTCGGGAAACTCTGGAAATGGAATAAAGGTTAGTGACGGTGCTGTGGCGAAAATCACAGGCTCAAATATAAAGAACTCTGGCTCTGCCGCCTTGGAATTAGACGGTGGAACACTTTATATAGCAGATTCGACATTGCGAAAGACACAAGATAACTACGCACTTTCTTTTTCTGGCTCAAGTACATTCATTCGTATTAATATGGACGACTCGGATTTCGACAATTCGTTTCGTTGGTTTTTTGATGACCCAAAACGATGCAGTTACGCCACCACATTATGCGCCGACGCAGGATTACCAGGAACCACGTGCACAGACCGCACACCCGCATCATTAGGAGTATGGTGCAATGCATCCACCACATACCCATACATATCTAGTATCATTTCATCCGATTGCACGAACGATAACAGTGACGATTACCACTTGAACAAATGTCCAACAACAGGTGCTACTCTAACGATAAGTGGTCTCTACTTTGACCAAACCGGTTCAACCACCAAAAATGTAAAAATAGGCGGCATGGTATGTCCCCATACATCATGGACCGCAACGCAAATTGTGTGCACTTTACCAGCAGGGATTGGGGGAAATCTCAAAGTTAACGTCACAGCAAATAACGGCATATCCAACACCCAGGTGCCAAACAAGCTACTGTCCTATACCCCACCCAACATCACCAACATTTTGCCTAACCCGGGAGACACAGAAGGTATTCAAACTACCTTTACTGGCACCAACTTTGGAACCACCTCCTCCACAATCACTATCAAAATTAACAATGTAGCATGTACCGACATTATGTGGATATCCAACACCGAGGTGCGGGCCACTACGCCTGCTGGAAGCGGGGGGAATCATGTGGTGGTGATCAATGTGGGTGGACAGGATTCAACAAGTGCTCCTACCTTTTCGTACAAATCCCCAATTATCACAAACGTAATTCCAGCATTGGCTGGGGGTACAATGATTATTCAAGGAGAAGAGTTTGCTGTTTCCAATACATTCGCTATCGTTGCAAAGGACCGAAACACTAACTCCGAGGTGGCATGCGACAATCCTCAGCGCATCTCTTACACCGAAGTTCGCTGCACCTACAACTTTCCTGGTGTAGAAGGGCAGTGTCAAGAAAAAGACATGATCGTTCGTATCGATGGATTGGAGAGTAACTCGAAGCAATTATGTTATGCAGCATCATATGGTGGGTTGGTAGGCCCGTTTGCGACCAAATCGGTAACAGAGGGCGCGGTGACATCTTACACGGTTCGACTGTTGACACCACCAAATTCTAGCAACGTAGCAGTAACAATATCCAGCTCGACGGACCAATGCAAATTATCGTTAACCAATTTAACGTTCACTTCCACAAATTGGAACGTTGACCAACCCATCGAGGTCTCTGTAAATGATGATGGTAAATATTACGCAAAGGATGTAACCACATTTTCCTGTGTTTTGACACATACAGTGACATCTACAGATGTTATGTACGCCACATTGGCTCCAGCAACTTCAACGATAAATGCAATTAGCACCGGCTGCGGTCTAGGCGAGTTTCTCGGGGCGTACAACCGAAAGAACAATGGTGCGGAATGTGTATGCCAACAAAATTACTTTTTACCGCCAAATTCCGATTGCAAAACATGCCCAGTAGACCAGTCTGTTTGTGCTTCACTAGGCCTGACCGCCCCTCCTGTAGCACCCAATTGGTGGCGTGCTGATCCAACGAGCCCATACCTTCAAACCTACCCGTTCTATGCCTGCCCTTTCCCAGACACATGCACCGGTGGAAACAGCAGCATCGGAAGATGCGTTGAAGGTCATGACGAAAAAGGCGTCGTATGTGCTACCTGTATCCCTGAGTACGTGCTTCAAGGCGAGCGATGCGTGTTTTGTGAAGGTAGAAAGGATGCTGCCGTGTTTTCTTCCGAGCTATTGGTATTGTGCCTGGTTGGTTTGGTTTTGTTTTCATTGGCAACGTTTGCATTTCTGACACAACCGGCTTTGTCGAAGAAAGATGTGCAACTGTTAAAGTCAGAGTTAAAGCCGCACGAGCTAACCACCACGGTGAAACGAAAAGAGTTTCTAGAGCTCTACCAAAAGCGTACCTTACTTACGGCATCCCAGTTGGACAAAGCGTTTGATCTGATTGATGAAAACAAAGATGGTTCCGTCGATCTGAAAGAAATCATGTCCTTTACCAGAGTTTCTGCTGGCGTCAAAGTAGGAGAACTGCATGATGAAGGGCAGCAGGCTGATGAACAAATTGCAGATAAGGTGAATCGAAATGCTTCGCCACAGGTATTGAGGGTATGGAGTAAGCATGCTGGACTGTTGAAAGATTTGGAAAAGTGGGTACAGGTGATGAAAGAATCGGTCAAGAAAGCCAAAGAAGCCGTAGAAAAGTTCTTGAAACAATTTCGATTGAAGTCAGACACCTCTTATGGCCGAAGTCAACGGTCGGATACCCTGATGGAAACCATTCGAAAGATCTTGATGGGACCGATTAAACGCCTAGAGGTATACATTGAAAAGATAGAAGGAGTCTTACACAAGATGAAACAGGCGTTTTTGGAACATTTGCATGATTTAAAGGGGCTGTTGTCTCGGTTGAAAGGATTGCACCTGGAGTTGAATTTCCTTCTTTTATCCTTTCCATCCTTCTCCCTTGATTTCGATATGGAGTGGTCAAAAAATCTGCCCGTTTTGTTTCAGTCTGACATCGACCTCCCAGAGCTAGAGATGTTAATCAAAGGCCTAATGACAGAGTGCAACACGTTCTTCAAAAACCTGAACGAGTCACTCGCTGCAGCGCTGAAAAAGTTAAAAGGAAGGCTACATTCGCTATTAAACATCCAATGGAAACTAGCAAGCGGTTTGTTCGACCTAGGTGGATGGCTCATGAAACTAAAAATATTTGTTGGCTTTGCCCAGTGCTTTGCTTACTTTCCAGTAGCCTTCGACATCCCATGGCCACGTAATTTGTTAGCGTTCATGAAAGCGATGGAATTTACCGCATTTGACTTATATGCGGTCTTTGGCGATGTATCCTGCCGGATGCAAACGGGATTTTTGCAAAAGTATGTGTACCATATGGCATTATTTCCAGCAATATTGGCCATTATCACTGGCATGTATTTGATCGCTCAATTTTTGCGTGGGATCACACAATGCTGTCGCTGTACTAAGTACACGAGCGAGTCGTTGAAGACACAAGTGTTTACGTTGTTATCATTGGTATCCTTTGCGTTGTACACCGGCATTTCTACACGGATCTTTCGATTGTTCAAATGCCGAAAGATACAAGATGCATGGTATTTAACAGCGGATTATACTGTGACATGCCAAGAGGGAGAGTGGAACGGTTATGCTGCATCTGGCGTTGTATTTATCTTACTTTATGTGGTAGGCATCCCGGGTGTTCAACTGTATTTGTTGTATCGCAATCGTCATATTTTGCACGTTCGAGAGGGCATGACCCATGAAGAGAAGCAGCGGCAGCATGTTGTGGAGAAAGAGTACGGTTCGATCTACACCAATTACACCTCAGAGTGTTACTATTACGATATTATCGACTTGTTTCGACGTCTGCTCCTAACTGGTGGCCTCATCATGATGGGCGAAGAGAGCGTAGCTCAACTATTTTTGGGCATTATCATTTGTGCCTTTTGGATGACACTTTTGGTGCACAAGAAACCGTACAAGGCAGGGTGGGACAACATCATCGCAGTGATACTAGCGGCCCATTTGTTGCTTACCCTGGTGTCTGGCATGGCGTTGAAGCTGTACGATGCTACGCCCGGTCAGGATGAGTATCAAAAAGCTGGCTTCGGTGCGGTTTTGATTACCGTCAGTGTCTTGTGTGTGGTGTTAGGCTTGGGAAGTATTATCGTGAGTACACCATGTTTGAGAGAGACGGTCATGGGGTGTTTGAAAAGAGAGCAGAGAAAAGAGAGGGTTCACGCGGAAAAGGTGAAAGTAGTAGTGGAAGAGGGTGTAGAAATGGTGCAAAGAAAAGGAGTTTAAGACTTTTTAGCACGCCAGATACTTTTTGCCTGGTGAAACACACCCTTCAACCGATCGTATAGGCTTTTGACGCTCCTATGTAGTTCACCGCCGGTTTCCAAGCCTGTAAAAGCAGGGGACCGGACGAAACTACTATAAAACGATATATGAAGCCAAATCTAACAACCTTTACAGCAGGTTTTGTAAGGAATGCTATATCAAATGTTTTGAGCGGCAGTCAGCCAATTGAAAAACGAATCCTTTGTTCATTTGCACAACCGTGAATTTTATGGTGAGGTTGACGATGACGCTGTGGACGTGGAAGAGGGATGGTATTGGCCTCGTTATTCAAAAAATTATCATTCTACGGAGAGTCGGATTCCAACATTTTAAAGTTGATGACCTCTGACAGTGCGATGGAGTTTCCTAAAAGTTTGGACGGTATATTTGCGTACTGTTCTTACGATAAGCAAAACGAAACTTTGTACGTCGCTCGTGATAGAGTTGGAGTGATACCACTTTCCTACGTGAAAGAGAAAGACCCTATTGAACTTGGGACGGAACAAAAATCTTACGAACGCATATGGTTTGCTTCAGAAGCCCTTTCCGGTGGATTAGACATTGGATTTGTTAAAAGACAAGCACAACGAGATAAACAAAATAGCAGTATGGTACTTAAATTTCTTCCTCACTTTCTACTTCGATCTCACGACGAACCATCCAGCAAGCATTTTTTCCCTTAATAAACACAGCACTGCTTTCCCTAACGGACACGAGCGACTGCTTCCGCCACTTTCGCACGAACCGCATTTGCAGCTTCCTCTTGAAGGTCTGCGTCTTCATAGATGGGGTATATATCTTTTTGATCTGTCAATGGACCTGCTGCACCCACATAAAACGGAATGAAGGATGACGGTGATCCTAGAACAGAGCCACTTGGAAACCGCGTAGGAAAATCTTCCTCTGTCAACGCTGCCACGTACCTCTTTGCGCATTCACCTTTTGAGTGGTCAGCCCCCATCAAGCGAAATATGGAGCCAAAAAAGGGGCTGGAAGCGATCGTGCGAAGGGGTTCTACAGAATTTCGCATAGCGTCCGTGTCAAGAGACCCACCTGGTGAAACTGTCGCAAAGTAAACGTTCTTTCTTTCTTTTGCCAACTTCGACAGCCATAGGCCACCAATGGTTTTGGCGCTGCCGTACACTGCGTGCATCTTCCTCACAGCGATCCCCCAAGTACCCTTTTCAGGTGGGCTGTGCATGTACGATGCAAGTTTTCCCTTTTCAATAACCGGCCACGCCTGAAATCCTGTCATCGCCCACACTGGGCGTGCCATTTCTGAACCACTGAACACGATTCGAGCGCCACTTTGGGAAATTTTATTCTTCGAGAACAGACCCTCCAGCAATACGGCATGCCCCAGCGTAATGCGAGCAAATTCACCCGTGACACCGTCTTCTGTCTTCTCGTTGCCGATTCCAAGGCTACCGGCATTCATCACAAGCGCGTTTATGTTGCTAGGAAGCTTGGCAACAGCGTCTACGACACTGGCAGTATTTTCAAGGTCCATGACTATGTACGAAAATAGGGAAGCAGGCTGGCTGGACGCTTCCGACGCCAAGCGAATAGCGCTGTCTCCCTTTTTAGCGCTTCGCACTGTAAGAATATATTTTGCAAAATGTTGTCCTCTTGCTAGTAAAATAACGGTTTCCAACCCAATGCCTTTGTTAGCGCCCGTAATGACAATAGTTCCACTAGGAACACGATCACAGCCCGTCTTTTCATCTTCACTGCAAACATTTTCTTCCTGGGCCGCTAAAGCGATGGTGGTGCTAATTGCAGCACCTAGAAGCAACAGCGAGAGAGGAATATTCTTGAACATCATTTTCTTTGTGTTTTGTTTCTCCTCGTAAATGCTGGTAGAATTACCACAGAGCACCGTGATTAATACCACAGTACGATTAGACGACCAACAAAAGAAGAAGAGAACTAATAATACTGTAATAAAAGAATCATCATCATCAAAAAATAATAATAATAAATATTATTAAAAATTTGTGTGATGAAGAAGTGGTGAACAAATAATTATACTATTATTGGTGCTGAACACCATATATAATAGATAAATGGTACTCCGATGATCAACAGAATTAGCTAGCAGTTGTGCACGATAACCATAAGACGAGGATCAAATGAAAAAGAAAGAGTGTATATTAAAAGCTTATTATTTTTTAGGAGATGGGGGGGAGGCCCAACTTTGAGTTTAATGGTGCTGAACACCATATATAATAGATAAATGGTACTCCGATGATCAACAGAATTAGCAGTTGTGCACGATAACCATAAGACGAGGATCAAATGAAAAAGAAAGAGTGTATAAGCTTATTATTTTTTAGGAGATGGGGGGGAGGCCCAACTTTGAGTAAACAATGGTGTGCCTATATATAATATACGGAAATGTACAAAGGAATAATAATTTTTTAAATTACTATACTACTCCCTGGTAGAAGACACCACTGTCGTGTTGTATTAGTGGTTTTTACGAGTAGTTTAAAGAGAGAGAGAGAGAGAATTAATACTTTACGGAATGAATGAAGAAGAAACCAACGTATTGTTGAAAAAGAGGTGGAAGAAGTCAGTTCAGTTCAGTTCCGCCAGCTTGCGCTCTGTTCGTTGTTAATCCCATTGTGTCTTAAAATGAAGTCTTCCTCTTGGCAGCGACGCCTTGGCCTGCTGTTCATTTGCCTGCTCGTCTCCCACGAAAGTATTGTATTGGGACACCGAATCCAAGCAGGGGTGCGTTTACAAAATAGTGTAGAAAATGGAATGGTGCTGGAGGCCCAGCTGGAGGAGCTTCTAAATGCTGGGAGTCTTCAGGGAGCGACCCTTTCCAAGGCACAGACAGAGATGCTTGAATCAAAAATTGCTGTACTTATGGATAAGGCGAAGCCAACGGTAACAGAGTTGTCGCTGTCGTTGGGCGAGGGCAAGGAGGTTGAGTACGAAAACGTGCCGGCCCCGAAAATTTTGGGATCTGCCGTTTACGGGTTCATCGACGGTTTCTTTCAAGGCGGTTTGACAGACGGGCTTGCATTCGTTAAGAAAGCCTTCACTGATGAAGCTTGTGGAGAAGGAATCCAGAACGTCAAACGAGACTTGCGACGGGTCGGTCACCAAGGCAGATATTTTGCTGGGAACTTGACAAGTGGGAAAATATCATGGGGCGTTCTAAAAGGCAGTGGGAAAGGCTTGCTCCTTGCAGTGAGAAAATTTCTTCGCTCGGGGGTGACTTTCATTTGGAAATGCCCTGGGACGAAAATGCTTACAGTCATCGCAGGGTTGGTCATGTTCGCTGTGGCAGCGTGGAAAACCATTATTGCTGTGACCACGGCAATTACTGCGGGAGTAGGAACGATGTTAATGATGGCGTGGAAAATATTAAACGTCATCTTGGCCATCCCTTACCTGCACCAGAGAATGAAGGATCTGCGCGAGTACAAGAGAGAACTCGATTCGGGAGAATGTAAAGAGGGGCCAAAGTGCCGACTTCGCGTCGTGGAAGCTCGCTTTTCTTTGATCGGAGCATTAACGGAAGTCTTGTTGACCTCGTGCAAAGGGCTGATTGTCCAGGTGGGCAAATGGGCCTCGAAAGTCGCCAAGACGTTGAAGATGAAATACGCACCATCGATATCGAAAGATTTGAGTAAAATGTTCAAGATTTTGGGCAAAGCAAAGAAGGGAGAATCCGTTAATGTGGTGGCTATGAACAAGCAACTTCACAGCGTACCGTGGTTGTTCAAGGCAAAAAAGACCGTGCAGACCGTAGGGAAAGCATCAAAAACTTTGGAAAAAGCGAACGTAGCAACAGAGACTTCAGCGAAGGTTGCTAAAACTGCGAAAACCGTTGAAAAGCACATCGAGCGGGCGGAGAAGGTGGTGAGCGCAATCCAGAAGGGGCATCAGCGGCACAAGAAAGTCATGGGTGCCATCAAGAGCTCAAAAGGGTACCAACAACACCAGAAAGCCATGAATGCCTTGGGTAACGTATTCAAGCACGGGCGGAAAGCGGAGAATGTTGTCGACACTGCAGAAGATGTGGGAAAATTGACGAAGCACGCAAAGAAGGTGCATGCGGCAGGGGTAAAGACAGAGAAAATCGCTGGTGATGTCAAGAATGCCGCAGCAACAGTGAACACTCATTTTGACAAAGTCAAACTTGCCCATGGGAACATGGCAAATAAACTTGATAAGCATGGGAAAGTGGGAAAATTTTTGGCCAAGGAAATGCGAAAGGTCGAAAAGCTTGGCGGAAACGTGGCTGGAGTAGCGACAGATGTAGGAGTTCACGCCAACAAGGTCGAGACTGTTGCCAAGCATGTACAAAAAACTGCCAAGCATGTGCAAAATGTCGACGAAACAATACTTGCTACAGCGGAGGTTGCAAAAAAAACTGCAAAAATAGTTGGAACAAGTGGAGAGGCTCTCGTCGTTGCGTCACACCTGGCAGGCGCGCGTAAATGGGGACTTGGTACAAGCACGAGGTTTGTGGGGGACGACAGGGTATGCAATAGCGAGGATGAGTGCCCTTTTGTCTCGAAGAATTTTGTCATCCCGGGTGCAGACGTGAATGGCGGCAACATATGCAATGTGTTGGACAACTGCCCTACCGACGATAGCGAGTCCACGGAGGACAATGACTCCTCTGAATTTCTGGAACTCGATGCAACGGCTCTAGTATCAGACAAAATGGGAAAGTGGGAAAATGTGGAAGGAAAATGCGGTTCGATGGACGCAACAGAAGTGTTCGAAGACATGAATAGCCGGTGTGGTAAATATGAATTCGTATTTGACTGCACCGAGAATGAAAATATTTGCAATTGTCTACAATGGGCGGGTTCGCAAAGCAAATCGGTTGTGTTCACCAGAGGCAGCGATTCGTTATCCTTTTTTAAGAAAGGCGATCAGCTTCAGTACGAACTAAAATGTGGGAAAGGGAAGTTAAACAGACGTCGAAAATTTGTGGGTGCGGGGGGGTGTTAAATAAGTCAATTAATTCGTGTAAATAATAAGTCTCGTAAGAAACTTCGTACTCGCACTGTCCAAGAATTTTAAACCAGAAATACAGCTATATTTGAAGAATAATTAAATTTTACTTTTTTCTCTATCTTCTTTATCCTAATTCCCAAAACAAAAAGCACCAGGCTACACTTATAACGTAAGTTTTTTCGCCATTTTCCTTGTTATTCAATGTTATTTTGTGTAACACTAACTCCCTGCTAGTTTTTTAATTAAAAAAAGTTCACACACATACACACCCCTCTGGACACAAAACCGGTTAAGTACAATATAATTTAAATTATAACTACCGTACTACCGGTATTATAACTAACTATTTCGATGATGATAAATATTAGTGCAATTAGAGAGAAGAAGAGAGAACGACTATTAAATTATAATACCTTGGTATAATGTATTATTATTATATATTTTTTAAATTATATATATTATTACTACTACAGAAGAAGAGAATAGGTACAGGTACGGTAACAACAAGAGCAGGAAAAATAGGCAGTGTATATACTTAAAACCACCACACACTACGCCGGCCGAGCGCTTCCGGGCACGAAATTT
>JACLAC010011939.1_pt1 | contig 10730 bp, 5 predicted proteins | sample 8027881 | NCBI WGS metagenome assembly JACLAC01 (sample SAMN15725517, study PRJNA655200) | protist metagenome | isolation source: fluorescence activated cell sorting (FACS) single amplified genomes of... | place: Spain: Blaines Bay Microbial Observatory, Mediterranean Sea | collected 2016-01-19 | reverse complement strand
CACTGGCGTGGCTAGAGCGCCCAGCGCAATCAAACCTTGCGAAAAGCGTTTCATCCTGGTTCTCACTTCCCTAACTTACTCAACTTTCTAAGTATAACAGTCCTTACCTCTCAGGACTAAAGCTAAAGCTAATTACCTAGAAGTTATGGATTATTGAATGGGATAATTGGTAGTGACAATTATTTGTAAGGTTTTTTGTGGTTCGACAGACGTACTGGTACTCAAACTTTACCTTATTAAATACGAAAAATACAAATATCCCCCTATAGTGCAGTAAAAAGAATAAAGTACTAAATGTTACAGAAAGTGAGCAGACAAGTTGTCTACGCGCACGAAAGGTACGACGCAGGCAGAAAAGAAAGGCGCGGTAGGTGAGAACGCAGGAGTAAGTCAGCAGCGAGTTGTGCTACTGAAATGTCTATTCTAACCTAAACGAAACTCGACCTTTTCGAAAATATCAAACTCCTCGGATGGTGCTCCGTGATCTATTGAGTACTGTGTTGCTGACTCCGACAGTGCTTACAGTTACACTTACAGTTACAGCTATAGCTACTCCTATAAATCTAACGAACTAGATAAGATGGTTGTGGTTGAGCTGAGTCTTATACTCGTCTCGATGAAAAAGTAGTGGTGCACGATGGCAAAAAAGCGATTTGCAACTTTGTGTAGTTGCTACTTGTCTATATGCTCAAGCTTATCTGAAAAATCAAAATACCGAACGAAAGACGAAACCGAAAGTAAAAATGAGTTCCCAATTAAAAAAAATATTTTTTGATCAAAGTCGACCATCGTTATCCATAGAATGAAGTAGAAGTTGTAGAAGCAACACATTGTTTGAGTTTGAATCGATCAAAGGTACAAGTTCAGGCAGGGACGAGAAGTAGTTGTAACTAACTTCAAATCCAATCAGAAACGAAAGCTGTCCCCCCTACAGTAAACGATACAAAAAAGTTAAACATTACATAGACATCAATTTTACGAGCACATGATAATGAAGCCCTTTACGCTCAGCTATACTCCAAGTATCTGCGTTCATCTTCATGCATCATCTAAAATAAAACACACCATCAAGCACGATAAAAGTATCACATCAGTCAATTGCGATGTCTTTCCTCCAACCCCGCAGAAACATTTTTTAGCTTCTTCCTCACAGACGTAATCACTTTCCTCCAACCCCGCAGAAACTTTGACACTCCTCCGTATGAGTATGGCACTCGCACTGCTTCGCCTGACTAAGTTTTTTACGTCCCGTTGTTCCGCGGCACAATCCCCGACGCGAAATGTATTTAATTGTGAAAGTGAAACTGATATAATGTATTTCCTTGGAAGTAGAAGTAGATCTCCTGTTCTAGTACTTACTGTTAGTGTTAAGGTTAACCTCTTTCACTCTTTCCGTTTCCGGTTGCAGCAGTTCTCTCCGGCTGGAGCGAAAGCGTTGTCACTCGCCTCACTGGCTTTCTACTTCCATATACTCTTCGAAAGAACATAAAGCTCACTAGTACTACTTAGTTGTAGAATGGATTTTGAAAGTACTTACTGATAGGTCACCCCGAGAACAAGATGAACATTGAATTTGAACACAACTACGAGTATGTAAGTAATACGGTAATACGAATAGGTATAGGAATATGATTGTCTCCATGATTGTCTCATACCGTCGTTGCTTACACTTACACCCCTTACAGTTCGTCGTGGCTATCCTCCTCCTCGTCGTCGTCATCCCCTCCGGCGCCAGCGCCTCCCGCGCCACCCCCGTAGTGCTTGGAGATGATCGGCGCGCACACCTCTTCGACCTCCTTGTGCTTGTCCTTGATCTCGTCGCTGTCCGCGTCCGGGTTGGACTGCATCCACGACTCGGCGTCCTCAATAGCGTCCTTCACGGTCTGGCTCTCTTCGTCCTCGATCTTGTCCTTCAGCGACCCGTCCACGGCCGACTTCAGCGAGTGCAGGTAGCCGTCGAACGCGTTCTTGGCGTCGATGCGCTCCTTGACCTTCTTGTCCTCATCGGCGAATTCCTCGGCCTCCTGCACCATGCGGTCGATTTCTTCCTGCGTCAGCCGCCCCTTGTCGTTGGTGATGGTGATCTTCTCAGCCTTGCCAGTACCCTTATCTTCAGCACCCACGTTCAGGATACCGTTGGAGTCGATTTCGAAGGTGACTTCGATCTGCGGCTGACCACGAGGAGCCGGCGGAATGCCGCCGAGGTCGAACTTGCCGAGAAGGTGGTTGTCCTTGGTCATCGGCCGCTCGCCTTCGAACACCTGGATGTTCACCGCCGGCTGGTTGTCCTGGTAAGTAGAGAAGATCTGCGACTTCTTGGTCGGCACAACCGTGTTGCGAGTAATCAGCTTTGTCATAACTCCTCCAACCGTCTCGATGCCCATCGTCAACGGCGTAACATCGAGCAGAACCATCTCGTCAGTCGCGTCACCAGACAGGATACCCGCCTGTACGGCAGCGCCGTAGGCGACGGCTTCATCAGGGTTGATACCACGGTTCGGTTCCTTACCGTTGAAGAAGTCCTTGATCAGGCTCTGGACCTTCGGGATACGAGTGGAACCACCGACCAGCACAATTTCGTGGATTTCGGACTTGGACATCTTGGAGTCAGACATCACGTCGTTGACCGGCTTCAGAGTCTTCTGGAACAGATCGTTGTTCAGCTTTTCGAAGGTGGAACGGGTCAGCGTTTCTTCGAAGTCCTGCCCGCCGAACAAGGCTTCCACACGCATCTGCACGCTGGCCGTGGACGACAGCGCGCGCTTCGCCTTCTCGCACTCCTTGCGCAGCTTCTGCACGGCCTTTTTGTCCTTGCTCATGTCCTGGCCGGATTTTTGCTTGAAGACCTCCATGAAGTGCTTGATCAGACGCTGATCGAAGTCCTCACCACCGAGGTGGGTATCACCGGACGTAGCAACGACTTCGAACACACCGTTGTCGATGGTCAGCAGCGACACGTCGAAGGTGCCGCCCCCCAGGTCGTACACGAGAATATTCTTCTCCTCACCCTTCTTGTCCAGGCCGTAGGCGATGGCCGCCGCCGTGGGCTCGTTCACGATGCGCAGCACGTTGAGCCCCGAAATGGTGCCCGCGTCCTTCGTCGCCTGCCGCTGCGCGTCAGAGAAGTACGCAGGCACGGTCACCACCGCGTGACCGACGTCCTTTCCCAGGTAGTTCTCCGCCGTCTCCTTCATCCGTCCCAGAATCATGGCGGAGACTTCCTCCGGGGAGAGGTCCTTGGACTCGCCCTTCACCTTGACGCGCACAAACGGCTTGCTGCTCTTGTCCACGATCTGGAACGGCAGCAGCTTCTTGTCGGACTGCACGCTCTTGTCGGCGTAGCGCCGCCCGATGAGCCGCTTGATGTCGAAGATGGTCTGCTCCGGGTTGATGGTGGCCTGGTTTTTGGCGGCCTCGCCCACCAGCTTGGACTCCGTTTCTCCACTTTCGTCGGAGTCCGGCGGGAACGCCACGTAGGACGGCGTGATGCGGTTGCCCTGGTCGTTCGGGATGATTTCCACGCCACCATTCTTGTAGATGCCGACGCAGGAGTATGTCGTGCCCAGGTCGATGCCGATCACAGGCCCGTCGATCTTTTTGTCCTCCTTCTTTGTGTTACCGAGCACCGGCGTGGCAGCTGCGGCGGCCATAGCGCCAAGCGCCACAAGTCCGTGAGAAATGCGCCTCATTTTGATTTATTTAGTGATTGTGTATGGGATTGGTTGTAAAGGTAGAAGTAGATGTAGAAGTACCTATGGCACGTAGTATATTCAATCCCTGTAGTGTATACAGTTACAGAAATTTGAGCAGACAAGTTTTTAATATAATTAGAACGCAGTAAATCAGTGCCAGAGCAGCTACTGAAATGTCTATTCTAACTTAGAGTTTAGTCTATAAGTACTGTTGTATATAAAACCTCGTGAAAACTACTGCTAACGAAATGTTCGCAGTGGTGAAAAACTCTCTGATAACGTTAACGACGTAATCGTTTTCGATACCGTAATCGTGTCGCTGTGTCTTTAGCAAATAAGCTAAGATGCAGTGGCAGTCGTGTGGTGCTTTGAAGCAGATGCAGTGCTAAAAAGCAGGTGAGAAAGTTGTTGAGGTTAGCTGAATGCTAATTTCGTGCTCGAGCTCTGTTCAAAATCTTCTCCGATCTAATTACTTAGATGACAGGTGTCGATATGCGATGATAGCGGTGGCTAACTAAAAAAGTTGGTGCACAAAGGCGAAAGCTGTTTGCAACTGTGTTGCTTCTTGTCTACGCTCAAGTTTATTTACTGAAAAAATAAAAGTGAATAAAAGTTGTGGCAATGCCGATTTTTAATTGCGTCGAAATCACATGATAATTTTGAAGCACACCAAAAGGCGATAAGGATTAAAGTATAGTTTTACATCACATTTAGAACGGCATCATAGACAGGAAATGACAAAAGAAATAGACCACTTTTATAAAATAAATAAATAGTAATCAACGACTCCTTTCATGTTCAGATCGCTGTCACTCCTTCCTCCTCCTCAAAATTCAAAATTGCATTTGCATCCTTCAACACCAAAATTCAGATCGCAAACAGCATAGCATTCGCATCCTTTTACGTTTATTCTTTTCTATCTACATGATGCATGTGAATATGAACCTAACTATCCAAGACCAACAGAATTATTGTACAACATTTTTGCGATAAAATTATCTAGATGGAATCAACTCAATGCTTTCGCATATGACGTGTAAGGTAGCTCGTCATGCCAACTGCAATTCAATTATTTTCGTCTCTCGCCTCACCTCCCTAACCCCCTTAGCTCACCACGTGCCCCGTGCGCTGGTACGTCCGGTGCAGCTTCCCGGCCTGCCCGCACAGCACGCCCCACACGCAGCACCACACCACCGCGAACTGCAGGCTGCTACTACGAGCTGAACGCCGGCGTGTTGCAGGCCGTGTTCACCTTGTTGCCCACCGCTCTCAGCAAGTTGCTCCCGAACGCTCACACCCAGCTCTTCGCCTTGATTTTCACGTCCTTGTCCGTCTGCAGGTAGAGCGCCTCCTAGAGCGGGTTGTTGATTCAAAAAATACCCACGTTTCAAACGATGTTGCAGACGGAGATTATGAGAAAGAGGGCCGTGAAGGAGAGCGTGGGGAACGTTGTGAAAGAGTTGGCGCGCGATCCGTCCTCCATGGTTTGTCGCACGCGGCCCGGAAACAGTTCGATCTCCACCGATTCACCTCCATGTGCATCTTCCACATCCACCGTGTCGCGCTCGCCGTCAACGGATCGCAGCCGCAGCTTCGCATACTCCTTTTCACTGACAAACACCGTCAGTATCGACAGACCCTCGTGTTCGTCCCAGATGCTGTCCCCTTCTGCGCCAGTGCTACCGCCACTCAGTGTTTCTCCGCGCAGGGGTGCGCGCCTCAGGAGCTGATCCACCCGGCGACGGTTTTTTGGGTTCACGAGCACCAGCGCGGCGGCTCCGGCGTTTTGCGCGGCGCGCGCCATGTCCTGCCACGAGCACTTGGGCGCGAGCGTGTAGTATCACCGCCCGCCGTGCCATGTCCTGCCATCGGCACCAGCTGCGCTTTCGCTTTCTTCCTTTAAGTCTTCGGCACTCTCACTGACATCAGACACAGCGTTGTGCAGGTGAAATAGGTCACACGTTAAACTTAAACCATCGTGACTGTTTGCGTCAACAGTCGCAAAGAAGTTGCACAGTGGGAACATATCGAGACATCGTCGCTTGCACGCGTCTGCGCTGCTCTCCCCACCATACCTGTCAACCGCGACACCCTTAGCGACGGAGTGTTTTCACAAAAACCTCGCTTCTTCACTCGAAGGCATTTCTGTGCTGTCGTGATGCTATGGCACTTGGTACCTTCCTACATCAAAGAAATCTACGAGTTAGGCTGTGTCATCATCGCCTTTCGACGAGTAGTCCTGGCCGTTGGCCCCAGTGCTGTCAGGATCCCGCCAACTGAGTACCACGACCTCATCGCGTACACCGACTGTTGACCCGCGCTTCAGTGTTTCCAAGTTCTCAACTTCTTCACCAGTGTTCTTCCCTTTGCCTTTCCTCTTGCTGCCCTTGCGTCACCGTCAGCACGCCCGCCACGCCGCGGTCTCGACGACGCCGCTCCGCTTCACGTCTTTCTCTATCACCACTCCCGTTTTCTCGTCTCTCAACTCCTCCCCCCGACTGTGCTATTCATTACATGTGCTCGTTCCACTGCACGAAGGGGCGCGTGACCACTAAGTCGTTAATCCGCACGTAGCTGTGCTTCTCACTGCATCCGGAGCAAACACACATGATAGCGATGGCAGAAAATAGCAGCATCGGATTGAGCAGCAGCATGTGCTTCTTCCGGAAGGTGGCCCAGCGACTTTCCCGCTGACTATTACGGGACAAGGCCGTACTCTGCACGCTTGCGGAGCATTGCGTTGCCGCCATGTCACCGTTTCTCCTCATCTTCTTTCTCGTTCTCTGCGTTACTATTTACTAGCTCATCCACAGGCTGATGCCTCACGAGATCACGCCGTTGAGGAAGAGCATCTGCGCTATCAGGATCGTGCGGTCGTCCGTTCAGCGTTTCGGGTCTGGTCCTTTCAGGTTGAGGCCGTCATCACTAAGGGAAAGCGAATACGTAGCTCTACAAGAGCGATCCCTGTATGTCGAGCAGCGCTTTCAAGGGCAGGTGCCCGGAGCCGCACACGTAAATGAGGAAGACGTACTTGCGTGTGCACAGAAGCTTCAGGCCTTGGAAACTGTCCTTGAGGATTCTGAGCGCGATGGCGCCCTTGCTCCCGCCGTTAGCGTTTGTGCTTTGCTGTTGTGCTTTCCTCTGGAGAAAGTTACCGCCAGTGCTCGACGTTGTGTTCTTATTCGCGCCGTTGACACTGTCGTCCTCGTCCTTGTCTTGATCGTATCTCGCGTCAAAACGGCTGCCGCCTCCTGCCGACTGCCGCAGATCCCTATTCGCGCGCTCAACCTCGCGACTCTACGGAACGGTGCCCAGACTAAACGCTTCGGCACGATCGAGGATGAAAAACGGCGAATACTTGTCCTCCAAGTTTTTGTCGTAGGTCTTCCCCTGCTGAGTGGTGGTAGTGGTCGACTTCGAGCCGTGGATAGAGTTGGAGTCACTCGGCGTTGTTTTCCCGCCACGCCCGCCGCCTTCCATGTGCCGCACCCGCCGACTGCTCTTCATGTAGTTCTTGCCGCCTCAAGCGAAGCCGCCTGCGGGCCGGCCGAGTAGACCCGCTGCCTCCTCGTCTCCTTCCCCTTCTCCATCCTCCGAGTCTGCCCCATTCGCAGAGTCCGCTCGTCCAATCGAGTCGTTCGCGGAGTCTTCAGTGCGTTCACTGGCGGTTCTGTGTCTGAACGAGGATGAGGCTGAGGCGCTGTCTTTTGAATTTGATAAAGCGGGGTTCCGCGGGTTGCCGTCGTTCAGCGACATCGCGTAGTCGCCAAGCTCCTTGGCGGTAGCACCTCCTCCTCCTCCTCCTCCTCAGTCCCGATCCGGGCGCGGACTCAGCTTCTGCTTCTCTCACCTCGTATTATGATTATCTGCACCTTCCACTCACCGTCCCAGTCACTGCACCTCTCACAGCTGCGCGAACGCGCGTTGCGCGAAGTGCGGCATCAGCACCAGCGTGGCTAACGCTAAGTAGCCGAACAGCACCGTACTGCCAGTCACGATCTCTTTCGGCTTCCCTTCCTTACTAGTCCAACACGATCTGCAGGTGCCGCGTGCACACGCCCGCGAACGCGCCGAATCATCACCCGATCTGGCACCAGAAGTTGAAATACGGATAGCTCTCACTATCACATTGCCTTGCCCTTACTAGGTAGAGAAGTAGAGGTGTACGCACGACCACACCATGGACATAGTGATGGAGGAGCGGGTTTCGATGCCGGCGTACAGAATGTACATCAGACAGTGGCGCAAGTTGAAACTGCTGCCGCTGTCGCCACTGCCGCTGCTGCTGCCACTACCGCCACCCGCCCGCATCGCGTGATGTGCCTCGTGTCCGTGCACGAACAGGTGGTGTCCGTCCTCGTGGTACAGGAGTTACGAGTGCTCCTCGTACACATCGAGGTATCACAGGTACACGGCGAAAAACAGGAAGAAGCACCCGTATACCCGGCACACGTACACGATAAGGTAGTAGTCCTTCTGGAACACCGTCGCAACCACGTTGTACGCGATCACCACGGGGACCATGATGAACGTGGAGTACGACTTTCAATGTCACTCGTCGTTACTAGTTCACAAACCTCTGGAACGTCGACGAGCGCAGCGGCATGCTCAGCCACTGCGTGGAAATCGCGAGCACGAAGAGCATGGACAGGTCACTAGTATCAACCTCTTAATCGTCTACTAGTCACTAGGACTCACTAGCGAGGCAGTGAGTCCTAGTGACTAGTAGACCTACCAGTAAGCGCCCGCTGCCGGTCTATCCGATCCGCGCCCAGAAACCGCCGGTGAGTCAGCGCGAAGATGGCGACGTAAAGGGCGAGTAGCACGCCGAAGGCCCCGACAACGTTGATGAGGAAGCCGAGCATGGTGGATGAAAATGAAGATGAAGAAGAAGATTCTCAGTCTACAACTAACTAAACTATATGAATAATGCTTATTTTTCGTATTTATTAATTATTATTAATGCTTCTTTATACTTGAAGTTGATCTACAGCTAACTCTATAGCTATGCCTTGGGAAAATCAAATTATCACGAAGCAATCAAAAATTCTATCTCAGAGTCAGATCAAAAACACAAAGAAAGAATATTAAGTCGCTAAAAATATTTCGTAAAAAAATATAGACATACGGATACGTCATGATAAGTTACGGGTCGAAGCCAAGACATCGTAAAAGGTTTAGTTTTGATGAAATGGAAAAGGAAAGTAGAATTCAATTAAGTACTTACTCTGAACAGTAATACTCTTCGTAGCACCGATGCAGGTTACTTGTTGACCGTAGTACTTGCGACCGTGACTGCTATTAGCGCAGGTTGACACCACTAGACAATAGCAAATGCACTCATCACGTGAACTTCCTCGTCCACATGACGTAGTATTGATGACTGTGACTGTGACTACAAATCGTAAAAGACATGAGAGTGAAAAACAACGATACAGCAACATCAATAGCAATTAATACCCAATCAATTCACATCACAGTGGCAAATGAAAAACACTCCTGAGTCTTACGGTTTGAACATATTTATCTTCTCTTCCTCCTCTTTAGCGCTGCTCTGAGCTTGAACTGTGTCAGCCGTCTTCGACTTTTCACCTCGTCTGCGTCGCCGTCGCAGACTGCTACGCACGGCCACGACCACCCATACCATTAAAACTATCTACCTATTTCACGGTGGCCTGCCAGCGACAGCTACGTCCATTCTTTTTTTTCTTGGAGTTATCTTCCTCATCTTTTCCCCGTGTTTTTTTTTTCTGATATAGTTATAACCCTTCCTTTCGTTTTAATGATGTTTACCATGAATTTTAAAATGAAAAGCGCCTGTGTTTTCTAGTCTCTTCACTAACTATGAGTATAAACATCAACCATGTCTCCGTCTATGCTCTATGCTACGTAGCTTCTTAAAAAAAGTTCAAACTGTCCAGGTGCCGGCGCGCGTACGTTCTTTCGTAACTCGAAGTGATTCGAGTGTGGTCCTTTAGTCGAAGACTTTATAGTCTCTAGTACTGTTCGTATGTGTGTTCCTGTTCAAGTTCATTCGTTGCTGCTGCACTGAAGGAAAATGCGCCTTCGCGTCGCCGGCCCACCACCTAGATCTATCTAGTACTTACAGCATCATCCAATATCAATATCAATTAATATACCCGCCTACTACTTTATGTTTATTCAATAATTTCCTATTCCTTGTTCTATATACAAATCTGTTCAGTTCTAGTTCCTACGCACAGGCTGGTTAGGCTGGCATTCGCAGCACTTACAATTGGTTCATACGAACAACAGCTCTTAACTGCGATAGCATTACAACTCTGTACAATTACTCTAAAAATCATCGCTAGTCTACCTACTTACGTTCACATACCCTGCCAAACCCGAAAGCGCGTCGATCGAGGAGAAGATCGAACCGCTATCTAATCTTTTTCTTTGCTCTTATAGCGCTTACAGCTCGTCGTGAGCTTCCTCGTCGTCGTCGTCGTCGCCGCCGGCGCCGCCTTCGCCGCCCGCGCCACCGTAGTGCTTGGAGATGATCGGCGCGCAGATGCCTGGCGTCACAGTTGTAGGTCAGCATTAGATAAGTATACAGGTTAGCCTTTGTCGAAGTAAGTGTAAGAGTACGACATAGGAAGAGATTGACTAACTCTAACACTAATATTTAAAGCAGAACACGCATCAAATTTATTAATTGATTATATTTGAAAAATATAAACAGCTATATGTACTTACCTTCGATTTCCTTGTGCTTTTCCTTGATGTCTTCGGCATCGGATTCCGGGTTGGAGTCCATCCAGGACTGACCATCTTCCATAGCGTCCTTGACAGTCTGCGCTTCCTCGTCCTCGATCTTGTCCTTCAGAGACCCTGAGACGATGTTGTATGATTCGTATTGTATTTAGATTTAGATTTTGAAGGAGTATACTCAAAAGTGGATCTGACTATAGATAAAGTATATTGAAATGCCAGACTTTGACTTTACAAAGATAAACACTCGAAATTCAGGTAAATGATACTATATATGTGCAGATACATTATACTTTATAAAAATAT
>JACLAC010005443.1_pt1 | contig 10731 bp, 5 predicted proteins | sample 8027881 | NCBI WGS metagenome assembly JACLAC01 (sample SAMN15725517, study PRJNA655200) | protist metagenome | isolation source: fluorescence activated cell sorting (FACS) single amplified genomes of... | place: Spain: Blaines Bay Microbial Observatory, Mediterranean Sea | collected 2016-01-19 | reverse complement strand
ACTACTAATCCGTAATCAAGATTACCGAATTGACTACGAGGAAGGATTGGTCAAATTCGATCTTAGTTTAGTAAATAGACAGCAAGTAACCGTCATTTATCAAACGCTACCTTTTCCAGTTTTACCCATTTATAAAAGAGACTTTTTGTCAGCACCATCCACTACAACGCCTTCACCTGAATTAAATCAATCTAATGTACTCGAGTCAATAGATCAGCTCAAAGTCGAGCCACAAATAGCGGTCAATGAACAACCAACTCTACAAGTTGTGGGCTCACAAACTTTTGGTGTTTCAGTCGGTACAGGTCAGTCATTATCCCAAAACCAGGAACTGCGCGTTAATATCTTCGGTAATATTTCGGAAGACATAGAAGTTATAGCTATGCTATCCGATCAAGATCTACCCATTCAGCCTGAAGGAACAACTGAAAACATTCAAGACTTTGACCAAAAATTAATTCGAATTACTAGTCCAACTATCAACGGTACTTTAGGAGATTTAACAGCCGATATTGGCAACACCGAAATTCAATTTCCGATGGCTTTGGAAGGTGTATTTGTTGAGGGAAATTTTCGCTATGGGTCATTTCGTTTGATTCCAAGTGCTGTACCCAAAGGACTATCAACTAGCAAAGCTATACAAGGACAAGAAGGACGGAGCCAATATAGGTTAGATGTTGATGGGCAATTCGTAGTCGCTAAGGCTGACAGTGAAATAGTTTGGCTCAATGGCGAAAAGATGAAACGGGGACGAACTAACGATTATGTAATCCGAGATTATGGAGACCCAATCATAGAATTCACTAATCGACATATTATTACTAATAATGACCTGATAAGAGTTGACTTTGAGTACATCCCCGAAGATTTAGTTTACCAACGTAGTATTAGAGGCTTTCGAGGTTTGTTTCACACAGCTGATAAAACAGCAAAAATTGGATTTTCCTATGCAAATGAAGCTGACCACGATAATCCGGATGATACTTTTGTACTTCTATCAGCCCAAGATTTACGAGATTTACGACAGAATCAACATGATAGTCGTAGCCTGATAGCACCTCATCAACACACTGTGTGGGGAATTGAAACTCAGCTAGGATTAGCTGGCCTTGCTACACTAAATGGGCAAATGGCTTTTAGCACAACTGATACCAATACACTGTCAAGTCAAGACGCACGTCTGCATGGTCGATCTTGGAAATTACATTCAACAACTCAATATCCCGCAAGCGAAAAGCCCAAATTAGTCTTTAATCTTACTTATCACGATTTAACGTCTAATTATCGGCCAGTTGGATCCTCTGACCAAAGTCGAAACCGATATCAATACAGTTCACAATACAAAAACCATAATTTCGATGACCAGTATTTAGGGGCACGTCAATCAACAACTAACAGTCAGGCAGTGCAGAAGGCTGTTGGTACTGACGAGCGTCAACTCTCAGCAAAACTTCAGTTATTACCTTTTACTTGGATGAACTTAACCGGAGGACTTGGTAAAACAAGAACTAAGCAAACAAATGCTGAGTTTCATAATTTCGCATTAGACTTAGTTCCCAAAATCCTTCCTCACCTGTATCTCAGTCAATACAACAGCCAAAATTACAGTAAACTATCTGCCAACGCTTCAACCACTAATCAAAAATACAGACAACAAGGAAACTTGTCATACCGGAAATTACTTACAAAGGATACTGAATTGAGGCTTCATAGTGGAATTGAGCGGCTTTTTTCTAAACCAACTATTAACGGTGCTGGGGCCCCTATGTCTCCAAAAAAAAGACAGATCAATCGTCTTCAAGTCGACCTACAATATCAAAAATTAGTTACTCTTGATTACAAGTATTCACAAGAGAGGTCAAAAACGAGACAGACTTTACTGACCGTTGGCAACCGCCCTTTGATGCTTTCGGACTGGTTAAAAACTTCTCAGGCACAAACTTGGTCAATCGGCAATTTTTCTCAAGTACGTCGTTGGGTCAATTTTTCCAGTAATTTGTCTCGCCGAAGATTTAGGAATTACGGTCGTACAGATAGCACTGTACCTCCTGATACTACAACACAATTAGCTGATATTAACTGTCGAGTCACACCACTGAATGGAGCCATTAACTTTCAATTTGCCTACGAACTTGACAAAAAACTAGCTACAAAACGAAGAGAGGTTTATACCGACATTAATCCCTATACTGGGCATCAAATCCGTCCAGGAGAAGGTCATTATGTCAAAATTGACGAACTGCATTATGTCGAAGATTATGAAAAAGGTCAGTTTATCAAAATTATCCAAAACCTGGCAGATAAACCTGTTACGGCAATTGATACCAAAGTACAATTGCGAGTGCGCCCTAGGTCTTCTAGACCACAATTTTCACCTAAAACACTGAATCGAAAAGGCTCCTCTTCGTTGGGTAATTCATCTTCTCAAGCACTTATTGAATCAAAAAAACGGTGGACCATTTTTTTGAAGTGGGTTAGCTTTTCGATGCGACATAGTCTAACTGAAGAACAAGAAGACGCTGACCAACTGGCCTTTTATCTTCTTCAACAAAGGTTGTCTCAGCGGACGGTCTACGGTCGCCATAACCAACGTTACCAAATCACCGTCTCTCCTTCACCCAAATTCACTTTGGACTTCAACTATGTGGAAAATCGGAGTCTAAACCGACGAGTTAACAATCGACAGCGTCAACATAAAGGGCGAAATTGGAACTTCAGGACTACTATCAACCCAAACGTTAGGCTGTCTCTAAATTGGCACTCAGAATGGCGGTACGATCTCGAGTTGTTCGACCGAATTGGTCAATTAAATTCATCTCTAGAGCAACTTTCAAACTTGGATCAGATTGAACAGAGAAACGAACTCGATCTTCGTTATGAATTAAATCAAAAGTTTCGTCTTAATTGGGTCGGAATACATCAACAGACCAAAGATACGGACAGTGTAACTGATGACGCAACGGCCTACACCCAGACCTTATCTCTTGAAAACCGGTTAACTTATTCAATGATTGGAAAAGGTCGTCTTGATATGTCTTATCAGTTAGCGTATGGACAAAATCGAGGTGGACAACCTTTTATCCGTTACAATTTTTATTCAGGATTTAGCCATCAAGCTAGATTTACTGCCAACTATCGTATAGAAAAATATACTGATTTACAGTTGCGATTTAATTATCGTCTTTTGGCAACCGAAGTCCAAAAACCAGAACACCGGGCTGAAATGGAAGTTAGGGCTCAATTGTAAATTATCTGGCTTTATAATTAGCACATGATTGATAGCTACCACGACCATAGACTGTTTACCCTATTTCGCCTTTTCATTTACCCTTCTGTCAGGAGACTACCGCTTACATTTTTTATATACGTTTAACTAAAAAATACAAATCGATGTTGTGTTAAAATAGAAAGATAGAAACAACTCCTACGTTATGTCTATAGGCTAAAGCTTTGGACGACGACAATTTCAGTTTACATTTATGCTCAACAATAGTGAAAAATTATCGAATCGAACCAGAATGACCTCTTAGATGAATTCCTCATCCTAGTATTAATGAATGGTTATACAACCTGTATCGATCATAAGAGATTCAACCCTCTTAATTCAATTGATATCCCAAAATAGAAATCAATATTTATTTAATTGACTTGGCAATTTTCTTCGCTAGGTTATAGTTACTCTTTGCTTGTTGGTCCCATTTTTGTTGGTACTTATTCGATGATTCTGACCAATTCTGGCTAAACTCTATTGAACTGACCAAATTCTCATTAATTGGCAATCGTGATACTAACTGCTTGGCTTCATCAAGTTTTGCTTCTATTTGTTCTACGTTTTTACCTCGACTGCGTTTCTTATCCAACTTTTTCTCTGCCTTGTAAATTTCTTTCCAAGCCCGTTGAAGTTCTTGAAGCCGAAAAGTTATAAACCAGTCGAATAACGAATTAAGAACTTCATAACGCCTCTGAGATAAGTCAGCATCAAATGGGACTGATTTCTTAATTTGAAACGGATTAGGGAATCCATCGGGTGCTTGATCATACAGATCAGGGATAATTGGTAGACGACTGATACTATCGGTAAAGAGTAAATTTTGACCGGTTCGACTAATTACAAAGTCGATGAATTTTTGAGCAGCATTAGTGTTCGGACTGCCCTTGATCAGCGCAATATTCGCTGGTACCATCGGTGTAATAGAAGGATAAACAAAACCAACAGGTTGACCACTTGATATAGCCGATAAACCAAAAAAATCGACCACTACACCAATTCCAAACTCACCACTGGCGATGCCTTGTGGAACTCCAAAACTCCGTTCGGTAATAACCGTCATGTTACCAGCCATTTGTAGTAGCAAAGCCCAGCCTTTTTGCCAACCATGCCCCTGCAGAATTGATTCTACAGTCAAATGGGTCGTCCCACTGCGAGAAGGAGAACACATAGAAAGATGGTTATGATATATAGGCTTAGTTAAATCAATCCACTCTTTGGGGAACGGAAGTTGATAAGCTTGCATATACTCATTATTCCACATCATTCCGTAACCACTCAAAGCAAAACCAAAAAAGTAGCTATCAGGATCATGAATAGGGTAGTCTCCAATTGTTTTTGCAGTTTGATCGAGTAATTCTTCGGGTGGAGTATAACGAGCTAATAAATCTTCTTTTTTAAGTAAAGCGAACGCATCAACGGCACTAGCCCAAAAGATATCGGAATTCGGTTTCGTAGCGGTCTCTCGGATATATGTAACTGCAGCCGATGTTTTCTTGGAACGAAAAACCAGTTTTATGTCTTGGTGTTTTGCTTCAAATTCTGTCTGATAGGTGTCGAAAAGGTCCTTGGGAAATGAAGTCACAATCACTACTTCCGCTGAAAAAGTGGTTGCGCATGTTAGTAAAATTAAAAAAAATAAGGATGCCAAAAGCTGAATTAGATTATTCATTTTATTTCTTGTTCCTGCTTAAAAAAAATACCGTACTGTAAACTAAAAAGATATGCCAATGTATAAAATTTAGCTATAGTAAAAGTTGATAAGATTTTGTACTTTCTACATAGGTTAGTACAAGAATTCTGGTCAAAGTCCTTCATATATTTTGCCTTGCACATCAATAAAAAACATTTCTAACACATGTTGAAATGATCAAGGAACAAACCTTAGCAAAAGCACTTAATTGTTTAGGTCGTAAATTCAATCGTTTGATTTCATCATCGGTAGTAAAACATGTGGAGACGAAGTATGCCCAAGAATAGTTTTCAGTACCAGTGTGACCAAAATTTTGTCTCAATATCAAATTCCTAGTATTCGAATTTACTGGACAGCCATCGCTCAATTGCAATCGATAAAGATAATCGCTTGAAAGTAAACAAAGCCATGCAAGCAGCAACCAAAATTGATAAAACTATAAACACCTTTAGATTTAAGCGAAAGAACAAAGCAACGATGAGGGAAAATAGAAAAACTGTTCGATCGATAAATATCAAAAATGCCCAACTGTCTCCATGGTTTTTTTCGACTTTTATGCCACAATCCTTACAATGTTTTTTAGCCTAAAACAACCTTCAGTTACATTTGCTTCACGATACTCCGAGAACAATTCTTTCAGGCCTATCAGTATATGTAGTTTGTCAATGTAGGTTTAATAAGCGTGACGCGACTAATCCAAAAAGGGATACATTAACGAGTCTAGTTGCAGGGCATCCTGAGAACAAATTGACGAAATTTCGTCTGCAAAAAAACTTGCTTATGCCTTTTCAATAAGAATTACCCCAGGTTTCATGTGTATAACAGAATTCTGTTCTGATTATTGATGAATGGATTACGTTACTGAGTACAGCGCCTATCACGATTGTATAATTCAAAATTAGCTTTTACGTTAACTTTGGTAGTGAAAAACAAGTATTCGTAAAACGACTTTACCTGTTCTTTGTGAGGTCAAAATTATTGATCGTTCTGTTAATACTAATGGATAGTGGTGATTCTCACAACCAAGTGCTGATTAAGTTAAGTTAACCTAGAGCATACCTGAACTTAATTTGAAAAAGATACTATACTGTGTCAGAATGACGCGATTATAGCATCAACCCAACAGTTCAGCAATGAGTGCATCAAGCTATCAAGTTAAACGTTTACACGATCAACCCCTTGTTTCAGATGGTCATAATACTAATGGTCCATCAGTGATCAAGGTACCCCATTGGTTGGGGGTTGACCAACGTCCATTTACGATCAAAAATGGCAAAAAAATCGTCGCGAAATACTACCTATATTATGCAAATCACAATGGAAAATTCATCCACATGGCGTGGAGTCATAAAATTGACTCTGGGTGCTGGTTCAAATTTAACCGTCCAGATTTAGGACTGAATGTAACCGAAGTACCTGGACGAGGTGTATTAGATTTAGCTAATGGTCCACAGAGGATCTATCTAAATTCATCAAGATCTATTTATTTAGGCAAACCTGATGGAAAATCGGGGCATATCGCCTCTCCTGATGTTCATGTTGATCATCAGAAGAAACGAATAATCATGTATTTTCATGGAAACGGTAGTGGGACAGCTTTTCGACAAAATTCAAAAGGTCAACGCATCCCCTACCCAGCCAAACAAAATACTTATGTTGCCATCTCGGCTGACGGTCTTAATTTTAATCCTCCTGATCTAGGCGGTCAGGCCAGACATGGCATTTTACCTATTTGTATCGGTCGAGCTTACATGAGAGTATTTTCCTATCGGGGCCAAACATACGGTTTTTCACGTTCGGCCCTCATTAATATTTCGCCTCATGATCCATTAGCCCTTCCAGATCCTGATTTTTCAACTGATTCAACATGGACCGCTATTGGAATTCAAGAACAAACAGAACTATGTCAGCATTTTCGTGAGTATTATTTACCTGAAATTAATCATTATCGTAGCAAGCTAAATCAACCAAGTTTCAATCAGGTTGATTTAGAGGGGCAAATTTTCCCTCGCCACCTTTGTGTTAGAAGACTACCTGATGACCGTCATTTAGAAGTGTTTTTTAGCGTAAAATTTAAAAAAGGGGGTAATTTTGAGCAATGGCGACCTCCAAATGATTCGGAAAGAATTTTACGAGTCGTCTATGATCTGAGTTGTGAACCTTGGCAAATACAATCAGACGCTACTGGGCAGATAAGGATTGAAGAAATATTGAAGGCAGAAACATATTGGGAGTTTAAGGGCCTTTGCGACCCTTTTGTTTTTATAGATACTGATAAGCGTATATATCTTTTCTACTCAGGGGGCCCCATTCAGTCAGAAGGTGCAATTGGTATGGTAGAATTGAGCCCTAAGTAGATTGACATAATATTCTTGATCTGAAAGCATTCAAACTCTTTTCATAAGTGGGATCTAGAACTAGAATCTTTTGTTTCTTCATTTTCAGCATGTCTACTTTAATTTGCGAATCTCATCAAAACCTTGCTATTGATAAAGTTGAACCACCCAATTGGTGGATAGGTATGAAATGGAATTGTGTTCAGCTAATGATCTATGGAAAAGGGTTAAGCAACATATCAGCCAAATTTCAAGATGATCAGCTCACAACTATTGTTTTAAAATCTAGTAATTCCTATGCGTTTGTTCAAGTGGAAATCCCAGATAACCTACTTCCCGCAACCTACCCTCTTGAGATCACTGCATTTGGCCAAAAGGCCATGATTGATTTCCCTATTTTGTCGAGAGACATCAGCCCGTACCGACACCAAGGTTTTAGTAGTACGGACGTTATTTATTTAATTACGCCGGATCGGTTTGCTAACGGTGATCCCACTAACGATCTAGCTGATGGAGTAGTCAGTGATTTTGACCCAAGCAACATGTCAAAAAGACAGGGTGGAGATTTATCAGGTATCATTGATAAGCTACCATACCTACAAGATTTGGGTGTTTCAGCACTTTGGCTGAATCCTGTTTTAGAAAATAATGGAGCTAACAGTTACCATGGTTATGCTACTACTGACCTATATCGTATTGATCCCCGCTTAGGAAGTAATGCCGAGTACAAGGATCTTGTCGATCAGGCACATTCTCGCCAAATCAAAATTATTTTTGATCATGTTAGTAACCATATTGGTATTGGGCACCCGTGGCTTCAAAATTTACCATCAGAAAACTGGTTGAATGGAAATATTAATGAACACAGTAGTGATAAGCATTACCTGTCTTCGATTAATGATCCACACGCAGATCCTAATACTGTAAAACTGCTTCAGTCTTTTTGGTTTGTCGATTCTATGCCAGATCTCAACCAAAAAGATCCATATTTAGCAAATTATCTAATCCAAAATACTTTGTGGTGGATCGAGTTCGCTGGAATTGATGGAATCCGCGAGGATACTTACCCATATGCAGATCAGGATTTTTTGTCCCGGTGGGCTGCGACGATTTTGAGCCAATACCCAAATTTTAATATTGTAGGAGAAATCTGGACTAATTCCTCATCTTCTGTAGCCATGTTTCAAAAAGGAAATTTGTTGCCTCACCAAAAAGAGACTAACCTACCATGTGTGATGGATTTCCCTCTATGCCAGGCATTTCGTCAATATTTGACGGGAACCGGTAAGTTGCAAAATATTTACGAGGTTCTTACCGAAGATTTTTTATACTCTGCTCCTAACAATTTGCTCACCTTTTTCGATAATCACGATATGCCCCGCGGTGTTTTTATTGCCGAAGAAAACATTCAAAAGATTAAACAAGTGATAGCAATGCTATTAACCCTGCGTGGCATTCCACAGCTATTATACGGAACAGAAATTAATATGGTTGGTGGTGAGAGCCACGTCCAACTACGTGCTAATTTCCCCGGAGGGTTCCCAAATGATAAGCGGAATGCTTTTGATACAGGCGGTCGAACGGTAGTAGAAAACGATGTTTTTACATATGTGAGAAAGTTATTGAAAGTTAGAAAAAAAGTTTCTCCTCTGACTACTGGCAAACTAATTCATTACCCACCGGATTATGGTAACGATGTTTACAAATATCTTCGAATCAGCGGAGAAGAAATAGTACTGATTATTATCAATGGCCACGACGAGAAAAGGCCAGTTGACCTTTCTGAATTGGCTCATTGGTTTGACCCAGACTCTAGATTTATTAATTTGGTTACTGATAAAATTTGTACTATTAGCTTCACCGAAAGGCTTGTAGTAAAAAGCTGGCAGGCACTAATTCTGCATCAAATACCCTAATAAGACAGATGGTAATATTGTTATCTTCGTGATTACGATTTGATTTGACGAATTTTCCGATGTATCCTTCAGAAGGTAAAATCGCACAATTAAGCCTGTTGTTCTGTGGTAAAGTATATGAACCTATAAAAGAATAATGTCGTTCCACAAGCGGGCATACTTCGAAAAATACAATAAGTTGACCACCCTGCCTATAGCAGCTGGAACATATAACCTGCACAGTAGGTGGAGTCTTAGATTCAGACTAGAATACGAATCCATGTAATCATATATTAGGCATGATATGAAGAATAATCAGTTAACCAACAATTGGTGGATGAAATTATTACTTGTCAGCTTGTTTCTGTTAACTCTGAACAGTGCTTATCTGGTTAGCTTTGGTAGTCCCAACCTTTTTTATATCGGAAACGTACTACTTCATATTTCTCTTGGTTTAGTTCTGACTATTACCTCAGTACTACTGCTGATCCATTGGTGGCCAATTTATAGTCGTAAGCATTTTGGTTTCTGGCGATTTGGTCATTTACTCCTTGTAATTGCTATCGTCTCTGGTGTTTGGTTGATGATTGTCGGTGGTACACGCCCCAATCGCTGGCTTTTACTAACCCATATCATTACAGCTTCGCTTAGTGTTCTATTTCTACTGAGTTATCTCATTCTGGTTTGGAAGTTTTGGGTAAAACCATCTACAGTAGTTCTATTAGCTTCTATATTATTTCCGTTGGGTGTGTTGCTGTTTCGCCAATACTTACCTAACCCAGACTATCTAGTCAAAAATCCGACTAAAAGTATACCAACTAGCATGTATGAAGAAGGAGGAGGCTCTAGTAGCCCTTTTTTCCCATCTTCTGCAGAAACTGACACGGGACAACTAATTCCAACCAACTTCTTCTTGACTTCAGAAACCTGTTCTGCAAAAGGTTGTCATACCGACATATATAATCAGTGGAATCAGTCTGCTCATCACTTTTCGTCTTTTAATAACCAGTGGTATCAGAAATCAATCACGTATATGCAAGATGTAAATGGTATCCAGTCCTCTAAGTGGTGTGCTGGTTGCCACGATCTAGCGGTCTTGTTCAATGGTGTTATGGATCAACCAATCCGAGAAAATTTGCACAGGCCTGAAGCCCAAGCAGGTTTAGCCTGTACGGCTTGCCATTCGATTGAAAGAGTTAAGGACACTATGGGGAATGGAGGTTATGTAATTAAGTACCCGCCTTTGCACGAGGTAGCAGCAAGTAAAAACCCAATCGTCCGAAAACTGCATAACTATTTAATCCGGCTTGACCCTGAACCACATCGCCGTAGCTTTTTGAAACCATTTCATCGAGAAAACTCAGCTGAATTTTGTTCAACTTGCCATAAAGTACACTTAGACGAACCGGTAAATAATTTCCGCTGGTTCCGTGGATTTAACACTTATGATCAGTGGCAGACTAGTGGCGTATCTCATCAAGGTGCTTTGTCTTTCTATTATCCCGAGAAAGCTTTAGATTGTGTAGATTGCCACATGCC
>JACLAC010017303.1_pt1 | contig 10733 bp, 10 predicted proteins | sample 8027881 | NCBI WGS metagenome assembly JACLAC01 (sample SAMN15725517, study PRJNA655200) | protist metagenome | isolation source: fluorescence activated cell sorting (FACS) single amplified genomes of... | place: Spain: Blaines Bay Microbial Observatory, Mediterranean Sea | collected 2016-01-19 | reverse complement strand
AGGGGCGGCAAGGACGAGGGCATGTCGCACGACCAGCGCAGCGCGGCGCGGCGCGAGGCGTCCCGGGGCGGCGGCACGACGTGAGGCTGGGGGGCGTCGGGCGTGGCACCTTGGCACCTAGTGCCTTGAGTCGCCTGCCGGGCCAACCCCGGCGAGCAACTACCACTATGGCATCGTCGGGCGTGGCGCATGAACACGCGCCTGGGCAAGGATAGCGCATGTACGAGCGCCTAGTGCTCCGAGCAGAACAAGGGTCGGAAGAGGGTTTTCCGACGCCGCCTAGGTGATGAGCTTGCCATGACTCATGCCGTTGGGCCCGCTAGCGTCGGGAAACTAACTCGTAAAATCAGTAAAAATGCGTCTTCTAACCAGTAGCCGTTAGAGAATTCCTCTCGGCAGCATCCACGCACACTTCTAGAGAAGAAAACACCCCACAGACTAGCATACACGACAGCAGATCCCAGTGTGCAGCACTTCCCACGGCACGTCCCACGGCAGCACATCCCATTGTGTCCCACTCTGCTGAGGCTCAGGTCGCCGCGTTGCAGCAGTGGCCTGCGGAGCGCGAGGAAAAACTGAGTCTATGAAGGCTCAAGAACTCGAATTTCGAGGTCAAATCGACGCCCCGAGGAGTCATCTCGAAGTGTTCGGAGGCCGGCGGCCTCGTCTCTTAGCCCCTCGCGGTGTCAAATCCGGGGCGGGTCTCTTAACGCCCGCGACTAACTGTACCTCGTACGCAGGCCGACGTGTACGTCATGTACCTATACGATGGAAGGAAGGAAGCAACAACAGACACCCGGAGCAACCAACCCCGAACGGTCTATCTATCTATCTATCCCGCCTGCCTGAACGGTCAGCTCCAAAACCAGCGCACACTTCCGTGTGGCACCAGATCATCAAGAACTTTCCGTGAATTCCACCATGCAGGACCCCCCTCGCGCCCACCCACATGATCGCGCTCCTCTCCCCGTCGTGCCTGAACTTCGCGCCGCCATCGACGGCGGCTCCGCCGGCCGGTGTCGCCCGCGCACCGCAGCCCGCGATGATGGGCAAGGCGACGATGAATAAGAGAGCGGCCGCGAAGCTCAAGCTCCAGAAGATGCCGGCAGCGGAGGATGCGGGCACCTCGACCAAGAAGAAGGCCACTCGGACGAAGGCGATGAAGGGCGTGGTGGTGCCGATCAAGAGGCCTGAGCCGGAGCCCGTGGCGGCGGCGCCCGTGCCGGAGTCGGTGCCCGCGGCGTCCACCACGCCAGACGAGCCGGTCTGGCCCGAGCCGGTCTGGCGCGAAAACGCGTGGTTCCCAAAGAACGCGGCGGAGATGGCGCCGCCGATCTTTCAGCAGTTCCCCGAGCTCGAGATCTTCGGCATGCGCCCCGGCGGCACGGCGCCCTACTACCTCGACGGGTCGATGGCGGGCGATCAGGGCCTCGACCCGCTCAACCTCGTCGCGCTCGCCGACCCGGACCTCGGCAAGGACGGCGTGTACAAGGTGGACGAGCTGGCGCGTTCGCCGATGAAGCGGCTGGCCAAGCTCGAGTCGATGGCGCCCGCGCAGCTCGCCGAGAGCGTCGCGTGGATGCGCGAGGCCGAGCTCAAGCACGGCCGCATCGCGATGCTTGCGGCCGCCGGCTGGCCGCTCGCCGAGCTGGCGACGCACCGCCGCGCGCCGAGCCTGTTCAACGGGCACCTGTTCGAGTTCAAGCACTACGGCAACGCGCTCGGCCTGCTCACCTTCCTCGGCCTCCTCGCCCTCCTCGAGGCGCGTACCGGCGGCAAGGGCGGCGAGGGCGCGCTGGGCGAGGGCGACTACGGCTTCGATCCGCTCGGCCTGTACGCCGGCGAGGCCTTCCCGCTGGTGGGCGTGAAACGCTCGCCCGAGGAGCTGCGCCTCTCCGAGATCAAGCACGGCCGCGCCGCGATGCTGGCGATCACCGGTTTCTCCGTGCAGGAGTTCGTCTCGGGCGATCCCGTCACCAAGACGTGGCCGATGTTCTTCGGCCCAGCGGCCTTTGGGTTCGACTGAGCGCTGCTGGGCGCTCCGCCGCCTGAGACTGTGTGTCCGGTAGTGTGTTGTGCTGCATAGCACGCCTTCCACATGAACGCAGTGCATGCGCCGCCGCGGCCCAGACACTACAAGCAGCCCGAACCACTACTACTGTAACCGTGAGAACACCGAGTCTCTACCGAGAGTCACAGAAGTCACTGAGCGTCACTTCCCGTCGACCAGCCGGCTCCCCTCGGTGGGCCGTCGGCTCCTCGCTCGCCTCCGGCGCGCCTCGCGCACGTCGGCCATGGTGGTGGGCGGCGCGCCCGTGCCGCCGCCGGGGATGCACGTGAGCGCCTTGCCCGAGCCGGGCGGCGGGTGCGCCTGCGTGATTGAAGGCAGTGAGATGGGCGGCTTTGCCGCGGTCTCAAGGTGCCATCACCGCCTCATGCTCTCTTCCAAGCGGCCGGGGCTCTCCTCTGGGTTGTGTAGAGCAGCTGCGGGCCATCAACCACGGGCGGAGGAGGCGCGGTCGGGTGGTTGTGCCACCGCCGAGACGGCGTCGTGACCATGCGGGCGCGCCCACCAATAGCGGTAGAGGCGCGGCGCGGTGGCGACGCCCACCACCGTCCACAGCACGATGCCGAACTGGTAGCGCGCCACGGCGCGCATGCCGGCGGGGAGCGGCGCGAAAACGGCGTACGCGACGGCGTCGACGACGGGCGTGGTGACGAGCTGCGACAGCCCGAGCAGCGAGAAGACGCCGCCTGGTTGTTGAACGCCGCAAGATGGCCGCCTTGGGGCCGGCCTCTCAGCCACGGTATCACCGCTGGAGGGGCGCCAAGCGGCGCCGTCGATTCTCTGCAGTGCCGCCAGCAGCCATGAGCCAGCTGCTTCGATGCGGCAGGGCATGCATGGCGAGCTCCGCCCCTCGGAACACGCGCCCTTTCCACATGCCGCGCCGCCCGAGAAGGTGCCGAAGAGCTGCGCGGGGCAGTAGTACATCGCTGTGCGAGGCGCGAGCACGAAGAAGGCGTTGGCCATGAAGGTGAGCAGCACCTCGCCCACCACCTGCGCCGCGCGCGAGCGCAGCAGCACGACGGCGGCGAAGAGCAGCGCGAGGCCGTCGCACACGAGGAACGAGCCCACCAGCCCCAGCGCGTCGGAGACGAGGCCGAAGCAGATGACGGACGCGGCGCCGCAGAAGCCGAGGATCAGCGAGAAGAGGTTGACGAGCTCGGTGGCGGCGGGCTCGCCTGTGCGGACCAGGTGCGCGGTACGTACGGTGCGCCCTACTTACGGTGCGCCTCGGCCCGGTACGCGTACTGAGGGCGTACCGTACGGCAAGGGCAGCCCTCAAGCACACGGCGTACGGTACGCGCGGGCCCGGTGCGCGTACGCGGTACGTAGAGAAGCGTACGGTGGCGCTGGGGCGTACCGGTCAACATGGGTGCTCGCCGAGGAGCGCGAGGTAGTAGCCGTACTGCTTGAGCATGAGGCTCATCGGCAGCAGGTACAGCCCGATCAGGTGCGCCAGGATGACGCGGTTCGCCTTGGCGTGCAGCGCCGTGCAGCACACCCACGTGTCCCGCAGCAGCGCGCGCTCGGGCGGCGGCGCGCACGCGAGGCACGAGCGCTCCCAGCGCGTGCCCTCGTCGGCGCCAGCGGCGCCGCGCAGCGCCTCGGCCTCCTCCGCCTCCCCCGCTTCCTCCGCCTCCTTGCCCTCCTCGGCGGCGGCCGGCTGCCCCTCGCGCCGCGCCATCTGCGCCTTGGCCTCGGCGGCGAAGCGCGTGAACTCGCGCTTGTCGGGCAGCAGCATAGCGCTGACCGCGGCGGCGGCGCACGCGCCGCACGCGAGGAGCAGGAAGAAGCTGTGCAGCGGCAGGCCGTACCGCTGGTGCAGCTGCACCGCGATCATGCCGAGCGTGTCGGAGAGCGAGAAGGCGGCGCAGATGCAAGCGTTGACGAGCGACGGCTGCTCGGGGATGAGCCACAGGTAGGCGAAGGCACCCCACGAGTTGAGGAAGGCGAAGATCGTGGCGAGCGGGTAGAAGAAGTACATGCCGTAGTTGAACGCCGGGAACTGCAGGCACGCGCCCAGACCGGCCAGCCCGACGGACGTGCCCAGCGCGCCGATGACGGCCGTGCGCCGCGGGCCGATCCGGTCGTAGATCATGCCGGTGGGCAGGTTGGTCAGCGCGCCCAGGCCGTTGCCCATCGCGAAGATGGCGTCAAGGTGCCCCAGCGCCTTGCCCGACGACCTGAAGGCGCCCTCCGCTTCGATCATGATGGGCGTGAGCGTTTGCCAGCACATGACCGGCCCGTTGGCCAGCGCGAGCGCGAAGCACACGACGACGAGGCTGAGCCAGCGACGCCGCGGCGTCGCGAGGTAGCTTGGGAGGGGCGTGGCGTCCGCCATAATCGCGTGTGGCGCGGTTGCCCCTCGGAGCGGGTTATCCGCCCAAGACGAGGCCAGCGCGACTCTGGTTCGAGACCCACGTCCCAAGAATGGCAACGATTCACTGTGATGGGCACAACACGCGCACGGTCGCGCGCGGGTCTGCCCGGCCGCGTCAAACCGTTTGTACGCATTTCCGTAGTATACTTTAGGAGCACGCCACTCTCGGCCATGCCATGCAGCACCACGGATGGTGAGGCTCGCCTGCGTTCGACGGGCGTTCGCACTTTTGCACGGGCCCTGGCGCAATTTGCGTCCCCACCCGCATCCGCTCCTGCTCGTACCGCTGTGCGGCGTCGTGCAGCTGCCTGAGCCTTCCGGCTGGCCGGATGTAGTGCAGCGTGGTGGCACATTCGACGCCGTTGGGATAGTGCGCGTTGCGCTGGGCGACGGAGCTGCCGTAACGGCCTCCACGGAGGTTCTCGTTGCTGCCGTACAGGCCGAGCGGCGAGGGCGCCGGTTGCGAGAGCACAGTGATGAGGCTCAAGTTCGCGGCGCTGTCGAGCGCAAAGAAGGAGGCCCGGTGCTTAAACACGGTGCCCATTCGCACCTCGGATGGCATGTCCGATAGCGAACCGTTGGCGTACGTCCCGGGGCGCTTGTCCTGCGCGGCCAACGCACGGCTCCAGTTGGTGGACGCGAGCGTCGCTGCGCTGAAAACAATCCCTGCTCCAGAGAAGCCTCTGCCGTGCCAGATGCGGTCCACCCACGGGTCAAAGGTCTGTTCGAGCTGCCCTACGACTAGCTGCAGCCGGGAAGGAATCACGAGCGTGTCGTCGTCCACGCACATATACCACGCGACTGGAGCGCCGCCTCGCCGATTGACCAGTCGGTGCGCTTGCCCCAGACCAAAGAGGAACTGACGCTGCGCTAGCTTCCACCCGGTGCTTTGGCCGAAGGCGACCTTGCCCAGCTTCGCATGCGTGCAGCACGCTTCTTCCGTGCAGCTTGCACACGCAGGAGGCGCAGGCACGTCGATGAGTTCGGCGGAGAGCAGCAGATTCGCAAGCCTTGAATTGGCCGATGGATGCCAGAACGGTCGAGGCCCTGCCACGAACAGACGGTGATTGATGAAGCTCGTCGCCCACGTCTCCGCGACGGCGCGGAGCTGTGTGACGCCGTCCGCTATGGCTAGGTTGGCCATGGCCACAACGAAGGTGCTTCCAGCTTGGGACTCGGAGCGACTTCGGGATGGCTGATCCGTTTGGAGCGGCCGAGATGCCCGGTGCCGCTCGTGCGGCACTGCTCGTGCGGCATTGCTCGTGCGGCATCGCAGAGCGGCGAAATTGGCGGCAGCCATATGACGATCAGAAAGGGCGCTTGCGTCGATCGCACGCGAGCGACGGCGTCCGCTCGCTGTGAGAGCCAGAGGGTGTGATGCACATACTCTTCGCGCGCGGTGAACTACGCTCAGTCCTGTGAACTTCACGAGCCGAATCGCCACGCGGATTCGGTATTCGCTAAGGCTCATGGCGAGCCTACTGGTGTTGACGATGGTTACGGCCCGGCCCTGCGGGCCAGGCTATGCGCCAGTGCAGCCACAGGACGCTCCGCAGCAAGGCAAAGAGCCGTTGGCTCAGACAAAGGGCATCCCGTTCTTCGTCCACTGGGAGGAGTGTGTGCCACGATTCCTCTGCAGTCTCGAGGACATTTTCTTTGTGCAGCTCGGTGCCAACTGTGGTCTGAATGTACCTCGCTGCACTGCGGGTGGCGATCCGTTGTTCGACTACGCCACGCAGTGCGACGGATGGAGAGGTGTGGTCCTTGAGCCCGTCAGGGCCACGTTTGAGCAGCTGGAGAGGAACTACGCACCGCACCCAGGCGTGCAGGCACTGCACATGGCTGCAACCGGTGGCACCACGCTTGACCCAATGACGATGCAAGTGACGACTGGAGCCAAATCCACGCGAAACCATCTGCTGGCGGTGCAGCACTCTCAATCAGGTTACGGCGCCGCGGGCTCGGAGAACACCACGGTCTACTCGATGGTAGGTCTTTGGGCCAAGCTTGCACTCGCGAAGGTGGACATGCTTGTGATTGACGTGGAGGGCGGAGAGCCCAGCATTCTGGGATTCTGGCCGCTGCCTTCTCCGTTGCCTCGCCTCGTGCTCTTCGAGCACGCACACCTCAGTCCGAAGCAGATCGCAACCATCAATAGCACCCTGGTTGACCAAGGCTACGATTTGGTTGCGGCGCTCAAGCACAAGGACGCCTATGCAGTGGCAATCAACCTTGCTCCGCAAGACCTGCTCTACGGCTTGCGCACCCCGCCAAGATGCTCTCGCAATGGTACCCACAACCATCACAATCGTGGCCAGCGAGGGCTTGCAACAATCCAGAAAAAGTAGTTGATCACAAAAATCAGAAGAACCGTCAGATTCGAGAATGACACTGTGTATAGGGTGTAATGCATGTGTAATGCACATAGTTTCGCCTGAGTTTCGCGCTGTCGCGCGGCGTGGCTGGCAAGGCTAGCTTTCCATGCTACGCGAGCCCAGCTTCCGTACGCGCGGCAGCAGGCCACCGCCAGAGCCTTCACAGTCTCAACACGGCGCGGGCTCGTGTGCCCATCTGGCCGGCACACGCTGGGCCTTTGCTCTTTCGTGCACACGCGGTTCAGGAGTGAGCGTGTATGCTTACGCAGACCACGTACAAAAGCTGGGAGGCCAAGTGGCTGCCATTCTGTGCGATCCGTACCCCGATCCGTCGTACAACGTGACCTTCCATCGTTTCGTGGACCGCTTTGGCGAGCGCCGTGTTGCGGATGTGGGCAATCTGGGCCGCTCGTATTGGTCGGCCACCAGCGAGCGAAGCCGGCCACCAGACCAGGCGAGGCACATCCGCAGCTTGCTCGTCCAGGACAATGTGACCCACCTCTACATAAAATCACACGGCTCCAACAGTTCACAGTTCACGAGCCCGTGGAGGCTGATACCGAAGGCTGTCCGAACGTGCGTGCATGCCGTCTTTGCTGCTACGACACCCTGGGGTGACGCTTACGCCAAACTAGCCCCATCACCAGTAGTCAATGGAGACGCGTCTGTGCTCCCGAACATGGTGGAGCGTCCGAGGCTGCCCAGCGAAGGCCTGCGCGCGACGCTTGGCATCCCGGCGAGCGCGACGGTCTTCTGTTCCTACGGAGGGGCCGGCAGCTTCAATCTTGGCTTTGTGAAAGACGTCGTGTGCGAGCTCGCGTCTTCCGCGAGCCACCTTGTCTTCCTGTTTGCGAATCAGCCAGCCTTCTGCAACCTCAACGGCGATGCAGCGCGTCGCGACCTGCACGTTCCCAGCCTAGGGGATGGTGAGAAGGGGAAATTCCTGGCAACGTGCGACGCCATGCTGCATGGAAGGGCCGAGGGCGAGACCTTTGGCCTCGCAGTCGCCGAATTCAGCCGAGCAAATCGGCCTGTCTTTGCGTACGCCCATCCCAAGCACGGCGGGCGTGAACATCTTCGTCTTCTTGGCAGCCGGGCACAGCTGTTCCAAGACAAAACATCGCTTCGGCACATGCTGCTCCAATGGAACCGGAGCGCGAACACTCGTGATTGGGATGCGTACAAGGAGTATGGCCCCGCTCGCGTCATGGATCAGTTTTGTCGAGTGTGCATGTAGGCTGCGGCTAAGTTTAATTATCCAGGTCACGTGCATCTCATAAAAATGCGTTATGCTGCGCGCCCACGCCCACACCGTGCCCTCATCGGCCATCGACGTAGTAGCCGACCCCGGCGAGCCCCAGCTTGAAGACACGCCCCGCAAGCGCGCCCTCGAAGCGCTCGCACGGCGCGAAGCCCTCCACGGCCGGCGGCGCCGCCGCGAGGAGCATCTCTACCTGCGCGCGCTGCGCGTCGGTCTGCGGCGAGCGCTGCGCTCCCTGCAGCGGCCACGCGGCGTCGCGCCTGGCGTCGTGGCGCGCCTGCGGGGGAGAAGGTCACAAGCTCGGCACATGGGCTACGAGCGCGCTACGCGCGCTGATCAGGGCCTTGGCGGGTCCAGGAGCCATCCCGTAAGCAGCCAGCTGCTTAGCGCCGCACATGAGGGATATTGGCGGGCAGCCGACTTTTGCGGCCCGGTGGCGCGCCTGCGTCGCCTCGAGCGCATCGGCCGCCGAGAGCCCGCAGCCCATCCCCAGAAGGCACGCAGCGACGACGCCAGCGCGGCCGTGGCCGCCGTAGCAGTGCACGTACACGGCGCTGGCGGCGGCGTCCGCCGCCGGCTGCTGCAGCAGGTGCGCGCCGATGTGCTCCAGGCAGCACGTGAGCGTCTCCCAGCCTACGGGCGGGAGAGAGGCCGCCGGCAGCTCGCACGAGGCGGCCCGTTCACTCGGCCGAGAGCGCGCTACGCGCGCCGGCGAGGGCCTTAGAGCGTGTGGGAGCCAGCCCACAGCCACGCAGCTCCCAAGCTCGGCACATGAGGGAAGTGGGTATCAGTTAAGCAGCGGGCGGCCAGGCCTGGTGCCGAGCCGACCTCTGCACCCCGGGGGCGAGGGCCGAAGGGCTCGCCGTCCTCCGCGGGGAAGACGACGGCGCTGCACGCGTAGCCACCAGCCACGGCGAGCGGCGCGCCCGGCTCGTGCAGCTGCCGCAGGTAGCGCGGCGCCACGCCCGCCGCGCCGCTCGACCAACCCATCATCCAGCCCTCGCCCTCGCCCGCGCCCGCGCCCGCGCCCGCGCCCGGCCGCGCCGGCCGCGGCCCGTCCACCTGCCACATTAGGCACACGGCGTGAGCGGAGACAGCACAGCAGCAGCGCAGCAGAGAAGCAGAGCAGCATAGGCACAGCTGAGCGGAAGAAAGGGAGGCAGGGCGGGCGGGCTGGTTGGTGTCCACCAGCTCCTCCGAGTCGTCGAGGCAGACGAAGCGGCGCACGCCCGCGGCGACGAGGCCGCGCAGCGCCTCGCGCGCCGCGGCCTCGCCGCCCTCGCGCCGCCACAGCTCCGAGCACGGGAAGCCGCCGACGCACACGCGCCGCGGCAGCAGCCAGTTTGCGTACCTGTTGGGCCCTGCGAAGACGGCCGCCGCCTCCGCGCCGGCGGCGGCGCTTTCGGCGGCGCTTTGGACGGCGCTTTCGGCGGCGGCGTTGGCGGCGGCGAGCCGGCCGTCAGCGGCGAGGCGGGCGCGAAGCGCGCACAGCCGGCGCGCGAGGGGTGCGGGGACGGGCGGCAGCCAGGGGCGGAGGCGCGCGCGGCACAGAGCGCGTCGGCACGCGGCTGCTGCAGCCACCAGCGCCCTCTGGGCAAGGGCTCGTCGTCAGCGCTCGCGGCGCCGAGCAGTGGGACGGGGCGCTGCACCGCGCGGATCGCCGCGACGCTGCCGTCGTCGTGCAGCGGACGACCGCTTGACAAGTACTCAACTCCCGACGAGTACGACTTCTACCACGGCAACTGGCACATTCTAATCAGTCAGTCAGTCACTACCACACTCCTAGCACGGAGCACATGGCCCGCACACACACCTACTGGTCTTGGTTCGGCGGGGCGGATTCTTTGGGTCAGGGAAAGTTATACGGGGAGAGGATAGCGTGCAGCGCGGCGCGCCATCTCTGCGGCATCGGGCCGCAGGCGAGCAGGCAGGCTGGCGTCTCCGTAGTCGTCGCCGGAGTCGCCGTCGGAGCAGGAGTCGTCACTGGAGTAGTTGGACTCGGCCCAGTCGTCGTACAGCTCTTTGACGTACGCGTTGTCGGGGTCGAGGTCGAAGTGCACCCGATGTTGATGCAGCCAATGCGGACCGGAGTCGCTGGGCACTCGGAGCCAGTCGAGCACGTGGCGACTGCAGGCGCGCGACTTGGGCACGTGCACGGCGAGCGCGAACGCGCGGCGCCACAGCCACATGTCGCGGAGCGAGAGCGGCGCGAGCGTCTCGAAGCCGACTGGGAAGCCCGTCGTCTTTCTGAAGCCGGAATCGCCGATTTTGCAGTTGATGTCGTCGATGGTGATGCTGCGAAAGTTCCAGAAGAGCCACAGGCCGCGGCGGATCTTCTTGCGCGCGTCCTGCAGGCGCGTCCAGGACTCCGCGACACGAGCGCGCGAAGTCGCGCGCGCGCTGCGCAGAGCACCTTGAACGAGCGTCAGCCAGCGATCAGCACTGTGCATCTCCTGCTTGCGGAGACGACGTGCACGATTCTTCTGGCCACCTCGCCTGTTGCTTCGAGGCGCATGGACATTGACATCAGCTTCAGCGAGAGGTGCACCGCGTGATGTACGCATGATCTTGTCGCTCTCCATTACAGTCGCCGGAATGCAGCCTTAAAGCACGAGACCCAGCTGACCAAGCTGGCTATCTCGTAGAGCCTTT
>JACLAC010005534.1_pt1 | contig 10734 bp, 7 predicted proteins | sample 8027881 | NCBI WGS metagenome assembly JACLAC01 (sample SAMN15725517, study PRJNA655200) | protist metagenome | isolation source: fluorescence activated cell sorting (FACS) single amplified genomes of... | place: Spain: Blaines Bay Microbial Observatory, Mediterranean Sea | collected 2016-01-19 | reverse complement strand
GTACACCCAGTCTCACCGGCAACGGTTCAATAGGTCAGGCTATGCAGCGCCTCCATTGATACTATCCGCGTTGGGATTATCGGACTGAGCAATCGGGGCCCGGCCATTTAAAAACCCGTATGCTGATCGACGGGGTTGAAATAAAGAGCTCATGCGATAAAAACCCGCAGAAAGTTGAAGCCGCCCCACTGCACCTCGAACACTCTGACCACTTTACGACATTATACACCGATGGGGAAGACGAATGGAAAAAGCTGTGCGAGCAAGACGATCTCGGCTGAGCCTTCGCAACCACCCCCTTCTACCTGTACGCCCCGATGTCCCCGTATGCCATGAAATAGGTCAAGCACGTAGCCAGCGAAGTATCTACCGCCGGAAACATGGAAGAATGCTGGCAATTAATCCAAACAGCTGAAGAGACCAAACGATATCTTATGATGATGGAAAACTATTCGTATTTGCCTTTTCATCCAATGACCATCAATATGGCTCAACAGGGATTCTTAGGTGAATTGGCCTTCGGAGATGGTGCCTATAACGCGATTAAAATGAGCAACAACTTCGGCAAATATTTCTACTCGGATATGCGGTGACTACAGCAGCACGCAAACAAACGGGGCAACATTTATCCCACGCGCGACATAGGACCACTCTGCCAGACCATGGATACTAACCGGGGCGATCGTCTAGATTACCTTGTATCTGCTTAGAGTAATGACTTCAAAATGGCAAATAAAAGCTGATGAACTCGCCAAAAGTGATTCTAATTTTGCAAAGTTTGCCCGACTTGTATGTCGCAGCAACATAAATTCTACCGTAATTTGCACTGTACGTGGTCACACAATCATGCTACAACAAGATGCCGCGACACCTGGAGGGCCGCCGTTTTTGATACAGACCCGCCACGGATCTCGAAGGAAAATCACCGATAGGTAGAGGCCAAAGAATTTGCGGAACTTGAGAAAATATATGGGCCCCAGATATACCATAGGACGAGTGAAATGGCGCATAGCAGTGATCACTGGGGATTGGATATGTTCATGGACTGGCATTTGATAAACTGCCTGCGCCATGGTCGGCACTGAATCGTTCCAACTCCATCGAAATTCCTAATTTTACGACGGGTTCTTGGGAAACCACCCCACACAACATGAACATCGATCTCGCCAATCGCGGAGGCACCGTAAAGATTACACTGGACACCACCACCACTCCAGACCCGGAGGATAAATTAGCCCATCAATGGGCGCGCAACCGCAAAACAAATGCTGACATATCGACAAAGTGATCGCGAGACTCCCCTACCGAACACCATAACAACAGCATAGTATTGTTCATATTCTCCATACCAACATTAAAGGCAGGACTCACGATGATGACCATGACCCAAGAACAACGATACCTCTTTGATCTGTGCGGATTTCTGCATTTGACGAACGCCCTAACTCCAGATGAATTGGACGCAGCCTCTAAAGCGGCCGGGCGCTATATAGACAGCCCAGCGGAAAACCTGCCATCACATTTCGGTAGATCGGAAAATCGCAAGGGATTTGCGCACGGCTTCGCCTTCGACCGAGCGCTCGAAAAGCTGGTTTTTTTGCCCGCCGTCTGGCCCATTATATTAGAACTAACCAACGGCAAACCGATGCTCGCCAGCGGCACCTTGATGGTCGACGATCCCAGTGGACACACCGAGGCAGTGCCGCTACATTCCGCCCGCGAAGACTATGGCTTTGAGAGTGCTCGTTACGAAATACACCAGGACCGCATCTACTGCGACGACTTTGTAGTCTTTCCCTACTTAGACGACGTTCATCCTGGCGATGGCGGACTACTGGTCATACCCGGTTCGCACAAAAGCCAGTTCACCCGGCCGCCGCAGCTATTTTCCCAGGGGCGCATCGAAGGCGAGATACCGCCGGGGGTCATCAATATAACGCCCTTAGCCGGCGATGTAGTGATAATGCCCGAGACTATGACTCACGGGGTTCTGCCCTGGAAGGCCACTGACCGCCAGCGCCGAGTGCTGACATTGCGCTACCGACCCCACCATCGCCAAGAGGGTCCCATCCCAGTGGCCGTTAAACAGAGACTGGCACCCGAAACCCGCGAGTTGGTAGAAACCGCGCACTATGCCCACAAAAAGGAAATCGCCGAGCGAGAGATCGTGAAATTAAGTATATAAGCAGACCACACAAAGTCCCTGCAGAGCCTACCAGGCCGCGTGAGTTTTCACGCACTGCGCGAAAACTCACGCGGCCTGGTATATAAACTCAACTTATTGTTATTATTTGTACTTATTAAAATGAGCCAAAGCTAAGAGCGTGAATTTTCACATATGCAGACATCAGCACCTTTTATCACACAACCACTATTATTGCCATAAATAATTGTAAAAAAAAAGTTTAGACTAAAACATAAAAGCCATTTACTCCTGGCACACGGTTTGCCGTGATCAGACTTAATGAAACTCATACCCCTTACCGCACGAGCTTCGATTTGTTAAAGACCAAAGTTACGCTCGCTAAAAATTGCGGTGCTCCAAATTGCGATCAAAAAGCCGTATGCGCCGGCTATTGCCCCCGCCACTACCAGCAAACTCGCCGCTATGGACGCTTGACGCCCGAACGCGAATATAAAATATCGACAGCAAAACAACGTCATTGTAGCGTATCGGGTTGCAAGGAATTGCATGTATCAAAGGGTTTTTGTTGTCGACATTACCAGCAGATACGCCGCCATGGTCGACTTACTCCTGAGCGCGAACATCTCAGATCCACTTAGCCCTTTGACGCATTGGCTTGGTTCGACAAAGGGCGAGTCATATATTCTACCTGCTATCTCAATATCCGTACATCGTAAAAACCCCTATCGCCCCCACCCCCACCAAATGACAAACGGCGATGGCTGGTTTATCTACACCGGGATGGCACATGCTTAAAAAGACCAATGAGCGCCCACTGCATTATTAGGGAGATGGACAAATGAGGCTGACGACCGCTGGCGGCAGGATATTCACTCTCTTATTATGGTCCCTTTTCATCCTCTTGGAGTCGACCGCTACTGCTCAATTGTCGACCGGCTCGAGAGTCGTCGAAGAGCCGACGATCCGCGGGGTACGCATCCAGCCCGGTGCCCTCGTGCCGAATCGCCGCAAATGGTACCTGCCGCAGAATCTGTACTACGAGTACCAGTGGCGCGGCTGGGAATACAGCAATTACGCGCGCGATAACTACGAGCGCTATGTCAATATCCAGCTCGAAGGGACCCGCAACTACAATCTCTTCGGCGACTATATCAACCGCGGTTGGGTCATCTACGACTGGTCCGAGACCAGCCCTTTGCGCCAAGGCAGCGCCCTATTGAAAGGCACCCGATTCAGCCGCTGGTTCGACAGTCTTGTCATCTCGTCGGCGAGCCACGGCCAGTTCCACACCTCGCTAACCGTCGGCAACGCTATCCGCACCACGCTAACCCCGCTGACCTTTTCCAAGCCGACCTTCAACGGGCTACAGTGGGATTTTCTTTCCGACAAATACGCCCTGACCCTGCTCGGCTCAAGACTCAACGCGCCCGGATATACTGCGCTCAACGAAGCCGGTGGCGCCTCTACCATTGAAAACACTACCCGGCTTCTGGGCGCCCGGGGCGTCGCTCAGATCGGCGACTTTGCTAAGCTCGGAATGACCTGGGTCAACGTTTCCAATACCAGCAGCGAATTGAGCCTGGGTGACAATTCGTTGAAAGGCGTACTGACCGGTCCGCAGAATACGGGCAATGTCGAGCGCGTGATAATCCGCATCGTTGACGACTCCCCCGAATCGGACGCGACCGGGGCTTCCTTCTTCGTCGACCAAGTAATCATCGATGGAGAACTGCACCCGGAGATCGTTCCGCTGGTGCGCGGCGGCGTGCGCCGCGAAGGCATACTCGAGGTCAGCGGCTCCGATGCAATCGAGCTCATCTACGATATCCGCAACGACTTTAGTCCGACCGAAAAAGTGGGCACCTTTCGCGAAGCGCAGGAACTAGAATTCGAACTCGTAGTATCAAACGACTACCGCATCGAGATCGCCTCCAACCTGCAGACTAACGCCCGCGGCGAGCAAGTCTTTTTGCCGGTCGCCCAGGCCACCGGCGAAATCACCGACGGCTCCAACCAAACCTTCGTGCGCTATAGTTACGGCCTGCCAACCGCCCACGAGGTAATCGGCATGGATATCGAGTTGATCAACCTCGCCCACTTTGACCTGCGAGCGGAATACGTGATCAACCGCCGGTTCCGCCGCTTCCCCAACCAGAACTTTCGCAAATTGCCTGCCAAGAAGGAGACCGCCGAGGCAGGTTATATGACCGCCTCGTACCAACAATATCCCTTCTTTGCCTATGGTGAGGTATTCACCATGGACCCCGACTACAGTACCCGGGCCTTTATCGCCGACCCAGGCGGTGTGATCGACTACGCCAGCGAAACTCAACACCTCTTCGAATTCGTCGACGACAATGACGATCAAGACCGCTTCGCCGACTGGCAGCGCTTCCGCCAGAGCCAGGGCATGAGTGGTTCGGGTTCGGTCGGCCGCGACACCGAAATTTTTCCGGGTCTCGACGAGAATAACGACTTTATCTCCGACTTTAACCAAAACCAGAACAACCGCCCCGACTATGCCGAACCCTTCCTGCGCTACCTAGTCGATCCCCCCGAGTTTCTCTTCGGCATGGACATGAACAACAACACACTTATCGACCGCTTTGAGGACGACCGCCTTGCGGATTATCCCTATGAACGCGACCACCGAGGCTACAATGCCTACGGTGGCCTAAAATTCACCGAGAGCAGCCAATTGACCTTGGGCCGACTGACCGAGGATCAGCTCAGCAGCGACCGCCGTAGCCGCTCCATCTACAGCCTATTCACTCTGAAAAAAACATATCCCGGGCTCGACATTTCCCTATTCCAACACGCCAAATTGGTCGAGGACGATATCCCCGAAGACCGTATCGTATGGGAGGATCCGATCGGCCTGACCGATTTCACCGACCCGTTGGACAACCAGGATACCTTCATTAACACGCTTTTTATGCAAGCCCGTTATTCGCGCATCCGCAACCTCAACATCTCGGGCAAGCTGAAATACGAGATCTACAAACAGCAGGGCGGACAAGCCGATCTCAAACGCGATCGGTCGTTCATCGGCCTGATCAACAAAGCCGACTACGCAATCCGACCGAACGACCGGCTCACCCTCTGGCCCAAGTGGAAAAGTATGTATCAGCGCGAGACCCCCACCTCGCCCAGTGCACTCAAAACCAACGAGCTGACCGAAAGCCTGTTCTTCATCGGCCAGTATTCGATCTTGCCGAAGATGTGGATGGACTTCGGCATAGAATTCAGCAATTTCGAAAACCTCGCCGAGCAATCCGCTGAGGCTTCGCCGAGTTTCATCGAAGACTTCCGCAGCCTGGTCTTTTCGACCCTGCTCACCAATGTGTCCTCTTATCAGGGCTACGAATTGACCCTGAACTCGGGTTTTCTGCTTGAGCGCAAGTTCTTCCAGGGGGAAACGCAAAAACAATCGATCATTTTCGTCCGAATCTTCGCTGCCACCGGGAGCGGCTAATCCTTGCCTCCAGCGGACCAACGCGACGTCGACACCGCCAATCGCTCGTCCGCCTTTACACCCAAGGCGATATTACTAGGTTGCCTGTTCACCTTTGCCGTCGCCGCCGGCGACGCCTACGGCGTGTTCTATCTGCGCGGTTCCTATATGACACTGGGCACCAGCACCGTCGGAGCCTTGTTCCTGCTACTCATCTTGGCCGGCGTGATCAACCCCCTGCTCAAGCTGGCAACCCCTCGCGCGGGCCTAAACCGCGGCGAACTGCTACTGATCTACATCATGATGGTCATGGCCTCGCCCCTACCAATTCTTTTCGCCGGGCGATTTATCGGCACGATCCTCACCCCCTTTTATTACGCCACCCCCGAAAACGACTGGCACAATCTGGTTCAGCCCTATATCGCCGACTGGTTACAGCCGCACGACGCCCGACTGATGCAACCCTTCTACGAGGGCTTGGAACAAGGACAGTCTGTCCCCTGGGGCACTTGGCTGCCACTCTTTTTGAGTTGGGTCCCCTTCATCTGGGCCATGTTCCTGGCGATGATTTGCATGATGGTCATCCTGCGCAGGCAGTGGAACGAGCACGAGCGCTTGACCTATCCACTGGTCCAGGTGCCAATGGCCGTAACCGAAGAAAACGCCAACGAGGAACGCATCGCCCCCTTTTTCAAAAACCCGGTGATGTGGATCGGTTTCGCCCTGCCGGCGATTTGGGGCACCCTGCACGGCGTACACAACTACTTTCCCGAAATGGTGCCCGTCGCCACCGATGTCGACCCCATCCATTTTATTTTGCCGATCTTCGATGGCGTATCGGAATTGCAGTTCAAGTTCCGCTTCAATATTCTGGGTTTCTTCTATTTTCTCAAGACCGAAATCGCCTTCAGTCTGTGGTTCTTCAATCTTTTCGCCAACGCCCTGCGCACCAGCTTCGGCACGTTGGGCATTACGAGTTCGGAAATGATTGGCGGCGGGCACGCCATCGTCAACCCGATCCTCGTGCACCAGTCGATGGGCGGTATGCTGGTGCTCTTTCTATTCGGGCTATTCGCCGCCCGCAAACATCTGGCCGCCGTTTGCCGCAAAGCCTTCCTCGGCGATGCAGATGTCGACGACTCCGACGAGATGCTCTCTTATCGGACCGCAGTTTTTCTGCTATTGGGCAGCGGCCTGGTGATGGTCCTGTGGTTATCATTGGCCGGTCTGCCGGTCTGGGTGGGACTCGCCTTTCTCTTCACCGCAGCAGCGCTCTTCGTCGGTTTCACCCGCCTGATCGCCGAGGGCGGCCTTTCGGACGGGTCGGTTCCCGTCGGTCCCGCCGCGATCGTTATCTCCGCCGTGGGCTCATCGGCGATCGGCGCGCATGGGCTAGTCGTACTCGCAACGACCTACTTCTGGACCGGCGTACGCAGTTTCGCCATGACTTCGGCCGCCAACAGTCTCAAATTGGGCGAGGGTTTTGGCGGTTCCAAACGGCCGTTGTTCTGGGTTATATTGTTGGCCATGGCCATTGGTCTGGCCTCGTCGATGTGGGTGGTCATGGAACTAAGCTATTCCTACGGGGCACTCAACCTGAAAATACCAGGGGGCCAGCACGGTTTCTACAATTACGCCGCCGCCCTGATTCGCAGCCCGAGCGAACCGCATATAACGGGCTGGATCAATACCGGAATCGGCGGCGGGATCATGTTGCTGCTGATGCTGGCGCGGTGGCACTATCTATGGTGGCCGCTACACCCTCTCGGCTATCCCATCGGACCGACCGTCATCATGGACCACCTTTGGTTCAACATGTTTCTGGCCTGGCTGATCAAGGTAGTAGTTTTGCGCTATGGCGGAGTGGCGCTCTATCGCAAAACGCGGCCTTTTTTTATGGGCATGATCGCCGGCCATATCGCGCCCGGCGGCGTTTTTCTTTTTATCGACCACTTCGCCGGCATGGATGGCAACGTAATTTTTTGGGGTTGATCCCCCCAGTAGCGCACATGAGACTAAACTTTAGCCGAGCACGCTGATATGCTATATTCCACAAAAGACCCGAATATACCCGTTCAAGGGAGGAAGATGCGCGCTCAACTATTGGAATCTTTCACTCCTGTATTCACCGCGCTCATCGCGATCGCCTGTTTAACCACGGACGCACAGGGAGAAGTCCTACAGTGGCAATTGGGCGGCGAAGGGCTTTCCTGGCGCGATAACGAACTAAACTCTACCGCGATAAGCTTTGACACGCCCGGGGCGATTCAACTGGTCGGCTTCAATCCTAACGACAATATCGTCCGGCAACTCAGTTGGAGCGAGGGCTTTCCGCAAGACTTCGTCAGCGAAGCGGCCGAAGCCCGGGTCTGGGACAACGTACCCTTCAAGCAGAGCAATATCCCGCTCGTTGACGGCAACCCGGCGACCTCCAGCGAGAACCGCTTCAAAGATTTCGGTGTATTGCAAGCGGGTCGAGCCTTCTTTTTTGATCTCGGCACCCGCTTTCCCGTCAATCGCCTCGCATTTTTTCCGCGCCCCGAAGGTGGCGACAGCAGGGGCCGACCTTACTCGGACGACTTTATCCGCGGTTATAAACTGCAAGTTAACGACGGCGCGCGTTACAACGAGCAAAACCTACCAATCTACAATCTGCTCAGCCAGGTCGACTTCACCAACGAAAACAACGCCGAGATACTATTCCCCTTGCAATTCGTCCGCTATATCCAACTAAACGTCACCTCCGCCAACCCATTTGAACTCGCCGAATTCGAGGTCTACGGGGCTGGCTTCCCACCGAGTGGACGCTATATCTCTGAGATCATCGACCTCGGCGATGTGGGCAACTTTAGCCGTCTGTTTTGGACGATCGAAACCCTGCGCCAGCAAGAGGGCAGGATCGCCCCAGACCCTTCGGCCGATGCTCGGGTCTCGATCCGCATGCGCACCGGCCGTGACGATACACCCGAGGTCTTCTACAAGATCGTCAATGTCTTCACCGGAGACACACAGGAAGTCTCCGAATCCGACTACAGCCGGCTGGGACTCAATATCCGCGGTCCGATCGAAGACGACCAGGACAACTGGAGCGAGTGGTCCGCGCCTTTCGCCGATTCCGGTCAGCAGATCGACCTACCAAGCCCCCGCCGTTTCTTCCAGATCGAAATCAACCTCGAAAGCCGCTCGATCCTCGACGGGATACGCGTCAACTCGCTCGCGGTTGAACACTCCATCCCGCCACTGGCACAGCAACTGATCGGCGAAATATCCGTGCTTGAAGATCCCCGCCCCCTGGGCAACAAACCCCGGGTGCCCGCCGGCATGCCCACCACATTCGCCTACGATGTCAGAGCCGATATCAGCGAAGCCGACGTCGGTTTCGACGCCATCGAGATTTTCACCCCGGCCGAACCTCAGTTCAAAGAGCTCTACATCGGCAACCCGCCCGTATCCATCACGCCCGATAGTCTCATTCAGGGCCCCGAAAGCCTAACCGTATTCTTCCCTTCGCAAAGGCTAACGACGCAATCCAAGGGCGACCTGCGCATCGTCTTCGACGCGCAGGTCTTCGTGCAGGCCACTTTTTTCAATGCCCAGGTCTTTGATACGCAAAGCGACGAGGCTCCGCAAAAGGTATTATCCGGCGACGCCAACCCCGTCGTGCTAACCAATAACTTGCGCGTGCTGACTACGGCTGCCTCGGCGCAAGATTTACTGCCTTTCTTCCAGATCAAACCCAGCGTCGTCACCCCCAACGGCGACGGAATCAACGAGCAAAGCGATATTTCCTATACGCTAGTGCAGCTGCAACAACCCGTGCAGATCGATGTTGAGATTCTCGATCTAAGCGGTCGTCGGGTGCGCACTTTGTTTTCGGCCACGGCGAGTAGCGGCTCTTTTAATTGGAGATGGGATGGGCGCGACTACACGAGCCGCACCGTGCCCCCGGGGATCTACCTGGCCAGAGTGGCCGTCGACGCCGAGCGCGAGCGCTTCGTCCGCATCGGCACAGTGGGCGTCGCCTACTAGGATCTATTTACGGACGGCTTCTGCAAGATCTTCGCAGCCGACCGACATATTGGGAGTAGAAACATGCAGCAACGCGTATGTTCTCAGCGAAACCTTCTGTTGGCCGTCGGCCTTGCCGCCTTCCTCGTTTTGCCAGCCCTTGTACTCTATGCCCAGAACAGTAGCTCGACCCTGGCGCTCTACCGCGTAAATCGCCAATCCCAGTGGCAAGAGTGGACCTTCCCAACCGGCACCCTAGAATTCGCTCCTGACGGCTCGGTCACTCCAGTGGAATTCAAAGGCTACCACAACGCCGCGCTTAACGCCAAAGACTTCACCCCCGCAGCGGCCAGGAAATCCAGGGCGGCGCATGGAAAGCCGGCTCTAACTTCGCCGCTGCCGACAATATAATAGACGGAGATCCCGAGACATTCTGGCAACCCGATGCCGATGCCCCCCTCGACGATTGGTGGATCGAGATTGACCTTGGGCGGGCCACGCTGGTCACCGAGATTCGCCTAATTTTTCCCGACCAGGAAGACGCAAGACCCTTCAGCGAGTTCCGCGTTTTTGGCACCGAAGGCCGCCGAGTGACGCGCTCAGACATCTTCTCCTTCCACCTGATCGGCGGCACGACCAAACCAATAAACGAGACGTTGGTCACCTACGATGTACAGCCACTAGTACGGGAAGTCAAACGGACCCGCGAACTCGGCGACGAGGAAGAAACCGCCGCTGTCGTCGCCGAGACCTATGATATGTTGCAATACATCCGCATCCTGGTCGACGCCAAAACCCCCGACGCCGCCTTAGCCGAGATCGAAATCTATACGCCTGGCGAGAATATCGCCTTGCAGACATTGGCGCGTGGCGGCACGGTCCAGGAGCGCGCCGGCCGGGGGTTCGCCTTCAAAATGGCCGACGGCGACGCCAACACCGACTGGGGCGCACGCCGTGAGCGCGGCCAGGACCCGATCGCCTGGGACTGGGATCTCGGCGCCTTGTTCTGGGTTGACCGGATTGTGATGCGCACCTCGGACTTCTTACTGCGTACCTTGACCTACGGCTCTAACCTGCCGCAGATTCGCACCCACAGCTTGAGTGTTTCGGCCGGTGGACGCACCTT
>JACLAC010003321.1_pt1 | contig 10734 bp, 9 predicted proteins | sample 8027881 | NCBI WGS metagenome assembly JACLAC01 (sample SAMN15725517, study PRJNA655200) | protist metagenome | isolation source: fluorescence activated cell sorting (FACS) single amplified genomes of... | place: Spain: Blaines Bay Microbial Observatory, Mediterranean Sea | collected 2016-01-19 | reverse complement strand
TCCTCGACGTGACGCCGCTCACGCTCGGCATCGAGACGGTCGGCGGCGTGATGACGAAGCTGATCCCGCGCAACACGGTGATCCCGACGAAGAAGTCGCAGGTCTTCTCGACGTACCAGGACAACCAGCCGGCGGTGATGATCCAGGTGTTCGAGGGCGAGCGCACGATGACGAAGGACTGCCACCTCCTCGGCAAGTTCGAGCTCGGCGGCATCCCGCCGGCGCCGCGCGGCGTGCCGCAGATCGAGGTGTCGTTCGAGATCGACGCCAACGGCATCCTCAACGTCGGCGCCGAGGACAAGGGCACCGGCAAGAACGAGAAGATCACGATCACCAACGACAAGGGGCGGCTGTCGCAGGAGGAGATCGAGCGGATGGTGCAGGAGGCCGAGGAGTTCTCCGACGAGGACAAGAAGGTGCGCGAGAAGATCGAGGCGCGCAACGCGCTCGAGAACTACGTCTACTCGATGAAGAACACGCTCAACGACTCGGAGAAGGGCGTCGCCGACAAGATCTCGGACGACGACAAGGAGGCGATCGAGAAGGCGCTCGAGGAGGCGAACGAGTGGCTCGACGACAACCAGGAGGCCGAGAAGGAGGACTTCGACGAGAAGCTCAAGGAGGTGCAGGACGCGTGCTCGCCGATCATCTCGAAGGTCTACCAGGAGTCGGGCGGCGCGCCGGGCGGCGGCGACTTCGGCGGCGACGACGACCTCGACGGCCACGACGAGCTTTAGGGCGGTGCCTAGAGTGACAAGGGGGCGAGTGAGAGGGATTCGCGGGCGATGGGTTTAAGAAGCGTGCATCTTCCGCACTGGTATGAGCGATGCGCATCGATTGGGGAGCGCCGTCTCTCGATCGTCCGGGAGGAGCCACGGCAGCGCCGACAGCGGAGCCGCTCGCCTCGCCGTGGATGCCGTCCACGTCGAAGGACCCACGAACCACACCGACGCAGTCTCCGACGGCATAAATGGCCGACGACGTCAACACCGTCCACACCTGGCTCCAGGGCACGCTCCTGCCCGACGCGACGCAGCGGCAGGCGGCGGAGGAGGCGCTCGAGGCGGCGGCGGCGGTGCCGGCGCACGTCGTCTGCCTCTTCCGGCTGTGCGCCGACCCGGCGGTGCCGGCGGCGCCGGAGTACCGCCAGGCGGCGGCGGTGCGCATGAAGAACCTGATCACAAAGCGGTGGGAGGCGCCGAGCGACCGCGCGCGCGACGGCCTCGCCTGGGCCAACGGCGAGGGCCCGGCGGCGCCGCTCGCCGAGGCCGACAAGGCGGTGGTGCGCGAGAACCTGCTCGAGGCGATGATCTTCGCGCCGTCGGTGATCCGCGCGCAGCTCGGGCTCTGCCTGCGGCGCATCGCCGGCGCCGACTTCCCCGAGCGCTGGCCGAGCTTGCTGCCCGCCGTCGTCGCCAACCTGCAGCAGCAGGAGGAGCAGCGGCTCTCGGGCGCGCTCGCCGCGCTGCGTGTGCTCTGCCGCGTCTACGAGTTCAAGCCCGAGGACGCGCGACCGCCGCTGTGCGCGCCGCGCGCGTCACGCAACTCGCACGCCACTCGGCGCAATTTTCTCACCGCGCCGCCGCTCCTCCGCAGGTTCCACATCGTCGAGCAAACCTTCCCGCTGACGCTGCGGCTGATACAGGCCGTGCTGCAGGCGGCGCCCGCCGTCAACACGGCCGAGCTCGCGCTGCTCGCGACCAAGATCTTCTGGAGCGCGACGCAGCTCTCGCTCCCGCCGCTCATCCTCCAGCCCGACACCTCGGCCGCGTGGTGCGCCGCGCTGCGCGGGTTGCTTGAGCAGCCGCTGCCGCCGGACGCGCCGACGACGGCGGAGGGCGCGCGCGAGTGGCCGCCGTGGAAGCTGAAGAAGCGGTGCGCCCAGATCGCCCACCGCCTCTTCTCGCGGTACGGCCCGCAGCAGACCTTCTCGGGGCCGCTGAAGCCGCAGTACGAGGCGTTCGCCGCGAACTTTGCGGCGGGCGCCGCGGCGCCGCTCCTCCAGGCGAACCTCGCGCTCGTGACCCAGCGCGACGGCGCGGCGCCGCCGCCCGACCGCGTGGTGACGATGGCGCTCAACTACGTCGAGGAGGCGGTGCGCGGCAAGGCGACGTGGCCGATGCTCAAGCCGCAGGTCGAGCCGCTCCTGCTGCAGCTCATCTTCCCGCTGCTCTGCTTCGGGCCGCGCGACGACGAGCTCTGGCGCTCCGACCCGCACGAGTTCATCCGCAAGGAATTCGACGTGATCGAGGACCTGTACTCGCCGCGCACCGCCGCCTCCAACGTGCTGCGCCGGCTGATGACAAGCCGCGCGAAGGTGTGCCTCCACCCGTTTGTCACGTACTGCTCGGGCGTGCTGGGGACGGCGGCGGCGCCCGCCGCCGACGGCAACGCCCAGCAGCAGAAGGACGGCGCGCTCTTCGCGTTGGGCACGCTCCACAACATCCTGTACAAGCGCGACGAGTACAAGGCGTCCTTGGAGCCGATGCTGCAGGCGCACGTCTTGCCGGCGCTCGCGTCGCCGCACGGCTTCCTCCGCGCGCGGTGCTGCTGGGTGTACGGCCAGTTCGCCCACGACCTCTTCGCCGGCGGCAAGTCGGCGGCGGCCGACTCGTTCCACGCCGCCGTCCGCGCGATCATCGGCCTCGTCCGCGACCGCGAGCTGCCGGTGCGCGTGCAGGCGGCGCTCGCGGTGAACGCGATCGTCGAGCACGAGTGCTGCGACGAGCTGATCGTGAGCGTGCTCCCCCAGCTCACCGAGGCGCTGTTTGAGCTGATGCAGACCGTGGGCAACGAGGACGTCGTCCAGACCCTGGACACCTTGATCGAGCACCACGGCGAGCACATGGCGCCGTACGCCGTCCAGGTGGTGACGCTCCTCGCCACGCAGTTCCTCGAGAAGTTTGACGAGCAGGGGCAGGGCGACGACGACGACCTCGAGATGACGATGATGAGCCTGATGCAGGCGATCTCGACCATGATGGACGCGGTCTCGTCGCAGCCGACCATCTTCCCGTCGCTCGAGGCGGCGCTCCTGCCGCTGTTGGAGCGGCTGACGCGGGTTGAGGGCGAGGACTACTTTGAGGACGCGCTCGAGCTGTTATCGTACCTCACGTACTACAGTCCGAATATCTCGCCGGGGCTGTGGAGTCTCTACCCGCGCCTCCATGCCGCATACCTGTCGTTCGCCAAGGAGCACACGAACTCGATCATCACGCCGCTCGACAACTACATCTCCCGCGGCACCGACGCCTTCCTTGGCCTCGAGGGCGGCCGCTACGTCGGGATGCTGCTCGAGATGGCGAGGGCGGCGCTGATCACGTACTCCGACGACCAGGGCGACGCCGACGTCTTCGGCGGCGCGCAGGTGACGGGCCGCCACTGCCACCACAGCCGCCAGTGCCACCACAGCCATCACCTCCTCCTCACCTCCTCCACCTCCCTCCTCTGCAGATGCTCGAGGTCCTCCTCTACAACTGCAAGGGCCGCGTCGACGCCGCGCTCCCCGAGGTGCTCTCCATCGCGCTGCAGCGGCTCTCCGCCGGAGAGAACACCAACCTCTCGGCGCAGGCGCGCCTCGGCGTCGGCACCGCCGACACCGGCGGCCCGATGGCCGTGCTCCTCTACAATGTACTCTCCGCCGCGATCCACTACTCGCCACCTCTCGCCCTCGAGGCGATCGCGACGACGGGCGCCGACGCGCGCGCGGTGCTCGGCGCGTGGCTCCAGCACACCGAGGGCGCGCTCGCCAAGCTGCGGGTCCACGACCTCAAGATTCGGATCCTCGCGCTCTCGTCGCTCCTCGCGTGGCCGACCGCCGCCGCGCCACCGCTCGTGACGTCGCACCGCCTGCTCGTCGTGCGCTCGTCGGTCCACCTGCTGCTCCAGATCGGGATCAAGAAGAAGGAGATGGAGGAGCGGAAGGCCGCCGGCGACGCGGACGACGACGACGACGACGACGACGAGGGCGCGTCCGCGCTCGGGCGGATCAAGGCGATGGTCGAGGCGCGCAACGGCGGCGGCGGCGGCGGCGGCGGTGGCGATGCCGGCGACGAGGACGACGACGAGGCGGAGGCGTACGACGACGACGACGACCGGCTGATGATGGAGAAGCTCAAGCTCTTCCAGGGGCTGGACGATCTCGACGACGACGACGAGCTCTCGGACAACGAGGACTTTACTAGTCCGCTCGACCAGTTGGACGAGGCCGTCGAGTTCTGCGACGCCTTCCAGGCGGCGTGCGCCGACGAGCCCGTGTTGATTCATCGGGTTGGGTTGATGCCGGGTGGCGCGGCGCCCGAATTGGCGCCGGAGGAGACGACGTCGCTCGACGGGCTGCTCAAGGCGGCGACCGCCGCGAAGCGCGCGGCCTTAGAGGCTGCGACGAGCTGATACGAGTTCTATAAAGATCGACGCCACCGCCGCGCGTGCCCGGCACTGGCTGCTGCCATACATCCTAACCGACGCTATCGTCTTCCCACACTCTGATCTCGCCAAGTGCCCTCTTGCCACGCCTCACGCTGCTCTGGAGTTAGCCGTTTCAGCCGTCTCTCGACCTCCCACTTGTTGAGCGTGAACGAAATAATTGCGAGACCGGAGAAGACGAAGGAGGCAACCATGATCCGCCGCTCAGACTTCGGCAGGCTCCAGAACCAGAAGCGCGAAGACGCCGTCTCCTGCCAAAAGCGATCAAAGACGGACGGCTGCGGCGGTGGCGGTGGCGGCGGCGGCGGCGGCGGCGGCGCGCTGCGCTTTGGTCCGCGGCGACCGCGGCGAGCCATGCGAAAGCAGGGCGCGGCGACCAGCGCGAGAGAAGTTCGCCAGCCAGCGCGCGAGAGAAGTTCGCGATCTGGCGGAGATTGTGTGTGCGGCCGAGGGGGAGATCTGTCCCGCCCTCGCTGTCGGCGCCACGCTGCTGCTCCTCGCCGCCGCGCGCGGCATAGCCGCACGACCGCACATGCCAAAGGCTACGGCGCAGCGCATCATGCGCCGCTCGACACGCCTGAGCGGCGCGGCACCGCCGGAGCCACCACAGCCGTCGCCAAAGCGCGCGCCCCCGGCCGCCAAGAAGGCCAGCACCAAAAAGGCCAAGCCTTCGCCGAAAAAGGCGGCCGCGGCGCCGGCAGCCGCCGCCAAGGCGCCTGCCCCACCTTCCGATCCCGCCGACCACGCGTCGCGCGAGCGCGAGGAGGCGGCGTGGGCGGACGGCATCCACGTCGTCGTCGGCTGCGACGAGGCCGGCCGCGGGCCGCTCGCCGGCCCGGTGGTGGCGGCGGCGTGCATGCTGCCGGCGTCGGCGGCGCCGATCCCGGGCGTGGGCGACTCGAAGGCGATCACCGACGAGGCGATGCGCGAGGCGCTCTACGAGCAGATCGTCGCCACGCCGGGCGTGCTGTGGTCGGCGCGCGTGATCGGCGCCGACCGGATCGACGAGATCAACATCCTGATGGCGAGCCTCGAGGCGATGCGCCTCTCGACGGTCGACGTGCTCCTCGCCGCCAAGTCGCCGAAAAAGGCGCTCGCGCTCGTCGACGGCCCCTTCTCGCCGTGGAAGGAGGGCGAGAAGTACGTCGACTTCCAGACGCCGGCGCCGCCCGCCGGCGTCGACCTCGCCGTCGAGCCGATCAAAAAGGGCGACGCGAAGGTGTACTGCATCGCCGCCGCCTCGATCATCGCCAAGGTGACGCGCGACCGCTGCATGCACGCGTACGACCGCGAGTGGCCGATGTACGCCTTCGCCCAGCACAAGGGCTACCCGGTGCCCGCCCACGTCGCCGCCATCGCGAAGCACGGGCCGTGCGCCATCCACCGCCGCACCTTCGCGCCGCTGAAGACGGCGAACCTGGAGGCGCCGACGGCCGCGGAGCTGAAGCGCGTCGGGGCGATCGACTGCAGCGCGCCGTACACGGGTGAGTGAACGTAGGTGTGTTAGACATGCATGGCCGCTCTAAGACAGCGCGTTGCCGATGGAGTTGAAGACGATGGTGGCGACGATCGACCCGCCGATGATCAAACCGATCGTCTTGACATTCTCCGGCAGCCGCGTCACCTGCGACTTGGCCTGCGCGGCGACCTGGTCGGCCTTCTGCTGCGCCGCGCGGGCCGCCTCCTCGACATTCTCCTGCGCAATCTTGCCCTCGATGCCGATCCGGCCGCCCTCGCTGTCCAGCCGCTTGCTGAACTCGGCGGCCAGCGACATGCCGTCGTCGTCAGCGCTGCTGTCCAGCTTCGCGACCCGCTCGGCCTCTTCGCGGCCGAGGCGCTCGAGGCGGGCGCGCTCCGACTCGTCGTCCTCGGCCACTTGCATCCGCGGGTGCAACACAGTGTGCGGGCGGAGCGCGGCGTGCGGGCGCAGCACGGCCGCGCGGGACGTCGTCGGAGTGAACGCGGCAGCGCTGGTGAGGAGTGCGATCGCCCACATCTTGCAGCGCGGCGGTTGAGCGGTCCCGAGAGGGCGAGGAGCGCGAACGGCGGCGCGACGATCGGCACTTCGCAATCGGCGACCTCGCGAAGAAATCTCGCGCCACAGCATCCTTAACTTTCTCCCAGTGAGCCCTCCCCCCGTCCACGTCCGCCGGCAGCTCCGGCGTCCACGTCCGCCGGCAGTTCCGGCGTAATAACCCATGCCTGCGCTAAGCTCGCTCGACCTCGCCGGCGTCGCGCGCTTCCTCCTCTCGCCGGAGTGCAAATCCGTGTCGATCCTGACCGGTGCTGGTGTCTCCGTCGCTGCCGGCATTCCCGACTTCCGCTCTCCTGGTGGCATGTATTCCACGCTACGGCCCGAGCTGATCACCGCGACGCCAGCGCAGCGCGCGCGCATGGCCGCCAATCCGACGGCGGTCGTCGAAAAATCCATGTGGTTCGAGAACCCATTCCCGTATTTGGAGGTGCGGCGGCCGTTCATCCTCGGCACGCGCGAGCGCAAGTGGAAGGCCACACTATCCCACCGCTTCTTCGAGCTCCTCCACGCCAAGGGCAAGCTCACGCGGCTGTACACACAGAATATTGACGGCCTCGACTACCAGCTCGCGCTTCCACCGAGCAGCATCGTGCCGGTGCACGGCTCCATCGGCCAAGCGGCCTGTGAAGCGTGCGGGCACGCGCACGATTTTGACGTCTTCTGCGAGCGAGTGGCGACCGGGATCAAGGATATCTACAAGGAGGACACCACGGCGCCGGCAGAGTCGTCGCTCGCTGCGGCCACGTGCGACGCGTGCGGCCGGCCGGCGGTCAAGCCGACGACGGTCCTCTTCGGCGCGTCGCTGCCGCGTCGCTTCTTCGAGTCCGCGCAGGCCGACCTGCCGACCACCGACCTGCTCATCGTCGCCGGCACGAGCCTCGTCGTCTCACCCGCCAACAGCCTGGTCTACTCGGTGCCGGAATCGACGGTGCGCCTCATCGTCAACAACGAGCCCGTCGGCGCGGAGCTCGGCGTCGAGTACGGCGAAAGCGCCACCCGCGACGTCTTCGGCGAGGGCGATTGCGACGACGTCTGCCTCGAATTGATGCGCGAATGCGGGTGGCTCGAGGAGCTGCGGCCGCTGCTGCCCAAACTGCCGGAGGCGTCGCGCGCGCGGCTCGAGGCGGCGCTCGCTTAGGTGGTTGTAACTCGACTACTGCACAGCACACGTGCACATCAAAGACTAGCACTCCATCGGATCCAGCGGCGGGTCGCCAGCCTCCGGCGTCGCCTTGCGCGAGACGCCGCTCCCTCCTCCCTCGGCCGCCGCCGCCGCGCTCGCCGCCGCCACGGTCTCGCGCAGCCGCCCCCAGAGCGAGCCCGTGGGCATGCTCCGCCGCCGCGTCGGTCCGTCGGACACGAGGTGGTCACCCACCCGGCCGAGAATCCCGCCCGCCGCCTCCGCCTCGGCGCGCTTCTCCTTCTGCTTCTCCTCGTCGACCAGCTGCGACGCCACGCTCCCGCCGTGGGCGTCAAGCATGCGGCGAATATTTTCGGCGCTCTCGCGCGCCTTGCGTTCCATCTCGGCAGCGACCTCCGCCTCCTCGCGCTCCTCGGTGAGGTCGACCGCCGAGAATATGGAGGTGCGGCTCGGGTCGGCGGGCGGTGGCATTCCGCTCATGTTTGCGCCGCCGTCGCCAAAGCCAAAGAAGAATCACAGGCCTAAATTTGGCGTAACGGCGGCGAGCTGTGACCAGAATTTTTCCTAACCACTACCCCCACCCCGCCTGCGGCCACCACGGCCCCAGCGCGGGGTAGAGCCCCTGCCTGCGCCTCCTCGGCGGCGGGAACTTCGCCGCCTTCTCGGCGTTCCTCGCGTTCGCCTCCCTCGCCTTGAGGTTGTTCCGCACCCACCGCTTCCACATCCCCTCGCGCGTCGCCAGATTCCCCAGTTCGGATTCCCCCTTTCGCTCCGCCTTCGTCAGCCCGAATCCGCTGAACACGGCCTTGTCGGTCGCAAGTTCCGGCAGGTTCGCGAGCGGCGAGCCGAGCATCGCGAACGCCTGCCGGTCCGTGCGTCCCTCCTGGTCTTTGGCCATGCGCTTGTCCACCTTCGTCGCCTGCTTGGACAGCCAGCTCTCCTCCTCGCCGTTGCCGCCGAGGCCGCAGTTGTGGCGCCCCTCCTCCGGCGCGCCGCGCGCGACGGTGTAGGACGTCCGCGTGCGCGTCGTCGCGTCGTCGTCCCACTCGCTCCAGCACGTGAGCTTCCACTCCGGCGGCGCCGCCGGCATCGCCTTCTTCAGCCGCCCCAACGCGGTCGTCGTCGCCGGGTCGACCTCCTCCTTCGTGCCGCCGAAGAGGACGAGGGTGAAGTCGCGCCCCCCGCCGTCCTCTTCGCACTTCGGCCCTTTGATCCTGTCGCACTTCGCCGCCGCGCACTCGAAGAGCGGCTTCTTGGCGTCGGCGCCGACCTGCGGAGGTGGAGGGTGCGGGTTGACTCGGAGGCGGAGGCGGAGGCGGAGGCGGAGGCGGAGGCGGAAGTGGCGGTGGCAGTGGCGGCGGGCGGCGGCGTCGCACCTCGTCGACGCATTTCAGCCGCGCGGTCTTCTCGCTGTGCGCGTCGCGGAGGAGCGAGCACCCCATCTTGAGGCCGCCCCACAGCGCCCGGTTGCCATCGGTGATCTCCGGGCAAGGGTCGGCGCGCGCCTTCACGCTGAACTTGAGCGCCGTCACCGCCGCGTCGACGGAGATACGTCCGCCCGAACACGTCTTCACCGGCTCCACGCTCTCTTCCCCAATCGGCGAGAGGATGACAAGCTCGGGCGGCGGCGCGCGCGCGAACGTGACGGTGACGCGCTCCGGCGCGACGAGCGCCTCCATCTCTCCCGCGTTCTGGTTGCTGTCGCTGCCGTCGGCCGACGGATCCTCCTCGGCGGACAGCTTGTACGTCACCTTGATGTCCTTGAGCTCGGTCTTGAAGCTGCGATGCGGAGCCGGGGCCCCGCTCCACTTCGGCGTCACCGAGCACCACGACACCGCCAGCCTGAACTTGTTGTTTTCCTGCGGCAGCTCCGCATTCAGGACGACAGCGTTGTCGTCGGACTTCTTCGCCATCGGGCTGCCCTGGCACGCGTCCCAGTCCTTGCGGCAGTGGCACGGCGGCCGGTCGTCGTCGACCTTGCCGCCACACTGGACGGTGAGCGCTTTCATCGGCTCGAGCGGCGCGCACTGTTCGCTGTTGTCGAGAGTCGCCGACAGCGTGAGGCCGGAAACCCGCTCGGACCACCGCGACTCGGTCGGCTTGATCAGCAGCGCCGCCTCGCGCCGGCTCGCCGAGAGGTGCAGCTGCGGCGTGGTCGACTGCGCGCCCTTCTCCTCGCTCACGATGTAGCGAGGGTCGAGGTCGAGCTGCGACGGCGCGAAGGAGAGGAAGACCGCGGCCATTTTCGCACCCTGAACGTCAGCTTCGAGCCTTTTCGGGCGACCGAAAACTCTTGTGGCCGTGTGTGTGCTCCTCGCTGCCGGCCGTCTCTCGCGGCGCAAAAGTATGCCATCCGCTCGCGCCGGCATGCAGTCGATGGCACCTGCGATGGACGACACCGTCATCATCGACGACGACGACGAGGGCGCGCGCCTGCAGGCCAACGCGCTCGACACCTCCGGCGCCACCAACTGGTCGTCCGGCACATGCTCCTGCTTGCTCTCGCCGTCCTCCGCAATTCTCTCGTGCCTCTGTCCGTGCGTGCAATTCGGCTTCAACCAGCGGATGGCCTTCCAGGAGAGCTGCATCAAGTGGACGCTCTTCTGGATCTGCCCGCTGCTGCTGCTCTTCATCGTCGCGACCGCGCTCCTCGCCGACGACGGCGGCGGCACCGCCGAGCTCGTGCTGCGCAACATCGACCTCGACCCCGACGCGCCGCCGCCGCCGCAGCCGCGCTCGCGCGCGCCGTACGTGCTGCCGCCCGCGATGGTCCTCGTCGGCCTCGTCGGCTGCATGCGGCGCAAACTGCTGCGACAAAAGTACGGGATCGCCGGGAGGTGCGCGCGCCGCCGCCACCGCGCGTGCTCGCCGCCGCCGCCGCCACGCGCCCGCTCACGCGCCCCGCCGCGCGCGCTCGCAGCTCCGTCTCCGACTTCCTGTGCCACGCCTTCTGCACCTGCTGCTCGCTCGCGCGCGAGGCACGCGAGATCCAGTCGCAGACCTTGGCCGACGTGCTCCGCGTCGAGATGCGCGAATTCGACGCCGAAATGGAGGTCGTGTAGCGGTCGTTCCTCGTAATTATTTATCCTGATACACACAACTCTACCGCTACCTAGACGAACATCTTCGTGTG
>JACLAC010009615.1_pt1 | contig 10737 bp, 9 predicted proteins | sample 8027881 | NCBI WGS metagenome assembly JACLAC01 (sample SAMN15725517, study PRJNA655200) | protist metagenome | isolation source: fluorescence activated cell sorting (FACS) single amplified genomes of... | place: Spain: Blaines Bay Microbial Observatory, Mediterranean Sea | collected 2016-01-19 | reverse complement strand
ACAGCTGAACAGCGAGTCTTTGTAGGGGGCAATAGTAGTCTCAGCCTGATGCACTACATGCTTTGGTTCGCGCATCACCTCGGTCTGCAGGCAGAGCAGCAAGCATGGCACAAAGAAAGCAACGCATCGGGTGGGAATATCAAAATGCTGTGCCCATGCCCCGGCTATGATCGGCATTTTAGTGTGTGCGAGCAGCTAGGGATCGAAATGATTCCAGTGCCCCTTACAGGCGTAGGCCCCGACATGGATATTGTTGAAGCCCTTATCAAAGCCGACCCCAATATTAAGGGCATTTGGTGTGTTCCAAGATTCTCCAATCCAACTGGTGAAGTTTATAGTGCAGCAACGGTCGCCAGGCTCGCCGAACTGCCTAAGCACACAAGCAAGAATTTTTATGTACTCTGGGATAACGCGTACTCGTTACATGCCTTCACAGACCAAGCGCCATCACTTGCGAGTATCGAACATGCGGCAGAAGCAGCGGGCACGCTGGATCAGATCATACAATTTGGATCGACATCGAAAATGACATTTGCCGGCGCGGGCATTGGCTATATGGCCTCTAGCAAACAAACAATTGCTGCATTCCGCAAGCATTTCGCAATGGCATCAATCGGCTCAGACAAACTCAATCAACAGCGACATATTAATTTCTTAGGTGATTTAGCAAGTACCAAAGACCATATGGCCTTGCATGCTGAAATCATGGCTCCCAAATTTGAGGCCGTAGCAAAAACGCTTCATGATCACTTGGATGGCAGTGATGTGGGTGTCTGGAGCAATCCTCAAGGGGGCTATTTCGTATCGTTTGACACCCGGCCCGGCCTTGCCAAAAAAGTGGTTGCGCTGGCAGCTGAGGCTGGCGTAAAACTCACTCCGGCGGGAGCCACCTTTCCCAACGGTTACGACCCAGAAGATAAAAACATTCGGTTAGCGCCCAGTTTTCCTGAAATCGGCGAGGTAAACAAAGCCATGCAAGTGTTTGTCAATTGCGTCAAGTTGGCCAGCGTTGAACAGGCCATGCAAAAGTAGCGGGCGCTATCGGTCTTAGGTGCGACTCCGAATGGAAAGCACGACCAACAAAGGCGGCTCGTTTGCAGCGCCGCCTTTGTTACATTAGTTAACCACCAAAGTACCACGCAACGAATTGGGGAGCGCATCTACAATCGTCACGTCGGCAAAACCGCCGATGAAGCTAGTGCCCGCCCGAAAATTGACGACTCGATTGTTTTCAGTGCGCCCTTGTAGCTCTGCAGGATCTTTTTTTGATACACCACCAACCAATACCCGTTGCTGAGTACCCACCATGTCACGGCTAAACTTCTGTGCTTGCTGATTAATACGATTTTGCAGCAACGCCAACCGTTGCTTTTTTACCTCCAGCGGCGTTGTATCTGGCAAATCAGCCGCCGGTGTACCGGGACGCGCACTATAAATAAAGCTAAACGACATGTCGTAGTTAACCGCAGCAATCAAACCCATCGTGGCTGCAAAATCCTCATCCGTCTCACCTGGAAAGCCGACAATAAAGTCTGAAGACAAAGACATTTCAGGGCGAATGGCGCGCAGTCTACGAATTTTTGACTTGTATTCAAGGGCCGTATGATTGCGCTTCATCGCAGCCAAAACTCTGTCCGAGCCACTTTGCACTGGCAAATGCAGATGATCCACTAACTCTGGGATTTCGGCGTAAACATCTATCAACGCATCTGAAAATTCTAACGGATGTGACGTGGTGTAGCGAATACGGTCGACTCCGTCGATCGCTGCGACGTAAATCAACAACTCAGAAAAATCAATTTGCTCGCCCAAATGGTTTAGCCCGCGATAACCGTTGACATTCTGGCCCAGTAGATTGATTTCTCGAACACCCTTCTCAGCAAGCCCAGCTATTTCAGCCAGCACATCATCAAAAGGCCGACTCACTTCTTCACCGCGCGTGTAAGGTACTACACAAAATGTGCAGTACTTACTGCAGCCTTCCATAACAGAAACAAACGCTGACGGGCCGTCGACACTAGGTGCAGGCAGACGGTCAAATTTTTCTATTTCAGGGAAAGACACATCGACAATGACGGGCCCCTGAGGCTTTTTCACATCGATCATCTCCGGCAAACGATGCAGTGTCTGCGGGCCAAAAATAATATCAACAAACGGCGCTCTCTGAGCAATGGCCTCACCCTCTTGACTCGCCACGCACCCCCCCACGCCAATAATTAAGTCGGGATTGCGCTCTTTAAGTAAGCGCCAGCGACCTAACTGATGAAAGACCTTCTCTTGCGCCTTTTCACGTATCGAGCACGTATTCAATAGCAATATATCGGCTTCCTCGGCATCATTAGTAGAAACCAAGTCATGGCTTTCGCGCAGTAGATCGGCCATTCGATCCGAATCATATTCGTTCATTTGGCAGCCGTGCGTTTGGATAAACAGCTTTTTGGCAGGATGTTTCGCGGTCATAGGTCTAAACAATCGGTAGGATGAATGAGTGGATCGGTAATACGGTTGCCGTTGCTAGCTGCTGGCTAACAAAAACAGGTCAAGTATACCAATATTGGTCATGCGCTGCCGACCTGACCCGAATAAGCATGGTATTATGTGCAACGAATTGGCCTACTGGGCCATATGTAGTGTTGAGCGATTTTTCAGGAGTATCTTCTCGCCCATGTCCGATCCGGTTTATAAGGTTATTTTTCAGAACCAAAGCGAAATATACGAAGTATACGCTCGCCAGGTATACCAAAGTGATATGTATGGATTCATAGAAATCGAAGAATTCGTATTTGGTGAACGCTCACAAATGATTGTTGATCCGAGCGAAGAAAAGCTCAAGACTGAGTTTGCCTCCGTATCACGTAGCTATATACCTCTGCACTCACTCATCCGGATAGACGAGGTCGAAAAGGAAGGTGTTGCTAAAATTTGTGACGGCAAAGGCGAAAATGTTACCCGCCTCAATCTGCCTCGCAGAGCCCGCCCACAGGGCATGGTCGACCCCGACTGAGAGATAGCACCGTAAAAAGGCCAGCGGCAGAGCAGTGATGGCAAAAGCGGCGGCTCAGAGGTCACCACGGATAATTGCACCACTTTGGTGCAATTATCGGACCTATGCAGAACCCCTATTTGTTCGTTATGCTTTAAGTGTTTTGAGTAGCCCAATGTTTTTTTATAATGATAGTTTACCAACGCTTTGCGCGGACCATTGATTATGCCTCCAACGATTTTTCTAAGCTTGCCACAGAGCGAGCAGCCGAGTTGTTTAATTAGCAATGGTCACTGCATACATCCGATTCTCCAGGCTGTCGCTGTCTTAAATTGAACACCAGCTTCCCCTCAACCCAGCTCGTCCTCGAACCCAATGACTCGCAAAGGCTTGCCAAGCTATGCGGGAAATTCGATGAACATCTCCGCCATATTGAAAGTCGGCTTGGGGTCCGCATTCGAAATCGGGGTAATCGCTTCCAACTAAACGGCAGCAACGAAGCCGCATCCACGGCGTCAACACTTATTCTTACTCTTTACAATGAAACCGCAAGTAATGACCTAACGCCAGAATCTATTCATTTGCATCTCCAACAGGCAGGCTTACAACAACTTATGAGCAAAGAAAAACTCGACCTTACCACCGCCGTAGTCACTCAGCCTGAATATGATCATGGCATACAAACCCGCAAAAAATTTATTCGCCCACGTGGCTCAAACCAAATAAATTATATCGATGCCATTCGCGCTAATGACATCAACTTTGGCGTAGGGCCTGCCGGCACAGGAAAAACCTGGCTAGCTGTAGCTGCGGCCGTCGAGGCGCTCGAGGCACACCGCGTAGAGCGCATCTTACTGGTTCGCCCCGCTGTCGAAGCCGGCGAAAAACTAGGCTTTTTGCCTGGCGACTTAACTCAAAAAATAGATCCTTATTTACGGCCGCTATACGATGCCCTCTACGAAATGATGGGCGTAGAGCAAGTCAGCAAAAAAATGGAAAAAAACATTATTGAAGTGGCACCTCTCGCCTTTATGCGCGGGCGTACCCTAAATAACAGCTTTATCATTTTAGATGAAAGTCAAAACACGACTCGCGAGCAGATGAAAATGTTTTTGACCCGCATCGGCTTTGGCTCAACGGCTGTAATAACGGGCGACGACACACAAATTGATCTACCCAGCCGACAACAATCTGGCTTGCTCCATGTTAAAAATGTGTTGCAAAACATATCCGGTATCACCTTCACACAATTTAACTCTAAAGACGTCGTACGCCACCCGTTAGTACAACGTATTGTTGAGGCCTATGCAGAACATGAAGACACTGACAGCACGAACTCCAGCCCTATCAAAAATGCCAGCCGAAATTAAATACACTTACAAAAAGCACCCTTCTCCACACTATGCTTAAAGTTGATATAGACACACAAATGCCTCTCCCCAGCTTGCTTGGTGGCGCGCAACTTGTCGATTGGGCACAGCTGGCGTACGTGGGCAGAGGAAATAAGGCCGGCACTAAGGCTGAAGTCGCCATTGCTGTTGTCGATGAAGAAGCCATGCGCGAGCTCAACAAAACATATCGCAATATTGATAAGTCAACCAATGTACTGGCCTTTCCAGCGCAAATGGATCCCGTAGACGGTATCGTCCATCTCGGCGATATTATTATGTGTGCCCCAATCATTGAAGCACAAGCTTTAGAACAAGGTAAAAAATCAGCGGCACATTGGGCCCATATGGTGATCCATGGCATGCTGCACTTACAAGGCTACGACCATGAGCATAGCCTTGATGCCAACAAGATGGAATCGCTTGAAATTGAGCTGCTTGCAAAAATTGCCTTGCCCAACCCCTATGAATAACCACTTACTAACGGAAATCAACCATCCAAAAACTCTATGAATAATTCCTCACAATCTGCCAAAAATGACGAAGGCCCCTCTGGTGTCTGGAAGCGATTTAAAAACTTGTTTCGCACAGCACCACAAACCACCGAAGACATGGTGGCAATTGTTGGTGCCGCTACAGAAAACGAAGTAATCGACGACGATGCCAAGCGAATTATTGAGGGCGCACTTGAGGTCTCAGAAAAGCAAGCGCGCGATATCATGGTGCCAAGAACGCAGATGGTCGTTTTAAAAGCTGCCGATTCGTTTGCCGACAACTTAGAAAAAATCATTGCCACAGGCCATTCCCGCTATCCGGTTATCGGCGAGACCAAAGACGACGTGCTGGGTCTTCTCCTCACTAAAGATTTACTTGGTCTAATCACCGACACAGGTGCCTCTACCGAAATATCTGCAGAAGCCGCACTCATTTCGCAAGAAGAAAACCATAATGACATCCTCAACTTACTAAGACCGCAGGTATTTGTGCCCGAAAGTAAGCGCCTGAATGTTTTGTTGCGACAGTTCCGCGAAGATCGCAATCATATGGCATTAGTGATTGACGAGTACGGTTCGCTAGCAGGCCTAGTAACCATTGAAGACGTGCTTGAAGAAATAGTTGGCGAAATTGAAGATGAACACGATAACGAAGTGAACAAAAATATACGCAAAGTTTCAGGCACGCATTTTATTGTCAGTGCACTCACACCCATCGAAGAATTCAATGCGTTTTTTAAGGCTGCAATTGAAGACGTTGAATTTGATACAATCGGCGGGGTTGTGACGAACAAATTTGGCCACCTTCCCAAACGAAATGAATACATCAGTATTGACTCATTTACTTTCCATGTAATGCAAGCCGACAGCCGCAGGGTAAGGCTGCTGAGAATGACAATAGCCGGTGAAGAAAAAAACAAACACGCGTAATAGTAATAAGCTCACTAGGCCTGCATTGAATTAATTTTCTTAGGATTGAATAAGCCTTTAACCCATTAGCCTTATAGCCTTACTTCCCAACTATGAATCTACGCGACGCAGTACTTGCTATTTTGGGCGGTTTATCTCTGACGCTATCTATGGCGCCATTCAACCTGTGGCCCCTGGCATTAATTGCCGCTGCAATACTTTTTCACTCACTCAATAATCAAAAACCATTAGATGCATTTTATCGCGCATTGTTGTTTAGCTTTAGCTTATTTATTAGCGGCGCCTCATGGGTATTCGTTAGCATTCATGAATTTGGTTATATACCCATCCCCTTGGCGTGTCTTCTAACATTTATTTTTTGCCTGTCATTGGCGCTGATTAATGCAGTATCTTGGTTTATTTTTTCTTTTTTTTGCAATATCCGCACAAGCCACAGTCCTAGCCACACTCAATCCATTCTTATGTTTGCGGCCACCGGTGTGTTTACCGAGTGGTTGCGCACCTGGCTATTTTCGGGTTTTCCATGGTTATTTGCCGGCTACAGCCAAACGGAATCGGTACTGGGAAGCTGGGCCCCGGTCATCGGGGTCTATGGGATTAGCTTTATTATTTATGCCAGTGGCGCCGGCGTGTATGTGCTTAGGCGATCCCTTCAGCATGACTCAAAGAAAGATCGGAGCCTCACAATCAAAACAGTATTATCTGCAACTTTATTGTTTTGGCTACTTGCTCCACTCATCGATACCATAAAGTGGTCGCATAAAACGGGCACGGCGCGCTCGGTCAGTCTGATCCAAGCGAATATTTCTCAACATGATAAATGGCAACCCGAACAGCTCGGGACGAGCTTGCAACTCTATGCTGACATGAGCCAGGCTGAGTGGGAGTCGAGCGAGCTAGTTATTTGGCCTGAGGCTGCAATCGCCAATGACTACACCTCTAGCAAATCGTTTATAAACCGCATGGGCGAAATAGCAACTACTAGCAACAGCGCCCTTCTTACCGGTGTTCCCTATCGATTTTTCGATGACAAAGCCAAACGTTGGCGGGTTCATAATAGTGTGGCGGGCAGCGGGCATGCCGAGGGGCTCTATCACAAACGCCAGCTAGTACCATTTGGCGAGTTCATCCCTTTCGAAAATATCATCGGGCAGTTAATGAAAGTTTTTAACCTACCCATGACAAGCATGCAACCAGGGCCAACTCATCAGCCCGCTATCAAAATACACGACTGGCAAGCTCGACCATTAATCTGCTATGAAATAGTCTACCCGGCACTGACCGCCAAGACAGCTCAACTTAGCGATGTACTAATAACCGTGAGTAATGACGCTTGGTTCGGGGCATCCTTCGGCCCTGTGCAGCATCTGCAGATGGCTCAAATGCGCGCGCGCGAGAACGGACGCTATGTCTTACGCGGCACTGGCAGTGGCATTTCGGCTGTTATCGACACAAAAGGCGTTATTACTGCGCGCACTGCTCAGTTTGAGCGAGAAACATTGCGCGGTTCTTTTTACTTATATCAGGGACTGACACCATGGGGACACAGTGGTTATTGGCTAATTCCGACATTAAATATGGGGCTTATTGTTGCTTTGTATGGCTATAGCCGTAGCCGCAAAATGTAAATCGCCTGCCACCCCACAACCGATTATTGAGCCTCTTTCTTCGATGCTTAATGCAGTGTCGAGGCACGCCCTGTTGAAGCACAATCTAGAAAAAACCCCAGAGCATTATCCATAATGGCACTGTCACAAAGGCGCATAGTGTCGCCAAGCCCAGAGCAGTCGCGACAAATCTTGGCGCCAATCCCGCGCCAATTAATAATATAGCCGGGGTCACCATTGGCGGCATAGCGCTTTGTATCAATGTCGCGTTAAATACCTGAGGATTACTATTAAAAAACATGCCCACTACAAAGACTATCAGCGGCGCCAACAATAATTTCCCTACTATGACAGTGACAACAGGCAACTGATAGGCAGGCTCAACCCGAACACTAAATTGTAATCCCACCATCAACATGGCCAAAGGTAAAATCGTATCGCCCAACAAAGATAGCAACGGAAGCAAACCTGCCAGAACTTGGGTAGACGGCAGCAATAGGGCGAACAAGAGGCTAATAAACGGCGGAAAACAAACCACCTTCCACAGTATGCTCTTCACACTCGGCCGTTTCCCATCACCTGAATACACAGCGACTGCCGCTGTCGCCACAACCGACAATATAATAAAGCTACCTAATTGATCGTAAATAATCGCCGCTGGCACCGCGCTGGCACCGAGCAATAGCTTGACTAGCGGCACACCAAAAAAAGCCGTGTTACCCAGACCAATCATCAACGTGACGGCAATTTTAATTGCTACAGACCAATGCAAGTGAGATGCCAGCGGGTAGATCACGAGAAATGAAAGTGCAATCAGTAGCCACGGAGTAAACATTGGTAAGAGCAGCTTAGTACTGAATTGCATATCAGGCAGCGTACTAAAAATGACGGCTGGTAGTGCAAGCCAAATAATATAGGTATTGATGGCACTCAGCGGACGATCGGTCGAGGCTAAAAACTTTTTCAGTAAAATGCCTGCAAGCAAACTTCCCAACGCTAAACCGTACGTCATCATCTGCAAAACCTATGGGCTATTTATTGTTCAGGATTATCAGTATGAGGCAGCGTTAAAACGACTAAAAGAGCGCGAGCGCTTTGAGATGCAAGACTGGCCGAGAAAAATCTAGCTTTGATTTTCATTACCCCAAATACTCGGCTCTTCATTAACGTGGAGGTAACCTAGGCGCCGGCTTAGCACTTGAATAAACTGTTCAACTAGTGCAGGTTTACTCGGCACACTTAGAATGTGTTCTCGGATCTGGGTTACTTTCATTTGAGCGTAGCCACAAGGATTGATACCGAAAAAAGGGGCTGGATCAAAGTCATAATTAAGGCATAAACCGTGGTAACTACAGCCGCGGCTAATACGAAGCCCAAGTGCTGCAATCTTTTCTCCCTCAACATAAACACCCGGAGCATTGCGATCGCCCACTGCATGGATACCATAATGAGCAAGCGTTTCTATAACACTCTCTTCCAAAATCTCTACCAAACGCCGAACACCGATATCTAAACGGTGCAGATCTGCCAGTAAATAAAACATCAGCTGACCGGGGCCGTGGAACGTCACCTGCCCACCTCGATCAACCTTCACTACGGGTATATTATCGCTATTGAGAATGTGCGTTCTATCAGCTGCCTGACCCAAGGTATATACCGCTGAGTGCTCAAGAATCCACAACTGGTCGGCTGTATCAGTTGTTCTTACCCGAGTGAAGGCTCGCATAGCATCGAGCACCGGCTGATAGTCTAGCGGCGGCTCAGCGAGGAAACTTTTAACTTGCAATGCAGGCAGTTGCGCAGTCACGAGTGGTCACACAATTCGTTGATAAAAAAATTAGGGCTGCATTTAATAATTTTTCTAAAGCACCATTTTAACCTGTTCAATCTTCAGCAAAGCCCTGTGCAATGTGTCCAGTTGCTGTTCACCCGTTGCAGTTATGGTAACCGTAATTGAGCGGAAGCTGCCTTTATTACTGTCGCGACGGCTAATTGTACTGCTATCGAAATTACTCGCATGTTCGGCAACCACCTCAAGCACGCGCACTTCAAAGTCAACTGAAGCGCTACCCAAAATTTTAATAGGGTATTGGCAAGGAAAAATAATTTTGGCTGCGTCTTGATCCGGCGCCAGTGTTTTATCTGAAATCAATTTTGACATAGTGGTCGCCACCTTTCATAAGGATGAGCGTAAAAGCTTGATTAGACTGTAAAACCCAGTATACCGCGTACAAATAAAATGAGCTGATCCCATATTCGCACAAAAAATCCTGCCGGCTCTACCGCAACACCAGCCACAAGGTCACGCTGCGCAAGTAACTCACCGTTTAGCAAAAGATTCAACTGCCCATATACATTGCCTGCCAGCACAGGAGCAATAATTTCACGATCAATTTCAATATTAGCCTGCAACGAATCTTGCTGATTCCGAGGTATTGTCACGCTTAAATCCTCTGCCAAAACTAAAGCTACCTGCTTTTCCTGCCCCGCCCATACCTTCGCCACGTTTAAAGGTTCATCGGCCTTGTATAAAGTTTGGGTTTCGTAATATCGAAAACCATACGCAAGTAGTTTTTTAGTTTCCTGTTCTCTAGCCCGCAAACTCTTAGCGCCCATGACAACCGAAATAAGTCGCATATCGTTGCGCTTAGAGGATGCCACTAAACAATACCCAGCTTCCTGGGTGTGGCCTGTTTTAATGCCATCTACATTTGGGTCACTCCACAATAAACCGTTTCGATTAGGCTGTGTTATGTTGTTATAGGTAAATTCCTTCTCAGCATAGAGACCATAGTGGCTAGGAAAATCACGCACTAACGCACGCGCTAGAATAGATAGATCTTTTGCGGTAGTGAAATGTCCTTCAGCTGACAAGCCAGTGGCATTTTTAAATTGTGTATAAGACATGCCTAACAATTTCGCCTGCTGCGTCATTAAAGAAGCAAATGCAGCCTCATCTCCAGCAATATATTCAGCCAAAGCAACACTTGCATCATTGCCGGATTGGATAATCACACCGCGCAATAAATCTTCGAGTATGACTTCAGTGCCCTCCCGAATGAACATACGGGAGCCGCCCGTCTTCCAGGCCTTAACGCTCACTGGAACCTTGTCGTCGGCAAGAATACTGCCCTTAGCAAGCTCACTAGAAACAATATAGCTGGTCATGATTTTTGTGAGGCTGGCCGGTGGTAATTGTTGGTCGGCATTATGCTCAACAATAACCTTGCCTGTGTGCGCATCCAATAACAAATAGCTACTTGCAGCTAACTGTGGTGGCGACGGCATCAGCATAACGCTACCCGACCCAGCCACTTGGCCAACCGCTTGCACAC
>JACLAC010004797.1_pt1 | contig 10738 bp, 6 predicted proteins | sample 8027881 | NCBI WGS metagenome assembly JACLAC01 (sample SAMN15725517, study PRJNA655200) | protist metagenome | isolation source: fluorescence activated cell sorting (FACS) single amplified genomes of... | place: Spain: Blaines Bay Microbial Observatory, Mediterranean Sea | collected 2016-01-19 | reverse complement strand
GCGCAAATTTCCATCTCGTTGAAGCATCAGTAGCTCATTTTGACTGTAGCAAACAGATGTTGGAGGAAGCCGAACACCTTGCTGAAGCAGAAGGCTATGTTTTTGAATGGTTTGTTCGAACGCGCCCAGATGTGGTTTGGCTACATTCGTTTCCGCTCGAACTACAAGCATTGCATCGGCCGCATAAGCTAATTATTTTCGATGCAACCTGGCCTTGGTACATGAACGATATGATCTATGTGGCCCACGCAAGTATCGCCCGTGAGCTTTGGGGGAAAGGCTCCAATATTTTGACTGAAATACAATGCAACGAAACTAGAGCAGGTGCTTTGGTCAATCCTGAGGCTTTACTCGCGCTTGTCATCGAGACCGTCGTCAAAGGTAATACGACCCAGATGGATCATCCCAAATCTGTGACCATTGTTCGCTGGGAGGGCATCGACTGTAGGGAAGAAATTGGAATGGCAAAAGGGTCAAAGGAATTAGACACGTGCAAAGCTTACAATATAGAATATGAGAAACAGAAGGAGTCTTGGGATCACAACGGAACGGCAACATTCGACCGCGCTCGATCAGCCTACGGTTTCGTGCAACAGGGTGCTGAAAATGAGGTGAAGAGTTTACTTGTTTGAGTCAAAAGTTGTCAAACAGTTAAGAAGTAAAATTTGAGTATGATAATTCCGTTTCTTGAAAGGCAGCAGCAGGTGATCATGATGAGGTTAGTTGTCATGGAAGGAAGAACATAACATTTCAACACAACCAGGTTTGCCAGTGGTGCGCTTCGATATCTTTTGGTCCGTTTTATCATGACTACATTTACATATTGCACTTTTTTGTCGCCATCACATACCCGTATGAGTATTTAGACAGGGTTCACGTGTCGCGCGTAAGGTAACAGAGTTGGTCTGGCTGTGTTGAAGTCGTCGTAGAAATCGTAGAAATCGTTCGCCAATCCAGCATATTTGTGCTGGTCGATAGATTCGGCATCTTTGTGTTCTTATTGATCTCTCGAGGCGTTATGAATGCATGATGGCATACATCCCATCAGAGTGAGTTACACGTTCTAGGCGTATTTGATGAACACTGAGCTCACCTTCACGATCCACACACAACTCTTTTCTCTGCCTAAGTTGTGAGACAAACCCAGTCCTGGTCGTATAGGACGTTGAATGCGTTCACGAGTCGCAAAATGTACAGAAATGGAAAGTTACTGTCCGCAAGCTTACTGGCGTCAATGCAACCAAACCAAACACCGACGAAGAGAGGGAATCCAGTGAGAGCGCAACTCACTTTGGAGAAACGATCTCGAGCGGATATTTCTCTATCTTCAAGCTTTTGAATCTCGTCATAATACGAGTTAATTATAGGGCGCGCAAGATCTCCAAGTTTGCCTGGTTCGCAACTTTCCACGAGAAGGAATATGATATCCTCTATCCCATTTCCGGGGCCTGCATACTGCCAGTCAATGAAAACTGGCTCACCGCCGGAAGACGAGTTGTCCCAGAACATGTTCGGGAACTTTAGATCTCCGTGCAAAAGAGTGTTGGGATGCAAGAGGAGTTGCTTTTCGGCATCCGCGTAATATTCAACTGCATGGTCAAAAAGAACCCAAGTGCTCGGTGAAATGGTATCAGCCCATTTAGATTTGAAGGCCGCATATTTTTCGAGGACATACTTGCACATGAATCTTTTTGGCTCCGCGAGTTCGTCTAGTGGAGCTCCACGAAAGTGTGAATGAAACTTGGCAATTGTCTTCACGACTCTTAGACCTGACTCAAGTGTGAATTCGGGGGCTCTGTCATACTTGCGCAAGTCTTCCATCACGATAGCTTTCGAGTCTGGTAATATCCCATAGAAAGTCGGAATGCGAATAGGAGAAGTACGGGCAAATTTCTGGTAGAACACGCACTCTGTGTTATGCAGGTCAAGCGACCGGCTGACTGTTTGTAAGACGCCATGGTCACTGTTTTCTTGCTTGATGACCATTTTGCGTGAGCCGCAGCTGGCAGATAGAATCTCAGAAATGTATCCCCCGCTCGCCCGCACAGGATATACCATTGAGTGCTGTCCTAGCAAGCCTGTTAACTCTACTCCGAGATGTGACACAGACTCGAGGCTTTCCAGAAGCTCTGATGGAGTTATTTTGGAGTAATCCTTAAGAAAGACATCGCTTCCAGTTAGCTCATTCGAAACAGCAACAACGTGTCGACACTGGGCAGCTCTCGCAGAAATCATACCACCTTTGGTGTCTTCAAACACCATGCACCGTGTGGGTGAGACCCCAAGAGTCCTCATGGCCAACACGTAAGGATCGGGATAGGGTTTTCCATTGGCCACATCCTCTGCGGTTATCAGCAGGACATCGTTAAGATCAAGTCTGTTGAGGAGCGCTGTAGCTGCTGCCTTGTTCGAATTCGTGACGATTGCCACTTTTCCATGCCCTTGGCAAGACCTCACAAAGCTTGTCGCACCAAGTATGTTCTTAACGTATGAAATATGTTTCAGAAACTCTGTGTCTTTCATAGACGAGCTGATCGGAAATCCAAACTTGGCCGACACGAGCGAATCGGAAAGTCCGCTCACATGTTTGATGAAAAAATCTTCGTCCACGAAAGCACCTTTGGGAGCGAGCAATTTTTGCCATGCTTCGACATACGCACCAGTTGTATCTGCAAGAGTGCCATCAAGGTCAAACAAGAAACCCATGCCTTGCTGCTGCAGATAGGTCTCCAGACACGCTGGAGTTCCAACGTTAGCGTACTTCGACTGGGCTATCTGGACTGCTTTGACTTCCAGGTGTTGAGAGAGGTAAGCTTTCAAGACGCACGATATGTAAGCTTCGCCTAATTGAAAGTCCGAAGTCTTGATAACAGAGTCGGCGACTTGCATAAATTCTTGAACGCTGGCAAACCAGTAAGCGCCAGTGTTTGCCAGGGGCCCAATTCGAACCTTCTCCTTCACTTCTAAGATTAGCCCGCTTTCATCTGCAAGTACGTAAGAAAACTTTGGAGTTGAATACTTTTCATCTTCGTCCTCCTCGAAGCACAGGGCCGCTGCACGAATGCTTTGTTCAGACTCGAGCTCCCTAAACTTGGAAACTACATCACAGTGATATATAGCGTCACAGTCGAGCAGGAGCAGTGGGACATCACTTTTATCTTCATGGTCTTTGAATTGTTTCTGAAGGGCAAGTAGCACAGTCTCAGTAGCTCCTACCGTTTCATGCTCAAGCATTATTGTTTTGTGAGAGGCGGCCTCACCCCAGTTCGAGACAACGTAGAGATCATCATCTGCACGCAGGCGAAGGGCCGAAATTACTCTGTCGATCATAGACTCTCCATTTATGGATATGAGGGGCTTCACCGTTTGGTACCCAGCAGCCTTGAAGCGTTCCCCGCGACCACATGCCGGAATAATGATGATCATGCGGGAACAAAACGTTTGGTTGTACAGGTACAGCTTCCTCGGGAAGGTCTGGCGTAAGATACGGGAAGGTCCGTCTTCTAATTGTACACGTACGTACCGTACATATATATGGCTTCTCAAGTTCAGAAATTATGTCGTTCGTTGGTTTCTGTATTATTATTATTATTATTATTTATTATTATTATTAAGCCAGACACACAGGACATCATCCCACTTCAAATCAAGGGTTTAATCGCTAAAAGATAATAATTCATAGAGATGCACGATGTTACAACGTGACGGTTCAGGTGAGTGGAGGTCCGGGGCGCAGGGGCTGCGCCCCGGATCTCTGACCGCTCTCTTCTTGTCCCCGTTTTTTTTGAGAAGAAGATAAGAGCAGGACGACGACGACGGCGACGAAAATATCATTTTTAAGGCGATTTTACGGCGCCTTAAAATCCTCCTCGGAGTTTTATACTCACATAGCTATTTTCGGTTTTATGGCGATTTTAGGGCGATTGCTACGAGAAAGGAATCCCTAAAATCGCCCTAGTAGCTAGCTACATAGCATCATGAACCTTTCGCCGATTTAATCCCACAACCCCAAAGGGGCAAATTGTGCATGGTTTTCACTCTTTGCCCATAGAAAACCTGTCTCCACGAATTATTCGATTTTTGACAAGCTAGTCCCACTGGCGTTAGGAGCCAAAATCTGGAGCTCAAATCCGAGCTCGAGCTCCGAAAACACTAAAAAGCGGAGGAGCTTAGGCTGGTTTTTAAACTCCGGATACTGGATACTGGATACTCGAGTATCCGGGGCGCGTTTTTGTTGCTTTTGACCCCTAAATTAAACTCCGGATACTGATTCTGGATACTCGGAAGAGGGATAACAAGTTAAAAATCAGTCTAAAATGTTTTTTGCTACTCGAGTATCCCGAAAAAATTGACCGGAACATTTTCACGGTCTATTCTTGATTAAACGAATATCCGCGACGAGTATCCCGAGGTTAAAATTAAACTCCCGGATACTGATTTTGGATCGAGTATCCGGGCCGGATACTCTCGAGTATCCGGAAAAATGGCCTTCCGGATACTCGAGTATCCGGAATCGGGCTTAATTTTCGCTTTTTTTGTGATTTTTAAACTTCGGATACTGGATACTGGATACTCAAGTATCCAGAATCCAGTATCCGCGGGTTTAAAAACCAGCCTTAGAAACGAAATCCGAGCTCATTTTTCACTGCATTTCGGCTCGGAGCTACCACTGCACGCATATTGCGTCTTATATGACAGCAGTTGGATTTAGGATACATAGACCTATCCGACAAGGTTGAATACATTTGAATACCTAAGTAATGTCACCCTAACAATACCCATGGGTACACTGAAAATACTGAAAGCTTTTAGACGCAAACGCAAACTTCTGTCAGCAAGCGCCGCTCCATTCGTTCTCATTCTCGTGTTGTCGGCATCATTAATTTTCAATATGTATTTAAGCTCAAGGGCACTTGATACACACGGGCAAACGTTATCGAGTCTTGCACTCGAAGCCAAAGGTGACGGTACTTTTGTTTATCTAATGTACTTTAACTCTGGATATTGGGAGCTCGTTCATAGTTGGATATGCAACATCATACTCGTTGACTCGAGAGTCCTCAAACGCACATTATTCGTGGTGGGGGATGCAGGAGCCTCACGGCTTCTACTTAATCTGTATCCAGAGGCTAAAATATATTCCCCTACATTTCTGCAATATCATGAAAAAGCAGCTTACGGGTCATACGAGTACTTCAAAATGACGCTAGATAGACTTACGATACAGAGCTCCCTGTTAAGCGCGGGGATATCTGTATTTGTAGTAGAAGCAGATGCCGTGTGGTTTTCTCCGATATCTGAGTACATACTCGATCTACTGGAAGCTTATCCAATCATTTCTGCAGATGATGGTGGAAATGGTTTGATATCAGCTGGTTTCATGTATTTCGACCAGCGTGAATCTGCTTTCTTCAAGAGATACACTGAAAAATACCGAGATACCTTGGAAAATATCAGAGCAAGTGGCGTACTCAAAGTTAACACCATCGACAAAGGTGAGCAGCACATGATGACACAGCTTCTACAGGGAACAGATTTGCCCGTATCATGGCTCGATGAGTGTCATTTTGCGCGCGGCACATGGTACTCTGATCCTCACTATAGACTCCGCTGCCCTCATCCAAAAGTGATTCAGAATAACTATGTGGTCGGAAACGAAAACAAAATCGAAAGGGCAAAAGAATGGGGACACTGGTTTGTCCAAGAAGACGGAGAATGTCAGAGTAAACTTCCTACCATCAATCCACTTGGGAATTACAATCATCGCTGCGAGGCGACTTTTCGTTCCGCGTCTCTTCTCGCACCCTATTTACACTCTGCCTCGTTCCCCTCAAGCATAATGGAAATTGTGAACTTGGCTGACCATGTCTTTGTCATAGGGATCACTTGTGAAACTTGCGAGAAGTTGACAGTCAACTGGGTCTTGAGACCGAAGTTGACGTGTGTCTGTGCTGACGAGCTTAACCGCTGCCTGGTTGGGCACGACACGTTGTCTCGCACTCGAATGATGTCAAACTCGCACGGTTACGTTCATTTATTCGCAAAAAGAATGGAGTATAAACATATTGCTGTGATGGAAGACGGACTGATGTTCAAAGAGCCCGCAAATCTTGAGATGGGCTTGAAGAATGTGAAAGAGTTATTATACAGCAGTTCATGGACACTAGTGAGGTTTGGTGCACGCCCACATTTTCTGGAAGGCCTCGTTCTTGATTCTTGTCCGTCGAGCTGCATATGCGAGTCATTCAACGACGACAAGCCAACCCTATGTATTATGGGTTCCGGCTGCGACTTGCGATCTGCAGAATTCTATATCTCTAGCGAACGTGCTTTCTTAATAATTGCTGAGCACTTGAATGACGACACGCGAGTTCCAAGGCAAGCAAAGAATGATCCAGAGTCAAGAAGCTCGCGTCCGCCTGAGCTTGGCAAAGACGTCTTCCCGCACTTCCCTGACCAATGGCTCATGCTTCCCGTTTTGAGTATGAAGAAACAGGACTACCAACTAGGCGATGCTTTCGGAAGAAACCTGGATGAATATCACTACATCGAGCACGAACTTGAACTTCAGAATTCGTTCCAAAGGTTGTGCCTCGTGAAATGATTCAGGAGAACTGCATTCGCGGCGCCGACAGCATATGAGGAGAGCGCGAAGACCCCTAATAGCAACTCGTTCGAGATGGTCCGATTGCCCTATAGGGCTGGTTTGGGTTGCCTGGGAAGCGATGTATATCCCGTTGTGGTTTGAGTGTGTCCCGACGTGAGAGGAAACGAGTGTGCGATACTCCGCCGCCACCGAGGAACTACACCCGCGCATGTGTAAGATAGACGGATGTAGAACGCCCTGGACATCTAATGCTGTAGCTCCGGGCGCCAAAGACTTTAGCTGGGCTTTAATCTGATCGAGGTCGGTCTGTTTGATGATTCGTCTCTTATCGAAACCGAGTGATTCCCATATGGTATGTTTGTTTTGGTCGTCGACATAAAGACCGATGACTTTGTCCTGGGTTCCGCTGTCGAACGATATACTGTTGAGGTAGTTGGTCGAGTCGTGACTGACGCTGACGATCGTGGGGGTGTCGGTCTCCCCGATGTGTTGGACAGTGGTCGAGCCATCCGATTCTCGAGTGATTTCATTACCCGAGGCGTTGGTGAAGTTACTTTGCATTTCTGAAAAGAGGTTATCTGTTTCGGTGTATCCCTCTTTGAGGTTGAAGCTCAACACCTCGTACACCCAATCACCACCCGATGTGGGCCGATAGAACTCCACGAACTTGGCGGTCTTCAGGTCCCCGTAAATGTTATGGTAATAATTAGGCATCGAGAAGGACTTCACACACACTCAGGTCGTACCAGTAATACCTTGTGGAATTTGCACTTTGAACTTGGCGTCGACGCTGTTGTGGTTCTCCTTGGAACTGTCGATGACGACATACTTGTAATGATGGCGATTCTCCATAGTATCAGACAGAAAACTCTCTTGTACGCAGACTTTAAAACTTCGCCGATTCTCGAGAATTTTGACCCGACTCGTGAAACTGCGGATTTTGGCTCTTCTCAAAATTTCTGATATGAGGTTCGAAGCGCGAGGCCATCCGAGGCCGGACCGAACCTCGAGAGCCGTTCGAAGGCGCGCAAAAAACTTTCAAAACCGTGTTTCACAGTGGCCGTTTTCCATTTTTTTCCCAGGTGTGCCAACGCTCATTGCGCCATGCCGTTCCCCAAGGGTGCCCTGCATCCTTTGAGGAAGCGCGCCGAGTACGTCGCCGCTCGCAACGCGCGTAAGCGGGAAAGTACTGCCAAGTCCAACGCGAAGCGTCGGGCGCGCGATGTCGAGGCCGGCGCCGTTCCAGGCGAGCGGGCGTCGCGTTCACCGCCCCCGTACGCGAAGCGCACGAAAGCAGCGAAACGCGGGGACATCGCGGCGAGGGTGCGCGCCACCGCCGAGGCGTACCCTCAGCTGAATCAGCAACAGATCGGTTGGCGGCATGTAGTCTCGCAGCAGACGGTCTCTGTGCTTCTGAGACGCGATCCGCTGCCGGGGCTGGGGGGGCGTCCCATGGTGACGTCCCCGGAGGAGCGCGCCATCCTGCGGGAAATAGTCGCAGAGGATCCGTCGGGACGCTTCAAAGATTACGCCGCCGAGTTCAAGCGCAGGTGTCGCCGGACCCTGAAGCCCGCGCAGGTAGGCGCAGCGTTGAAATTTACTGGAGATGAGGGGTACAAGGCGACTACGAGGGTGACGCAGCAGAAACCCTCGCGGCGCTCGGGGAAGTGACACGCCACGAGGCGGGGGAAGAGGAAGACTTGGACGAACCGATCGCGCTCGTGCGCGGCTGGTCGACCCAGCTCAGACGAGTGTTGCCGTCGTGGTAGACCGTCAAACAGGGTTTATTTTCAGTTTTTCCTGTTTTTTGCAAGACAAAAAAAAATCGTGAGAAGTTTTCTCCGAGGAGGGTTGCGATTTTAACGCGTTTTTCATATCAGAATCGCCGAGAGCTTCAAGTCTTCAGCTTGGCGCGCGGCCAAATTCTCGACGCTCGAGCCACAATCTCAAGTTAAAGTCTGCGTACAAGAGAGTTTTCCATAATATACTATACTATAAGACTCTATTTTATTTTGATGTACCCCACGCCGTGGACGTAGTGATACTTTGAAGAGGGTCTGTGGGACATCTCACCAACTTCACGCCTAGTCAATCGAGGTTCTTCATCTTCGCTTTCAGAAGCAGGGTCCTCAAATACGGGCGTGGGTTCGGGTTCAGGAGGCACGGGTTAGGGATCTTCTTTCGACACAGGCACGGGTTCGGGTTCTCGAGGAGCTTCGTCCGACACAGCCACAGGTTCAGGTTCTGGAGAGACCGTTTTCGGAAACGCATTTATTTTCGCTCTTTCGGCAATGACGATCTTCGCCTTCTCGCGGGCTTGTGTGAGGACGGCGAGTTGGGCGGAAGTTCGCTCTTTGCGACAACGGGACACCTAACTTAAGAGGACATTTTATTCACAGTCAGCTTTCACCCCTTCCATTCTGTCTTCGAAGCTCAGTAAGCAAGGATGAGCCAATGTCCGCTGCTGACGGCTCCTCGAAGTCACATTCTCGTCCAGCTTCATAAAGTAACAAACCAAGTGCATGGCTACTGAGTCCGCATTCCCATGTTCCGTCGTCACTGTCTCGTTGCCACTTGCAGTTTGGGGCGTCGTCACTATCGCAAGTTGTCTGTGTTTCGAATCCAAGCCTGCACTTAAAAAATTCTGCAAAGTAGTAATTTGGAAGCAGCAGTGCCTGGAGAAGCCTTTTGTAAACCTTCAAAGTTAGGCACACATGAGTCGTGCACAGTACACGATTCGTCGCTACATGTCAAAGAAGACAGGCAGCTCTGGGTGATGTTTTCGATCGAACTAGCGTATGTTGCCAGCACGCTGGCTATGTAGCTGTCCTCTCCGCTATTCAAGTCGCAGGAAGCATCATCGTCATCCCACTCACAAAGTGTCTCAGACGAGCATTCTAGTTTTGAAGATATTGGAGTGCACGTCCCTAAGGCGTGGAAAACAGTACAAACATATCCATTCATATCGCCTAGTGAATTTGGAGGGGCTGGCTCGTCGCATGCTGTATCAGAGCCCGATGCGTCATCACCTGCATCATTCGTCTTTTCAGCAGGGCATGCGACGCACGATTTTGATGACACGTGCTCGTTTGCAGCGCAAAGCCTTGCTGAGCATGTGACTGATGTAGAAGTCCCGTCATAGCACGACGATACCCCTGAAGCGAAATACCCAGCGTCGCACGTGGGCGTACAAAAGAGTCCAGAAAGAATTGTCTTGGACATGTCTCCCGAAAGCCCCATTTGACGGAGGTACGCCGCCGCATGACTCAGCGCGAGGCAATTCATCGTCACTCTTTTCTGTCGTGTAACATTGTCCTCCTCCGATGACATCGCTGTAACCTCCGGATTTTGCGGCACACTCAGCTGTGAGCGTTCCAGAGACTGCCCCGCTCGAATCGTTGCCGAGTATTTCAAGGCCGGTGTCGAAAGCAGAGTCCCTGTCCACAACCCGCAGCACCCATTCGCCTTGCAGGTCTGCAGACAGCTCTCCCCAGTGCCTCAAGGTCATGAACTTCCATGTTGCACTCCCTTCCATGTAATCAGAATCTCGTAACTTGAAGGTTATCAACTCGCTCGTGACACCTGATGGAGATATAAAAAATAAGGACAAATCGCCGCGCCAAGCGTGAGTGATGTTGACATACATGACCACGTGTTGAGCCGATGATATAGCAGAAGCGTCTGACACAAGAATAGTGTCAGTGAAATTGGTTCCGATGGTAGACTCGGCGAGCTGGTAAACACCAGATCGAAGTTGTGCTTCACATTCGTAGCGCCGTTGTTCTGCGCGAGGATAACAGCAGCCCTCGTATCAACTTTACCGAACCCGTACTCGTAGCTATGTGAAAGTCCTGCTGCAATAGTGACCCAAGAATCGTTCAGCGAGTCTGGGTCGATATCAATCACGACAGCAGTCCGAACAAGAATATCCTGCACATCGCGCCACCCGAGCTCCGGGTTTGCCTCTTGCATCAGCGCCACAACTCCAGAAACGATGGGGGCAGCAAAGCTTGTCCCCACAAAATTTTAATCACCAACGCGACACTTGCCGGCATCCATGGGTAAAACTTCGTAAGTGTTGAATCGTTGATCATAGTCGCCCGCAGGTGCGGAGATTAGAGCAGCCGCGCC
>JACLAC010002071.1_pt1 | contig 10739 bp, 16 predicted proteins | sample 8027881 | NCBI WGS metagenome assembly JACLAC01 (sample SAMN15725517, study PRJNA655200) | protist metagenome | isolation source: fluorescence activated cell sorting (FACS) single amplified genomes of... | place: Spain: Blaines Bay Microbial Observatory, Mediterranean Sea | collected 2016-01-19 | reverse complement strand
ATTAGAACCGAAGTTATAACATATGATTTAATTAAATAAGAATGTAATTTTTTCTGTCTACCCTGCGCTTCATGTTCACTTAATAAGTTCACAAGCGTTTCGCATCATGTCATCGTTCACGTCAATGTAGCGTTGCGTAGTTTGTATACTAGCGTGCCCTGCCATCTCAGCCAAAACCCTCACACTCACACCTTTTGCTGCAAGCTCTGTCAAATATGTCCTCCGTCCACTGTGACTAGTTGCTCCAGCAATTGCTGCCTTTGTATAAAGCATCTGTAAGTGTTGTGCTGCTGTGTTAGCTGTAAAGCGTAGTTGCTTCTGTGTGCTAAACAAATACGCTGTAGCTGCCTTTGCTGTTGCTTGTCTATCTACAAATTGCTGTAGCTGCCTTTGCATCAGCTTTGGCAAAAATATTCTCCTTGCTCGCTTGCTTTTCGTTCGTTCAGCGTCAAGCACAATTTCATCTAGAACTGTTCCTTGTTCATCAACTACATCTGCAAATTGTAGTGCAGCCACTTCTCCAACACGCATACCACAATAGTGTGTCAGTTGTAGCATTGTCACATCACGCTCTGCTTACTTGCTGCAAGCTCGTGTTACATCAAATAGTTTCTTTAATTCTGTCTTTGTCAATGTCTTTGCCTGTGCCATGTTGCTCCCTAAAATGTATGGTTTTCATAATATAATTATAAAGTCTTACATATATATTGAGCAACTGAATTGATGGATAAATGAATCTTATTGATAACAGTGACTTATAAAGAAATGTAATAATTTAACTAAATCATTACATTTTTTATCCAGAGTTTTTATCACTGTGTGTTCGAGCTTGTATTCTTAATGGAAAAATTGACATGTGAGAATAAAGCTGTTTTGCAGGCTAACATGCATGATCGTGCTTATACTAATTATAGGCACCGCCTTTGTTAAGTATAACGTCTATGTAGTTTTCAAGAAGCAACAGTCTGTCAATAGTACCTCAGTTCCTAGTTCATCAAATTCTTTCCAGCAGTAGTTTCCAAGTTCCCAGTCTCTAGTCAAGTTGTCCTTCACAATGCAAACACGTGCGTTGTCAATCAGCTTCGTCCACAACCATTCACACTGTTGCCAAATCATTTTGTACTGGAACAGTTCATATCCTTTTATGTAAAAGTGTGTGTGCCTGTTAATGCGCCATCGTCCGGTTTCAGTATATACAAGTCGCTCAAGCCTAGTGCCATTATCCAATTGTTTCCTTGTCAGCATTTTCCTGTCTAGCTCATTAAAATACTTGCGCATGTTTTTTATACATCTATCCATGCTTACCAGACTACCATCCACATAAGTACAAGTTCCAAATAGCCAAAAGTTTTCTCGTGCTGTCCAACTACCGCCAGCTTGTTTTATTTTTTCTATGCGTTGTCGCTCTGTTGCTGTCATTCCATGCTTTAGCTAAATATGTGTAGCAGCATAAACGTTGCTACTACTGTTTATTTATAAACAAACGGAGAAAAAGCGTGAATAACGAGGTTTTGTGTGAGATTTATGGTTTATTGAAGAGTATTGGTGCCGTCCAGAACGAAAGTGAGTTTTGTAAGGATTGGTTGAAACGCAGTGATAGCTACATGCGGCAACTGCGTTTTAATCAAGCTATTGCCAGCACAACCTGTCTGGCAATCTGTGCAAGCAAGCTGCGGCATTATGGAAAACAGATGCGAGACACAGTGCAGCACAGGCAACTTGGCGATGAGTTTTTATTTCTGAGTGAACGATGCACTGAGCTTATTAACAAAGAAGCAGAGGCGACATGGCTGGCTGCGTAGTTGAGAAAAGGGTTCTGTGTGAAACAAAATATAGATTACAAAAAATCGTGCAGAACTACTTACAGATTGGTGCTGGTGATTTTACTCCAGTTGTTGTAGACATGCGGAGTATTTTACATGCCTGATGCACTTACCGACATTCAACGAGCATTAGAGACAGTGAGGCTTGCGAGCGTAAAGGCTGATTGGCAAAGAAAACTAGATATTTTGCTATTGATGATGAGTACGAGCCAATCAGTCATCGCAAATGCACGCAAGCTGACTGAGCCAGAAAGAAAACAAGTAAAACAAACTGTTGTTGTACCAAAAACACAGGTTGTGAAACGCTATGTGAACATGCCTAGTCCAGATGCACAAACGGCAACCGATACTGGAAAAACGCAGCCGGGGACAGATACACCTGCTGCAAAAGAACCGTTAACAAATCAACAATAATTTTTACAAGCTGTTGAATTATTGCCAGAAGTTTTACGCCTCTTCATAATTTAAAATATTATTTGGTGTGGGACTGACAGGCTATGTGGGGCACAGTTGTGAAAGTGCACGGTGGTTTTATTTTTCTTTAATTTTCCAATTAAACATGGAGCACAATATGACTGACTTGAGAAACTTGAGTACTGACAGTTTGACACTGGAAGAAATTAAACGAATACAGGAGGTACTCGCAACTGCCGAAAAAGCGAAGATGGAAGAGAGTCGGAATGAAAAATTGGAAGAAGTCAGAAAGCTGTGTAAGACATACAATTTCACAGCAACTGAGCTGCGTGGTTACATAAAAACAAGGAAGAAAGCAGGAACTAGAACAAGGAAAACATCATCCAAAACAGCTAAACAGTAGACAAAATGTACGAACAGGCATTTAAGAACATTGATGACACGCTGTGGAAGGATCCAGGTTGTGCCAGTGAACTTGACTACGTAGAACAGACGAGTTGGATACTTTTCTTAAAGTATCTACACGACTACGAGGATGACAAGGAGACTGCTGCACTGCTGAATGGTGAAAGCTATAAGCGAATTATTGATGGTAAGTATAAGTGCACGGTTTGTAGCTGTATTACTGTATGGTTGACGTATTTAATGACTGGCATAGTAAGGCGCTGCACAAATACTTTTGTCACAATACAACGCTTTCCAGCAAGCGTAGGAAAACGTGCTGTACATCCCTTTAACAAATCTATAATATAAGATTGACACTTAACCTATGGAGGTGTGAGAAGAAATCTTATGACGAATTCAAAGCTGAAATGGAAGCAATAAAGCGGCAGATGGTTGAAGCAAAAAGAACAAACGTGCAAACGCACTGAAAGCTGAAAAGCGTCTTTGCAATCATTTTGGCTTTACTGCTGGAATGCTGAAAGGCTCTTTAACTGGAGGTAGAAAGCAAAAGGTTAACCAATGATGAAAGTTATAATACTTACTGGGAGTGAAATCCGACATGAATACTTTCGCAAAAAGCTAGCTAGTGACGTACAGATAACTGTTTTAGGAAGCTACTGTGAAGGTTCCGAAAAAAGTTTACATAATCGCTTGCTTGAGAATGCAGATGCCTCACGGTTGCAAATTCAGCACGTTGAAGCCCGTTTGCAGTCAGAAAAAGACTTTTTCGGTGAATACATAGCAAGCGCAGAAGACAAATCTAATCCTATATTAATAAAAAAAGGTGCTATTAATGATGCTAATATTGTGAATGAAATCATTAATTTAAATCCTGACTTGTTAGTGTGTTATGGCTCTTCGTTAATTAGATCTGAACTGATTACGAAATTTGAAAATAAGTTTCTAAATGTTCATCTTGGACTCTCTCCATATTACAGAGGCAGTGGTACGAATATCTGGCCGCTAATAAATAATGAGCCAGATATGGTTGGCGCAACATTTATGTATATTGATGCTGGAATTGATACTGGAGAGATTATCCATCAAATTCGCGCTGATATATTTTTGGGTGACAGCCCTCATACGATAGGTAACAGACTGATTCGAAAAATGACATCAACTTATGCAGAAATTATTTCAAAGTTTCCATATTTAGAGCGTGAAAAGCAGCCTGTACATGAGGGTAAACTCTATCTTCAGAAGCACTTTGTGAGTGATTCCTGTAGGCTGATCTACCGTAATTTAGAAATGGGAATGATAGAGAATTATATAAATTCATCAAAGGATCTACCATACATTGTAAATAATAAAGGCTTACTGAAATGAAAGCAATAATGTATCACTACGTTAGGGAGTTTAATCCCGAATTGCCAAATTTTAGGTTTCTAGATGTTGAAAATTTCCAGAAACAATTAGATTTTTTTGAAGAACGATTTGACTTTGTCAGTAAAGAAGAATGGTTAGAGGTTTTAATCAGTAAAAAACTGGAAAATGCAAAAAAGAAGGTACTACTTACTTTCGATGATGCGTTATCATGCCATTATGAATATGTCTATAAATTGCTAAAGAAACGCGGCTTGTGGGGTATTTTTTATGTTCCTACACAGCCTTATCAAAAGAATAAGATACTAGATGTTCACAGAATACATTTACTATGCGGTGCTTTTGATGGTTTAGATTTACTCGCAACATTAGGAAATTTTCTTGATAAAAAGATGATACCGGACGAGAAGCAAAAGGAGTTTCGCGAGCAAACATATACTAGACAGACAAACTATGATGGGGTTACCAAATTCAAGAGGATTTTGAACTACTTTGTGAATTATAAATATCGAGCAGATCTAATTGATCTAGTAGCACATAAGTTGAATTATACTTTTCAATTTTCCGATTTTTATGTTCCTGTTGATAAGTTAAAAGAAATGCAGCTGACTGGAAATATAATAGGCTCTCATAGTGTGTCTCATCCTGTTATGAGCAAACTCACTAAAATAGATCAGGAAATCGAAATAAAAGATTCGTTTGGTTATTTAAGCACTAACATCAGGCCCGACGTTAAAACCTATTGTCATCCATATGGCGGTTTTCATTCTTTCAATGATCAAACAGTGAAAGTCCTAGAAGATAGTAGAGTTGAATTCTCTTTCAATGTGGAATCGCGTGATATCTGTGACGATGATTTGGTTTCATCTATTCAATTTTTACCTCGTTATGACTGCAATGAGTTTCCATTCGGTAAGGCATCATAAGTACTATAATTCGTTGTATTTGATAGTATGACTGAGAAGATTGAATCATACGAAATCAAAAATTAACCCAAAAGTAATTTCTGAAAATTACTACTAGAACGCATAGAAGAAATTTAATCCATTTCGTACATTGACAGTTGATGAAGAAAAAAGATTAGCAAAGCTTGGCAGGATATGCGCTGAGCTGAGACGTGGAAAAAACGTGCAGAATAGACAGTTGCAGCGTTGGTTGACTGCGGATGAGTACGAACAGTTTGAACAAGAATGGCTTGGACAGAAAGAGATGCGTGCGGAACTGGAAGCTAAGCCTGAAGCACTGTGTGAGTATGAACAACTGCTGAAACGAGCTATTTTTTTTGACAACAGGGCTGAGGGATATTCAACGCGAGGTAAAGCTGTACTTGCGAAAAGATTTAGGAATCGTGCTGATGTGTTATTTGAACGAGCACTTGAGCATTTAGGTGAAGTGCTTGCTGCAGATCCTGCACTAAACATTTGGCTTGATAGGGCACTTTGTGTTGAGGCAGGTGAACACAGTACGGGCATTGACAGTGAATCAGTGCCGCGTGTTGTTACTAGCAGGAGTCACAACAAGAGTGGTGTAGATGTACGACAGATGAGCAAACTTGAGGTGAAGCTTGCTGTTGTTGAATCTGCTATTAATTCAATACTTGCTGCTGTTAAAGATGATGAATTGAAAGCTGTGAGCAGGAAGCAGACGCTTGATGATTTTTTGAAAAATTTGGAAGAAAGAGATTAATTTTCGGTTGTCCATCTGCACAAGTGAACACACAATACTAGTGAACACTTGCTAATAAAGGAGGCAATGATGGAACTACTGAAGACACTGAAGTTGGTGAAATACGAAAGAACTGGGCAAATTGATGCTGTTGAGCTGAGACGACACAAGTTGATTGTGAAAATTAACGAACAGATTGATTTAGCTACAAACGCGAACACTAAAGTTAGTGAACGTTTTGTAGTTAAGGATAATGAGGGTGATGAAAAGGAAATTAGTGTTGAAAAGCGTGTACTGCGTTGGTGGCAGATTGGGATGAATGGAAAGATTAAGTTAACGATACGTTATGGTAGTAGGCCGCTGCAGTTTGCTAAAGGATTAGATGCAATTGAAGTTGCAGACACTAATGAAATGGTAGGGGTGTTGGAGAAGTTTAGAGAGGCGACTGAGAGGGGTGAACTGGATACACTGATTGCTGAACAGATTGCAAAGAGGAAGAACAAAAAGGCTGTGAAGGTGGCTGAATAAGTGTATGTTGTGTGCGCGAAGTTTTTTTTGTTGCACACAACACGATTTGCATATTTTGGCTGTAATAAAATCAGTTACTTAATAAGAGAGAAAAAAACCGTGCAACAAGACACTTGTTACACAGTTGATTTTTTTGAATCTAAATGCATGAAATAATTAGTGAATTTTGAGATACGCTGCTGGCACAGTGAAAAGGTTCTGAGCAATGCCTAGCCAAGAAAAGATTCTGCACATTAAGGGCTTAAAAACATATTTTCCTGTTCGAAAGGGGCTCTTGCGCACCGTTGCTGCTCATGTCAAGGCGGTTGATGGGGTAGATCTGGAGATCTATCGAGGAGAAACACTTGGACTTGTTGGGGAGAGTGGCTGTGGCAAAACGACATTGGGGAAATCCATCATCCGACTTGTTGGTGCTGTTGGGGGGCAAATCCTCTATCAGGAAGGGGAGCAGACCTATGATCTGCTGAACCTAAGCGCCGAAGAGTTCAAGCACATCCGCCAAAAAATTCAGATTGTCTTCCAAGACCCACACTCTTCTCTCAATCCAGCTTTCACGGTGTTTGGTTCCCTGCAGGATCCACTCAAGCTCTATGGGGTAAAGACCAAAGCAGAGCGTCGCAAGATCATTGGAGATCTGCTGGAAGCGGTCAACATGCGCCGAGAGCAGATGGACAATTATCCCCATGAGTTTTCAGGTGGACAGCGACAACGTATCGGAATTGCCCGGGCTCTGTGTGTCAATCCAGAAGTTGTCATCTGTGATGAAGCAGTCAGCGCGCTCGATGTCTCCATCCAAGCCCAAGTGCTTCAACTGCTGCAAGAGATTAAGCAAGCACGAGGCTTGACCTACATCTTCATCACACATGATCTGAGCGTGGTTGAATACATCAGTGACCGAGTTGCAGTAATGTATTTGGGGAAAATTGTCGAATTAGCGGAGAGTGAAGCACTTTATCGTACACCTCGTCATCCCTACACCCAGGCGTTATTGTCTGCGATTCCGATTGCGGATCTGGATCGGAAGAGTGACCGGATTGTCTTGGAAGGCGATGTACCCAATCCTGTCTCTCCCCCATCGGGCTGTGCTTTCCACCCACGATGCCCAAAGTTTAAGTCTCTCTCAGAACCAGAAAAACAACGCTGCATGGGAGAATCTCCACAACTCAGTGATGCTACCCAACTCACTCAACCACACCTGGTTTCCTGTCACTATCCCAATTGAGCCAATATGAATTTCCAAGAATTGAAGCATACCCTCTACAGCGCCGTGCTCTCAGACACTCTGGATAGTTTGGGCTACCTGAATCAGGCACTGAGTTCAGGAATTCGGCCCCTTGATGACGGCATGATCCTTTGTGGACTTGCACGAGTCGGCATCTACATGAAGATTTATCATGACGATGAAAAGGTGAATGTCTACGAGCATGAGATTGCTTTGATCGACAGCCTCCAGCCCAATGAAGTCGCTGTTCTGCTCTGTCACCAGCATCATGAGATTGCACCTTGGGGGGAGCTACTCTCTACGCGATCCCAGTATCTGAAAGCAGCTGGCTGCCTGACAGATGGTTCCGTTCGGGACGTCAAGCGTATTCGCCAGATGAAATTTCCTGTCTTTGCCGGAAATATCGGACCTCTTGATAGCAAGCATCGAGGCAAGCTGATGTGGTATGACGTTCCCGGAAAAATTCACGGAGTCAACGTCAACAGCGGAGACTTTATTTTTGGTGATGTGGACGGAGTGGTGATCGTGCCTCAGCAAATCACAGCAGAAGTTGTAGAGAAGGCACTACAGAAAGTGAGGGAGGAAAATCAGGTGCGTGGTATGTTGGAGAACGGAGTGAGCCTCGCCAAAGCTTTTGAAGAACATGGGATCTTGTGAGCGAAATACGACAAATTGTAGATTGCCATGTCAACATCTGGGATTCAGCACACTACTCTCCCGCCTATCTGGAGCAAATTGCTAGAGTCCGCCCTGGAGAGCTATTGGTTCCAACAGACGCAGACTCTATCTTTGCGGCGATGGAGCTTGCACACAAGGTGATCATCTTCTCTCCCCGCTATGGCGATTCAGTAGGTATTCAAGGGGAAGACAGCACAGTCGTCAAGGCTATCCAGAAATATCCGGATAAGTTTGTAGGCTTTGCCTATTTTGATCCGAGAGAAGAAGAAGCCATCGAAAAACTGAGATCTGTGATCGAAGATCATGGTTTGCAGGGTGTCAAGTACGGACCGATTTACAATGGCGTGCCACTGGACGATCCTAGAATGGATCCACTCTATCGCTACTGCGTCCAAAAAGATCTACCCCTGACGCTCCACATGGGAACAACGTTTGCCCACAATTCACCATTGGAGTTGGGGCGTGCAATCCACGTGGACCCCATCGCACGGAAGTATCCAGATCTAAAGATCATCCTCGCCCACATGGGGCATCCATGGTACGAAGAGTGTGTAGCAGTGATCCGTAAAAACCCCAACGTCTATGCGGAGGTTTCGGCCCTCTTTTACCGTCCCTGGCAATACTACAACATCCTGATCACTGCTCAGGAGTACTTGGTCACAGATAAGATCTTTTTCGGTACTGACTATCCATTCACCACACTGGAAGAGTCCATCAGTGGCCTCAAAAATGTCAATCAGCTTGTAGAAGACTCAAAGCTTCCCAGAGTGACCGATGAAACCATCGAACGCATCCTCCATTCTTCTCCCTTCGAATACTGGTGGCACCAGAATCCAATAGGTTTGTAGACTGATTACGCACTGAAACTACAAACACGTCAGTCCCAGATCAGTGGTACTTTGCCAGAGCATCATAGGCGGTGTGTAGACTCCCCACAGAAAAAAGCAGAAAGTATTTTTATTCAGAAGTAAAATCGTAGGCAGAACGTATTGGGAGTGCGCAGAACAGGAATTTGGAAGAGCCAACTGATTGATCAAAACCGCTGATGGTAACCCACTTCACCTAAAGGTTTGCGCTTTGCGTGTTGGCGGAACTCTGAATCAGTCAGCAAGGGCCATTGAAAGCCAAACCGTAGACGTTGCCAGAGGACAGTGCCCAGGGAAAGGTCAACACGGTTTTCGCGAGTGCTCAAGTCTGTGTCTCGAAACTTGTCTGAAGACTGCCAAACAAACAACAAACCACCTCGCCACTGAAAATCTCGGTTCGTCACTGGACTCGAAAAACCAAAATCAAAGCCCGTCACATCGCCTGGGTCATAGTTGACCTGGTCTTCTCCTTTACGTATATAACCCAATCCCAGATAGAGGGTTTGCCCCGCTTCCAATTCCCAGAACAACTTCTGCGCCAGCAAGAGTTGAGTATAGTCTCGCTGCTCCACCACCGTATCCGAAGCAGGTAGCCGTATACCTCCCAGAATCAGGTTCCGAATCTTGTCGCGTAAAAAACGACTATGTAAGCCAGCTCCCAGCAAGGGATCGCTACGGCCTTGTTCCTTGTTGCTATGAAGGAAGGGTTGGGACACTAACCAGTGAAGCTGCTGCCAAACTCCCCCGGCCTCCAAATGATACCAAGTGCGTCCGCTTTGGTGGGTCACATTGGTCTCACCGTAGTAGATTGGCTCTTCTGGGTATGCAGACGGCCAAAGTGTCATTCGCAGAGTACTGAGCCACTCCCGATCCTGCAGACGTGACAAAGCCTGACGCTTTAGGATCTCCTGATCGCTAGGTAGAACCTGAGAACGCACATCACGTACTTCCCAGAGGAGTAAACTTAGTCCACAAAAAATGAGAACAAAAACCTTGTTCACCGTCTTCGTTTTATCTGAGGCATCGGGTCATTTTCGGGCAAAAACTATCTTTTGCCAATACCCTTTGCACGTTGTTGCCACATAGAAAATTTGCGATATTTCAAAGGTTTTGATCGCGCGGAACAACCTTGCACAATAAAAACCAAATCACCTCTACGCGTCCTGTCCAGTACTTAACTCTCTAGTTAAAAAGCTCTTCTCTTTTGATTAGAGTCATCTTCTTTCAGCAGACGGCTTCAGGTACTGACACTCCAGAAACGAGTTCCGACTTTCTACCACAACATCTACTTCGTGAATCCTTTACTAGAAATCAAGCAGCTCATCTCCAAATCAGTATCTCCAGAAGAGATGCAAACCAGGATTGTAGCAATCGATGGTTGTGGAGGAAGCTGGTAAATCAACGCTGGCCACGAAGTTGGCCAACATCTTCGGCAACTGCCCCATCATTCATACGGATGATTTTGCTTCTTGGGATCATCCCCTGGACAGGTATCCACCGGTCGTTGAGCAAGTCTTGGAACCACTGCGAGACAATCAAGTGGCTCACTTTCAGAAGTTCGATTGGCAGGCAAACCGGCTGGGGCAATGGGAAACCGTAAAACCCTGCTCTGTTGTCATCATGGAGGGTGTTAGTGCTTCGAGATCAGAATTTCGTCCCTATCTCATTTTTTCAATCTACATTGAGACAGATCGGGATTTGAGGCTGAAGCGTGGACTGGAACGAGACGGTGAGGAAATCCTGCCACTTTGGAAGTAGTGGATGGCAGAGAAAGAT
>JACLAC010010787.1_pt1 | contig 10742 bp, 9 predicted proteins | sample 8027881 | NCBI WGS metagenome assembly JACLAC01 (sample SAMN15725517, study PRJNA655200) | protist metagenome | isolation source: fluorescence activated cell sorting (FACS) single amplified genomes of... | place: Spain: Blaines Bay Microbial Observatory, Mediterranean Sea | collected 2016-01-19 | reverse complement strand
CGCGATCCCGGAAGAAGCACTTGTACCGGGGTCAATTTGCTTTAATCCGGATTTTGACCGCCAAACGTTTCCCGAAGGTCGTCGGCCAACGCCCGCCGAAATCTACCTGGTCTGGATGTACAAGCGTGGTGCCAATTGGCGTCACCCAGACGGACCAGACTCGGGGATCGAGGACCGCATGGACCAGCCCATCTCACATGTCTCCTGGTCAGACTGTGCTGCCTATTGCGAATGGGCGGGAAAGCGACTTCCAACCGAGGCCGAGTGGGAATACGCCGCGCGCGGCGGACGTAACCAGGAAATGTATCCGTGGGGCAACGAAAGGGAACCCGGCGGCCGCTGGATGACAAACATCTGGCAAGGCGAATGGCCGTTCAAGAATCTCAATCAAGACGGACATGAAAAAACTTCGCCAGTTGCCAGCTACGAGCCCAATGGCTATGGGCTGTACGACATGTCTGGAAATGTCTGGGAGTGGTGCAGCGACTGGTACCGCCCTGACTACTACAAAAACAGCCCGATTCGAAACCCATACGGCCCTGTCGACAGCCTTGACCCGAATGAACCCAACATTCCGAAACGCATTCAACGAGGCGGTTCGTTCATGTGCAACGCCAACTACTGCACCGGTTACCGGGTTGCCGCGCGTATGAAAGGGGACGTCATGTCAGGTACCTGGCACTGCGGCTTCCGCACAGTCCTCAGCTCCGTCAGCTACGGAAAGTTCCGTCAGGCACCTGGAGCGAGAGTCCGGTCTAATTCAGCCAAAGCAGCGACGGTGGGAAACTAATGGGAGAGGGGTTGGAAGACCAACACACGGTTGAGCTGCAGCGGTCATCACCAAGGCGAACCACTGGCTAGCTCTGTCTCTTAGTGGTCGCCACGAAGTCATGGCTACAGTCACATTCCTGACGCACCAAAGCCCTGGTCTTACTCGAATCACAATTACGGCATTGTCTGTCGAAGCCGAACGGCATCACCGGTGGCAATTACAGGTTCGTCTTGTACACACCCCGTCGGAGTTCGTTCGTTCTTCCAGACGCAGATCGGACAGGCTATCTCTGCAGCTTTCTTAATCGCTGCACTTCCAGTAGTCGCTGCCGTTTTCTGCGAGAAAACAGGCTTGCGACAATAGACCAGGTCTACGAACTCGGGCACGTCTAAACGACGGTCAAGCCTTCACGTATTGCGTAACGGCATAACTCAACGCGGTCGTGGATTCCGAGGCGATGCATAATCCGGTACTTGTGACTGTCGATCGACTTTTCTGACCGACCAAGAATCCGAGCAATCTCTTTCACACTTTCGCCGCGTGCCAGATGCCGCAAGATCGACAACTGCTGGACACTCAATCCGCATAACATATTGTCGACACGTAAGGTGTAGTGGTCAGACGCGGCGTCCCATGTCAGTCGATCTTTGACTGCGTCTGAAAAGACGTATTCGCCAGCGTGCAGTCGTTTGATCGCCGAGCAGAATTTTGCCGATGACTCGTCCTTCAAGACATAGCCATGCACCCCCATCCGCACGGCTTGTGACACAAATACGTCAGAGAGATGCGCTGTCAGGAATGCCATCCTCGTAGACGGCACTCGCTTCATCAGTTGAGGCAAGACGTCAAATGAGTCTCGACCGGGAAAATCAACATCGAACAATGCCACATCCGGCCGCTCTCGCAGGACCAACTCTGCACCGTCGTCAGCGGTCGTTGCCATCCCCGCCACAGAAAAGTCTGCAGTAAGATCAAGTAACGCGGCAAGGGATTCAACGACAACTCGGTGGTCGTCAACAATGACGACCCTTATGGGAGATGCATCCATGACGATTCGCCTTCTTCAGCCTTGGCCCAAGGGCTTCCGCGGAGCTCTGCCCAGCCCGCTTCAGCAGAATCCATAAACAACAGCGATCTCACCGAGACGCAAAAACATACTACATTGCGAATTCGTGTGTATATTAAATTTTCCAGTTAGACTTCAATATCGACTTTAGCCCAACCAGCGTATCTGTCGGCAATCCGACGTTCGCATCCGACAGCAAAAAGTGAGCTAACCACCTTTGGCATAGCCGCGGTCGATCTACCAAAACGAGTATTCAACTGAGAATCCCATCAATCAAGTGTCCGTGTACGTCCGTCAGACGCATGTCACGTCCACTGAATCGGTAGGTCAGTTTTGTGTGTTCAACGCCGAGCAAGTGAAGCATCGTTGCATGCAGGTCGTGAATTTCAACACGATTCTCGACGACCTTGTAACCGAACTCGTCGGTCGCTCCATAAGTAATCCCACCTTTTACACCGCCGCCGGCCATCCAGATTGAGAACCCAAACGGGTTGTGGTCGCGCCCGTTTGCCCCTTGAGCGAACGGTGTTCGACCAAACTCGCCCGACCAGATGACGAGCGTACTTTCAAAGAGTCCACGCTGTTTAAGATCCGTCAGCAAGGCAGCAATCGGCTTATCGACACTCTTTGCATTCTTTGAGTGTCCATCGACAAGGCCGCCATGCTGATCCCAACGATCACCGTTGCCGCCGGGACAAGTCAGTTCGATGAATCGAACACCGCGTTCGACAAGTCGCCTGGCGATCAGACAACTTCGCCCGAACGTTTGAGTATTTTTGAATTCATCTTCCAGACCGTATGCCAGAAGCGTCTCTTTAGTTTCCGAAGCAACATTCATCAGCTCCGGTACTGCCGTCTGCATTTTCGCCGCCAGTTCGTAATTGGCGATTGCAGATTCGAGCTTATCGGCTTTTCCATAGTGTTCCAGGACTCGACGGTCGAGTTTTTTCAGTAGTGCGAGCTTGCGCTGCTGAAGCCCCGCAGTCTTTTCCGTCCGTCGAATATTCGAAACCGGAGGATCCTGGGCGGCAAAAACCGATCCCTGGTAACTGGCTGGAAGAAAACCGCTGTTGAAATTGTCCAGCCCGCCCGGCGGAATTAATCCACTGTTCAGGATCACAAACCCCGGCAATTCCTTGCACTCGCTGCCCAGGCCGTAGCCAACCCACGATCCCATACTCGGTCGACCTTGCTGACCGTGCCCTGTGTGTAAAAAGTAGTTCGCATTCGTGTGTTCCGGAAACTGAGAAACCATCGACCTGATCACCGCCAGGTCGTCGACATGCTGGCCAACGTATGGAAACAGGTCACTGACCGGGGTGCCGCTCTTGCCGTAGTTCTTAAACTTCCAGGGACTGGCCAGCGTCTTACCGATGTTATTGAATTGAGTCTTCTCGATCTTCGACGGAAACGGCTTTCCGTTCTGCTTGTCCAGCTCAGATTTCGGATCGAACGTGTCGACCTGAGAAACGCCACCGTCCATGTAGAGGAAGATTACGTTTCGCACCTTCGGCTCAAAGTGCGTACTCTGAGTTACCAGCCGCCCTTCATTTACCGATGCAGCGTTCGCGGATCGATCGCCATCCGCCATCATTGCCGTTAAAGCAACCGCGCCAAACCCATTGGCACATTGACTAAGCATCTCTCGCCGACTGAGCGGCGGCGTTACGAATTTACGGCAATGACTCATCGAGGCTCACTCATTTCGTTGTGAAATCTGCACACACTCAGCAGAGTTTAAACCGAATCAACGTTCACATTCTGCGCCGATGCGATTCGCGATACAAAGCGATCAACATGTTCTCCAGCAAAACGATTTTCGCCAGAGTGACATGTCTCAGGCGGATGGCTGCGGAGCCGTGGCGAATTGAACATTGTCGAAGCCGGCAGAGCGGCAGGTATCGAAAATGTCGATAAAATCTCCAACCGGAACGCCGTTATCAATGTCTAAAATCACTGGAATCTCCGGTGCGACACTGGCCAGCTCTCGAAGAGTACGTCGCAGACGATCCCAGTCATTGTACAACTGATTGTTAACTGTGGCCGTTGTAACCACTCCCTCACCTGAGCCACGTCTTGAAAGCCGAACCCAGACTTCGCCAAGTGGCTCCGGAGATTCGACTGGATCAACAGACTCAATCGAACCAGCAGCCAAAGGCGTCGGCAGACTTGATTCGCGAATCTGTCCGATCGATGCGCACACGAAAAAGATCAGCAGCAGAAACACTACGTCGATCATCGGTGTCATGAACGAGTCGTCATGCTCACGGCTCTGCTGATGTGAAACTGGTATTCGCATTCAGGTGCTCAACAAAGCGCAGACAACATCGTCATACAAGGTCCGACCTAAGACGACTTCGGTAAAACGGCAAAACCAACACGAGTCACTCCGAACTGGGCACACGCCAGAAGAATTGGCTCGACTTCCTGATACGTTGCGGCGTGGTCTGCTCGAATCCGAACCTCGACCTGATTCTGTGACTCCTGAGCCGCCGACAGAACTAACTGCTCGACCTGCGGCAGCAGCACTTGCCGCCCACCCACCCACATCGACCGGTCAGCCATCACCGTTATCACGATGCGAAGTGGCGATTCTTCGTCGTCGCCAGCGGGATCGACGACCTTTGGCAGATCAACAGGCTCAACAGCTTCGCTGCGGGCAACGTGGCTGGCCACCAGAAAGAATATGATCAGCAGGAAGACGATGTCGATCAACGAAGTCACGTTGAAACTGACCGATCGTGACCGTGTTATAGTCGGAGGCTTCATGCCTGAGGCCCCCGCTCCAGCGCGACCGACTGAACTCGCGGTGGCGACTCGACCGCTCGCTCTGAATTCCGATCCTGTTTCGCCCGCCCGCGTTCGCGCCTCGCCTGATCACGGCGAAAATCTGCAAACACGTGTTCTGCCGTTAACGATGCTTCTGCAACGAGTTCATCGATGCGGTTTCGGAAGATAGCGAAGCTCGCAAACGCTGGCACAGCAACAGTCAATCCGAGCATCGTTGTTACGAGTGCACGGTAGATTCCCGGCGCGAGTTCGGATACTGCGGGATTTGCTTTCGCTTCAAACTCCATGAATGCCGTGATCATGCCCCAGACTGTTCCCAGCAGACCGAGCATCGGCGCCAGAGTACCAATCAAATGAAGGTATTCGATCTTGCGAAACATCCGAGCGGCTTGTTCGGTCGCCGTATCCTCCATCGATTTCTCGACGTCCTTGTATCCGAGTTCGATCACAGAGAGCCCCGAAGCGAGCACATTGGAAAGAAAACACGGCTGCAGAGAACATTGCTGTTTCGCGTCCTCAATCTTTCGCTCAGACAGATGCTGATGCACGGCTTCCGCCAGCTCGCCTGGAATCAAAGTACTACGTCGGATACTCAGCAGATGCTCGACCATCAGGTAGACCATCGACAGGCTGAGCGCGAAGATCAAACCACCAACCAACCCGCCCGTCCGTACAAGATCAAAGAAGCCGGTCTCGGCACTTGCTGGTGGTCCTGATTCTTCGCCCTGCGCAAAAGCTGGCCCCGCGACCATTCCCAGCACGAGCAAAGCCAGGAGCGGCGGCGCAAACGTTCGGACCATCGAGCCAACTGACGCTGCCCGCACTGCAGCAACGCCTTGATACCTTGCGTGAAGCATCACGATTCTATCCCGACTTCATGTCTGAAATGTGTCAGATAAAGTTGTCGTCGCAGAGTTTAGGCCGGCACTCAATCTGGCGGAATCCCGGTCTGCTGACTCAAGCCGGAACTACTGACGTAATTCGGGATGGATGTCCCGCCAGGATAACCCAAAACGCCCAAGCGACTTTTTAACGCTGTCGAAGTCGCTTGGCTGAGTCTTTGCGCGTCTGGATACAGCAAACAATCGCCGTCCGGCATCCGGCATCGACCAGCACTCTTTGCAAACCTCGACTATCTTAGCAACCCCCGAATGATCAAACAGATCGATCTCTGCAAGCTGCTCTTCCGACAGCACGCTTTTCAAAACTTCGAACGACGAATCGCCACAGATTTCGGGCTGCGCATACTTCAGAGAGTTGACTTCGACATTCACGACGTCACCGCTGATCCGCCCTGACGTTGCCAAAGTCACCATGCGTGTGATCGCCGAGTCCAGATCGAAAAATATTGTTCTCCAACGCATTTCTGCTGACTCAGTAAACTTCAAAACCCACCCTCTCGCTTAACGATTGAACGCCCTCGATGGCCGCCCGTTGATTCGAAGCGTTTCAACTCGCAGTCAACGTTCGACTCAAGAACCCACGCCGTTCAGGAAGCAATGGCCATAAGAATGTCCACAGATTGATCCTCGCCTGTAAGTTCTCACGAAATCGTCCATCCGGAATCTCCAATCACAAGTCGCGATTCATTCCCACAATCAATTGCATATCACTTGAATTCACTTTTGCAGCAACGACTGGAAGTAATTATTTCTCTTCGACAGCTCACAGAAGCATTGCCTGCTTGTCGGGCCCACCTCGCCGATCCCGTCAGGAAACAACGTCCAGCTATCAGCCGTTCGAAGCAGCCCATCGCGATTTTTCACCGCACCTGTGAATGCCATAGCCAAACAATGCCAAAGCCGCCTGGTCACCGTGGATGACGGCAAAGGTCAACTCGACGACCTTACCGGACACTCGCTGACGAAGCAGTTTCATTTCGAAGATTCGGCGATCGACCTGACTCTTGCCCGCTCCGGTCAATAGAACTGGAGCATGGCTGTTAAGGGACATCTTCTCGATCTGATCAATCAGTCGATTAATTTTTCATACCGAGTCGCCATGCCACTCTTGAGAAACGAAACGCTTTTGTCTCGTTCAAGCTGAATCCGGAGCGTCAGTCAGTCGTAACGTGAAACATCAAAATCGATCCACCAGCAAGTGTTCGTGTTGACAGACCGAAACCGTTGGCCGCCAACGCCCCCATCATCGAGCGTTCGCTCCCGCATCAAGCTGCTGAACCGGCAGTCCACTCACCACAGTCTTTCGTTACGCCATAACTCAATTCAGTTCTCTGCCGACGTCACGAAGGTCAATTATCGCTGCCGTCGATATCGCGACAAACTGACAGAAACAGCGGACGGTCGAGTCTGGGTCGTTCGCGATCCCGATGGTCTGCGGGTTTTCATTGATGTGGGCTGAACCTGATTCTCCACTTCGCTGGTCAGGTCTGAAACAAACTGAATCGACGCTTTGTGGATAACGATGATCCGACTCGGACCATCCGGTTTGTTTCGATCTCTGATAACACAAACAACTTCCGCTCCACGAGCGGCTTCCAGATCGTCACGAAGTAATTCAACATTCGGACTGACGAATGGGCGTCCTGATGGCTCAGCAACAGATTCACAATTTGCAGAAGAAGCATCAACGGGCGTTCCCGGCGACAACTGCCTAACCATCGCCAGCACGCCTGCAAACGCGGCGGGTGTTTTCACACCTTGCTCATGATTGCCCGGCAGAAGCTCTGACGGCAAATCCACTGGCGCCGCAACGGTCCCGAAAGTATCCGATTCAAAGTCCGGCTCGACAATTGAAGGAAGCCCATGCTCGCTGGTCGCGATTTGAGTTCCAATCATTGCCTCAAAATCATCGTGCTCGTTGTCGGTTTCCGCGACGAAAAGCCGTTCACCGACTTCCGCAGCATGTCGGTAAATTGATTGCAACCCGCAGCGATCGAGTAATGCATGAATCGTTTCGAGGCTTGTGTAGAGCCCTCGCCGTGCTGCCGGATCGGCCAGGACACACACGCCAGATACTTCGCCGTTGACGTTGAAGAGTCCACCACCCGACCGTCCCTGAATCGGAGTCCCTGTACACTCAATATAGCCAGCGGGAAACTTCGTCGTTGACGTAACTCGATGCTGCAACTTCGATGGCGGCTCACCACCGCCGCAGCCAACGCTGAACACGAGCTGTCCTGAATTCAGCGACTGTCGAGCGACTCTTGACGCGGCCAGCGTCTCCAGCGTCGAAATCGAGATCAACCCGACGTCGGCCTTCAAGTCGAACTTGACCAGCTCGCCGTCGTACATCCTGGGTCGTTCCCCCTGAAAAACGTCAACCTCGATCATGCCCGAGTCGTCGAAGTGTCGAAAGATATGCCCGCAGGTCAGAATCAAAGTCCGCCCGGGTTCGCTATGAATGATCGTGCCCGATCCAATGTCCATCCCGCTGGAATCTTTGACACGTATTCGAGTACAGACCTGCATCGGATCACGAGTGAACTCAGGCGTCAAAGTTTCTCCGATATTTGCCCTCACAACCTCAGCCGCAGAAGGACGCGGCGGGCCACTTGCTTCGGCAGGATCTGACGTGGACTGCCCAGTGAAAGCCGCTCCTAGTTTTTCGATCAAACTGACCTTTTCACGGGCTGGATCACGCCGGGAATCGATATCTGCGACAAACAGGGGCTGAGTCGGGACACTCCGCGGCGCTGCGGATTTCACAGGGATCCTCGACGCCATCCGCCGAAGCTGAGCCTCGCTCAGAATCCCAGTGTACCGCTGCTGCTCCTGCCCTTTCACGATCAGCACGAACGTTGGCATGTGAGAAATGTTGAACCGCTGCGCAAGCGCGGGCTGACGATCCACGTCGACCGTTCGAATGGCGTAACCTTGGTTCTGAAGCCGTTGCACGACCGGCATCACCTGCTGACAGGGGCCGCACCATGACGCAGAAAAATCAAGCACCACACCATCCGGAGTTCCCCCGACAGCCGCGAGGGCAAAAACCAGACCGCTCAACCCTGACATGCACAATCTCCGTCCCTGGAGTCTTTGTAAGTCTTACAACGCCACTATGCCGCATTCTGCAAAACGTCCAACGAACCGGGCTCGAAAACCCGACTTTTGAACATCTACCTGATGATCCGACGCTCGTAGCATAAACCGGACCAAACGAAACTCCCGGTGTTCGTTGAGACTTGAGTGACGCCACTGACAATCGCGCAGCCTCGGAATTACACTGCTTCGAAAGTACCCTTCACGGAGTTACTCTCAACGAGTAAAGACAACGAATCAGCACGAAGACACGCACATCCGGCTTCCCAATTGATGACGAACCCATCTTCGCTTAATGAATGTCAGCCTGGTCCGATCAAAATGCGGAAACCAGCCACCGAAGAACCACTGGTCCTTAAACCGCTGCGCTTCGGAAACTGCGAAATCGATTTCCCGATAGTTCAGGCAGCACTCAGCGGGTACAGCGACTGGCCAATGCGCGTTGTCGCTCGCAGACTGGGTGCGCCCTACTCGATTGCGGAAGTCCTGATCGAAAAGTTTGTCCTCGAGCTGAAACAGCGTCACAAGACTCGCCGCCACTTGATGGTTTCTGACGAGGAACATCCCGTCGGCGGGCAACTGATGGGTTCCGATCCGCAACAGTTTCCAGCGGCTGCAAGAAAGCTCGTCGCGGCAGGGTTCGACGTAATCGACATCAATTTCGGATGTCCGGTCAACACGGCGATGGGTGGCTGCCGCGGTGGATACCATCTTTCACAACCGAAGATCGCTCTTGAAATCGTGGAACGCGTTCGCTGCGAAGTTCCTCCTCACCTGCCGGTCTCGGTCAAAATGCGGCGGGGAATCGACGACTCAGAAGAAAGTCGATCCAACTTCTTTCAGATTCTGGATGGAGCGTTTGATCTGGGCGCCGCCGCAATCACTGTCCACGGGCGAACCGTCAAGCAGAAATATATCGGTGCCAGCAGCTGGGACTTCCTGCGCGATGTCAAGCAACACGCCGGCGACAAAACCATCATCGGCAGCGGTGACATTTTTACGGCTCAGTCCTGCCTGGACATGATGAGGTACACCGGCGTCGACGGCGTTTCCGTCGCAAGAGGAGCAATCGGTAATCCGTGGATATTCCGGCAGGTACGCGACCTTGCGGCAGGACAATCAGCGTTTGTACCAGACATCAGCGAACAGCGGCGAATCCTGGAGATGCAGCGTTCTCTTTGCACGGAAATCTACGACGACCGCCGCGTTCTCAGCACGATGCGAAAATTCGGGATCAAATTCGCGCCGTTACACCCGTCGTATAAGCAGGTTCGGAACGCGTTCGCTGCTGGAAAAACTCTGGACGCATGGCAGAAAGTCATTGACGATTTTTACGTGAGAAATTCGTAAAAATTAAAACGCTGCGCGTAGCCCCATTTGAGGTCAATCGGCGTTTTGCACACGTGCGGGAGTGACTTGCGAAGTCGGCGTCACGCGATAAGGAGCAATCAATTCTTCGAACCCGGTCCGCTCAACGCGTCGATCAGGATTTCTTGACTGATTGATATCAAGCCGGTTTTGAGCGGCGACGTAGACACGGGCAGAAAGTTTCATCAGTTCGATCCGTTGCTCACGATCGATCCCGTCAATTCGCTGAATTGTCTGTTCCATCCAGCCAGGCTGACGCTCCATTGCGACGTTCATAAATCGAACGAAGAGGCTCAGTTCTCGAAAGTTTCGATCGGCAATCATGTGACTGACGGGTGCAATTACTCGCGCAACCGTGTCGATCGTGTGTGATGGGAACATCACAAACAGATCGAGACCATGCACCACCTTCGGCTGAAGATCTTGTCCCTGCTGATACTGCGTCTTCAAATGCATGACCGAGACAGCTTCAATCGGACTGGCAAGCAGCGGGCTTTTGTATTTTCCCGTGCAAAGCAGCAGGTGGTGATTTGTGGAACGACTCAGCACATCGATCGTTCCGGTGGAACCGTCACCGGCGTCGCCGTACCACTCTGTCGGTCTGGTTTGCTGCATCGTGAACTTTGAGATCCCGAGCACTCGCCAGATGCCGACAACCGACTCCGGATTGTGAGTCAGATGGTTATAAACTTCCGCATTTGCATCAATCGAAATCATCGGAAGTCGACGAAACATGCTGCGGTGC
>JACLAC010011065.1_pt1 | contig 10746 bp, 10 predicted proteins | sample 8027881 | NCBI WGS metagenome assembly JACLAC01 (sample SAMN15725517, study PRJNA655200) | protist metagenome | isolation source: fluorescence activated cell sorting (FACS) single amplified genomes of... | place: Spain: Blaines Bay Microbial Observatory, Mediterranean Sea | collected 2016-01-19 | reverse complement strand
AATAGTCCGCTTTCATCTCATGGATGAGAACGGTGACCGTTCAGGGGCACCGGAGACGTCTCTCATTACACGCTCCCCCGCATCCCTCATTTGCACGTTCCTGCATCGTTACCTTTCTGTCTACAAAACACCATTGAGTCCATAACGCTGTTCCCAGGTAAGGCTATGAAGATTGATCGATTGTTCACTCAAGCTGCAAAAGACCCCTATGCTTCTCTGGAGTTTGAATCCCGCAGCTCGGTCATCCGCAACCCCGACGGATCGGTTGTCGCCGAATGGAAAGACGTACAGGTCCCGAAAACCTGGTCCCAGGTGGCTTCTGACATCATGGCTCAAAAGTACTTCCGCAAAGCTGGCATCCCTAAACATCGCCGCAAACGCTCAGAAGAGGGCATCCCAAGTTGGTTGCAGACTTCAGTGCCCGATCAAGCCAAGCAGGCTAAGCTGCCAGCAGATGAAAAAATGGTTTCAGAGAATGATGCTCGTCAGGTCTTTGATCGCTTAGCCGGATGCTGGACGTACTGGGGGCACAAGTATGGCTACTTCAATGATGAGTCTTCGAGCCAGGCTTTCTATGACGAGCTTCGCTACATGCTAGCCAATCAAATGGTGGCACCTAACTCTCCACAGTGGTTCAACACCGGCTTGAACTGGGCCTATGGAATCACAGGGCCTGCCCAGGGGCACTATTATGTCGATGCAAAGTCCCAGGAGATCAAAAAATCCGAAGACGCCTACAGTCATCCCCAACCACACGCCTGCTTCATCCAATCTGTCAAGGACGATCTGGTCCAAGACGGTGGGATTATGGATCTCTGGGTCCGAGAAGCTCGCTTGTTCAAATATGGTTCTGGAACTGGATCCAACTTCTCGGATCTTCGTGGTGGCAAAGAACCATTGTCTGGAGGCGGTGTCTCTTCCGGTCTGATGTCCTTCCTAAAGATTGGGGATACAGCCGCTGGCTCGATCAAATCTGGAGGAACCACACGCCGTGCAGCCAAAATGGTCTGCCTAGATGTTGACCATCCAGACATTGAACAGTTCGTCAACTGGAAAGTGAAAGAAGAACAGAAGGTTGCCGCTCTGGTTGCTGGTTCGAAGCAGATCAAATCACTGATCAATGAACTTTTCCAGGCCTGCCACTCCTGGCCTGAGATTTCTGAACGCTTTGACCAGCGAAAAAACAAGCACTTGCGCAAGGTTCTCCTACAAATTCGTGCTTCCAGCATGCCCCTCAACTATGTAGAGCGAATCATTCACCTTGCTAAGCAGGGATATACTGGCGTCGAGTTTGATGAGTACGATACCGATTGGAATTCAGAGGCTTACAGCACAGTGGCTGGGCAGAATGCAAACAACTCTGTTCGCATCACTAACGATTTTATGACTGCTGTTGAGCAGGATCAGGACTGGTCGTTGTACTGGAGAACAGAACTGGTGAAATCACGTGAGGAAGAACGCGAACCCAAAGCTTGCCAGACGTTAAGAGCCAGTGAACTGTGGGAACAGATTGCTTATGCGGCATGGGCTTCTGCTGACCCAGGATTACAATTCGATTCAACCATCAACGAATGGCATACCTGCGGAGTAGACGGGCCCATCCGAGCGTCGAATCCCTGCAGTGAATACATGTTTCTGGATGATACTGCCTGTAATCTGGCATCCCTGAACCTCCTTCGTTTCCAAAATGAGAATGGAGAACTAGACATTGAGCGATTCCGGCACGCAGTTCGGCTCTGGACTATTGTTCTAGAAATCAGCGTCCTGATGGCTCAATTCCCAAGTCGACAAATTGCAGAGTTATCTTACGAGTTCCGAACTCTTGGCCTCGGCTACGCAAACCTAGGAACATTCCTGATGGTCAATGGAATTCCTTATGACTCAGAGAAGGCCCGAGCAATCTGTGGAGCAATCACCTGTATCATGCACATGAGCGCTTACGCAGCTTCTGCAGAAATGGCATCCGAGTTGGGTCCATTCCCAGGCTATGAAAGAAATAAAGATGGAATGCTGCGTGTTCTGAGAAATCATCGTAGGGCCGCTCACCGTGCCTCAGATCGCGAATACGAAGGGCTGACCATCAAACCAGTGGCTATTGACAGTCAGCATTGTCCCCCTGAGTTGCTACAAGCAGCACAGGCTGATGCGGACCGAGCTGTAGAACTCGGCGAACAGCATGGATTCCGTAATGCTCAGGTGACAGTCATTGCTCCTACAGGGACCATTGGATTGCTGATGGACTGTGACACTACTGGAATTGAGCCTGACTTTGCGTTGGTCAAATTCAAGAAACTCGCCGGTGGGGGATATTTCAAGATCATCAACCAGTCGATCCCACCTGCCCTCGTCAAATTAGGCTACAACGAGCAACAGGTTCAGGACATCGTCAATTACACCAAGGGACGTGGTTCTCTCAGTGGCAGTCCCTGCATCAATCCAGAGGCGCTTCGTCAGAAGGGTTTCACCGAGGAATTGCTACAAATCATCGAAGGACAATTGCCCGCAGCCTTTGACATCCGATTTGTCTTTAACCGTTGGGTACTCGGCGACGATTTCTGCATAAAGACCTTGGAAATCAGTGAGGACCAACTGAATCATCCAGAATTCAGTATTCTTCAGCATCTAGGTTTCCGTGAATCAGAAATCGATGCCGCCAATGACTACGTCTGCGGCACCATGACTATTGAGGATGCACCTCATCTGAAACGTTCTGACTACGATGTATTTGATTGCGCCAATAAGTGTGGCAAGAAGGGGAAACGCTACCTGTCTGCCGAATCCCATGTATGCATGATGGCTGTCGCACAGCCTTTTATCTCAGGTTCCATTTCAAAAACCATCAATTTACCTGGACAAGCCTCTGTTGAGGACATCAAAGACGTTTACCATCTCTCCTGGCAGCTTGGACTCAAGTGCAATGCTCTTTATCGAGACGGCTCCAAGCTCAGCCAACCACTGAATACCAGTGCTGTTGATGATATTGGTGATTTTGATGAAGAGTTAGATGAAGATCTGCTTCCTGCACAACCCCGCGAAGTACGCATCGCTGAGAAAGTCATTCACCGCTACATTGCTAAACGTAGAAGACTGCCCGGCAGACGCAAGGGCTATACACAGAAAGCGACTATCGGTGGCCACAAGCTCTACCTGAGAACTGGAGAGTATGAAGATGGACAACTGGGTGAGGTCTTCCTGGATATGCATAAGGAAGGAGCTGCCTTCCGGAGTATGATGAACTGCTTTGCAATTGCAGTTTCCTTGGGATTGCAGCACGGCGTACCCTTGGAAGAATATGTTGAAGCCTTCGTCTTCACTCGCTTTGAGCCAAACGGTATGGTTCAAGGTAATGATGCGATCAAAGTCAGTACTTCAATCATTGATTACATCTTCCGTGAACTGGCCATCACTTACCTAGACCGAACTGATCTGGCACACGTAGCACCAGAAGACCTACGTTCCAGTTCCCTACACTCTTATGGTAAGCAAATCAGTCCACCAGAATATCATGACGAGAAGGTTGTCTCTGAGCGAACACTGACCCTCGAAGAAAGTCAGGCCTACCTTGCTCGCACGACTGACGAAGAAACTGCTGTTGGAGATGCAGAGGCCGCGCAAGGCAGCTACATCGGTAATGGTTTGGCAACAGAAACCAGTGACAGTGATCTCTCACATCATGGGATGCTCTCTCTACTGGGTGACTGGAACATGGAAGGACGCAGTCGCAATGAATTGATTCGTGAAGCTCGGACTAAGGGATACGAAGGCGAGAACTGCGGAAATTGTGGTCAATTTACCATGGTCCGGAATGGAGCTTGTCTAAAATGCGTCTCCTGTGGTCACACCAGCGGCTGCTCCTGAATTTCCTAAAGCTTGAAGGGCATCTCGTCTGCCAGAGATGCCTACCCCTCCTAAATTCATCACTTTCCTCCGTTTTCAATTACAAATCGTCAAATCATTCCTAGCTGCTTAAAAAGCAATTATTCTTGTAATTTAATAGCAAGCCCACTATTCTACCATAATCCAATGCTTGTCTCAGAGGCATAGTATTCCCAACGTTTCTAAGGACTTGTTGTATCTTTTTAGATGGAGAATCGATGTTTCCAGTTTGGCAAGTACTGCAGCGCAATTTTGATGAGAACCTAGCTACAATCGAAGCTTGGCAAAAGGCGCTGGCTCGGCTACCCGTTGGGATGTGGGGAGCAATTTTGCCCTCATCCCAATCGACTCAGGCATTAGAGCAGTTACAATCGAACGCTATTGGGAATGTGTACGAACGAATCCGACAGTATCAGCAACTAGGATCGGGAATCGTATCAAATCAGGGTAACTTCTGGCGGGATAAGCAATGAATACTCATGTGTCGGAAGCCCTTGATGGCTCTAAAATCAAAGAAGAGCTTCGCGCTACTCTTGCTAAAAACATCATCTCGGCGCGCAAAGCAAAAGCAAAGGTGCTCGAACGTACCTATACCCAAGAGCAACTGGCAGAAGATTCAGGACACTCGACCACTGCCATTGCTCAAATCGAGAGAGGGGAAGTTGATCCAAGACTTTCCACGATTGCAGGAATTGCCTTAGCTCTTAACGTCAATCCTGTGTTTTTGCTGTTTGGACGTAGTGAGATTGAACTGCTCTATCAGATGATCCGTGAATTGGACGAAGATTCATTGAGTGATCTGTCCGAACGTCTTTTCAGCGAAAACCTAAGTGAGATTGAAAAGCTCGCCAACTCCAGTCTGCCCAAGCATCGTGTAAAAGCTTCTCAAGTGAGTGCGGCAACGATGGCCCTACAGCTCAACAAGCAGCTTGCTCAAAATGCGATTGAAGCCGCAGAAGCTAGCCAGCAACTTGCCGAGTCGGCATTGGACATGATGGATGAGTCAATGAAACTGGGAGTGAGTACTAGTGTAGGAATCGGCGCAGCGATGGCAGGCATCATGGGAGCCACCGTTGGGGCCTTCATGGGAATGTCGGGAAAGGGAGTTTCGGATCTGCTGCGGGATACTCGAATGCCTCCTCAATCTCCATCTGAAAAAAACTCTGCGAAATAAAGCAAAGACTGGGCTGTGGCTGAACGCTCGTGAGGAAGCAGCCATAAGCCTCCTACCTCTGCTGCCTCCACCTCCTGCTGCTCCCAATTCCTCAAGTCCTCTACTACAAAAGGGATTCGTTTCCCTTCCGGTGTAATCAAAATCATTTCATCGCCCCGAGCAAAACTACGCCGACTGGCAACCGCCATATATTCTCGACTCGCCACTTCCAGAACATATCCAACAACTTCTCCATCCAAATAACGCAGGTTGGGATTTTTCAATTTTTCAATCGGACGTTCGGTTCGATTTGCTCTGAAAAATCCCTGCGTTGTCTGCCTTGGCCAATCAGATCTGATTTGTTTGCCATCTGAGTCCTGGCCTTCCCTAACCACTTGCTGTAGCTGAGGCAACCAGATCTGCGTTTCCATGTGTTGCATGTCAAAACGCAAACAGCGCAGCCCACTCGTTCGAAGATCTTCAATCCGATCCAGTAAGAAAAGATCCCGATGGTGGAACATCAGGGTTCCATGCTGGTGCTCTAGAACTGGAAATTCGTGTTGATGCTGATCTGTCGAGGTTACTGTGGCTAGGGTCATCTCATCTGGAGAGCCAATTACCGGAGAAAGCAGTTTTCTAGGACTATAAAACAATAGAATGCGACCCACAGCAAACAACTCACATGAGACAGACAGTTCTCTGCAGTACTCGCTCAGAATTGGGAGCGGCAACTCTGTCGACAGCACAATTCGTTCTAACGCTGACCCCATGTATTCAACCAAACGCTTAAGACCAAGCAGATTATGGTGGCCTGTCTCGGCAATCCAGTGGATCTTATGCTCAGCAGGGTGCTGCCTCAACCACTCCAAGGCACCAATATCTTGAACACGGATTGCGTCAAATGAACTTAGGGGGATCTGCTCCAGAACCTCCTGTAACATTCGTCGGAAGTCATTTTCTGTTGCTAGCAAGTCCCACTGTAGATAGACCCTAAGGCCTCTTTCATGAGCCTGTTCAGCAAGTTCTAGCAACGGTTCTGTTTCCAATTTTCCAAGGCGACTCAATCGCTTGTGTGCGAGAATCACCTCTGAAACAGAATCGGGTGGAAGCTTTTCTAGCTGTTCTACAGAATCAATCTGGGTGAGAGTTTGGATCATGACTGACTGAGCCATTGCTGGCATTCGGAGAGATTCACCGTGGAAGAAGACTGGTCTTTTACAATCTTTCGCTGACTAAGGAGAAGTACCCGGGTGGCTAACTCCAATCCAAGTTCCAGTTGATGGGTCACCAGCAACAAGGTTCCTCCCTGGTTCCTAAAATTCAGGAGATACTCCTGAAACCATCGAACTGAATTCTGATCCAATCCTGTATAGGGTTCATCCAGCAATAAGAGCTTTGGTTGCTGCAACAGCAACCGAGCAATTGCCGTCCGTTTGGTCATTCCACTGCTAAAGGTCTTGGCGGGGAGGTCGATGGCGTGGCTGAGTTGAACATCTTGCAGTGCTCGAGGAATGCGCTGTGGTAGGTCTTTTAATTCGTAGAGAACACCAAAGAGGTGGAGGTTCTCTCTTGGGGTAAGGTCTCCGTAAAGGCGGCTTTCGTGGGCAATGCTACCCATATCTCTAAGGTAGCGATGTTTATCTTCGTCAATGGGCATTCCCTCATACAGGATCTGTCCCTGCTGCGGCTTGAGCAGGGTCGCACAGAGCCGTAACAGCGTAGACTTGCCCGCCCCGTTGTTGCCTAGCAGGAGAACGCATTCTCCTGCTTGAATATCCAGATTCAGTTCCTGAAGGATCGTACGATAACCGAAGCGTTTGCTCAGATTACGCAGCCCAAGAAGAGCGGTCATGGAAAAATCATGGCCAGCAGGATAACAGGCAAGGGATAATCAAACTCAGAACTGCTGCAGGAATTGTAGGTTGTTGCCGTAGAAGTATCTGATATCACGGATGCCATGCTTGAGCATCGCTGGACGCTCCACTCCCATACCGAAAGCAAAGCCACTCCAAACATCTGGATCGTAGCCACCATTTTTCAAGACAACTGGATGAACCATGCCAGCCCCAGCCACCTCCAGCCAAGATGTGTACTTGCAAACCCGGCAGCCTTCTCCTGCGCAAAGGATGCAGTCCATATCAATCTCAATGCTCGGTTCTGTAAATGGGAAGTAGCTGCCACGAATCCGCGTCTTGCGTTCGCTACCATACATCTTACGCGCAAACTCATTCATTACCCCAATCAGGTCTGTCATCCGGATGTTGTGGCCCAACACCAGACCTTCAACTTGGTAGAACTGATGTTCCGAGCGAGGGGTGATCTGCTCATATCGATAGCATTTACCCGGTAGAATCACGCGAATAGGTTCTGGTCCAAATTCCTTCATCGCTCGAATCTGGCCCGGTGAGGTGTGGGTTCGTAGCACCACTTCCTTGTTGACCCAGAAGGTATCCCACATGTCCCTTGCAGGGTGATACTCGGGAATATTGAGCGCCTGAAAATTATAGGCGTCTGTTTCCACATCTGGAGCTTCGTAAACCTGAAAACCCATCTCAGCAAAGATTTGATAGATTTTGCGCAGTGTCTGTGTAGTCAGGTGGAGATGCCCGGTAGGAAAAGGTCGGCCAGGGAGTGTGACATCAATTGAATCCGAGGCGATCTCCTGTTCCAACTTTTGCTGGCGCAACCGCTCCTGTAAAGCATCGAAGGAATCTTGCAATTCAGCTTTCAGATCGTTGATGGCCTTACCCACCTGGGGTCGCTCTTCCGCCGCAACAGTTCCGAGCTGTTTGAGTAGCGCTGTCACTGCTCCCTTCTTCCCCAAATAGTCACGGAACCAGCCCGGTAGGGATTCTGTGTTGCTCACTTGCTGGAGATCGTCTAATGCCTGCTGTTTGAGAGTGTGAATTTGGTCTTGCATTCAGAATTTTCAGTAAGAATTCAAATCAATAAGAATAAGCGTTTACCTTGAAGGGAATCCAGCAATTGCGCAAGGAAGAAGTCAGGTAGGGTTGTTTGTAGAATCAAATCCTATGGTTCTGGACCAAAACGATTCTCGCCGTTTTCCCCGGCTAGAAAGAAAAGTTCTACCATCGGCCAAAATTGGAGCAGTGGCACGCAACCCAGTATCAGGAACCACCCGGAGTAGCCCCGATCATGACAACGTTTGATCGCCAAGTTGATGTGCGCTAGCCAACAAATTAGTGTTAAAACACCTAGTACTGGATACGTTACCACTGAAGCAGCAATCAGTGAATGAACAACGAACACCCCCAATTCAGCTAACCAGAAGTCACCACGGGAGAGTCTTCCTTTAGCGGTGAACAACAACTGCTTGATGGAAGACCAATTGCCGTAACGATGCTGAAATTGACGTTGTTTAGCCTTTTGCTCGGCAGCATACTCTGCGTCAACTTCCTGCTCGAGTTTCTGGAGTTCTAGCTCGCTCAGACCATAGACTTCCCGGATGGCCTCCAGAGAATCCTTATTCTGGAGTTGTTCTTCACGAACTCGTTCTCGTTCTTCAGCCTTGGCTCTTAAGCGGCGCAGTTTTTCTTCGGTATCCATCATTGATTCAGAAGATAGATCGGGGAGGGCTACTTGTATAAATGAACGTTTTTCGCCTCGTTCAATTCTTTAGCGCAGTGCTCCTCTAGAAATTGCTATCCAGCTTATCTCGAAAACTACCTACAAGAGCAGGCTGCCGTTCTGAATCACAAAGACTGACAAACAATTGATCTTCCACAACCCAGTAGAGAGCGTGCTGGCTAAAGCAGAGACCCAAGGTACAGGCTTCATCAAACTGCAGTTCCACTGCCCATCCTGGTTCGGCATGGCCATCCTCAGGAGAATAGCCCGTCAACTCCACACGCCAGGCCTCACGCTGTTCCAAGACTTCTTGTAGACGCTTTGCCTGAATCTGAATTTCCTCTTCAGACCAAATCTCACCCGTAGTAGGCCAAGCCGTGATGATCGCAAAAGCTTTTGGCCATTGGAGAACTGGAGCGTTGGAATGGAATCGAGTCTGAAAGTAAACGTCCGGCAGGCTCGTCATCTTCACACAAGATTTTCTTTGAAATTGTTCAAGCTTTTAAAATTACTGCTCACAAGCGAACCGTTCCGTATCAACTTCTGACATTCCCAAAGATGGATAGCGAAAACCGTGAACCTTTTCGGGCTGAAACAAATCGTCCAACTTCGACATAGTGTTAGCAGAAAGCGTTATAGAAGCAGCTCCAAGATCGTCTTCCAGGTGATCAATCTTGACTGTCCCTGGAATCGGCAGCACATGCTCACCTTGGGCAAGCAGCCATGCAATTGCGATCTGTGCGAGAGAACATCCAGCTTCTGTGCAGATTTCACTAAGCTTTTTAATGAGTTCACGATTTTGAGAAACATTGGGTTCCTGAAAGCGTGGCATCGTCAGACGCATATCACCTTCTGCAAACTCACTAAGACCCAGTTCGGGAGCACAAAGAAACCCTCTGCCTAACGGAGAGAAGGCAACCAACGTTACTCCAAGCTCCTGGCAGGCTTCGCTTAGACCAATTTCAGGGTTACGAGTCCAGAGCGAATACTCGTTTTGGACAGCAGTAATTGGATGCACTGCATGGGCTTTGCGCAAGGTCGCTGCAGATACTTCAGACAGGCCAATTCCACCAATCTTGCCCTCCTGAACCATTTCAGCCATTGCCTCTACACTCTCTTCGATCGCCACATTATTCTTGTCCCAACGGTGGAGGTAGTAGACATCAATAAAATCCGTGTTCAGCCTTCTCAAAGAGTCTTTCAAGGTCGCTTTTAGGGTAGCAGCCCGACCATCAATCACCCGTTTCCCGTCAACTCCCTGCATCCCACACTTGCTGGCTAGATGTATTTTCTTGCGATAAGGCTGCATCCATTCACCCACCAGTTCTTCATTGCGGCCAAAACCATACAGTGCTGCCGTATCAAAATGACGAACCCCCAAATCATAGGCTCGCTGTAAGAGAGCAAACGAGTCTTCCTTGCTGGGGTAACCTCCGTAGCCGTGGCTCAGATTCATACAACCCAGACCAATTTCTGGGACTTCTGTGTTTCCAATTTTTCGTAATTTCATGACAAAGTTGGCTGTGTATTGAGTTGTTGTTCAAGTTCGTGCATCACCTGATAGGCAGGCAGTACATTTGCCACACTGGCTCTTGGTTCTCGCCCTTCTCGAATCGATGCAATGAATTCTCGGTCCTGCAGTTCGATACCGTTCATCGAGACATCTACTTGAGAGACACCAATCGCTTCCTCCTTACCGTTCACCAAGTCATCGTAACGAGCGATGTACGTTCCGTTGTCGCAGATGTAACGGAAGAAGGTCCCCAATGGACCATCATTGTTGAAGCTGAGGGAGAGCGTACAAACAGACCCGGACTCAGAAAGCAATTGAATCGACATATCCATGGCGATACCTAGTTCTGGATGCATCGGTCCCTGTATCGCATTAGCTCTGACCACTCGCTCTCCAGTTTGATATTGGAAGAGATCGATTGTGTGGGCAGCGTGATGCCACAGCAAATGGTCTGTCCAAGTTCTTGGTTCTCCAGCCGCGTTGATGTTTCTGCGGCGAAAGAAATAAGTCTGCACATCCAGTTGCTGGATCTTCAACTCACCAGCCTGAATTTTTTTATAGACCCACTGATGAGAGGGATTGAAACGTCGGGTATGGCCCACCATGCAGACCAAAC
>JACLAC010021088.1_pt1 | contig 10748 bp, 4 predicted proteins | sample 8027881 | NCBI WGS metagenome assembly JACLAC01 (sample SAMN15725517, study PRJNA655200) | protist metagenome | isolation source: fluorescence activated cell sorting (FACS) single amplified genomes of... | place: Spain: Blaines Bay Microbial Observatory, Mediterranean Sea | collected 2016-01-19 | reverse complement strand
CTCTTTAACGACGACGACGTCTTCTTCTTCTTTTCTTCTTATATTATTATATCTGCTGCTCTTCTCTGTGAAACTTGGTCTTCGGGATTAACTTAGTTTGATCAAAAAGAAGAAGTACTGTCGTTTCATAATTAAATTATTAAATAGAAAAGACGAAAGAAAGCGATAGGATAAGGACGCTGGAATTACAATTATTTGTGTTTGTGTACGAACGAATAAATTGTGAACAAGATTGGTACTGTTTTGTGTGTGTGTTGTGACGAACGAGAAGAACGATGCAATATACGGGTGAGATTCACGAGGGCCAGATGCACGGGCTTGGCAAGCTAGTATACGCGAACGGGGAGATATACGATGGGAGTTGGGTGTTTGGAAAAAGGCATGGGAAGGGAAAGTACAGCTACTCGGATGGGGGCACTTACTCCGGAGAGTGGAAAGATGACATTATTTCGGGCATGGGAGTTGCCACGTACAGCAACGGGAACACCTACGAAGGGGAGTGGGTGAACGGCAAAATTAATGGCTCTGGGACTCTGCTGTATTCCGACGGGGACCGGTACGAAGGCGCGTGGGTTGACGGGAAAATGCAAGGGGTAGGAACCTACACGTACGCCAACGGGGACATGTACCAAGGGGAGTGGTTTGGCGACAAACGACACGGAAAGGGCACAGTCACATACGTAGACCGAGACCGGCGTCCAGTGGAGCGTTACGACGGAGACTGGTTCGAGGGGAAAATGCACGGCCTTGGGCGGTATGAGTACCAGGATGGCGGGCTGTACGATGGCGAGTGGGTGCAGGCGAAAATGTCCGGAAAGGGCGTATACACGTTCCCTAACGGCAACGTCTACGAGGGGGAATGGCTAGATGACCAGAAAGACGGGTACGGAGTTCTTACCTACGTCAACGGCGAGCGGTATGAGGGCAATTGGAAAAACGATCGTGCAAATGGTCGTGGAACTTTGTTTTATTCGGGAGGGGACAAATACATTGGCAGCTGGGTAGATGGCGTCAAGTCGGGGGAAGGCGAGCTCCACTACAAAAACGGGGACATCTACAGAGGAGAATGGGCCGACGACAGAGCCAACGGGAGAGGGGTCCTCACGTTTTCGAATGGAAACCTGTACGAGGGATTTTGGAAAAATGATGCTCGAGACGGATTGGGGGTATTCACCTGCGCCAGTACCGGTCAACGATACGAGGGGCAGTGGCGCCAGAGCAGGCGCCATGGTATAGGAACGATGCGGCTTCCGAACGGAGATAGTTTTAAGGGGCGGTGGGAAGAGGGTCGTGTTGCAGGCCCAGTCGAGTGGATGTTCGGACCGGACAGCCCGTTCATAAACCCGGACTACTAAAGCATAAACTTATACTGTAAGAACTTAAAATGTTTTAATTGCTGAAAAGGTCACAGAAAGTAAGGTACTTATATATCAGACCAAAATATATAGTATGTTTTAAGACTCTCATTTTAAATCAAATACTACCTCACTTATATATTATACTATCATAGTCAGTGTTTTAATCATTGATTTACAAGACAGAAAACGAGCACCTCTAAAACATTCACGCCACTGCTTGGAAAATTACACAGGGGTTGTTTTATCTATGAGTGAGGCATCGGACGAAGAAGTTGAGTGCGGGTCACTTGAAATCGTTGCAAATCCAAATATATCTGACCAGATCATGGATGGAGTACATCAGAGCATGATAGTCTAAGGACAAGTGACCAGGGTAAATTGATTAGTTAACCATTTCTCTCCTCACGCCAAGTACTATGTTACTGTGTTTTGACAAATTTAAATAAGTGTGCGCTTTAACGTTTTATTCAATAAGAAGTATTTAGTGAATTTTGCACTCTTTTTACTTTCATCTTGAGTCCTTGATAAACTGGACTATCAGGTCTACAATCCTTAAGCTACTTTCGCCGTCCCCATACACTGTGTCCATGCATTTTGAGGCATAGTCGCCATCGTCAGATGCGCACGTATTCTGCACTGCAAAACTTTTCTCTAAGACCTTCTGTGCCAGCTGGAAAAAGTGTTCCTTTTCAAAACGTTGAAGCACCACAGGATTGCCCTCGGGGCGATCAGTATTGTCGCGCAAGACTAGCACTGGCTTTCCTAAGGCAATGGCCTCTTCTTGCAGCCCCCCGCTGTCGGTAAATACTAATTGCACCCTGTTCAGAACATGGGTCATGGTTGCATATGGCAATGGGATTACCATGGTAATTTGCTCGTTATTTTCTAACATATTTGAGACCGGCTTTACCACATTTGGGTTTGGGTGCAACAAAAATATCACGTGGACGTTTGGGTTTTGGTGGGTAAATTCCACCAGGCAATTGCAGACCAGTTCCAGCCGGTTTCCATGGTTCTCACGACGATGCAAGGATGCAAGGATGTACGTTTTCTTCGGCCCTGCGTGAAAAATTTCATTGAGGTTTTTGGCAGTCTGGACGTCCATAACTGCATCTATAGTGGTTTTAATTTGGTCGATGACAGTATTTCCGACTACGTGCACGTTTTCCATGATATTCTCAGCCTTCAAATTGTTTGCCCCCTGCTCGCTGACTGCAAAATGGAGGTTTGCTAGGAGAGATATTGATCGTCTATTAATTTCCTCGGGGAAAGGGGAAGATTTGTTATGACTTCTTAGGCCTGCTTCTACGTGCGCAACGGGTATTTTGGAGTAGAACGCGGCTTCCGCCCCGGCCAACGTAGACATGGTATCCCCTTGTACAACCACCATATCAAACGGTTTTGTTTGTGCTCTCAAATTTTGGGACAGCAAATGAAGCAAATTAGCGTGCAGCGTGCCCAGACCTTGACCAGGCACCATTGCCTTCAAGTTTAGGTCGACGTTTAAGTTGATAGCTTCCAAAGTTTGGTTTAACAAACTCGAGTGTTGCCCGGTGGCCCAAACTTTAACATGCATACAAGGGCCAATCGCCTTTAGCTGCCTGACAACCGGTGCTAACTTTATTGCTTCTGGTCGAGTTCCTATAATTACCAATACATCCATTGCCGATACACCCGGGCAACCACTAAGGTCAATGACACGTGCTTCGCTGGATAATTTAGCCAGAACCCCACCTTTTCTGCCCACCGCTGCAAGCATGAGCCCGTCTGGGACAGTGATGTGCTCGTAACCGATAGGACTTACGCTGACTTCCCCCAACTTGTTCGAAAGGAACACAGTTTCGAGCTCGTCCCACGAAAACCATTTTTCCCAAGGCTCTAGGGTCCACTGTTTGAACCGGTAGTCTTCCTCATTCTTATCAATGATTATAAGAATTCCTCCCGGACAAAGAACTCGAACCATCTCTGATATGGCAGCATTTTGCAATGGGACATGCTCCAAAGACTCAACTGCGTACACAACCGCAAAGTAGTTGTCTGGGAAGGGTAACGACGTTGCCGATGCATGTTTTTTGTGTATATTGTTTGGCACAAATGAAAGCATATTCTCGGAAAGGTCGACGGCATAAACACTGGCCTGTTTGAACGTTTCTTTTACTCGTTGTGCAAACCTACCCTTTCCTGCGCCAACGTCCAATACCTTGAACGGATTATTTCCCAATTCATTTTGTACCTTCAATACTTGCGCCGTTATCACCTCAGCACGCCCATCATTTGCTGGCAACTGCGTGGGATAAATGTTTACTGTGGCGTCAAAATGGGATTGTGGCAAGCTCGCCAGCGCATCCAGCGTATATTTTACTGCCCAACTGATCTCCTGATCTGGGAAATAGTCTGCTTGGCTACCCACCGAACCATAAAATCCACCAGTCCCTTCGTTGCGCATGGCCAACACCCTGTTCAATGCGCGGTCAGCACGGTCAATGTCGCCCAACTTGTACCACACGAGGGCCAATTGAGCGAGGCCTGTCGTGCACACGTATTTAACATTGTAATAAGCCGGTACCGCGCCATCGTTGGCCTGGTACTTCGCCACCATTGCCATTCCTTGCGTTGCCAAAGCATGTTCTCCTAGTTCCACCAATGCTTCTTGAATGTACGCATAAAAGTGAGTCAGCATGTGGCTCTGCTCAAAATTGGTAATGCCCAGCTCTTGCGCAACCTCGGGGCTCAAAAACGACTGTTTCATCTGCTTCGCAGCTTCTGTGACATGAGGCAGATTTAACAGTTCCCCGCAATCCATCATAGGTTTGAGCACGAGAAGATGTATGCCTTCTGACACATATCCATGGTAGTCCAATCCCCATTGATGGACCGGGACAAAAAATCGCCCTGTCCGCGGATCTCTGTACCCCGCTAACCACGAGCATGCCTTTTTCAGGGCCTTTGTCAGTCTTGATTTCAGATCGCTTCCATCCGTCAAACGAGGGTAAAACGCGACCCATCCGCGAATAACCATCCCGGTATCAAACGCATAACTTTCGCCTTTCAGTCCAAACGACCCGTCTGTCTTTTGCGTATTAAGCAGATACTGAAGGTATTCTTTCGCTTTATGTCTTTCCCCATGTTCTATGAGGGTAGGAATATAGTACCCCGTAACTTCTTCGTACACTTGCTTTTTTTTATCGGATATAAATACACCGCCATCTTTGGCACTGTGCGCACCAACCCACTGCAACAACGAGTCGATGACGTCTTTGCGATACGGTGTAGTAACGGCACGACTGATGGAACAGAAAGCTGTATAATAAATGAACAGCAACACTACTTTCAAACAGAAACGCATGACTCTACCAAACAAGAAATTATATTGGGGTGGAAGGACGTCTGTTCAAGGGGTCAACAATATTCGTTTTTTATTAAGTAAAACAATTCAACTTCTTGTTTGTGTTCTTTATTTTATTGCCTTTTCTTTCTGGTTTTAAAACCCTTTTTTTTGTGTTAATCTAATAATACAAGATGATCACAACAAATGTGGATGGTTTCCATATTTTATCCAATTCCCTCACACCACTCCTCTTATAGATAATTGAATGGTACCGGTACCAGGTATTACAGGCACCGGTAGGACGGAGCGAGAAGGAACGGGGGAAAACATTTTTTTGTTTATTATTATTTATAAAATATCTGGAAATTATTTGTTGTGATTGACACAACAAGCCACAGCATGGGCAGGCATATTTTACCAAGATTTTAATCAATGAAGAAGTAAGATTAATTAAGGTTGTTTTATTTATAATACATGTTAGTCTATCAAATGTTTATCAACCCATGATACATTATAAACATTTATTGTGCACGACATCATCATTTCCGAGTTTGTAGCGATATCCTTTAATGTGTTTTACTTTTTCTTAAAGCCCAAACTATATTAAAAATGCTTTTTTTGTATGTTGATGTAATTTTCGAAATTGTTTCACACTATATCATTCTTTCTTGCAACCATTTTCACAACGGGGTTGCTGATCGATTTGCGCCCGCGAGTATTACTTGACTCTTTAGCTAAAGAATCAGACGCTAAAAATGCAGTTTTATCCTTCACACCATTGTCCCATGATTGCTTGTTCCTGGCAAATAGTGCACTGGTTCTCTGACTTGCGCGCGTACTGGCTCGCTTGCGCGTGCGACAATGATCTTGGTACACTGAATGCAATACCTTCGCGATCTTAGAAAACGAAGGTCGCCGCGATGCAGATTGTTGCCAGCATTCTGACATTAAATTGCAGACCTTTAAGTGTATATAGCTCTGGTCATGCCCACTGGGCATTGGCGTTGCAACTTTTGGACGCCCGCCATTCTCGACAGAGCCAAAAATATCTTCTAAGCACTTTGCATTGGACCACGGAATCCTGCCCTCCACAAGTTCGTACAACACGCACCCAAAACTGTATACATCCACCTCTTTACCACCGACAGCGATGTCCTCAAAATTCTTTGTTATTAATTCTGGCGCCAACCAAGGACCACTGCCGGTAAACGCTGTCATTTCAATGCTCGTGTCCACCGATCGTTTCCGGGGCGCGCTTTTTGACGAAACAGAGCTCGGACCCTTCGCCCCCTGCCCTGACAGGGACTTGGACAAGCCAAAATCGGTAATTTTGCAACGCCCTATTTCATCTCTCAGTATGTTTGCGCTTTTGAGATCACGGTGGACCCAGTCTCGAGAGTGCAAATATTCCATACCTTCCGCTATGTCCAGTGCGCTGCGCACCCGCATTTCCCAAGGGTAAGCCCCTTCGTAGTCATTCGAAGCTGCCGCAGTTTCAATAAACTCCATCAAATCTCCACCAGCAAGAAACTCTGTAACCGCAAACGAACAATTCCGGGATTTTAAAACTCCCGATCCAAAAAATAAGACCAATCGAGGATGACGAATCCTCTGCATCAAGAGCATTTCAGCATCGTCCAAAGCAGTTGCTTTTTCCCCAGGCTTAAAACGAACTACTTTAATGGCCACCGGCACATCTTTCAAGGGGGCCCATTTGCCTTTAAACACGTCGCCGTACGACCCAGAGCCAACTTGGTCCCCTAGCGTAATTTCGCCCTCTTGGATGCTCCAGCCTTCTTGCGCCTTTTGGGTCTCAATTTTTTCGCGCCGCAGCTCAATGCTTGCCTTTAAGAGCTGGTTTTCTCTTGTGGACAAAACGGAAAGGATTAATTTTTGCTTTTCTCGGTACCTCGCCAGGGCGCACATACCCCCTAACATAAGTAGTAGCACGGCACCAAACAGAATGCCAGTAATGGGGACCTTGCAATGGTTTTTAGGACTCAAAGAGTAGAAAAAACTGCAATGGCACATCCCGTCGCCGTCTGCTCCATCGTTGCAAATACCATTTAAACCCTTTCCGCAAACACCGGGTTGAGGCTTACCGATCAGCTCGGGGTCGAAGCCAGGGCATCGGTGCTCGCACTGTCTCCCCCAGACGCCCTTGTAGCAATTCCACTGTGGCTTATATGGCCATTGTGGAGTAGGGTCTCCATCCTCAACCATAAGTGAGCATACTCCCAAACTACCCTTGCCTTTTTTGCAAATGTTACAATCAAATCGGTCTTTACTGCCTGAAATTAACGTGGATATTTGGGGGGGGGCACGGGGTGCACTTCTGCGATGAATCCACACTGTACGTTCCCAATGGGCACAGCTCGCAGTTCTTCTTGTTCTCGGACAACTGTGCTCCCCTCACACAACTAGACCGAAAGAAATACGTGGTTTCACTGTTCACCGTTTTCGTTACCTCTCCCCCAAAGACAACGACTTCAACCGATGGGCCCGTGCCCGGACCAGTTCCAATAGGTGCGATGGTTCCTTCAAAGGAATTCAACGGATTTATATCTGACGCATGCCGTTCCCAATGATGGTTGCTCGCTCCGTCAAACCAGAGGATCCAAGTGTCGGTCAATATGTCTGTATCTTTGCCCCCATACATAATCATTGTGTTTGGAGTGTACAGAGGGGCTAATAAAGCACCGTAGCGACTTGGTGGCCAATCGAAAGGGCTGCCGTTTGGGCCTTGCTCGATTTTTCGCCAAGTTTCTGTGTCGTAGTTGAATTCCCACAACTCATTGTTATAGGTAGGACCGAATCGGCCTCCAAACAGAATTGCTTTGTTTTCCCCCAGTGAGGCCATGGCGTGGCCAACGCGAGCTGAAGGAGAATACCCGGAAATTTGACTCCAACCCATCGTTGACGCAGAGAACACCCACGTGTCGGATGATGTACTCCTAGCACTCCAGTGGCCGCCAAACAAAACGACAGCCCGCCGACCAACAATTGCTGCCATTGCATGATATGCCAGCCCTTTCGGCGAATGGGTGAGATTTAGCTTTTCCCACTGACCAACGCTGTCGCCTTTCTTCAGACTTAAAGTGTAAGTATCGCCGTAGTAACTTGTTTTGTAATACCCACCAAAAACCAAAGCTTTGCCTGGCTCAAGGTAAGCCGCCGCGCTATGAAAGTTGGGAGACGGCTGTGTTCCAGGAACCATAGGCTTTACAATGGACCAATACTTCTCGTCACGGCTGTATTTCCACACTAGATTGTTCAAATCGGTGCCGCCAGATTTCATTCCCCCAATGATCACAACGCTATCGTCAATTCGGGCCATGGCATGTTTTTTTATCCCACTTGGTTCGGGGCCTATGTTCATAGCCTGCCATTCATTTCCTACTAACTTTTCAAAGGCATTATTGTACTGCGTATTTCGAAACCCCCCCATGCGAAAGAAATTCGACCCAAAAAAGTTCATCCGACCTTTTTCAATTGACTCGCCAACGTTTCCAGCGGAAATTTGGTTCCACGACGAGGTAACAACGGTGAAGACCCAAGTATCGTCAAGTACCATTCCATCGCCCCTGCCGCCGAAAAGCATGACATGTGTGCCATTGGACGCCATCGACATCGATGATCTCCTCGATGGCCAAGGTTCAGAGGAGTTTTGTTGCTGCACTTGTTGCCACCCATTGCCTGAAAATAGCCAAGCATCGTTCATGTGCTCAGCGTTTCTTTTGCCATCGTTGCCCCCGAAAAGGAAAAGCCCACGGTCCGTCGGTACAATACAATGGTCCTTTCGGCCTGGTGGACTCACTGCAACATCCAACGGGGCCCATGCATCAACGTTATAGTCGTACACCCAGGTTGTGTTGCGATAGTCGTCCTTAGGATGGGTTTTCGAGCTATGTGCATATGACCCCCCAAAGAGAAGGAGGTGGGTATGGTTCAACTTTGCAACCTCTACGTACTTCATATAAGGCATGCTACTTCCAAGCGCGGCCCTTCGCCACGCCTTATTTTTCGCGTTGTATATCCACGTTCCGTTTAAATACCTAAATTCGATGCTTCCGCCCACAAGAAGGATTTCATCGTTGCGCACGGGGGCCATGCCAAAAGCAAACCTGGAACCAGGGGAGACGCCTTGTGGTTCCTGTATCCGAAGGCTGTAATTTCCTTCGGCGTTTCCCTTGAGGACCATGCAGTACGGTTTCGCGTAAGTTGTTGTCGAGCCGCCCATGCCACCATATATGAGGGCATAGCTGCCATCATTTGTACTTGCAAAGTTGAAATATGCGCGGCCAAAAGGATCACTATAATTAAACTTCTCCCACTGGTTCAATCTATACCCTTCAGCAGACCACAGAAGGCAGAGTAGTGCCAGTACCTTCGTGGGAACGCCCATCGTACGTGCAGTCAGTCTACCGCAGACCACCCCCGGATGCACCAAACGACGGACTATCTTATGTAAGCTTTCCAATGAACAAATATAATTGTGTGCATATCTGTCGATCTGGTTTATTGCAAATGCATATTTTTTCTCCATTTTGAAATACTTTCATCTAATTTAGTAGAGGTAAATAAACCATTTTTTATTATTATTATTTATTTAATTATTTTTTATTATTTTTTTTATTTGTTGACATTCATCATTATTATAATGTGTGCTTGCTTCAAACTAAATACTTTTTAACCGTTTGGCATTTCTTGTTTACGTTTAGACTGGGTAAATGTTCACTAGCTTATGAATTACATGCGCATTCGAGAAATTGAAAGACAAGAGCAAGGTGTTGTGACACACAGCTTGTTTTCAGCTGCAATAGAGTACATCCATAGCCCGTACGTACGTCGTCCGCGCGTGCCGTCCTTTCTATACAGTATGGGCGCCCTAAGCGCCGTTGTTGTAATATTTATCATTGCCGTGGTGGGCGCATTTTTGTATTGGGTGTATCATCGGTATAAGTTGCAGAACCAGCAGGATCAGTTCATGAAGTGGGCCGGGAATGTTATGCGCGATCGGGCAGACACGAATAGTATGGACAATTCGCCGTTTCTCACCGAAGGCGGGAAGGGAAATAGTTATAGAAAAGGGAGACGTTTTGAAGCCGACCGGCGAAGCAATCGGAGCGACTCGACCTGGAGCGAGAGTTCCGCCGACGAGGGGAACATTAGCAGTGGGAACAACAGCGGGTACGGTTCCCTTGGGAGTACCCCCTCGAACAGCCGTCCGACAACACCGGATATCCTGTACAGTGCAAACCGCATCAGCGCGGGGAACAAAGAGCCCCCCCCGAGCGTGCTCTCGACGTCGATCGAGGGCAACGGGAAGGGGATGTTTGGGTACGAGGTGGAGACGCGGACGGACCCCGAGCGGAACGAATGGGAGCTTTCCCAGGATTTAGAAATGGGCATACCGATCGTGCGCCCGTTAAAGTGGACCCAAGAGGCGGTCGGAAACCCCAATGTGAAGCGGTTTACGTGCCCCAAAGGGGAGGAGTACTTCAAGAGCATTAATTTTTTTGTAATTAATTTAACGTCCGCAGACGTTCGGGGGACGGCTTTGTTGAACGAGTTGGTGCTCTTTTACAAGCAGGAGGTCCAGCGGCAAGAGGACGTGATCCTGCGGAAGCAAAGCGTGATCCCAGAAGGAAAAACAAAGTACGGCCTTTCGGGCCCAAAAGTCTTGTTCTCCTCCACCGGCAAACGTAGCTTCTCCGACGTCAAGTCCCAGGTCATGATCGGCCTGCACGGCCGGGGCAACCTGTACGGCCACATCGTGACCTGTACCTTTTCTGCCGTGGCCTTTGATCGGTACCGGGGGTTCATATCGTTCGTGTTTGAAAAGTTTTCGCACATGTCCGAGAAGCGTAAGTTGCAAAACAACGTTTCCCCCCCGCGTCCAGCGGGGAACAACGACACTGGGGTTGGAGTAGGGCGGAGGAGCGTGTCCCAGAATCAACCACCCCCAGACGACGATGCATTGCCCCCGTCGACAGAGTTCCCATCCTTGCAGAGACGGGAGATAGAGCAGAGGTTCTCACGACCCAGCAGCGAGTTTGTCG
>JACLAC010020068.1_pt1 | contig 10750 bp, 5 predicted proteins | sample 8027881 | NCBI WGS metagenome assembly JACLAC01 (sample SAMN15725517, study PRJNA655200) | protist metagenome | isolation source: fluorescence activated cell sorting (FACS) single amplified genomes of... | place: Spain: Blaines Bay Microbial Observatory, Mediterranean Sea | collected 2016-01-19 | reverse complement strand
GGTTTCTTCGTCTCGCTCGCGTCTTCCGTTATAAATTTCGGGAAGGAAAAAAAAATTGAATTTCGAATTATTATTAATAATAACTAATTATTGGAGGAGGACAATATTATACATGATCACAACAAAGGAAAAGAAGAAGAAAAAACAACACACACACAGAACAAAAACCTTGTTGGTAATTCCAAAAAGAAGTGGAGAAGAAAAATATCTGTATATAAAAAAAAGTATAAACTACCGACTTTGATGTATATTTTTTAAACGATTAAATGATATAGATCAATAATAAAGAGAGAAAGAAAACTGGCGTTTTTAACGTTAAAGTATAGGTTTATTGAAACCGGAACATAGTTTATGGAAGAATTCTCTAGAAAACACGTTCAAAGGCTGAGGCGAGAGAACAACAATGAGGTTGCCTTAGTGGAAAAGGAAACTAAAGAGGAGGAGGGAGTGCTCTTGTCTGAAACGTGTCGCGTTCTTATAGAGAGGATTCACAACAACCAAAGTACCACATGTAGAAAAAGACTAAAACGTCGAAAACATTTGAAAATTCCTGAATATATTGCAAATAGGGCAGCCATATCGTTGTACCGAAGTATGGTCCTTGAACCTGACGTGGAAGAAGGCGGAGAAGAAACGCCGACAAGATCAATAAAATATTACGCTAGTGAAAAGTACAACAAGTTGAAAGACCAACTTTTGAGCAACGAATTAAAGGAAGACATGGAAAGTGGAAGATATTTGCTTCACCTCTCGGCTTTGAGTGGGATAGGCGACACGCTAGAATCATGGCGCCTGTCGACACGGGAGGCGACTGCAAACCTTGATTTCAATATCGACACCTCTGCCACAGACACTATTGCACGCCTCGCTCGTGAGCTTGAAGAGAGGCGGGAATCTTCTACAGAAGCATTAAGCGCCTTCTACGAAGTATTTCCCTCTCATCAGCCTGGTGATTATGTTCGCAGCTTATCTGCCGCACTTCAAGTATGACTTTGTATAAAAAACATTATAAACAAAACCAACTATTTATAAATTACACGACGACTAAAAACAAAAAACAAAAAAAAAGAAGTTTTTTTTCTTCTTCGCAAAAAAATAATAAAATAATTATCCGAGTCCTATCATAATAGATATTTACAATACAAATATAATTACAATAACTATGACCTTACCTAATAATAATAGTATTCTGTATAATTAAGTACAGTATTTAAGTATAATATATCGTAAATACCTAGAATAGTATAAGTTCATTATTATTTTTTTTAGAGAAGAAGAAGAAAGTGATACTTATATAATAACGTATTTTTTTTAATCATCTTCGAAGAAAGAAATAATAAAAGGAAGGAGAACGACGACACGAACACGACCTCACCACACGCTCGCTCACTTTGCTTGAAGTATGATTGCGAAAAGAAGATTATGATCAATTGTTGATTAAAGAAAGAAGAGACAAGACATCCACAGAAGATTTGACATAGGCTTTCTAATTTAGATTAAACCCGATAGTTTAAAGCAGATTTCAATTTTTTCCCTGCGTCGGACTATCCTTTTGTTTTTTCTAACCGCTCGGGTTATTTATTTGTGTGGTGTGGGGTTTTGCGAACGAACAACCGGTCAGTGGCCTTTTTTCAATGCGGCAAATTTTGCAAGTGGTATTTTGGGTCACTTGTGGCGTTTTTGTTGGGCGCATTTCAAATATAGGTTCGAGCTTGAATTCGATTGTGCACAAAAGTGTGCAGATCAAGTCGCACAAGCGCGTATTTTCAAGTCGCCCTGAACATTTTAGAAAGCAAAATGGTCGAGACGCCCCCCCCCTTTCAAGCGGTACTTCTGTGCCTTTCGGGAGGCACGGTTTGACACGTGCCGTTGAGGAAAGGGGAAAACGAATCACGCCTTCGCCACCGATCGATGCAGTGCCGTTTTTTCTCAAGGTGGATGAAACCGAAAATGCCCCGAAAGCCCTTGCCCATCCCCACGAAGGCAAAGAACATTCCCAAACGGGGCGCACCGAGGAAAAGAGCACAAAGCCCCAACAAGGGTCGGAAGAGTTGATAGGATTGAAGGAAGGAAAGGAGGCTCCATTTTTGAAACACAAGGGCCATAGAGTTGCCATAATGATATTGTCTAGGCAGGGGAAATTTTCTGGGCATGTTCGCAGCCACCCCGTAAACTGGTTTCACGAAATGAATCGGTTCGCGGACATCATTTACGTCGTTGGGGGCGGAGCTCAGCAAGCGACTACCACGTTGAAGCGTATTTTTCTGGAGAATAGCTCTGCGGAGCAACACAATGTTGGTGTCTTGACGCTTGCCGGAGTCTCTGACACGGCCTACCCACCACTAGAAAAAACCACGCGGGCGTACGAATACTTCACTGCTCACCAAAGCTACGATTTCATTTTGAAGAGTGACGATGATACGTATATTCACGGGCCAAGGTTGGAGCGCATAGTCCGCAACTTGGATCCAAAAAAGGCGCTGTACATGGGTCGACCCCTTCATCACTGCCTTTGCCAGAAGAGTTTTGATAAGGAGAAGGATTCCTGTAGCAAAAACATGGGGGTCCACTACTGTAGCGGGGCAGCTTACGTGCTCAGTCGGGCGTCCTTGGAAAAGATGCGTGCGCGTTGGGCACTCTGTAGAAATACAACTGCGCTAAGCGCAAACCATGATTTCGAGTGCAGGAGCAGCGATTCGACGGTGGGGTGGTGCCTTAATCAAGCTGGTATAGTCCCCACGCCAGCCGCAGACCCAGGCATCAACGACAAAGACTATCCAAATTTGGGGTATTCATGGGCTGAACCGACTGATGCGAAACCAAACCAAAAGCGCCAAGTGAAGACGCTGTTCTGCCAGGAAAGAAACATGTGGGGCGGCGTAAAGAATAGAGGGGTTGCGGGGAAACCGTACATGTACGTAAAGAACGACCTGGCCACTTGTGCGCTGTTTCACCCATTAAAGCGAGTAGAGCACTTTCGGTACGTCCGCTATGCTATTTTGAGAAAGGTTGAAGAAACTGCTATCTTGGCTAGTAGTGCTCCTGAGGCACGGAAACCGCCCCAGTGCCAACTGGCAATTGGTGTGCTGTGCCGTGCTAGCTCATCCGTGGCGAGATTTGCCATAAGGTCGACGTGGGGGGAAGTTGCAAATGTGTTGCAGACCGTTAAGGTCTACTTTTTATTGGGGAACACGGAGCTATCCCCCCATTTAGAGAAATCCCTGAAAGCCGAAAACAACACTCACAAGGACATCGTTATGCTAAATATGACAGACTCTTATCGAAACCTTTTTCAAAAGTCGTATAAATGGTTCGGCTGGGCATCCCAGAACACCGACTGCAGATACATTTTCAAGACCGACGATGATGGGTACGTCCGGGTCTTGACACTGCTGGACCACTTGCTTGACTACCAGCGCACGCTGGACTCCTCCCATGAAGTGTACTATGGGAACCAAATGTGGGACAGTGGGGACGTCATTCAAGACCCCAAAAATGCATGGTACATGTACGATATGTACCCCCATAAAAAGTTCCCCAACTACATGAGCGGCAGTGGGTATGGGCTCACTTCGAAGCTGGCCAGGTTCTCTGCCCAGCAAGCCGAGTCGGAGCCGAATTTTCGCGTCGAAGACGCTGGTATGGGAATATGCGTTTCAAAATTCAAAGACAAGAAGAACGTCAAGTACCTGGAATTAGGCTCGAAGATCGATGCGTGGGGGGCCATGTCCTGCAGCAATGTGAAAGACATACTTGACAATCCAGCCTTTAACATCGACTTCAATATGTACGGGTCGTTCAATAGTGATTTAGACGGGAACTTCTGCCACGGGAAAGACAAAAGAAATTTAGCAAGCCCGTCCTCGCATGTCATGAGCAAGGAAGAAATTTACCAATTCAAACCGAAAAAGAAGGCAGTTGCTTCCGCAGCAAAGAAAGGCGCAGATGACACTCCGCCTGCCATCCCACCGTGGGAATGGTCAAAGCATCCAAAAATGCTGAAAAAGGAAATACTTTGGGGAGAAATCCAGGAGGGAAGCGTGTACTATGGGACCGATGTATCACAACCAATGAACGATGTGCAAGAGTACACGGCTTCCGAAGCCTCGAAATTAGCCCTGGCGCACATGCGCACAGTCCACAATACAAACGATAACCAGCTGAAAGTTGAAGGGCAGTGGAAAATTGTTCAAAATTGGGAATTCTCTGATTTTCTGTTGCTTGTGGACCACGACTCAGGCAAGCAGACCCACGGACAACACTATCTAGTCCATGTGCCGTATCGAGGGGGGGCCTTTGCACAGCCGGTTTCCAACGTTAAGGTAGAAAATACGAAATTGTCGCTGATCGTGCCATTTGCTTGCCGCTTGACTACTTTGAAACGGTTTTTAAACACCGTTGGTAAAGAGTTTGCCAGTGTGAAGGGCGGGGAAAAGATTATTATTATAGCCTGGGGCCTGTGTAACACGGACAATTCGACAACAAATAAAGTTGGGTGGGCGGAAATCGAATACATCGTAGGGGCGTTCATAGGCGAAACCAACCAAGACGTACAAATTAAGGGAACGGGGCGAAGGTTTTCTCGTTCCTCTACCTTGAACCTGGGACTTGCCACGGCAGAAAAAGGCAGCATAAGCGTTATATTGGACATCGATATGACGGTCACTTCTGCCTACTTTTATCGAAGTCGTGCATTTGCAAGGAAAGGGGAAAGCGCTTACTTTCCCATAACGTTTTCAGAGTACAACCCAGCATTGAGTGGGGGTAGCGAGGGAAAGGTCACTTACAAAACGGGAAAATGGAGAAATTTTGGGTACGGCATGGTATCGGTCGCTACGGCCGATGCCACAGTAAAGTATGACGCTTCAAATACTATGTGGGGGATGGAAGACGTCGTCATGCACAGGCTACTTGGAAAGCAAGGCCTTTACTTGTATCGACTGTACGACATGACCATCAAGCACGTGTGGCATGAAAAAGACTGTAGTGCTCTGAAGAGCGACCCGAAGCGGCATTTTATGTGCCTCGGTTCAAAACTTTCGGTAGAAGGCAACTGGAGACAGCTAGGAACGAAAATACTAGACTTGGAGAACAGGTTAAGCAACATCAGTATGCACTAAAAACGAAATGTCCAGAAGAACCAGAAAGTTTAATAGCTCTTTAACAAACAAATTTTATATGAGCTTTTGTACTCAGTGTATTTTTAAAAAATTATATAGTATATCTCATTAGTTTTTTTATAGTATGCCTTTAGTGTAGTGTATTTTAATAAATCAATTTGCGTACCTTTTACACAACAATTTATATTAACTGGAGAGAAATTTATAAAAAATGCTTTTGTGAATAACAACAGCCATTTTATTTGCTTTAAACATTTAACTTAAGCCAGAATATTTTGTTTTAATAATTACCTGACACGCACCTCACACTTTTGGGACTCAGAAAAAAATCACCAGTTTGTCGTTGCGCATCTCGTGGGCTGTATTGGGTGAGTTGGCGGAACACCCAATCGTAGACTTGTCCCAGCCATGTTTCTAGGTGACCACCGCTGCTTCATTAGCAAGGATGACTTATTATGTCGCACCAAAATTGGCGAAGGTGGTGGCTCTTTCCACAGTGGTGTTCCGGGCTTGACAACCGTGGACGGTTTCCTACTACCATGTGCTCGACTCTTATCTTTCGCTTCATTGTTCTTTAAAACCATTGATACACCAGTTAGAATTCCAGGAACAACTTCTTTCCTTCGGTGGCGAGAATTCCCTGCCACAAACGGCTTCATCTTTTTATTGAGGACTCCATTGTAAGATTTCCCGTGCCGTCGAATACGGATTTTACGAGAATTTGTTGTCTGGGGCCTCGTAATCCTTGACGATGGCCTGGTGGGGTTGAGTCTAGCAGAAATGTTTGTGTCTATCTCCTGCTTTTCACGGATCCATAGTTTTTCCCGAATTGCAGAGGCGCGGGTGGCTGTCGGGGGGCGTGGCGAGGGTGGCTGCAGCCACGGGGAACACGGGCGTGGTCGCACTGGTTCCGAATTGGGAAAAACTGGCTTTCCCGTCTCTTTGTCGATGTGAGTTGCGTAAATGAACTCGAATTTCTGGTGATCTTTCCAAAACCTCTTTCGGTACGCTTTGTAAGCTGCATGTGCCGCCGACTTTGGGCGTCTATAACCTTTGGAGGCTCGTTTTCGGTGGTGTTCGTTGTGGTAATCGCTGGCTTCACGGGTAGTTCTCATGCCGGTTTTCTTTTGATCCCGCCATAGTGAAAAGGGATCCCCTATTTCATTAAAGAATGCATGATCCGACAATAGGGCAGGAAATTGCTGAAACAGATTGGACATGATTCCGCAAGAAACCCGTAACAATTATAATCGGGTGACAAAATGTAGGTCTCTTTTAATGTATATGATCTTTCCTATTATTCCTGTAAAATATACGTACATTTACTTATCCTTCACGATTCCCGACCCGTCCGTTATCCAAATTTGTACACATCACTTACTTTTTTATATATCCTCGTACGTGTATACGGTAGTTGTCATATAATATAACAAACACATTAGGGTACTACGGACGGTACGAGTAGAAGTAATCAGTTATCCGTTTCACATAATCATCTCTTTTATTCTATTTCGTTGTGGTGTACTACTACGGGTGGTACCTGTACCTTACCTATAATATTATAAGGTAATACAAGGAACGAAATGTGTGTATTTTTTATAATAAAATAATTAAAAAAAAAGAGTTCCTCCCTTTTGTACTCTTTTCTCTGTATTAAAACTTTGGTAGTCTACATACGAACGAAGTAGAAGAATCAGTTGATTCATTATCTATTTAAATCTGTTTTTTGTCGTTATTATTAATACTGTCCTCGTAAGCTATGTACATGCATTTGCTCCTGCAATTTATTTATACAATTCGTATACAATTAATTAATAAGTACAAAACTGAAGAATTGTTAATAGGTAACTTGAACTTGTCAGTCAGTCAGCGCTCAGCGCACAACAATATCAACAAAAAATAATTTTATTATTTATTATTTAAAAAAATAATAATAAAAAAATAAAAATTACGGAATATACTACTCTACTACTTCTCGTATTTGTTTGATTAAAGATCTGTTCAAACAACTGATAACAGACGACGTCGTATGTATGTATTCTTCTACGAACATTCGAGGATTATTGTTAGACTGTTTCTATGAAAATAGCAATTTAATAAAAAATAGAAAGTATTTCTTTCGTTCTATTGTTTCTTGAAACTCTTGCTCTTTTGTACAAGAGTAGATTTTTAAATTGTTTGTTTCGTCGTTCGTTCTACCGGGGAAAGTAAAATGTCGCGTACAGGACACGCCGCGCCCGGTGCTGGGGACGAAAGTAAACCTCAGGGGGCGGGCACCGATGAACGGATCCGAAACACGTGGAGCGTAAACAAGAATGGCGGTGGAAACACGTGGAGCGTAAACAAGAATGGCGGTGGAAGGGGCGCTGCAAAAACAGACCAGCCAAGTGCGATGCTATTGCGTTCGGACTCCGACGCCTCTCTTGCAGCATACACCCGAGGCACGTACGACAGCTTCACTGGTCGAGACTTGTGGGATATCTATTACGGTGCGCAGGGGGGCGGTAACGAGGAGGAACAGAGGTCCGACAAATTCGTTCATCCCCTGGTGGGCAAACCGTTGCTGGGCACATTTTATTGCAGGGGAGCAGCGCTGTGCATATGCCCGTGCCTTCCGCACCAGCGCCGTATCCGAGAACGTCTCATCCGGAAGCACGAAAAAAAAGGGAATACAGAGCTTAATTTAATGGGAACCAAAAAGGACCCCTTGGATTGCTACCACGTCAATCCCAACTTTACTGTTCTAAAATGGATAAAGGCCTCCTTAAAAGACCGCCGTGTCAGGTCACTGTTGGTTACTATGACCTTCACGTTCTGCTGCGTCTACTTTAACTGCGTGATGCAGGTGGTTGCGCAAAGGAGGGCCGATCGCTTTCTCCAGGGCCCAATACCGCTCCCCAAGTACAATACTTCAAGCATTAAGAAACTCCCCGACATCGGTTTTGATATTTTTAAGCATCTTAACAGTCCCGATGAACGAAATTTTCCCGATCGATGGCTGGGGGCGGTGGCAGGGATGACGTTCATCCGCTTCTCTTTGACCCCAATGCGATTGACCATATTCAGGCGGTGGTGGTTTTGTCTGGGCATGTTGTTTCTCCTGAGAGGGGTGACAATAATCGTCACCCTGCTGCCGAACCCTTTCTACGACTGCGTGAGAAAAGGATGGGGGGAGGGTTTGACCGACAACATGTTCATTGGGGGCCTCAACGTCATGTTTGGAAATGCGTCCACCTGCGCCGATGTCCTTTACAGTGGGCACACGCTCAACATTACACTCTTGGCCCTTGTTTGGCACCAGTATACGCACGTTGTGCCGTTAATGAATGGCCACGTGTGCCCAGCTAGGGTCAGAAGATTGTTCCGAACATTTTGTTGCTGTGGGCAGCATGTGTCAGACAAGTCGCGCCCAAGGCACATGCGAGCGTTTGCACCCGCACGCCGGCTGACCGTTGTTAAGGCCTTTGTATGGTGCTGTTGCTTGCTGGAGTATTATTTTATAGTTGCCACTCACTTTCACTACACCGTGGATGTCATCATCGGGATGATGTTTACGGTGATTACCTGGAGTTTTTACCATCACGGAGTTTTGAATGTCATACGAGAGCCGGAGTCCGATCGTGTCTGCTGTGAACGAGTGATTTCGTGGGCAGAGGCGGGGGCGGAAGACGTCATCGAATTGAATCAAGACATTATGAAAATGAGACAATTTATTAAGGCGAGAAGGGAACGGTCGGGTTCGGAGAGATCGTCCTCATCCATTTCAATTGAGATTCCTGGTGGCCCCGACGCGTCGAAGCTAGTCTAATTTCGTGATTTGCCCGAGAAGTGGAGGGGACAATATGGCACTGAGGCAAACTTATACTATTAAATGTATTTTGATTATCATATGATAATTGAGTAGTATATAGGGGGATTCTGGTAATTTTTAACCAATCGACCTCTCAACAACTTTAACAGCTAATTACCATCACAAAATAAAAAATTACTTAAAAAAGTGTCTTTAAAACCCTTAAAAATTCCAATTTTCTTTTTTTTTTTTAGTCCCCTTTGGGCAACCCTAACCTCAACACAAATCCCTTACCATAAATGGTCACAAATGGTCACAAACTTTAAAATTTTACATAAAAAATCCAGACGCTAATGAAAGTCAGTCACAATTCACATCTAACAACAAATAAGACCATAATAGGTAACAAAAGTTTTAACAACTAAAAAGTTTTGTTACGATATAGCCACCAATTCATTTTCACTGCACAAATCATAACAAAAAGTTGATCGACTAAAAAGTTTTGAGATGGTAAAGTTGAATAAAAGAAACCCCCAAACTCCCATTCGAAACTCGCACGGGTTACGCTCACAATGGAGAAATTATTTATGTGGAATTTACACCATAAATAATTCAAAAAACGTTCAAAAAAAAGTCCCCTTTCATATTTTCTAGAAACTAAACGCACACGCACGCCTTCTTTTCCCAACACAACAACGACGAACGCAGACGCTCAATGGGGTCCGGAATATCACAAAAAAGATACGACGAGTGCGAGCACTCGCCCGCAGTGAGGATTGACGCCGTGAAGAACAAATGGAACCATGCCATGGGATACCTCGGGTATGCTTATCTTGGAGTCTTCGTGTTCATTGTGATATTCGGTCTTGCTAATAATAATAATAATAACTATGATGACAGATACACAGACCACTCATTGTACGCCCCATTGTATATGTGGCTCGTTATCCTCGCCCCATTGTGTATTTTTATCTTCGGACGAGCGGTTCCGCTAGATGTAAAGATAACCCCAGAAGGCTCCGCATGGGTGCGTTTTGAGCAGATGGGAATTGAAGAGCTCAAGAACGCCGTCGTCCGTGATGCCACAGACAAAGACCTCGCCCCATCGGGAGGCAATGTCGTATGTGGTGGTGAATGTCGAATGTCGTGGTGCGAATCAAGGACCATTGAAACCTCGATCGTGATTGAGGGAACCATGAAGACTTTGTGCGGGACCAAGCGATTCTTTTACTGCGTTCCAAGGTCGCAGGAGCTGATACAGAAAAATAAAATGGGCTTCGTGCAAGGTCGCGTACACCATTTTTATTGTTGCTTACACCCTCTTTATTACGTGCATGTATATATATGGGGGCTGTGTGGCTGGTTAAAAAAAAAGAAAGAAATCTGGATCCCTTGGCTCCTACTAGTTTCCTTTGTTTCTGGGCTTGCATTGTTCCTAACTTGTGGTTCCTATATAGGAGACGAATACGTCAGACTCGTGGAAGCGGTGCCAGACTATAAGTGGTATGATCCACAGCATTCGTTTGCAGAAATAGGTGCTGGTTGCAACATTACAAGTAAATTTATTCGGAACACTACTATTGTTCACCATGACGTTAGTGGCACTCTGAAGGATGTTAAAACGTTCGACACACCGCACATTAGCAGCACCAAGATGGTTTACTCTTGTACTGGGTATACGTTTACCAAGATAGGTTTTGAAAACAGAGTGTATGAGAGTTGTAGTGAACTGAATCTCAACGTTGGTGAACGTGTTAATTGTTGGCAATTCAGTGACGAGCTGATAGCCGCTGGGAAGAGCCATAAAATAAAATATCATTTCAAATGTGACGAAACTCCA
>JACLAC010025097.1_pt1 | contig 10751 bp, 7 predicted proteins | sample 8027881 | NCBI WGS metagenome assembly JACLAC01 (sample SAMN15725517, study PRJNA655200) | protist metagenome | isolation source: fluorescence activated cell sorting (FACS) single amplified genomes of... | place: Spain: Blaines Bay Microbial Observatory, Mediterranean Sea | collected 2016-01-19 | reverse complement strand
TTGCACCTAATTCACATACCACATCCAATTTTCTTAAATCTTCCGTCACTTTATATTCCCATTTTCTGGGATCAAATACTTCCAACCCATTGTATGGTTGCCATAATCTAACAATTTCACCCGTATCAATTGATTTCCATACATGATGAGGACCTTTAACAAAATGATCAACCATTAATTCTCCCATGCCAATAAATTCAACATCTAATGTTTCACGACCAACATACAAAGCATCATGTGCCCAATCATTTGATACTGGACCAACACCAACATTAATACATGGACAAATTGGTATTGGATCAATACCGTATTTCGTAATTTCTGGATGCACATTATTATCAATATGATGAAAATGTTCCGTCATATTTGTTAATGGCAATGGTGTTTTGCTTCTTAAATAATCTATTCTCAACGCAATATTATCAATATCATAATTAAATACACCCTCTTGTCGTTTGTAACAGTGGGAACCATTTGAAATAGCTGCAGGAATTTGAATTAAGCATAAAGGATCACGTTTCACAAATATTTGAATCTCATGAAAACCAGAGTTGACAAATTGTTTTGGAAAGATTGGTGGTTTTGGTACAATACCTTTTGCTTTCATTTCAGCAGCTGTACCAATTGATGTGCACTTAATAGGTGTAAATTCATTTAATTCGTCTCCAGATACCATACCTCCAATACCTTCACAGGTGGTACAGTTTCTGAATAAATCAGGACAGTCTGCATCATATTCATCACACCTTCTTAATCTTCCCCACTTGTGTGGATTCCCGTCACAAATACTTTGTGCCGGTATAATCATATTTATAACAATTACCACTATTAATAATAGTTTATTCATCATTTTAAAAATATAGTACGGAATTTTTCAAATGGTATTCTTTTCGTTTGTATGTTTTTCAATACTATAACAATTAAATTAGCGTCTTTAATTAGTAATGACTAATTGTTTTATCTATACAACATAGTATATTGAATTTTCTATTTTTCTTCGATTCTCACCCACAATTGTTCGATACGGTTTTGATGACGACATATCACCATGTTCAAGTTATTTGTTATTTTGTAGTGCTATTATAATATCTTGGCCGCTATCCAGATTTAGTGCTATTAAATCGTTTAATATAAGATATAGGATTATCTTCCAATAATATTATGTATAATTTATCTTACTTATACTCTCTCTTCTTCTTAGTGATCTATTCCAAGATCTATCTCTCTGTATATCTCTTTCTGTACAGTATATAACACATCATAAGTGTTATTATTGAATTATTGTATCGTATTCTATAGTATTCGCCTAGTATTACGATAACTCGATAATCAGACTTATAATAAATAATCGATTGGTACTATACAAATAACATGTATTGTGTTCATTTCCATGGACAATTAATGTTGGTGCTTTACGTATGTATATTGTAAATGTGTTCATTTGTACTTGTACTGTTCATTTTATCTTAATTATAAACTTATCCAGTTATGTATTACTACTTGTGACAGTCTTAAAGTCGCGTTACATTTGGTGCGTCTAAAAGGCTGTCTTACATTAGGTATTAGCGCCTATACTATTCTTTAGATATTAAGGTATATTGGTCGACAGTTTTCATCAATACTTTTCTCCTCCTCAATCTTATAGCATATATATGTGTGTGCGTGTGTGCGGTCTATTCGTTGGCACATATGCATATATACACATTGACTATGTATTAGATTGATATGTATTCATGAAACTGTATTCGACTCGTGATATTGCATCATAATGATTGGTTGTTATTGTAGCGGCTCATTTATTCTAAAATTAATACTTAATTGTAAACGATTAATTAACGCAATCATAATGATAAACAATGAATTGATTAGTCTATGAATTTGTTTTGTATCATGCATATTATCTAACAAGAATATTTTAGTATTACTTGGGCAAATATAACATGATTTGATGAATGGGAACGATTCGAAGTAATGCAATCTTCATTTCAGATTGATCAAATTTTCTGTCCTATATATTTGTAGACTAACCAGTACAAACATATATTCTTATTTCCGACAGATACGTTTACCCATATAAATGTGCAAAATGGCTTAGAACATGCGTTCTGCATCAACAGGACTGTTGCCTGTGAAAAAGTATTTTGCCATCTCCATGTGTTTCTGAGGTGGTAATGCTTTGGTTAATATGTCAGCTAAGTTTTTATTAGTATCGCATCTAACTACTATTACTGTTTTATCTTGAACCATTTCTTGGACTAAGAAATGCTTAACAGCAATATGTTTAGTTCTCGATGAACATCGCTTACTTTCTGATATTGCAATTACACCATTGTTGTCCTCGTGTATAACGACGGGATCCACTGGATAATTTGGATTTATTTTCACATCAGTATAGTTTGGACTGCATGTAAAATCTTCTAAAATCCATTTTAACCATCTAGCTTCTTTACTAGCATGCGATATGGCAATTAATTCTGCCGCGGTACTAGAATCGGCTATTACTGATTGTCGCTTACTTTTAGTGCTTCCGGGGCTATCCTTCAATAATGTTACGTGTCTCGATTTCTTCTTCATGACAGTGGCACACGACCTGTGTCGCTTCTTCTTTCCTGTTGCTCTTAGTTGAGCTAATCTTTGCTCTGATTTCTGGTGCTTAGAACAGTATCTGGCCCGTGCTCTTACAGTATGATGGCAGTTACCCATGATGCACTTCTTCCTCCATGCGAACGAATCTCCAATATTTGCTATTGATGTCAAAAACAAAAATGTGAAAATTTGAAAATTTTTATACTTGCTAGGGGGATAAAAAGTATTGGGCCCGTAACCAAATCGTTTAATATAAGATATAGGATTATCTTCCAATAATATTATGTATAATTTATCTTACTTATACTCTCTCTTCTTCTTAGTGATCTATTCCAAGATCTATCTCTCTGTATATCTCTTTCTGTACAGTATATAACACATCATAAGTGTTATTATTGAATTATTGTATCGTATTCTATAGTATTCGCCTAGTATTACGATAACTCGATAATCAGACTTATAATAAATAATCGATTGGTACTATACAAATAACATGTATTGTGTTCATTTCCATGGACAATTAATGTTGGTGCTTTACGTATGTATATTGTAAATGTGTTCATTTGTACTTGTACTGTTCATTTTATCTTAATTATAAACTTATCCAGTTATGTATTACTACTTGTGACAGTCTTAAAGTCGCGTTACATTTGGTGCGTCTAAAAGGCTGTCTTACATTAGGTATTAGCGCCTATACTATTCTTTAGATATTAAGGTATATTGGTCGACAGTTTTCATCAATACTTTTCTATTACCTTGTTAATGGCACACACATATTTCATAGGAAAAGCTGGGAAGGTGGGAAGGTCGGAAGTCGGAAGCTATATTTTTTGGTGAAAAATGATGATACAAATTGAAGAAAATATTTTTGATGATTGATGATTATAACTGAGAGTATTAAAAAAATACGAGTACGAACGTGTGTTATATTTTTTTCAAAACAAATGAAAGGAACACTTTAACTTTTTAAAAAACGAGTGTGTGTTTTTGATTTTATTTTTCGCACACGCACACACAACATTATCCCACTCCTCACCTTCCATTATTAATTTGATATCCATATTGTTGACCAGGATATTCTTGATCAAATCCAAATTTTGTACCACTACGACTGCTATTACTACCCGTACTACTAGGACCATCTAAATTACCACTATTTTGATTAACATTGTTATTGTGATTACTATTACTAATACTACGATAATCATGTTGTGGTCCATGTCCACCAGAATCTAACAATTGTTCTTCTGCAGGTGGTGGTGGTGGCAATCTACGAAAATAATACAAAATTAAAATACATGGTAATGTTTCAAACAATATATAATATCCACATATTAATATCAATGGAGATATACCAGGTAAATCTTTATCATATCCTACAAGGTTTGAAATCGTACCATATGCAATGAAACCACTACGTAATGTAAAGCACAATGTACATATAATACCCAATGCACGCACTTCATTTACTTTACCACTAACAATTCTAAATTCAACCGGTATGCTACTTAAAGCAGTGCGTGTACGATTGCCAAATACAACTAAAATGAAAGCGGTAATTGCAAATACAATTGCTATACAAGATGAAGATACAACACGTAACGGTGTTAATGCTGGTTTTAATTGTTGAAAATTACTTGATAACGCATATAATGTCCAGAACGACACTTGCATGATGTAAACGCATACATTTGCGGTGATGCATAATGGTCGAAACCATATATCGTAGACTTTTACTCTATCTTGTGATGTATAATATACTTTAGCCCATGATAATAATAAAATAGTTGAGGTACTGAAAAATAATACACCTGGCAATTCGTTTAATATGAATAACCATGTAGGAAACCCTCGTCCATTTAATATAGAATCTGAGTTTTGCTCATCCCAATGCACGGTTACGTATACCCAATGAAAATGAACTCCTAGGAAAAAAATACATCTGGTACAACTACATAAAAAAATCATGACTTGCAATAATTTCTGTGTCGTCCATTTTTTTAAATAATAATGCACACGTCCAAGTAATACTAACGTAGTAATTGATAATAAACCAGTAATGATACCAAGTGCTAAAAACACCCAATATAATGCATCGATCGGTGCAACAGGTACCATATTTATTTATTTTTGCAGATGTACGGATATGTGCTTCAATTGTTTTTTTTTTTATTGTATATCTTTTATATATGATTGTTGTTGTATTTGTTTCTATCTATCTATCTGTATATCTATCAATTAATATTAATAATTGTGTGTGGTGTGTACAAATCTTGTTGCATCAGACGACAGACGACTATATAAGACGACAAGGCATATCACAGACAGAGAGGTGTTAAAAACAGGGTTTTTTTTGAAAAATAATTGGGGCGATCGATGATGATGCTCCCGGGGTGACACAACAGACTTTGTCACCCATCCATGTTTGGAAGAAGAAGCTTCTTCATAACATATTGCAATATATATATATATGTATATACATAAAAGTAGAAATATATTTGTATTATATTATATTATATTATACATCGTAAAGAAACAACTTGAAGTGACATAAAAGTTAATTGATATGTATGTGTAGATATCAATTTGGTTCTTTATAAAAATATGCTCCTCACGTTAAGTAAAAGATCATCATCTATCATCAAACTTCCACAATCATCTTTACAATTGTCTAGGAGAGTATACAGTACGACGAAGAAAGATGCAGGTGGGTATTCCCAATCACGGCGTAATTATAGTTCGATAAATAAGGGAAAGAAAATCAATAAAATACAACATAAGTTAAAACATGTTAGCAAATTCAGGGTTCCCGATTTACCATATACCAGGTATGCATGGATAGGCTATGGCCTTACTTTTTGCGTGGGGTATTGGTGGTGTAGAACAATATATGTAGAGGAAGAACTAGAGGTAATAACATTTAAACAAAATGAACAACTATTTGTTGATCCAAATTGTAGTATTATTCTTGATTCTGGTGCTGCATCGACAACATTACCCATAAGTAGCGTTAAAAGTCGCAATGGAGAAAAATTTAAAGTCAGACGTGCTGATGAAAAAATGATTACTGTAACCAATGCTAAAATTAATTATGAGTATAAAGCAAATATTGGTATTAATAAAAATGTTTTATTTACGAAATCTTCAAATAGTAGTCAAGGTTTAATATCATTAGGTGCTTTACTAGATGAATTTAACGAAACTGCAATTTTATTCTCTCTGAATAGTGCATATGCAATAAAATTGAAGGATCTGAAAAAAAAATTGAAGGAGCTGGAAAATGTTGGTCCACTACCACTGCAATTGATTGCAGAAAGACATCCTTTAATTTCATTTATAAAGAAGTATGATAACAAATTTAATTATGATAAGGATCATTCCCATGATATGTGGTACTGTTACCCTAAAATCTTATTTCCAGAATATGATAGCAGACTAAAATGGCAATCCAGGCAATACAATGATCCCCCTGTGCTATCACAACCATTATTATTTGATACTGGGGCTACAAACCATGTATTTCCAATGTCTTCTTTCAAAAGCAATACAAAGTTTGACGTTATTCCTGAAATAGTTAGCAAGACTCCGGATGATTCAAGCCCTTTGATTCTAAACAAGGCATTAAACAAGCTAGGACTTTTATACGAAGTATATGTATCAGAAAAGGCTAATGGCATCATAATTTCTCCACTGCACATGCTTCTAGTGCTTAGGCGTATTCACGAATTAACATTCCTGGAAGATGTTAAATCTCTTAACGATGGAACTTTCAGTAAGGCTCCTAAAATACAACCTAAATTTCCGCCTTTCCATGGTGCATTTCTGTTTACGCGAACTTGTGTGTATTACATTGGCACCGACGATATTGATATGGTAAAAAAGCACAAAATTGCAACTTTTAAAAATGGTCTTTGGGAGATAGATAAAAAGTATTTTGGTTTGTCAGGTTCGGAATCAAATAATATACCCATTATGTCAGACGTATGGGCCAAATCCAAATACGATTATATACTTGCAGTCCAGAAGAAACCTAACCAAATTGTGCGGGAAGATGGTAAGATGTTGAGGCGTCAAAAGGGTGAGAAAAAAAAATACATAATAGTAAGTGATGGCATTATGACAAACATTCGCCTTTAAAACATTTTTTTATATTAAAAAATTAAAAAATGGCAATCACATTTTTTAACTCTCTCACAAAATATCCTATCTTGGCAATAATAAAAAAAACGCGGAGTAAGAAATCCAACAAATGCCAATTTATTAAAATTATAATATACTTCGTATTTTTTTACGAAGTATAATATTAATACACCTACCGCTACCCGTCTCTGCCTAAATTGTACTTCCTGATGACGCACCACCTTTTTTTGATGAATCACTTGTTGCAGGACCTGCTAAATTTAATCGCCTTGCACATCCAATATATTTAAACATTAAAAATAATTCAATCATACCCATTATTCCTCCAATTAACCACATAAAATGAGAAAAGCTTCCATAATGATGATTGATTCTTATAATATCTGATTGAAACATTGGACCAGATATTAAAGGACATATTGCCATTCCTATGCTCATTGATGCAGACACCATACCACTACATTTTCCTCTTAAACTGGCTGGTACTTTAGCGGACGCAATTTGTAATAATGTCGGTAATGTTAAATTCCATCCAACACCTATTGTTAATAAAAAGAAAATAGCATGTATCCAAAAAATTTCTATAAACGTATATACTGCTATACCCGTTGTCAACAACACGCATGATATTATTGCTGTTCGTGGTGCGCCAATTTTATTAATCAGAAATTTCACTCCACATATATTCATTATAAGAGCTACAATACCAAATCCAGCAAGAAAAAAACCTAATTCCGTTGGACCAAAATTAAAAAGAATCATCCATACTAGACCAGTCATACTAGTCATACAAGCAAATGTAAATGCTGCAAGAGCCGTGCATGCAGCGCATATATATGCAATAAACGGCATTTTTTCATCTGTTGTTGCTGCTTGGCCATCATTTTTTTTAGTGTTGTCCTTCTTATCGTTTGTAGTACTACCAGCTTTACCATCAACGTTCATCGATTTTAAAAATTCTTTTCTTCCATAATTATATATATCATCAATATTTTGTTTCCTTGGCCCACAAATTCCACCATTCGGTCGTGTTTCAGGTATTTTAAAAATACCAATGCTTAAACATATAAATGCAATGATGGCTGGTGAGAAAAATGCAATTCTTTTATTGCCAGTAGTTGCAGTTATTATTCCTCCTACTAATGGACCTAACATAAATCCAAGCCCAAGCATTGCAGCAGCCATCCCAAAATATTTCGGCCGTTGCCGTGGATCACCAACCGTATCTAACACCATAGCTTGTACAACAGGCATTGTTCCTCCTGCTACTCCTGTAAAAAATCTAGCAAAAAGTAATGAATAAAGTGTAGTTGCTAAGCCACACCAAGCATATCCCAATGCTGATGAAACAATGGATCCCATAATAATTGCTTTCCTACCAACTGTATCGCTTAGTTTTGACATGAAAAAGTTTCCAACAAATTGTCCAACGCCAAATGCGAATATAGTTAATCCCACCTCGACCGAAGAACCACAACCAGGTGTCTCGCCACATATTTGAGTCACATTACTGTTTTTTACATATTGTGGGCATGTTGGACATTGAGTTCCTTCCTCCCATGGTAATTCAAGTGTATAATATGGCAAAATTGGTATTCCTATTCCTGCACCTAGAAAATCAACAAAGGCACATAAATAGGCTGGCCACAATACTTTTAAAACATTTGGCGGTGAAGATGATGATGATGAAGTACTTGTTTCCTCCTCCTCTTTTTTGTTCGTTATTACATTATCTTCTTTTTTTTCCGTGATATTAACATCTTTTGAAGATGATGATGATGAAGTACTTGTTTCCTCCTCCTCTTTTTTGTTCGTTCTTACATTATCTTCTTTTTTTTCCGTGATATTAACATCTTTTAATTCAAGTTCTTTTGATTGGCTCATCTTGTCTATGTAAATTCTTGTATGTTTGTATATGCATGTATTTATCTATATTTCTGTTCTTTCTGTGGATGGGCTCTATATATTTATTTGTTCCATCGAAGAATAAGATGTGCATTTTTTTTTTGAATAATTTTTGGAGAAGATGATTGATGGTTCGACATAAAAAGAAATAACCTATCAAATTATTGTATTTAAGTATAAATTGATAGTACTGTTTGTAATAGATATTTCGTTCTTTCTTTCTTCGCATAAGTAAAAAATCCATGTTCGGTCCGATCCTTACTGGCTTAGCTTTTTGCATAATTTTATACTAAAACTACTAAAGATATTTAAGATGTAGAAACAGAAAGAGAAAGATGTAGTGACAGAACTGAAAGAAAGAAACAATTATACCACCAAGAAGAAGAAGAACAAAAACAATTAAACAAAAAATAAAAAAAACCGTCTTAGTAAACAATTATAACTATTAGTATATCATTATGAGTGAAACTATTTCAACTGCAGTGACTGAATTATTTAATATTAAAAGGCCAATTATATTGGCAGGTATGAATGTTGCTGCCGGACCGGAACTCGCTGCTGAAGTGACGAACAACGGTGGATTAGGTGTTATTGGTGGTGTTGGGTATACACCAAAATTCTTGAAAGCACAATTGGATGAATTGAAATCGTATTTGAATGACAAAAATGCACCTTTCGGTGTTGATTTACTTCTTCCGCAAGTTGGTGGTAGTGCAAGAAAAACAAATAAAGATTACACAGGTGGTACACTTCCTCAATTAATTGATATTATCATTGAAAGTGGTGCTAAATTATTTGTAAGTGCAGTGGGTATTCCTCCTAAATGGGCAGTTGATAAATTGCACGGTAATGGCATTTTATGCATGAATATGATTGGTGCACCTAAACATGCAGCAAAAGCTTTAGCTGTTGGTGTCGATATTATTTGTGCACAAGGTACTGAAGGTGGTGGCCATACTGGTCAAGTCGCTACGTCTGTATTAATTCCAATGGTAGTCGACAGTGTACGTGGTAAAAAATCACCTTTAACTGGGAAACAAGTACCAGTAATTGCTGCGGGTGGGATATTTGATGGTCGTGGCTTAGCAATGGCATTGTGTTTAGGTGCAGACGCTGTTTGGGTTGGTACCAGATTTGTTGCAGCTGAGGAAGCTGGAGCACCTCCAGCGCACCAAAAAGCAGTTTTAAGAGCAGGTCCACATGACACCATCAGGAGTACGATTTATACTGGCCGACCTATGCGTATTATTAAAAATACATATGTAGTCGATGCAGAGGAAAATCATGCAGAGGAAATCAAAGAATTTGCAAATCGAGGTATTATTTACATGCAAGGCGATTCGAGAAGACGCAAAGAAGCTGGTGAAGAATGGAGTGTACAGCAACAAATGGAAGCACGACCTCAATTAATGGGTCAAGCTTCTGCTGCTATTGATGCTGTTGAACCAGCATCGAAAATCATGGATGAAATGATAGCTGGTGCTTTGGCAACTTTACGACGTGGAGTTGGTATGGCAGCAAAGTTGTAAACAAACCAATACCGCTACCATCAAGGAGGAACTTACCAACAAGTTATTATAACAATTGTATTGCTTTTAGGAATATTACCTTTATCACCACGAAAACGTCGTGTTATCAATGTATTATAATCCTCGTGCAAAAAAATTTATGCAAAAATCGAGACGAGACAAAAAAACACCGGTTGCAAATGTGAGGCTGCTTAAAAAATTCGTAATTCGTAAATCGTTATTTTATCAATTTTGCCTATCAACACTATACCAAAAAAACCAGAAGTATTCTGATGGTTTTCAACAAATAGGTACCCTCAAGTACAAAAAATACCTAGTATATCCTATCAAATATATCAAACACTACAAATCTACTTAGTATATGAAAAGGACTACATTAAGTATAAATATGATAGGAAATGAAAAACAGAAAATGTGGCAAAAAAACACACTTTTCAAGTGTAAAATGTTGAAAGGCCTGTGTCCATGCTAATTTCTAAATGCTATTTCCATATATTAAAAACACTTCATAGGAAAAATTATCATTACTATAGAAAATAACAAAAAATCTCCATACTATAGTTTTAAGTACTCTAACAAAATTATGTAAAT
>JACLAC010010943.1_pt1 | contig 10753 bp, 8 predicted proteins | sample 8027881 | NCBI WGS metagenome assembly JACLAC01 (sample SAMN15725517, study PRJNA655200) | protist metagenome | isolation source: fluorescence activated cell sorting (FACS) single amplified genomes of... | place: Spain: Blaines Bay Microbial Observatory, Mediterranean Sea | collected 2016-01-19 | reverse complement strand
CCGCAGGCACAGGCTCTACCATATCGCTCAACATAGCGGTAATCCCCGCGCTCAGCCGCAGCCCCAAAACCGACCCGCTCTTCGCCTTCAACGGCGGTCCCGGCGGCGCCTCCACCGATCTGGCCGATATGGCCGACGGCCCGCTACGCCGCATCCGCCAGGAGCGGGACATCGTGCTCGTCGACCAACGCGGTACCGGCGAATCCGGCCCGCTGAACTGCGCCTCCGATGAACCCGACAGCCTGCTCTTTCTCACCGATATCGTCACCTGGTCCGTCAACGAGCTCAAGAAATGCCTCGACGGCTACGAGGCCGATACCCGGCTCTATACCACACCGATCGCCATGGACGATATAGACGAAGTGCGCGAGGCCCTCGGGTATGATCAGATTAACCTCTGGGGCGGCTCCTACGGCACGCGCGCAGCGCTCGTCTATATGCGCCGCCACCCTCAAAACACCCGCGCCGTCATCATCGACGGGCTGGCTCCGACCGGCATGCGGCTACCGCTGCACATGGGCGACGACGGCCAACGGGCGCTCGATATGATGTGGCAAGACTGCACCGCAGACGCCAATTGCGCCGAGGCCTATGGCAATATCGGCGCCAAATTCGACTCGCTCAAAGTCCGGCTCAAGCGCAACCAAGCACTGGTCGGCTCGACACCGGATGCGGCTACCCGACAGGACCTCGTGCATTTCAGGGACCCGCGGACCGGAGAAGACCGCGACATGCCCATCCACTGGGACGGCGTCGCCGGACTCGTGCGCAACGCCCTCTACAAAACCGAGCTCGCCGCCTTATTGCCGCTAATCATCGACCGCGCCTACCACGGGGACTTTGATCCCCTTATCGCCTTGGCCGAACCGTGGGCCGCTTCTTCGGATAGAATGAGTCAGGGCATGTTCTACTCGGTGGTTTGCACTGAAGATCTGCCTTTTATCACCGACGCCGAACGCCGCGCCTACGGCAACAACTTCGTCGGCACCTTTCCCCTGGAGGTGATGTCGCGCATCTGCGATTTCTGGCCCCGAGGCGAACTACCCGCCAATTACCACGACCCCATCGCCACCGACCATCCGGTCTTAGTGCTCTCTGGCAACCTCGACCCAGTCACCCCGCCGCGCTGGGGGGAACAAGTCGGCACGCATCTCAAAAACTCGCGCCACATCGTCGTACCCGGTGTCGGTCACGGCACGAACTACGGCTGCGTACCCAAGCTCATGGCGCAGTTTATCGACGACGCCGACGCCACCGCACTCGACGCGTCTTGCGTCGACAAACTGGTGCGCCCCGCCTTCTTTACCAACTCGCTCGGTCCCGAGCCGCATGTCACCGAGGACGCACAATGATCCTGGTCGAAAACCTGCGCAAGCACTTTGGCGAAGTCCCCGCCGTAGATGGGATCAGCTTCGAGGCGCCGGACGGCCAGGTCACCGGCCTGTTGGGACCCAATGGTGCCGGCAAAACCACCTCTCTGCGCATGCTCTACGGGCTTATGCGACCGGACGGGGGCCGTATCGAAGTCGACGGTGTAGAAGTCGCCAGCGATCCACAGGCCGCCCAAGCCCGCATGGGCATTCTACCCGATTCGCGCGGACTCTACCCGCGCCTGACCCCGCGCGAGCACCTGCGCTATTTCGGCCAGCTGCACCAACTCGTCGGCACTGCGCTAAACACGCGCATCGAAGAATTGGTATCACTGCTCGAAATGAGTTCCATCGTAGACCGCCGCGCCGAAGGTTTTTCTCAGGGCGAGCGGGTCAAAACTGCGCTCGGCCGCGCCCTCGTCCACGACCCGGCCAATGTGATCCTCGACGAACCGACCAATGGCCTCGATGTGATGGGCACCCGCGCGATGCGCAGCCTAATCCGCCGCATGCGCACGGAAGGCAAGTGCGTACTCTTTTCCAGCCACATTATGCAGGAAGTCTCGGCTCTTTGCGACCGCATCATCATCATCTCCACAGGCCGCATCGTCGCCGCCGGCACTCCCGACGAATTGCGCGAGCAATCGGGCCAAGACAATCTCGAGGACGCCTTTGTCGCGCTCACCGGTCTCGACGAGGTCGCTCCATGAACCAGATTCTCGCCGTCCTGCACAAGGAGCTGAAAGACGGTCTGCGCGACAGGCGCTCATTGGCCTCGACCTTGTTGTTCCCATTGTTAGGGCCGATGATGGTCGCTTTTATGATTAACCTCCAGGCCGAACGCCAGCGCGAGTCGATGGATATGGAGATCCCCGTCATCGGCGCCGAGCGCGCGCCCGACCTAGTCAATTGGATTGAGCGCAGCGGCTTTAGCGTCGTCGGCGGCCCAGCAGACCCCGAGACAGCCGTGCGCGAAGGCGTGCTCGACTTCGTCTTCGTCGTAACCGAAGATTTCGCCGAGGATTTCGCCGAGGGGCAGACCGCCGAGATCGAACTGGTGCACGATGGCACTAAAAAAGATTCCGGCGCGTCGATCCACCGAGCCCGCGGCCTGATCGAGAGCTATAGCGGAAGTCTGGGCAGCCTACGCCTAATCGCCCGCGGCGTCAGCCCACAAATTGCCCGCCCGATAAAAATCGAAAATGTCGACGTCGCTAGTGCGCGCGAAAAAGCCGCGCATTTTATGATCTTTATCCCGCTCTACGTCATCATGGCCGCCTTTATGGCCGGCATGAACCTCGCCATTGACTCCACTGCTGGCGAGCGCGAACGCTCCTCATTCGAACCGCTGCTGATCAACCCCGTACCGCGCATGGTGCTGGTCGTCGGCAAATGGCTAACCGCCGCTTTATTCTCGAGCGTCGGCATAGCACTAACCTTGGGTAGCCTGATCTTCGCCCTGCAACGCGTCTCGCTACAGGAACTCGGCGTCAATCTCGACCTCAGCGTCCCCGTCGTCGTCGGGGTGCTATTCACCGCCTTGCCGCTATCTTTCTTCGCAGCCAGCATGCAGCTCTTGGTCTCGACCTTCGCCCGATCCTTCAAAGAAGCCCAGACCTATGTCTCACTGTTAATCGTCGTGCCGATGGTGCCCACCGTCGCCGCCGTTGTCTACTCACTCAATAACGAGTGGTGGATGGCGCCGATCCCAGTGCTAAGCCAACAGGTGCTGCTGATCGAGGTCCTCGGCGGCCAATCCGGCTCGATCCTCCCCTTTCTGGTCTCCGGTGTTTCTTCGTTCGCTATCGGTCTGCTCGGCGTCTGGGTCACGGCTCAGCTTTTTTCCCGCGAGAAAATCATCTTCGGCCGCTAGCTATATTGGTAGCGAACAGGCTATTGCATGCGGCTCACGCGGCGGGCTACGGGTATGGCTCTCGCAGTTCCCCCACTTTATATTGAATCCTCCATCTCAACAGGACAGCTGCACCATGCCCGACAGCAAATTCATCCGTCCCTTCCCCGCGCTCACCCCCGCCCAGCGCTATCATCTCGATGTATACGGCTACGTCGTCATCGAAAACGCCCTGAGCACCGACGAAACCGGCCGCCTTCTCGATGCTATGCAATGCCTCAAACGAGACCTGTTGTCCACCACCGAACCCGGCAAGGACTTCGTCCGCAGCTGCCGCCTCTCTGCCCATCATCCGCATCACCTGCACTTCGCCCACATTCTCGAAGCTGACCCCGCAATCTTCGACTACCTGACCCACCCACGCTTGGTCGGCATGGCCGAAGAATTGGTCGGCGGCACAGTGCGGCTCGAAGAATCCGAGGCCGTCATCAACTCGCGCGACCCCAAGGCCGACTGTGCTGCCACGCCACGTTTCGGCTTCCATACCGGCACCAGCCCCGACATCGGTACCTATGTCGAAAACGGCCTCTACCACTGCACCTTCGTCAAAACCCTAACCAATCTCACCGATCTTGGACCCGACGACGGCGGCACCGTGGTCATCGCCGGCAGCCACAAGGTAAAGGTCGACCGCAAAGCGGTCATCGCCGCGGCCTATGACGACCCGAGGCTGATCCACCAAGTCACCGCGCCCGCCGGCTCGACCCTGCTCTTCGGGGAGGCGCTGATCCACGCCACCGGTCAGATCCGCTCTGACCGCGAGCGCGTCATTGTCATCGGCGGCTATACCCCAACGATGTTCCAGGCCTGGAATGGCCAAGAGCCCAGCGCCGAATTTATCGCGCAAACACCGGACCGCCTCAAGCCGCTGATCTCTGGCAGCGATAGATGGAGTTGGCAACAACGCCACCGCAGCCTCGACACGCCAGCGGCTCAATGAGCACACATGCTGAGCAGACCAACACGCAGTCTTCTCATTCACCAAGGAAATTAGATGACCGACCCGTGTAGCCACTGGGTAGTCGGCGGTAGCGGACTGGCCCATAGCGGTCTGCATAACTCCGTCGGCAGCGGCCTCTACACCGCCAGCACTCTCGAGGAAGAATTCACCCGCCTCGGCCACAGCCAACTCACTCCGTTCTTCGTCTTGCGCCAGCGCAAGCGTCTCGCTATCGGCGCCAACCACGGACTCTGGATATGGCAACGCGACGAGGCGCGTTATCTACAGTTGCACGACGAGACCCTCACCGAAGTCTTGGGTCTAGCCGCTATTGACGGCGACCCGGGCTTAGTCGCCGCTTGCCCCTACGGCATCGCCACCGCCTGCATCGACGAATTGGGCGCCGCGCGCTGGAGCTTCCACTCCGATTCGCCCGTGCCCGACGAACGATTCGCCAATGCCCTGCACATCGACCCAGCACACCCCGATCACTGGCTGGTCGGCACCGAAGCTGGCGTAGTCGTCTATGGGTCGGAGACCAATAAATGGCAAGCGAGCGATCTGGCGAATACACCCGTGCGCGCTCTGCTCTCAGCGCGGGGCCGCCTGTGGGCCGGTACAGACGATCGCGGCATCTTCCACAGTGACGATGGGTTACACTGGACGCAAGCCGGTAGCGATGTCGAAGGCGCCGTCTACGCCCTACACGATACGGGTGCTCGCCTGCTAGCTGCCACGCAATACGGCGTCGTCACCGGCAACGGCGATGGCCCCTGGATTTCCACCGGCCCCCGCCTATCCACTACCTGCATTACTAGCGATCCGCGCTCGCCCGACACGTGGGCGGTGGGCGCCTCACCCGGTGGCCTGTGGTTTACCTGCAATGCCGGCGAAAGCTGGCGACAGACCGGCCATTTTAAACATGTGCGCGTCGTTTTAGCCCCTGAGGAGATCTAGAGGTGAACCAGCAAACCTACAACAGCCAAGTCGACGCCCGCGGGCAACAGATGCTCACCGCGATCTGCGAACGCAGCACCGATTATTCGCATTGGAATCTACACGCATGCATGCATCTTGCCCCCGATCCCACAGCGGTCACACAGACCATTCGCCGCACCCTCTGGCGCAATGCGGAAGTCGCAGCCGCCGACCTAATGGGCGGACCCTTCGAAATTCTGCCAGCAGCCCTGATCTACAGCCGCTGGCAAGACGTACTCACCGACGAGGCCCGTACTTTGTTGCGCGACTACCTGACCGGTGCCCACTTCGAGCGCGGCAACACCGAAAACCACTGGCTGATGTACTACGCTGGCCTGTTGCTGGCCTGCGAGTCTTTCGCCGACAGCGAATTTAGTTGGAACGGTCTGCCGCCAGCAGCGCTGGCCGCGGAGGCCAAGCGCTGGATCTTGGGGACCATCGAACGCACCGCGCGCTTGGGCCATCACGAATACGACTCGACCCACTACCACACCGAACACATAGTCGCCTATGTCGGCCTCTACGAACACAGCCGCGACGAGTACTTACGCGCGCAATGCGAAAAACAACTCTCCGTGCTCATCGCCGATATGGCGCTCGAATATTTCAAAGGCGCCTGGGCCGGCGGCCACTCGCGTGAGGGATACCGCCGCAACACCTGGACCCGCTCTGGTGCCGTGCAACCGCTGAACTATCTCTATTTCGGCGATATCGAATTCAACCCACGGATCCACAGCGGCGGTTTCGACACACCGATCGCCATCGCTTCGTATCGCCCGCCAGCCCTGCTCTGCGAAATTGCCCTCGACCGAGCTAAGGCCCACGTCGTCAAAAAGACCCGCGCACCGCGCAATATCTACCGCCACGCCAAGCATGACCCAACTCCTGTGCGCAAATACACCTATATGAGTCGCTCCTTCGCCCTCGGCTCGACGCAACTCGGGTTGCCCACCGACACCCTAGCCGGCCCCATCGATATCGGCTCGTGGGATCTGAGCTGGGACGCGCCCAACCACCAGGGCAAAATCGTCTGCAACCATCCCTATATCGGCGCGGGCCGCTTTAGCGCTTTCCTTTCGGGATTCCCACAAAACATCGGCCGCGCCATCGGGCTCGACAAACCCTATCTGCAACGGCCCGACCGCCTCTTCGGCGCCTCACCCTACGAGCGCATGTTGCAGCATGAGAACAGTATCGCGGTGCTTTATCGTATTCCAGAGGACGACGAAACGCCCTTCGTCAACTTGTTTTTGCCGAATGGTTATGGCTGGCAGGAAAAAGACGGTTGGATCCTGGCCGACCTGGGTGAATGTTACACAGCCGTCTATCCCATCGGCCCCTACGCCTGGCACGATATCCGCGAAGACGAAGGCTCGGTCTATATGGTGCACGGCGGTAGCCTGATCGACGGTTGGTTGCTGCGCATCAACAGTCTGTATGCCGGTCTGGTCGTCGAGGCAGTTGAGGCCGACGAGGTCGATAGTTTCGAGACCTTTTGCCAACAACGTGCGGCACTCGTGCCCAACTTGAGCCAATGGCCCGAGCAAAAACGCGTCACTTGCGAAACGACCACCGGTCACACGCTCGATATCACCTACGATGGCGAACACCGCCTAGACGGCATACTCGTCGATTACGACGCGTATGCACTGTACGAATCGCCTTTTGCAGCAGGTGAACTGAATACAGGCCGAATGGTGTATTCGCGTGGGGACGCAAAGGTGGAGCTGGACTTTGGCATCAATCCGGACAAGCCGATGATGCCGATGCGGGTTATTGGGTGATATATTTGCAAGGGTAGTAGGGGGCAGCGCGCATTCCGACCCCACAGTGTTTCAATCCCCCAAAACCTTGACACCACTCCCACCTCACCCCACACTAAGCTCTATTGTGCAATCCCTATTTAAAAGGAAGTCCACCGCCATGCCTGCCAAGATAACCAACGTAGAACGCTTCACCCTGCAAGTTCCCTTCGTCGACCGCGTCCGCACCGAGATGGAGCGCGCCGGCGTGCACACTTGGTCCGAACTCGAAATTACCCGCGTCGAGACCGATGCCGGTGTCGTCGGCTGGGGCGAGACCATCCAAAATTACACCTGGGGCCGAGTACAGGCCCATGAGCGCGTCATCGGGCAGTCTCCCTTCGCACATATGTGGGACGACTCACTCGGCGCTGGGCTGCAAATGGCCCTCTTCGACGCGGCCGGCAAAATCGCCGGTGTGCCGCTCTACCAGCTCTTGGGCACAAAGTGCCGCGACTGGTGCGCGATCTCTTTTTGGGACCACGACATGTCGCCGGAAAAATATGCGATCGAAGCCCAGACCGCCGTCGAACTGGGCTACACCTGTATCAAGATCAAGACACGACCGTGGTTCGACGTGCGCAAGACCGTCCGCCTGATCAGCGAAGTGACCCCCGACCACTTCCGCATCGACGCCGATTGGAACGCCTTTCTCAACAACGCGTCCAACGCCATACCGCTCTTGCGCGAGCTAGAAGAAACCTATCCCAAGATCAAGATCTTCGAAGACCCTATCCCGCGCGAGGACGCACCGGGCAACCGCTTTTTGCGCACCCAGATCCAAAGCGCCATCGCCCACCACTACGGGGTTATCGAGCCGCGCGAGGGCATCGAAATCGGCGGCGTCTGCGACGGTTGGGTTTTGGGTGGCGGCGTCAACAACATTACTAAACAGGGCCGTACCGCCGCCTCGCTCCGTATGCCCTTCTTTTTGCAAATGGTCGGCGCCGGTCCGACCACCGCGCTTTCATTGCACCTGAGCGCCGTATTGACCCACGCACAATGGCCGACCATCACCTGTCACGAACTCTATGAGCACAGCCTGCTTAAGGAGCGTATTCCAGTCCTCGGCGGCCATGCCCACGTACCGGAATTACCCGGTCTCGGCGTCGAAATGGACGAAAACGCAATCGAGAAATACCGAGTCGAAGAAGCCGATCACAGCACGCCACGTCGTCTAATCAAGGTCTCCCGCGCTGGAAATATCAATATCTATTTCGCCAACTCGGGCCAGAAATGGACCTTCTTTCAGGGCGGTAACCACCCTGTGGATGAATGGGGTTCGAACACCGAGCTTGTCGACGACGACGGCAGCGGCGAATTTGCCGAGCTGCACGCGCGCGCTTCCGTCTCGCCCGTGCTCACCAACGAATAATCGGGCATATTATGTATAGAGGAGAATCGCCATGATCGTCAAAAAGGCCAACGAAGTCGCCGAAGAAGAAGTCACCGCCGGCGAAGGCACCTCGCGGCAAGTGTTGCTCAGCGCCGATGAAGGCCCCCACTTCGCGATGCGCCGCTTCCGCATGCAACCGGGCGGCGGCATGCCCAATCACACCAATACCGTCGAACACGAACAATACGTGCTCGCCGGACGGGCCAAGATTGGCATTGGCGACAGGGTGATCGAAGTGCAGAAAGACGATGTCGTCTTTATCCCCGCCAATGTGCCGCACTGGTATCAAGCGGAGGGCGACGAGGCTTTCGAATTCCTCTGTATGGTGCCGAATCTGCCCGACGAGACCAAGATCGTCGAATAAATCAGAAGCTAAACGCCGCGCGCATGCACCGCGCACTAAACCTATGAAGTGCTACTGAATGCGAAAGCCAACCCGTGAAGTGTCTACTTCAGTCTCCGGTGAGTTGGCTCCGCACCCCCTCCACCTCCAACCGCATCATCCGCACATGCGTCTGCCCCTCTGCATCGAGCGGATGCTCATACAGGTACTGTGCTACCAACTCGCTGATAAATTCCTCCCGCCGCTCCTCGGATATCCGTTGCGTATAGGGCAGCCAGGTCGTCCGCACCCAACCGGCTAATCCCGCTGCGCTTTCGTGCACCATGTCCTTCGGGATCAGCTCGACGCGCTCGGCGACCAATCCCGCCGCCGCCATCCACTCGGCGTACTCTTCGGGGCCATAAAATCCGTACGGGAAACTGAAATCGGCAAAATACTGGGCCCATGGCGTGCGGACAACCATCGCGTCGAGCACCGCTATCAGATCGGCTACATTACCACGCCCACCCATCTGCAACAGAAAGCGCCCCCCCTCTTTTAAACTGCGGCTTATGCCGGCCAGTACCGACGCGTGATCTCGAATCCAATGCAAAGCCGCATTCGAAAAGACTGCATCGAAACACCCGTCAAAAGCCAGCAACCGCGCATCCACCTGGGCAAAAGACAGATTGCCGTATTCACGCGCCGAAAAGCGATCGCCGGCCAAGGCCACCATCTCCGCCGAGCTATCAACGCCAAGTACGCTGCCGGCGAGCACGCGTCGGCTCAGCGCCGCACTGACCTTGCCATCACCACAACCAATATCGAGCACGTCTTCGTCGCCGCGCAGCACCAGCTTGTTCAGCAACTCGCACGCCCAATCGAATTGTGCGGTCGAATTTTCGGCGTAGTCCTGCGCATCCCATTTGTAAGGGGTGCCCATCGTCCAGCTCCTCGTTATCCGACCAAGCGCTCGACGACCTTGTCGCCAAAACTCGCTGTATCCAACACGGTGGCACCCTCTCCGCCCAGATCCGCTGTCGCAAAACCAGCGGCGAAAACTCCCGCCAATGCCGACCAAATGGCCCGCGCCTCCCCTACCATGCCAAAACTCGTTTCCAACATCATTGCCACCGAGCCGATCATCGCGTAGGGATTGGCGATGCCGCGTCCCGCGATATCCGGCGCCGATCCGTGCGATGGCTCATAATATGCTTTTTCGGGCCCGACGCAGGCCGAGGGCATCAGCCCTAGGGAGCCAAGAATACCTCCGCCGAGGTCACTGAGTATATCGCCCATCATATTTTCCATCACCATCACATCGAATTGCCGCGGATCAAGGCAAAGTGCGGTGGCCGCTGCGTCGACGATGATGTGTTTGACCTCAATATCTGGATAGTCGGTCGCGACTTCTTCGAGCACTTCATTCCACAACACGCTCGACAGCAGCACATTGCTCTTGTGCACATTGTGCAAGATGCCTTTGCGCTTAGTCGCTTCGCCAAAGGCGACGTGCAAAATGCGCGAGATCTGTCCCTCGTCGTATTCGAGCGTCTCGCGTGCAAAGCGCTGTCCCTGCTCGTCGATGCCGCGTTCCTTGTGCCCAAAGTATAGACCCCCGACCAGTTCGCGGATCATCAGCAGGTCGATCCCATCGCCCACTACCTCCGTCTTGAGCGGCGAAAAATGTGCCAGACTCTTTGGCAGGTAAACTGGGCGATAATTGGCGAAAGTGTCGTAGCGGCGGCGCATCGGCAGCAGCGCACCGCGCTCAGGCTGCTCGTCGACCGGGATCTTGTCCGACTCCTCCTTGCTCAAACCTATCGGACCCTTGATTATCGCGTCAGCCTCATCGCAGGCCTCGATGGTTTCCTGCGGAAAAGATTTACCGGTCTGTAAATAGGCGTTGCCGCCGAAGAGAGCCTCCGTGCATTCGAACTGCGCCTTGCCTTGAGCCTGAATCACGTCGAGCACTTTTTTCGCCTCAGCTGCAATCTCAGGGCCAATGCCGTCACCGGACAACAGGGCGATCT
>JACLAC010003687.1_pt1 | contig 10756 bp, 8 predicted proteins | sample 8027881 | NCBI WGS metagenome assembly JACLAC01 (sample SAMN15725517, study PRJNA655200) | protist metagenome | isolation source: fluorescence activated cell sorting (FACS) single amplified genomes of... | place: Spain: Blaines Bay Microbial Observatory, Mediterranean Sea | collected 2016-01-19 | reverse complement strand
AGCAAGGGGAGACTTGCGAAGGTTTGCCTTGAAGATAGAGAGCCTGGATTTCTCGTCAGGAAGTGGAATGTAAATGAGCTGATCGAGCCGACCAGGACGCATGAGTGCAGAGTCAATGATATCGGGTCTGTTGGTGGCACCAATGATGAAAACCGTCTTCTTTGAGCCCATGCCATCCATCTCGGTAAGAAGCTGGTTGAGGACGCGGTCAGCGGCGCCACCCGCGTCCCCCGAGCTGGAACCGCGCTGGTTGGCGATGGAGTCGAGCTCGTCAAAGAAAAGGACACACGGGGCAGACTGCCTCGCTTTGTCGAAAATTTCGCGCACGTTTGCTTCAGACTCGCCAAACCACATCGTCAGAAGCTCGGGGCCTTTAACCGAGATAAAATTCGCTTGACACTCATTTGCGATAGCCTTGGCAAGTAGGGTTTTACCACAACCGGGAGGGCCGTAGAAAAGAACACCCTTGGAGGGAGCCATACCAAACTTCTCAAACTTCTCAGGGTGCTCGACTGGATACTGAACAGTTTCTTGCAGTTCCTGTTTGACGGTCTCCAGGCCTCCAATGTCCTCCCATGACACGTTGGGAACCTCGACAACAGTCTCACGAAGGGCAGAGGGGTCAGATGTGCCAAGAGCAGTAACAAAATGATCATTGGTCACTGCCATGGAATCCAGAATCTCGGCATCGATAGTCTCATCCTCAAGATCGATGACGTCCATTTTCTCTCGGATGCACTGCAGTGCAGCCTCAGTGCAAAGTGCCGCAAGATCAGCTCCCACATAACCATGCGTCTCCTTGGAAATTTTCTCCAGATCGACCTCCTCATCTAGCTTCATGTTCTTCGTGTGGATGCGGAGAACTTCGAGGCGACCAGTCTCATCCGGCACGCCAATATCTATCTCACGATCAAATCGACCGAAGCGTCTCAGAGCGGCGTCAATAGAGTTGGGGCGATTCGTTGCCCCCATGACGATGATGTGCGCACGAGACTTCATGCCGTCCATCAAGGTAAGGAGCATTGAAACAATTCGACGTTCGACCTCACCCTGCGTCTTCTCTCGCTTGGGAGCGATAGAATCGATCTCATCGATGAAAATGATAGCAGGAGCGTTTTTCTCAGCTTCCTCGAACGCCTTACGAAGGTTGGATTCTGATTCGCCGGCAAGCTTGGACATGATTTCCGGTCCATTGATAAGGAAGAAAAAGGCACCTGTTTCGTTCGCAACAGCGCGGGCAATCAAGGTCTTTCCGGAGCCAGGAGGGCCATAGAGAAGAATACCTTTGGGAGGCTTTACACCAATCGTCTTGAATAAGGTGGGGTGACGCAAGGGGAGTTCGACAAGCTCACGAATTTGCGCCATTTGCTTGCGCACGCCCCCGACATCATCGTAACCTACTTCGTCGAGCCTCTCCTCGTCCTCTCGGTTGATGGGCTCGCCCTCGCAGAAGATCTCCGTGTCAGGTGCAACGATGCAGTACTCAGCGGGATCCGTCTCGACAACCTTGAACTCAACTCCACGCATCCCACCTCGCGCAAGGAAAGTGTCGCCTTTACGGACGGGACGGTAGGCCTCAAGGAAGTATGGCTTCAAGTACACGTCAAACAGGTTACCGCTGACGCCCTCAATCGTGTCACTGAAAGGGAGCACGTGGATCCGCTGTCCATACTTCACGTCAGTGCACTGCGGAGCAAAGAACGGGGATTGAGGGGTCAGTAAGTTGCAAGATAACACATTCACGTGCGCATTTTCTGGTAGGTGTTCAGAGCTGAATCAAACCGCATCAAGCGATTAACACGAATGTTGAAGAAACCAGCTGCTGTCTGAAAACAGATCTTGCAGAAACGGGGATATGGGGAAGATCTAGCTAGATCTGAGGATCGCGAGAAAACATACCTGGTGAACGGATACGACATCGCCGAGGCGAACTCGCAAGTTTTTGCGGACGACCTTGTTCATTCGGATCTTACCCTCCTCGCAGAATTCATCTGCAAGGACGATGCAGACAGTATCCTTTCGCTTCTTGCCCTTGATTAAGACGGTATCACCGCGGAATAGCTGGAGCTCGTCCATCTTCGCCAGATTAAGCGCTACGACGGAGTTGTCGTCGTTCACGGCCTCATCTGCAGGAGTTCGACAAGAGATACAGGAGCGGGAAAAGGTGTTCATCAGTGGGGTGAAATGTGGAAATTGCGAATCGCGTTCGTCGTCGAACATCAAGTTGAGTCCCTAGAAACAAGAGCCACGGTCCTTTCGATCTTTGGAAATCCCCGCGAAACGTCATCCCTATCAGATCTGGGTTAGCCGGAAGGATTAAAGACTTACCGACGACGAGGCGGTTCGGGGACTTCTTGCGTTCGAGGATAGCGGTGGACACATCCTTCTTGACGCCAGAGACCGATGGGACGGCAGTATCGTCAACCATTTCGTTTGCCTTACAGCACTCTCCCGTCCTGAGAGGAAGCAGAGGTATCTGACGTCCGAAGACCGCGGGTGGTCTTTTTAGAGTAGACGATCTGCGTTGGTTCTAATAATATGATGCATGCCGCCGCGCGCAGCACGACGAACTCACTGGGAGAACGAAATCGATAAAATCCCCCTAAAATCCCCCTAACCCCCCCGTAAAATCGCCCTAAAATCGCCCTAAAAATTCACTTGATTACTAGCTAGCTAGCTAGTATTAGTAGTACGTATTTATTTATTTTCGTCTTGCATGCAGCACGACGCACGCACGAGCGCACGCACGCGTGCTACTCACGTATTATTATAAATCAATCGTACTGGTGCCTTTATTTGTTGCGTCACAAGCCGACCCGTCGTGAGCGGCTCGAGACAGTGCGGAGAAACGGGGGGAGGAGGACAAACGCCACTGTTCGTTTTGTTAAGCGCAATCATTCTGTTGCAGTACACCTTCAGCGGAGGTCTCTTGGATGGCAATGATGGATCTGCGACAAGACAAAGGGTTCATCGTGCCAGAACGATTGTTAAGGACCGTCAGCGATATGCCAAAGTTTCTTGCTTCGAGAGCGTGCAAGAGTCTCGTGGAGTTCATAAGGGCAATGAACGCGGCCAGCCAAGGGGCGAAGCTATCTAATGAATGTGTCGTTTCTCCACTGGTGCAACGCCTGCTCGGCACTCTGGACACGATGGAAGGGTGGTGCGAAGAGTATCCACCCAGCCAACAGCAGATGCGATACGGCAACGTCGCTTTCAGAGAGTGGCACAGTCGTTTATTGTCTTCTGCGACAGGTGAGACAAGCATCCAACGTCCTGTGACATTCTCTTGTTGACTAACACAATCGCTTTATTACTCCTTCCTCGTAGACTTAGTGAGAATGATCCTTCCTGAGGAGTATGAGGTAAGTATCCATACTGTCGAGTTACAATACGCCGCATAAAAATTGACGATTTTTTCTTCTTTTCTTTTGTCACAGGAAGCTGTCGTCGAGCTTGCGCCATACCTGTGTGAGAGGTGAGAATCATACCAGAGCATCTGGTAACCCAGATGAAATCGACTTTCATAACTGTAACGAACAACTAATTGAAGTGTTCTCGTCTTGACTCTCTTGCCTTTACAGCTTTGGGAACGCCACACGCATCGACTACGGAACAGGTCATGAAAATACGTTCGTAGCGTTCCTTTTGTGTTTGTCTGAATTGGGTCTCGTGACTAAGGACGATCATAAGGCCCTGGCGATGAGGGTATTCGCAAAGTACATCATCTTGATGCGCAAAATCCAAATGAGATATCGGTGAGTTGTCTTGTTGCTCGTGGCGTTCTCTTCCCTCTCTGCTAATTTTTGACTTGCTCACAGGCTTGAGCCTGCTGGCTCTCAAGGTGTCTGGGGACTTGATGATTATTGCTTCCTTCCGTTCTATTTTGGAGCCTCGCAGCTTCTCCACCACGATACAATTAGACCTAGCTCGATACACGTCGACCAGGTTCTCCAAGCATTTGGGGATGAATACATGTATTTATCATCGGTGCAGTTTGTAAAACAGGTGAGCACATCACATCAAATAGTGATGTATCACCTCCAGAGACTTTTGTGTTGCCTGTTAAACAGAGCTAAATTCATTTTGCTGCCATAACAACTGCAGGTCAAGAAAGGAAATCTGGGCGAAACATCACCCATGCTAAACGACATAAGCGCCGTACTTAGCTGGGAGAAAATAAACTCAGGACTCCTAAAAATGTATAAGGTTCGTCGTCACTTGCAGAAGGGCGTTCGCTTTTGCTTTTACAAATCCTTCTGACATTTTGTTCGTCCGCACGCCTCCTAGGCAGAATGCTTAGGAAAGTTTCAAATCATGCAACACTTCCTGTTCGGTTCTATACTCACGCTCAAGGAGAATGGGGGAGATTCTACATCACAATAGATGAGTGCGCTGCCTTGTATTAAAATTTAGAGCTCATCTTCGACATCATATCTGACAGTACTGCTGGACTACATAGCGGCACTCGCTTCAGGTCCTCAGGTTGATATTCTCTCTCCAACAGTGTGGCAATCTGACTGTGGGCCTCTGCAATATTGCTCCTAATAGGATTGAAGATGATCTCTCTCGTCGCTGACCCAGTCAGGTAAAGGGACATCTTCTCAACGCACGTAGGCAAATGTGTGTCGAGCAAATCATTCACTTGTGTAATGACTTCAGCGAGTCGTTGAGGAGCGGCAAACGCTGCACTGCTCACCGGAGAGTCATCAGCAAGTGTTCCCGATACCCGAAGGGCGGTCACCTTGGTTATGAATCCGAGCATCGGCTCTACTATTTGTCGCGTCACGGCCTGCAAGATGATAAATCGCCCGATGGAATAGTAAGATGATAAATGGGAAAAATAGTCAGTTGTCTCATAGGGTAATTAATCGGTAAAGTTTGAGGTAAAATGTTGGTAGTAGATCAGGGTCGTACCATGATATATGCCTCGCACGCGACCTTTAAATGACGCTCAAGTTCTCGTTGACTATCTACAGTGGACTCAACCAAGCGAGGTGCTCCCTTGGCGGCGAGAACGATCAAAGCATTTGCATCAGGGGATGTTGAGAATAGACTTAGTTCACCCGCAAGCATTCGCCTCATCTGGCCACGCAAGTGTGAGAAGTCGAGTTCCCGAGTGGGCACCGAGTGAGCTGCAAGATCTGACTCGAAAGGAGAGATTTGCTCTCTCAGAACTAACAAGTGTTTGATGGCAAACAGCTGCCCATCGAAACTACTCGTTCGGCTCATGATTGTTCGGCTGGCCGTCAGTATAGATTCTGAACATATCTGCACTGCCTCTTGCGCCAGACCTGAGAAAGTCCTCGAATCCAGGCTCCTGTAGAGTACAGCAAGACATGACAAGGTGCTCTGTAGAGGCGGATACCAACTCTGATGGCTCCTACCGCTTTTACTGTGCCCTGTTATGGGTTGCAGACTTTGATCAGCATGATCTTCGGGTAGCACGTTTGCACCAGTCGCGATGTTGTCTTGCATAGCAGCTGTAGACGTATGCTCTAATTTACCTGGATAGTCAAGGTCCGCATCAGAAGGACGGTAATTCTCCACTTCCTCCTTGATGAACGACTGGGCGCGGAAAACGAGGCGTTCCCGTATGTCACCAAGTAGTGCCTGAACAAAAGGTCGCATCACATCACCTGTCTCCCCATGTTTTCCAAGCTGTTCCTCCATTATCTCTTCGACAAGCAAGTCAACTAGTTCAGCGAGAATGTACACATCATTCAAAGCAATGTACCGAGGACGAATCGCATCGTGCAAAGCTGCTCCCATTGGCTCCATCAAAGTCCACAGAGTTGGAACAACGTCACTGCTCTCTAAAGGGAAAGCACCCTCGAATAGCTCGCGCTCCGCTCGGCAAACTTGTAGAAAATATGAGCAGCTAGCACGAATAAATGCAGGCAGCGAAACTTCTGTGGAGTAGTCTGAGATGCGCAGCTTGACAAAATCCAGAACAAGCGCAGTTCTCTGCTCACAGTAAGTCGTGCGACAGTCTGACATCACCTGTGCGTACTCTTTTTTACTCGCAGTGACCCCACCAAGCCGTGCACGAGAATCAATCTCAACCATAAGAGGCCTCAGACTTGATATAGCAGAACGAAACTTGACATAGAAAACGGGCGTTATCAACCCTTCACTCGGCGAGCCACTGTTGTCAGTGCTGGTTTTTTCCTCGACGCGGTGTTGGCGAACGAGGTTCACGGCTGTGCGAAGAGTGGCAAAGACATGTGATCTGACTCCTGAGAGCGCGCGACTTCGAAGTTGCGAACATTTTACCGAATACGTAGAATATGCGGTGTACTGTGGGTGCGCGTTGATGAAAGAGCTGCAGTCATCCAGTCTTTTCAGCATAGGTATGAGTCCATCTTTGTCAACTTTTGAAAGACCACCTGGGAAGCTCTGCACGATTATTTCCAGCTCCTCAAAGTGCTCCAACTTTTCGTTCAACACCTGCACGAACTGAAGCAGTCGTTTCTTTTCTGATGCTAGTTGTGAGCATTCATCCTGCAATGCTTGTCTACGGCCAACGATGGACATGTAGTTATCTTTCAGACTGATGAAAGCCTCCTGAGACCGATCTGCGCTTTCCAGCAACACATCACACATTTTTATGTACTGGTCGAGCGCGTCAAGGTGACACCTGAACCTTTCATCAGCTTCCACCTTCCTTCTAGACTCGATATCCGTGTACCACTGATGGAATTGATGCGCAGAGTGCACGTCCAAGACTTCTGAATCATACGTGGGCTTTCCAACCTGACGATCTCGCCCCTCCTCCTCTGAAGCTATGTGGGTTGGGACCAAACGTTCGGACGTCATTTTCACGAGAGAGGCTATGGCGTTGAGCTGCTTGCCGGTTAGCGGAGAGCTCTCCCACACGTGTGTACTGACGCGTGTGGCATCATGCCGACCATTCCTATGACTCTGACTCATCGTTTAAGGCCGCGAAAGCGCCGTGGCATAGGTGCCGGACTGCTGTGTGAGGATTCCTTTCTCCGCTCACTCTCCCTCGTCGCTCGGATGATGAAACGAAACATGAGTAATAATAATAATAATCGGGTCTATCTATCATATTCTTCTCTCGCTCTACATACAGTATCATCTCTAAAAAATCCCAATAATAGGGGGTTTTTGTGGCAAAATCGGGTCTAAAATCGGGTAGACCCGATTTTAGCTCCACAAAAACCCCGCCCGTCATGAAAACGAAAGTAGCTATGTACTCGCTCGGCTCCGCTCGGTCTGAGCGCAAAACAATACACTCGGTCGTCTCCGTCCGTCACTCAAGCAACGCAAGGTCACGTGACCCTTAAGGCGCTCGAGCACGCACTGCCTTATCTAGGCAGGAGAGAGCCAAATCATGGCACAAGCATCCGTCGCTGCGAGGGTGGGTATCGCCGCAGGTTAAGCCGAAACAATCTCTCGAAGACTCGAACGAAGTCAACGGATTGTCTTCTTTAACCGTTCCTTGTCTTACATTTATGTCTTGTGCACAACTGCTACCAGGAACGGTTCGCCAAGAAAAACGAGGCTGAAGATCTCAGGCGAGCCTTCGAGAAGCTCGACACAAAAGGGTAAGTGAATATGCATGCATCCGCATCGAGCCACATGGCTGACCGGGCTATCCTTGACTCATCCCACAGAGATGGAAAAATCGACCCGGAAGAGTTAGGCAACGCGTTCCAGCTCTTGCGTCACAAAATGAAAAAGGTCAGTTGCTTTTTAAGGAGTTTTTTGAAGACGAAAAGTCCAAATCTGACGGTTTTCTTTTTCCTCCTCCTAAGTACAGTCCGATATCGAAGACATGATTTGGGAGGTGGATGATGATTGCGACAAGTGCGTGAACTGGCCAGAGTTCCAGGCGATGTATCATCGCTGTCGAAATGACAACACTGGTGCGTTTGACGGGTGACTTCAATACTTCAAAGTGTCAGAATGAAACACCTTCAGCTTTTTCTGATACCTTGCAACTGTTCTTCAGGATACGAGCCTCGTCGTCTGTTTAATGTCGTAGAATTTCTCATGAACGATAAAGATGATAATGGATCAGTCTCGGTCGAGGAAGCCATGCAAATCTTATATCTTCGCCATGGAAGGAGCTTGCTGGACACGGTGCGCAATTTTTGCCTTCAAGCGAGCCCTACGCCGCGTGACTCATCATGAAAACTAACCCAAGCCAACAAAAAAAATGGTTTCACAGCAACTCGAGGAGATCTTCGGTACTTCGGACACAAACAGCATGAAAGATTTATCCCTGACAGAATTTCTAAAGAGCCTGAACACGTCTCACGTTAAGCAGCTCCGCTCGAAGGCAGCGGCGAAGTCTTACAAACCCTTACCTGGAAAATAATAGATGTCTTGATTCAAGATCCGAGAGCACACCAAACTAGCCATAGCTGGGGCTGTTAAGTGAACGAGCCGCAGGAGTAGTCTATGTATTTTATACACAATTTTTGATCTCGGTGGCGCGTTTCGCTGCTCCCCGCACACAGTTTCGGAATGTAAGCTTCAATCCCAAACTTAATGAGAAGGTACGGCTCTGGGCTCATCAGCAGCGAGCGCCATACCCATCTTCTCGTTTCCAGCCTTCGTAGAGTTCTTAACCACCTGTCTGAGCATGAAGTTCTCCCTCTCCAAGGTGTTAATCTTCGACTCGAGCGCGGCCGTTTTTGCCTCCATGGCGCGGCGCTCGTCTTCCAAGGTGGACATGTATGCCTTCTTCCGCTCGCGAGCTTGTTGAGCAGAGACGCGATTGCGCAGGAGCCGCTTAAGTCTCTTGCGCTCCTTCTCATCTTCTACGTGGTTGTACTTAGTCTTCGCAATTTCGTGAGGCTTCGGCTGCTTATCCCCGGCGCCAGTGTCGTCGTCGTCAGAATCTTCCTCGTCGTCGTCGTCCTCCTCCTCCTCCTCTTCCATCGCAACCTCATCCTTCTTTCTCTTCGTCCCCGCGTCGCTTCCCTTTTTCGTCGAGGCTGAAGCACGGGACTGAGCTTGACGCTTCTGCTGCTGTGCAGCCTTGGCAGCTTGGCGGGCGCTGGCTCTCTGCAAGCGTCCAGCGGCAGCTTGGGCAGGAGTCGGCTTGTCGGCCGGATGGGCGCCAGACGAAGACACGGGGGCATTGACCGTAGTGAACATGTTCACAGACGGAGTTGATCGACCCAATGGGAACGACTGGCCGGCGTTCATGTCAGGAACTCCTTGCATGAAGTGCTGGGGCAGGCTTCCGTCTTGCCCAAGGTAAGGCGTCTGCTTGTTGAACTGGTGCGCGTACATGTCGTCGTCGAAGCTTGACGCGTGCTGTCGCAAAGCGTTCACCGCGGTTGAAGGGCTGTTGAGCTGTTCGTCCAAGTCAGGGACTTGCGCGAAACCTTCAGCGTTCATGTACTTCCACGAGGGCGTCGATGTGCCGCTCGGTAAGTGTCGTGGCGTTACACCTTCGGTTGCGCAGGCGTTTGTGGCTGATGACGTAGTCCTAAAAGTTTTTCATGCAAATCAGCGGTCCAAACTGCTTTTCATGACGTGGCCTTCTCTCGGTGCCCATTTGGTCGGACATTTTGGCAACCGACCGCACAAAGAAAGTTACAACATGTCAAACTTGTCTCTGTTTGCTCATATAAGAAGGAAATCATCAAATTCTTCTGACCAAATGCCCATGATAAGAAAAACCTGTTAAAAAAAAACGGAGTCGAGCAAGTTGTCTCTTCTGCTCAACGAGAAGTAACCGTTGAAGCTGAGCTCGGCATTCACTTTACATCGGGCGCACCCCTCTCCGACGCGATGAAGTCCACCGCCACTCGGAAGACGCTTTCGGGTGTGGATTCATCGCAACTGAACGCACGCTCACACGGATCTCACAGTGACACGACGCTGAAGAAGTCGACCGTGGATGGGACTCTGACTGGAAAGCCCGCAACCCGTGTCGTGCACGGCCGGTCACTGCAAACGAAGCCCACGCCGCGTAGGCACAGCGTGTACTTTTCCAGTGGCCACACGCCGAGAGTTGACCCACGTCCGTTGAGCGATAACGCGTACATCAACTCTTGCATTCGTCAGCTGATATCTTTCCTCAGCTCCCATGGATACGACTCGTCTCTCTCGCCAAAGACGCTCGCGTCTCCCACGGCCAAGGAATTCGCATCTCTGGCCCTGTTCCTTTTTCGTCAAGCTGACGAGAATTTCAAGTTTGGCTCCAAGACGGAGGACGATGTCCCGATGATTTTCAGGCAGTTACGTTATCCGTTCCAGATTAGCAAGAGCGCGCTGTATGCGGTGGGTAGTCAGCACACATGGCCATCACTGCTCACTGCTCTCACATGGTTGGTCCAGATGTACGTTTACGAAGAAGAAGCGCGCCAGTGTCAAGCCAAGAAAGCGATCCCCGAGCCTGCGGTTGCCTTCTTTGAGTATGTGAGCTGCGCATATGAGCATTTCCTGTCAGGCGACGACGCAAAGTGTAACGAGCTCGAGGGTGAATTCAATGCCTCTCAGCGAGAACGTCACTCGCAAATATCATGTGGCGTCACCGACCTTGAGAAAGAAAATGCCGACCTTGAGGCGCGGTTGTCTTCGTTGGTGCAGGAGCCAGTTCACAAGACAGCGCTGCAGCAAGAAAAATATACCTTTGAGAATGGTGTCCGACAATGCGAAGATGATATCGCTACGGTTGAGGCGTTCTTACAATCAGCCAAGTCCGACTCTGTCCTTGCCCGGCAGACTAAGATCAAGAACAGCGAACGGCTCGACGTTTGCCGCGCGGCACTTG
>JACLAC010008076.1_pt1 | contig 10757 bp, 5 predicted proteins | sample 8027881 | NCBI WGS metagenome assembly JACLAC01 (sample SAMN15725517, study PRJNA655200) | protist metagenome | isolation source: fluorescence activated cell sorting (FACS) single amplified genomes of... | place: Spain: Blaines Bay Microbial Observatory, Mediterranean Sea | collected 2016-01-19 | reverse complement strand
AAGACAAGGTTAGATTGCTAACTCTATTACTACCACCTCTGGATCGTGGAACAATATGTTCCACTTCCATCGGTACATCCGTCTTACTGCAATAGACACAAGTTCGATTAAACTTCTCCAGCAAGTACTCTCGAACTTCGTAGCCGTACAATTCGCCCTGCTGGTATTCAACACCTGATATCTCGGGGTTATCCATCTTCTGCATATCAAAACGAACAGTTTCAATACTGACACTGTTGATAAAACATCGCTGGGCTAGGCGTTGGTACCAAGTTTCGATATTGTATAACCGACTCATTAAGGAGGGTGGTAACCAGCCTTTAGGTCGGGTTCGGTTATTAAATCGGGGTGGTCGATAGCGAGTCTTTCGACTTCGTCGTCCTCGTCTCAAACTAAGTCTACTTTCTAGCGCATCCTTGATCAACCAACCTCGATGCGATAACTCAGCTGCCCATAAGACTTGACCAGTCTGATCATTAACTAAGGCTAAACCTGATGTTTTGGCACCAGGATCGACCTTGAAACGTAAGGATTGTGGGTTAGGATCCTCCACCTGACGATGAAGAATGATCGTAAAGGGGTAACGACGATAAACTGAAGCCTTACCACTGGACAGCAAGCGACGAGCCTTACCAGCCGAGCAAGGAGATAAAGGTTGTTTATTGGTATCGATAACAAATACTTTCATAAATAAATGCGGTTTCCCGCTAATCGCTGACTAACCGAAGTCAGTCAGGTAATGGTCACCTCGTCAATGTTATTGGATGGTTTCGAGTAAAGGACACTGGCTTCATACCCAATATGCCTGTTTAATCCAGTACCGCAGAGCGTCGAACTGGTGAAGCATTCGACGGTGCCTATATATTCATCCATAACGTAGTCATTTAAGACTTAGACTGGTCAGCGCTGGAACAAAGTTCCGCACAGTTTCAAACTGACAAATCAGCTACCCAAAAAATCGGGGTTTAAATGCAACTGTGCTGGGTCGCTGACCACAAGCGAACCTGAACGCCTTAACAGGCAAGCAAGTTTAAATGCAACTGTGCTGGGTCGCTGACGTCTGACAGTATCGTATGATCCCAGATCGACCACACTGTTTAAATGCAACTGTGCTGGGTCAAATTCGCCCCAAATTAAGATTAATAATAAATTGACATCAAACCTTTACCCGCATTAGGTTTGCGCCAATATAATCAACTGACAGTTTCCGTCAACCCCCAAAACATGATCGATTTTAACCATCAAATTTAGACCTAAAAACCGCCAAAAACAGCTAAAACCTAGGCTGCAACTGAATCCGTCAACCCCCCTAGGTTTTAACACAATTGGAGGTTGACGGAATATAGCAAGGATTTTAGAGGTTGTAAAGAGAAGAAAGGAGTGGGTTGAAGAATGACCGATAATGGAGATTATCGGACATTATCTATCCAACTGGCAGCCTGCAACCACAATCCCTTGTAGAGAGGCTGTCATTTTTTAGACTCAAACAGCCAAAATAAATGTCCGATAAGTAATGTCATGCTGGCATAAAAACCAAACTATCAGGAGTAAAGGACGCGACTTCGTCGCTGGTAAGGTCCCCTCCTACGGAGGGGTTCAGGGGTAATTAATCCAATCCTGACACACATCGAAATCCGATGGAGTTGTACCTATAATTCGGAGCGTTGTTGCTGCGAGGAGCCAGCCGCAGGTAGGAGGTACCGTTGCGCCAAGAACCGCCCCGCAACACCTTGTTATCTCGATCACTATCATACCAGTCTTGACACCATTCCCAAACATTACCAGCCATATCATAGAGGCCATACCCATTGGCTGGATAACTGCCTACTACGGTTGGTTTGCCCACATTATCATCATAATTAGCTCGACTTGAAGTCGGTTCTTGATCACCCCAAGGATATTCCTTGCCTCTTAATCCACCTCTAGCTGCCCATTCCCATTCCTTCTCGGTTGGTAACCGTTTACCCGCCCATTTGGCATAGGCTACCGCATCGTGCCAACTAACCCCTACTACTGGCTGATTAGATTGGTTAAATCTTGAATCATTCCAAGACTCAGGCTTTCGATGACCTATAGCTCGGATGAACTTACCGTATTGAGCGTTAGTCACCTCGTAAACATCCATATAGAAAGACGAAACAGAACCTCCTGCTGGTATCAAGACCATTTCCGATCCATCTTGTGCTGTGATCCGTGGTACATAATCAGAACCAAAATCAAAGTTGACTCGGGGTCTTACACCTTCTTTAACTTCCACAGTCTTTACTTTTCGCCAATCGGTTCCTTTAAACTTGACCTCAAATCGATGAAGGCCAAGGTCTAACCCTACCTTCAAGGGAGTAATTCCCTGCTGGCGATCATCAATCCAAACTTGTCCCCCCTTAGGCCTAGAGCTAACCATCACCAACACGGATGTCTGATAGCTGAGATTTTGTACCAAATCTTCAATCACGGCTGAATCGATCACAGCCTGTTGATTCTTAACATCTAACGTAACATCAGCCCTGATCTTAACTGTTCCATTCACAACTGATTGCTTGAACTGCTTGGCCTGACTCAATGGCACTTTTAATTTCCAATCAAACGACTGCACCTGATCACTGCCTTTGGCTAATAAACTGGCATCGGCAAAGACCTGGTTCTCAGCATCGTATCGGCCCAAATCTAGAACAAGCTGGGTTTCATCTAGCACGATGTCTCGATTAAGTAAAGCCAAAGCATCTTGATAGCCTTGACTACGCAACTTAATTTCACCGCTAATGGTACTTCTAATCAGACTGACTTCCCGCCGATACCGTTGTTGTTTCTCTTGATCAGCTTGTCGAGCCTGATTTAGCCGCTTCTGATACATGGCTCTAGTTTCAAACTCATCTTTTGGATCCACCTGACTATTGCCTGGCTGAGGGATAGCCGCAATCTGACGATTCACCTCGGCCCCAACCTCAAGCCTAACTCCAGAGATTTTGCTTTGCAGCTCTTTGGCCTTCTGCAACAGCTGACCAATATCCATCGATTCCAACTGCTGGGCCTGTAACTTCTGTCGTTCGGCTTCAAGTTGCTGTTTCTTACGTTGAATCTCGGCTAGTTCCTGCCTGGCCTGCTCCCTAGCCGCCGCTTGCTTGATCGACTGCTGCTGTTGTTGACGAGCCGCTTGCTCTCTTTCTTGGCGAGCGGCTTCTTCTCGTTGTCGTTCCAAGGCTTCAGCCGCTTTGGCCTGACGAACTTTCTCCTCCAGCTCAGCCTCCCGCTGCCTGGCTTCGACTGCTGACAAGGCACTATCTGCCTGCTGCAATTGTCGCTGAATATCTGCCAGCTCTGACTCTAAACGGGTCCGTTCCGCATCTACGGCAGCTAACCGATTCTCCACTAATATCAACTTGGCTCCACCACTCTGATCCAACCAGGGAGTTTGCTTCTTACCTTTAACATCTTCAGCCCACTGCAACACCTTACGCTGCGTATAGTCGGCCAAACCTGTAACCACGACCTCACCATTGGCGTTAGCCGCTTTGCCGTTTAAACCTTCTAGCAAGTAGTAACTAAAGATCCCATGCTGTTTCTCCGGCCATTCATAGGCCCGTTCTCCAACCGAACAGGCATAGAGAGTAGCACTAACACCTGGTGTTCCTGCCCGCTCCTGATCTCTTTTGATCTTGAATCCTCGGCTAAAATCATTGGTCAACAGATTGTCCTCTTCTCCTCGACCGGAGTCAGGATCATTGCGACAAGCGTCAATCACCGTTAACAGTTGTTGAGCTTGAACACGAGACAATATCTCTTTGGCCTGATTAAGATTGACCGCCGTAATGGTCAAAGTATCTTTGGTGGTAGTATCGCTATTAGTAGTTAGCAGGAAGGATTGGCCCGCCTTGGTAATGCCATGGCCCGAGAAGTAGAAGATAAAAGTATCCTCAGGCTTAACCCGTTCAGACAACAGGCTCAACTGACGAACGACATTAACATGGGTAGGTTGTTGACGCCCCGTCATCTGGCTGGTCATCAAGTAGACATTATCAGATTTGAAGCCGGCCGTTTCAATCAAAGCCTGACCAAAAGCTTCGACATCGGACACACAATATCGCAGTGGACTAATATCACCTTGATAATCATTAATACCTACCAGCAAGGCGTACTTTTCAGCCACAGCCAGGGAAGTAACTAGTAACCAAAACAACAAACACAACCTTCGCATCATCACCTTAATTAACACCTTCCACTTTAATCTTCTACTAGCAACAACATCATATTACAAAACCAAAGAAGAAACAAAAGTTTGAAACTAATCCCCATATCCGCCCCATAAATAAAAAACAATCAACAAGTCTGATCCACAGGCTTTTAATTTAACCCCCCCTAAACTGATTGAGGCTATCAAAAATAATCGAACGATAAACCATTAATCGATCTCCGACATCATCCTCAGCTACAACTGAACCAGCCAGATTCAAGTCCTGACGTAATTCCTGATAAATCTCCACCAGTTCACCCAGGCTAGACCCCTCGGCTTCAACATAGTCCAGTAGGTGAGGGAAGTGATCATCTAGCAGAGACTTAGTATCAGCTGAAAGACTCAAAGGTTGATTATAATCATCAGCTTCTAACTCCAAAGCACAGAATCCATCATCCTCAATATCTAGATCCTCTGAAGCAGACTCAACAGGTAAGCAACCTAATTGCTCAAGATCAGCCTTAAACCGATCTAAGCAGCCATAGACAGACACAGTGGTGTAGTGGTCACCCTGTTTGATTGTTTCTTTCTGACATTCGATCTGTCCGTTTTTAACCAGCCAATTCAGATCATCTTTGTTAAACTTCCTCAAACCCTTGATATCATTAGACCTCCGGTCTTCTCTTATAAGAGACTTAGTTAGAGGATTAGTTACTATATTAATATAAGAGAAGTCAGGAACTCTAAGCCCTGACTGGCTTTCATCTAACCCACTCTCAATTTGCTGATTAAGCCCTTTGGCTAAAGTAAACCACCCCCCCACTGTGCTTGTTTCTTCTATCTCTTGCCTTAATCTTTCTCGTCTGAGTTGGACTTGAATCGAATCTAGCCTCTTGGGGTGTTTAATCACGTTGTCACCATCTGTCAAGCCCCCTATCTCCGAGCTGGTACAGAGGATTAGTTTCTTGCCTAATGGGTGGCTCTGTGTGGCTGGACGGATTCTGTAAGCGGTTTGCAGTGTCTCGTCGATCTGTTTGGATTCTTTGTATTCTTGTAGTCGTTTGTCTTGAAACTTTCTTTTATTGTTTGCTTCTGGTTGATCGTTGATATACTCCAGATCTCCGTACAAGGCTCTGGCTTGTGAAACTAGACTGCATCGGTTGGGTTCGGCTTGGCTGACAATAGCGATGGCATCATAGTCTTGGTACTGGTTAGTGCCTCTCCCTTTATAAACGTAATCCAGGCTGATCTTATCTGCTAAGCCTAGATCTTCAACTGCTTGGCTGGCTTTCTCTATCTTGTCTTTGTCGATGAAGACTACCATCCTTTCAAATTCAACCATCATCGATAGCGTGGCTATCATCTCTCTCCATTTATCGTCACCCCAAATCCTTTGGTCCTTCATCCTCGTTTTTGATGTGTTGATTGGTATGTGGTGGACTTGCCAATTGGGGGCTACTTGGTGCTGATTGATTAAGATCTTTTGTCCGAATACTTGTTGGTAGAGTTCTGGACGTCCGTAAGCGTCTAGTATCACCATCTTACTGTTGCTGTTAAAGTTCCGTCTTGGTCTGAAGATTATCTTTTCTTGAGTGATAACTAGCCGATTGTTGATCGGTTCTTCTGTCTCCATGATCCTTTCGATCTCTTCTATGACTCCGACTAACCATCTGGGTGGTGTTTGCTCGATGTGTTTCTTGTCTGTCCTTATTAGGTGTCGGCTCTGTTCTTGGATGTTATTCTTGGCTTCTTCTAAGACTGGCCCTGGATTCAATCCTAGAGTTTTTAGTATTGGCTGCCCTGACTTCTTTTTAAATTGTCTTAGGATGATCTTAATGGCTTGTTGTTGTGTCTTCCAATCTTTCAGCGCCTCATTATTAAAACAAGCTACCATGATCAACTGATTTAATAACTCCAGCGTGGCTTCTACTTCTAAACTGGAGGAACTGATCTCCATGATCCTTTCTAAACGATACGAGGTGAGGTGGTGTTCTTTTAAAACTATTCTGTCGGGATTCTCATCCCAAAATATATAATCAAATCGGGGGTCTTCACTCTCTGATTCTTCTTTATCTCGGCCAAATTCGGCTACCGATTCAAAAGGCATTAAAATCACCTTTTGGTTCTTGATCTGCTTGACTTGGCTCAGGTATCCCTTCTCTTCACATTCTGCTCGTTGATCGCACTTACGGCAGAGGTTATTGACCACTGAATGTTCGGATTGCCCTAATGCCTCGGCTTGTTCATGCTTGCCACAGTTATCTTGGTTTCGTCCTCTGACTACCAGAGGGTGATAACCAAAGTTTTTAATCATCGATTCGGCTTCCTGCTCGGCTCGCTGGTTACTCTGCATCCCAAAAACAGAGGTTCGCCCTTTTTTGGCTTCCTCTATGGCGTATTTTTGGGCCTGGTAGGATTTACCGGTTCCAGGCGTCCACTTTTGTAACATGATCTCGCCATTTTTTAGATCTCTTAATGGTTCTCTGAACTTCTTCTCTAGATCTTGGCTACTTGTTGAAGGCTGATCTGGTCGGGCTGGAGGGTCTTTCTTCTTGTAGTTGGGGTTGTAAACCTTGGATGTTTTATTAATCGCTCTGCGGATGGTTAGTTGCCCATAGGTAGAGTTGCCCCTTTGAGTGTCCCATTTATCTCTCATTAAGGCTGAATCTCGGAATGCTTGATCGATTAATGCCTCATCGTTCTCCAACCAATAAGCTAAGAAACCTGAGATCAGGGCGTAGTCAGCTCGGCTATGGTCGTTGTCATAATCTGACAGGTCACCTTGATCGTAGAGCCTGATAAATTGACTCCCGTTCTGGCTTCTTCTGGCTCGCTCCAGTCTCTGCTTGATGTTGATTTTGGTTTTGACTGGCACAGGGGGGGGGTCTTCTCGTTGTCCGTCGGCTTGACGTAAGCTCTTAGGTATTCGCATAAATCTTTAATTTGTTGTGCTTGGTTCTGTCTTGGATCTAGTTGCTCTATTTGGTTGCCTGTTAAGGTGAAATATTGACTATCATAAAATTCGACTTCACCTGGCTCGACTTGGATCCGATTGGCTTTCAACCAGTTGGGTTTCTGTCCCTCGATCCAGAACTTTAATCCATAACCAGAAGGGGATATTTCGCCATAATTGCCTCTGATTCTATTGACTATCGGCTTGGCCCAGTCTTTCAGACTATTGATATCATTCTTAATCCTCAGGCAATCGTCTAGATCAACTCCGACAAATCCAGAGTCTTTCAACCCAAAGCCGATTCCCTGATGTATCTTGGGGTTGTATTGGCTGATGGCTTGTCGGAAACTTATTAAGTTGTTTGTTTTATGGACGTTGTGTTTGAGGCCTTTGGCGTTGACTGGAGGCTTCTTCTGATCAGAATCATATCGCCAGAAGGTAAAGGTTTTAGGTCTTTTTAGTTGCTCTGGTAGGTTGTTTAGTGAGGTGGCTAAATCTGTTTTTGAAAACATATTTAGTTGTATATTTCGATCGAAATTATGTACAATCTTGGCCGAGTCTTTATACTTTTTGTGGGTCATATAAAAAAATCCCTCAGAAAGAGAGCCTGCTTACAACTCATTATTTGGGTTGTCTACCTTCTTCGTCCCTGTCAAAAGACTTTAAGGCTAAACGGACTCGATCCAGCGGTGTAGTTCTCAGGCTTCACCGCCTTTTTTTTATCCGTTCACGGCTTCTTCTTATTTTTAGTTGTTATTCTCTTTTTTTAACCAATCCCGCAAGATTTGGTTCATCAGTAGGCTTCGACTAATAAATTTCTCTCCGGCTTTATTTTTGATGCCGTTAGCTACGTCGTTCGCCATTGTGAATGAGAACCGATGCGGTTTCTTGTCGTGTTTAGCTTGCTGTATTGACTTCATGATATAACATCAGGATAACGTATTCATGCTACAGTTTCAACCAGTTTGAAACTTTTTTGAATCGACTGTTTTTAGGGGGGCGTTTTATCTGTCATCAAATGTCATCACAGTGTATTCAGGTTGTCATCAGAATTTATGAAGAAGAAGACTATCACAATAAGAGTTGAACAAGATCTTTACAGCAAGTTTGTTAGTATGGCTGAATCTCAAGGCGTAAACCTTAGTAATCTTGCTAGAAAAGCGATTAATGCCGTTTGCCATCAAACGTCATCAGAACGTATTCAAACGTCATCAGAAAGTCATCAAGACGTAGAGTGGTACCGTGATCAATTATCAACACGAGATCAACAAATAGAGAAATTGCAATCGGCCCTAGACCAGTCCCAACAACTCCAAGCAATGACCGAGAAGAGATATGAAGCCGAACACCAGCAGCTAATCGAAATGAAAGCCAGATCATTTTGGCAGAAGCTGACCTCAGTATTTGAATAAAATGGAATGGCTAGTAGTTATCCTGATCGCAGTATTTATTTTTAGAACAATACTCAGTATCTTAGGATTTGGAACCAGAACACTATTATTAATAACTGCCATCATCCTATTAAGTACGTTTCTATATAACTACTTCAACTTCTAAACAATTAACATCTAGACAAGATGAAGTTGTTGACAAAAAACCTGATTCAGGTGATTGGCTGACAACATTAATTCAGTGATTGTAATTAACTTAAGAAGCTGCCCCCAGAAAGCTTTGTAATCCCTCTAAAACGCCCTGAGAGTAATTTTAACTATAAAAGCATGGTAGAATGCTTGGAGTAGACACCCTGCGCTTAGAGCGAATCCTGAGGCGTTCTGCATTTGCTCCATCTTCGAATAAAACTCTCTGTCAACAGACCTCTTTTATGAGGTGTTGTAATCTTCTTTACCGCTCAACTATATTTGTTTAGCTTGATCCTAACGACTATCATGGTCTCATCCCAAAACTAAACAATACAAAACTTATTAGGCAGCCGTACATAATGTTACGCCAAAACTTACTGGTCTTCTTTTTGAGGTCACTGACTTCTACTCTTTCGACATCATTGGCCCGATAAGTGTAGGTATTTTTTTTATTACCAGAGTCACTGGCAACTTCAATTTTAACTCGATCAGGACCACGTTCTATGACTCTTCCCTCTACTTGTCTTCCACTCTTCAAATGGATAATATCTACCCCATCTGTGTTATCTCTTCCGGTGTAGATAATGCCAGCATGACTAAATAAATTAATCAAGCTGAACAAGGCTATTAATAACCAAACCATATACTTTCTCAAGATCTGACACCTCCAATAATGGTACAGCATCTACGGTTCTTCTCGTTCTTCACCTATTAACTCCTGATAGAATTTAGCCGACTCTAATAACGAATTGGCCTGATACTTTAAGGTTCTAGTAATTTCGTCACAGTCATAGATGACTGACATGATCTTATTGATCGGATGTGACGACAACTCATTAACTATCTTACTAACTTTAATCACGGCTATATCTAACTCAAAAAACCTGTCCACCATCTTTTGATCAGGCGTTTTGGCTTTTAACAGGTCATTAAGGGTGCGAATCGGCTTGCCATCGAACTCAACCACTAAGTCGGTGGTCGATTCTTCCTCCTCTGGTAAGACCACAATCTGTGGTTTTAACTCACGCTTAACCTGTTGAATGGTCAGTTCGCCTGATTTGACTCTCTCGAAGTGGTCAGGGCTTTCACGCTGGATTTTTTTGGCTTCACGAATGTAAGCAGGAGAAACATCCAACCTTTCTGCCGCTTCCGATTGACTGACCTCCGCTAATTTTAGCGAAGGTTCCAAGTCAGTCCTCCTCCCCGATGTCATGTTAGCAATCTCTACCCCCAAGGATGCCCTCTGACTAGTCGTCAAGTGCCTCCGATGCAGATTTAGCGACAACACATAGTTCAATGGGTCATCGCCCTCGTACTGAGCAAACTCAGGCTCTAAACCCGACAACAAACATGCCTGATATCTGTTCCTCCCATCCAGTATCTGGCCCTGATACATTACAATTGGCTGATGCAACCCGTTCTCCATAATGTCATCAGCCAAAATCAGTGTATATGCTTCTGGGACTCCCAAACCATTTAGACATCTTAATCTTGGACTACCCCCTCCAACCTTTGCTAGTACTGAGACAAGACACTGATGTCCACTCTGGATGTTGATAAAAGGAAGGATTGTTAAGCCGAGATAAAAGCCTCGCCCAGAGAGTAATCATAGCCATCAGATCGATGGACTATTTGGAAGTTTTTGTAGGTTGTCTTAAAAGGTTTTGAATAGCCATTAGGCTTAATAGAGAAGCTTCCAGCTTTACGAACACTGGCGATTCGAGTGATATAGGTACCAGCATTATTCTTGCCCTCAGGTACTGAAACACGAGCGATATCACCCGTTTGGAAGCCATGTACCCGCTTAATTGAGCGAGGAGCATTATATTCTCCATTCTTCTTCTTACGACGAAAGCCAAATTTGTCAGTATCACAAACTTGTCTCTGGCCTCTACCTGTGGCTTTAATCAATAATGGTCTGACATTATTTAGCCTTAGATCTTCTGGTGTTGACTCACCAACACAAACCGCATCTAACCAATGAGTTTTTGGCAGATTACGCTGACGACGATTGTATTTAGTCAGTCCACCCGTTCCCATCTCTACTGATAATCCC
>JACLAC010000170.1_pt1 | contig 10758 bp, 9 predicted proteins | sample 8027881 | NCBI WGS metagenome assembly JACLAC01 (sample SAMN15725517, study PRJNA655200) | protist metagenome | isolation source: fluorescence activated cell sorting (FACS) single amplified genomes of... | place: Spain: Blaines Bay Microbial Observatory, Mediterranean Sea | collected 2016-01-19 | reverse complement strand
TGGAAGACTACGAACTCGCTCGCGGTTACATCCTCTGCTGCCAGAGCTATCCCGTCACTGAGCGAGTGGTGGTGGAGTACGATCAGTAGTCGACAATTGCGCGAAGAAATCGCTGACGACTGCACCCAGGAAGCGCTGTCGGCTTACGTTTGTGCGCTCCGCAAGCAGGACGATCCGCTCCATTTGGTACAGTTTCACGCCAATTTGCACTTGCTCCTTGGGTTCGCTGCTTTCGTCCGCCGAATGCGTGGTCGCATGCTGTACCAAAATATCATTATCGTGCGACTCAAGCTGAACCGAGACAATGTTCTCTATCAACAAGGGGATGTCTCTTCCGTCAACTTCAGACATCGCACGCAACAAGCTTCTGGTCCGGTCGCTGATCGGCACATCAATCGTGAGACCGCTTCGGGAGCGTAGATTGCTAACGTCCGAATTTTCCGTTGTCAGTAAGAAAGCCGCCATCGCACGCATGCCGAGACTCACAGTTAATGTTCCAGCTACAAATACGAGCGCCCATCGCCCAAAGAGAATCTCCTCTGTCAACAGGTTGCTGCGGTCCGGTCCAAGCAAAAACTGCGCTCCCGAGAATACATTTCCGTACTTGTGCACATTGGCTTCCAACCCATTGTTCAGAAGCCACCAAGATACTGGCACAGCCAAACAGACCAGGCAGACTGCCCATACGACCTTGAGTCCGCGAGCGGTTGCGGCATACGCACAGCAGAATGAGCCCACTATCAGGAGACAGTACAGATAGCCTCCGCCGCCGATAGCAAATTGGCCCGGACGGGCAATTAACTCATTCAGGTTGTCGGTAGAAGACCAATCAAACGCAATACCCTTGCAAAGCCACAGCCATGGAAGTGCCGCAAGTGTGACCGGTAAGACAGACTTACGTCCGGTTTTGCTTTCTCTGCAGATCAGATCGCAGATGGCAAGAAAGATGAACAGAGGTCCAAACAGGGCAGCATAACGGACGAGCTTCTCGAAGAAGTCGACAAAGGAGCTGTCTGGCAGCAACAAGAACGCTTCCCGCCCAACAGCCCCCCAGGTATCTCGATTGGTCACGTACCAGTAGAGATTATTGGAGCCCGTGATATCCCTGACGCTCTCGGATGTCGCACTCGAGTAAAACAAACCTATCCCAACGACGCAGAGCGCAAATGTCCAGAGTGGCAAGGTAAGCAAAGGCCAGTGCGTATCCTGCATGCGCCTGGACAGCAGGGCGGGCCCCATTCCTGTCCATAACACGGCCAAAGCAAACAACAGACAAACCAAAGCGTGGCTATCGAACAGCAGCAACTCTCTGACGTTGTAAGGGATTCCTGGGAGCCGTACTACTACGTATATGCCGGTGGCCAAGATGGCGGTCGGCACGAAGGTGTGCAAAAGCCCGCGTTTGATGGTTATGCGTGTATTGCTGTTCGAGGGCGAGCCTTGATTCAACACCGCTGCCGGAACGCTGTAGCCGCCGACCTTTAGCGAGTCGGCGCGCGCCATGAACCAAGCGATAAGTAAGAGGCTCGCGGGTTCCGTCGTGGAAGCGACGCGACCAACTATGAACACTTGCGCAACTTCCAGCATAAGCAGCCACAGAAACAGTGCGACGACGCGTGCGCAGGAAGTGCCAAAGAGAAATAGCAGTGTGGCAAAAACAAAGAGGCGCGGGGTCAGACTGCCAATTGCATTGATCGCAGACCCTTCGAGAAGGGAGGCGAATGGAATCCACTCGAAATTGCCAGTCGTCTGAGAAAGCTCGAAAGGAAACAGTGAAGAGAGCGTATAACTGGCTACGAGCGTGGCACACACCAGGTATCGTGCTACAGGAAACGACAGGGTCCCGAGACTGGCGAAAGCGCACACGCCACCGATGGTACCCGCCACATTGGAGACATCCAAATGCTGCGAGATAACCAGTAACTTTGCTATGAGGCTGAGTCCTGCAAGCGCAATGACGAACAGCAGTGTTCTCTCATAGCTGCAGATACAACGTAGTACGAACGCGATAGCCAGGACGCGTGCGAAGCTCTCGATGGCAGCGACGGTGTCCCATCGATTCTCGAGCATCAACGGCTTCAGGCTGGCCTTGAGCGTATCGATATCCAGCGATGGTACGAAAGGTGCAGTTTCCCCAGCAAACCACAGCGCCACGAGAATAAGAATCGACCGCGCGTGAACGGGTGAATCGTGCTTTGTGATGGCCGTCCGTCTCAACGGAAACGCTGAGACCGCTCCGATTGTCGCACCAAGTGTGTTCCACCAGACGTCGCTCATGGCAGGGGTTCGCTCCGCGATGAATAGTTGCGCGACTTGCAGAACGTATGCGAATACTGCGCTGAAGACGATCAGTGCTGCCACCCGTAGCATTGGGGCGCGATTCGAGCGATACCCCAGAACTCCAAGCAGCCCGACTGGCAGGAACAGCAGAATGTTCTGGGCGATATCTGTCAGTGAAACGCGTCCTTGTCCAGTGGACCACTGCGCATTCAACGAACCATCGGGGACAGAGAACTCAAAAGGGTAGAGCGAGCCATACGCCGATAATGCCAACACCAGAAACAATGCGCGGCGCATCAACAACTCGAAGCGGACGGAGGCGTCTATCTCGGGTGGGATTGCGTGGTCGGGTGCGGCGATGACAGGTCCCTCTAGTTGTCACGCTGACCTGGTTTGGCAGTGATCGGGTTCTCAGCGCCTCGCCAAACTTCCCGGAGCTTTTCCATCAGTTTCTCGCTTGACGCGTCCATACGAGAGGTTGGTGCGGATTCCGTTTGACCAGATTGGATATGAGCATACCTATCCTTGATTAGCGACAGCTTTCTAGCCTTGTCACCTTCTGTAATCAGATATTTGGCCTCTGCTTGCTGCAGCCGTCGTCGCAATTGGTCGATATATTCCCTCGCACTCGTCTGCGTGGTCTCTTGAATTTCCACCGCGATTTCCTGGAGGCGCCTTTGTATCTCTCTTGTGTCAGGATTTATCTCTAACCACTTTTTGGTATAGCGCTTCAGCAGATTGTCAATGCGGGCTTTCAGTCGCCTCTCCTCTGTTCTAAGCGCGTCGACTTTTCTTGAGGCGTTCTTTGTAAGCAATGGCGTTTCGTGTCTTTGCGCTGTTGCCCTGGCAAGCGCCTTTTGCAGCTCAACGACCGGTTCTCGCTCCGCTTCCAACTCATCGGAAAGTTTTTGCTCGAATGCTGAAAGTAGCGCTTGGGATTGCGAATCGGCTTGTGCGTGGGTCAGTCTTGCTTTGGGAATAGGCTTCTGCTTCTTGGGGCGTAGTTTCTCTGTTTTGGGTTTCGGATCAGGTTTCGTGCGCTGCGGTGTGCGTGCCACTTTGCGTTGACTTTCCGGTTCCCTGGGAGTTGGTGAAAGTCCTAGTGGACGGACCGTAGATGCGTTTTCGTCTAGCAGTATGCGTATGGCATTGGTGTAGGCAACCAAGTCTGGCTCATCATCCAGACGCTTTATGACGCGCGCTCTCAAGTAGCATGACTGGCGATCACGTCCCGCCCGAAGTGCGGCAATTCGATTGAAGGCTCGGTCCTTATTGGTCGCCAATGTCACCGTGGACACCTCCGCTGGGACTCCTGACTCGCAGTTGCTGATGACTTGCACTGTCAGCGGACTTTCGAGTGCGCCAAAACCGCGCTTCAGCCGCAGATTCCATCGCCCCGTGCTTGTTGGGCTTGCTCTGGCGATCTCTCCCGGCACAAGCGGCACATCCAGTTCGTCGAATGCAACGCTAAATTCCAGGCCGTCTAAGATGTTGCCCATATCAGACCAAAACGATCCTGCCCTAAGCGCCTTCAGTACGCCCGGTATCGTTCTTTCCGGGACGCGTACGTGAATGCGGGAAAAGCTGCATGGCGGCCTGTCTTTGCCAACCTTATGAAAGTCAGACGTCGCGAGTGCACCATTAATGTTGTGTCCTGCGTCGAGGAGAGCGTCCCAGGTACCGCCGATTTCTGCAACGACCGGATCCCACCTGTCGATGGTTCTATATTTGCCCCTATATGCCCCAATGGGCGTGTCCCCCTGATGTCCCGGACCACCCTCAAAGCCGGCGACCACCTGAGAATGGAGCCGCCAGACCTCCATATCCTTCGCGTTCTCCTGGGACGATAGGTCCTTGCGGCTGGGGTGATTGTAAAAAGCAACTCCATCTGTTGGTTTGGAAAGTAGCTCTTCAAGCAGGTCCAGTGTTGGCTGAACAAGTGGTGATTTGGGGTCTAACGCCGTGAGCTGCGGTATCAGTTCGCGTTCAAGTTCGGGCCGAAGCAGGACAGCGACGTGTTCCCGCCCGCTGTAAGGTGCAATGTTCAGCTCCAAACCCGTAATCACCAGCGTGTCCGGGAACTTGGAGCGACTCCGTGAAATCGCGTCCACGTAACGGGTTGCATGTTTCCACTGTCGCCAGTCGGCATGGTCGGTGATTCCAACGACGTCGCATCCGTTCGTTCGCGCGGTTTCAACCAAGCCGTCGACATCTGAGGACCCGTCAGAGAATGTGGTATGCGTGTGGGTGTCAGCGATCAATGTCTCCCCGCTCCATCCCCACGGAACCTCAAGCACAACTCGCGGGGGTGGTGAATCACAACCACACAGAATGAGAACGGAAAGCAATACGTTGAGACGTTTCATCCCGAATTCCCGGGTAGGCGCGTCGACTTGCCGCAATTATGTAGCCGCAATCGCCGCTACTGCACCTCAAATGCTTGCGGGTCTTCTTCTAGGGCCGGGTCGGGTTTGTCTTCGGTTGGGAGGCCCAGTCTCTGGCGTTCCAGTTTGACTTTGATTTCTTCTGCGAGGGCGTTGCCTTCGATGGTCTGGTCTGGCGTGAGGGTGGCGGAGAGTTTGGCCAGGTTTGCTTCGGCCTGGGATTCGCCTTTTTCGACTGCCAGGGTCCACCAGGCGTAGGCGCGGACGGGGTCGGCGTCTACGCCGAGGCCGTTGCCGTACATGGCGCCGAGGTTGACCATGGCGGCAGTGTAGCCTTGGGAGACGGCGGCGAGGTAATAGCGGACGGCTGTCTGCGGGCTGGACAGCGGTTTGGGTGCATGAGCGAGCAGGAAGGCGAGGTTGTATTGTGCGCGTACGTGGCCCTGGTCGGCGGCGGCGCGGAACAATCGGATTGCTTTGACGAGGTCGGGTTTCGCGCCCTGGCCGTTTCTGACCATCTGACCCAGGTTGTACTGCGCTTTGGCATGGCCCTGGCGGGCAGCGCGTTCCAGTAGCTGCACCGCGCGTTCCGGCGCTTTCTCAACGCCTTCGCCGAGGCGATATAACGTGCCCAGGCTATATTGGGCGTCCGGGTTACCTTTGGCGGCCGCTTGTTCGAACAGTTTGATGGCGCCAGGCACATCGGCCTCCTTTCCGGCGATGCCGCGGTACAACATGAAGCCCAGGTTGTGTTGCGCCGCCCCGTGGCCACCTGCGGCCGCGAGTTCATACCAGCGTTTTGCCTCCTCCTGATCTCTTTCCATGCCGAGGCCGTTTGCCGCCATGTAGCCGAGCGAGAATTGTGCCCCGGTGTCGGATTGTTTGGCGGCCAGCAAGAACCAGTGGCGGGCTTCGTCGTAATCCTGCAGGACGCCCCGACCCTGCGTGTAAAAGCTGCCCAGGCGGTACTGGGCGGACGCGTCACCCTTGCGGGCCGCACGGTACAGCCAGATGGCGGCACGCGCGTCATCGCGCTGTACGCCGAGGCCGTCGGCATACAGCCCGGCCAGGTAATACTGGCTCGCGGCGTCGCCGGTTTTGGCCCCTGCGCGAAACGCATCAAATGCCGCGCCGTAGTCTTTGGCGTGATATGCGCGCATGCCTTCGAACACATCGGCACCGGCCGAGGTGACAAACACGAAAGACAGCAGCAGCGTTATGAGACGCGCAATGAGGTTCACGGTGGAGTGGCCCAGGGCGTGGGAATGGGACAAGTATAGCGACTCGTGAACGGCGTCATGACCTCTGACTACCGCAATCATGGCCCGATGCCTGAATTCAGGCCGGGTTGTTCGCCTGTCGCGAATTAACTACGCTTGGGGTCGCCAACCGATCCAAAAACGACGCGCACGATGTTGTCTTCACTTTTTTCAATCCAGTGCCGCTCCAGGACGCGACGCACCTTGCTTTGCCTTGGCTGGCTGGTGACGTTTCTTGCGATGTCGAGCGCCGCGCAAACGGCCGAACGCCCGACGTCAAAGGGTGCTCAGGCATTCATGAACGACCTGGTGAATCGCGCATCCGCCGCGCTCAAAAGTGACGGTACACTCGAGCAACGTGAACACCGGTTTCGGTCGTTGTTACGCGATGGTTTTGAAATGCGATTTATCGCGCGCGTGGCGCTCGGTAAGCCGTGGAAACAGCTCTCTTCCGGGGACCAAAACACCTATACGGAGTTGTTCAGCGAGTTTGTGCTGAAGACTTATGCGCCGAGACTGGGTGGCTTTGACCCCAAACGGTTCAATGTGGTGGGCGCGGCGCCCAAGGGCAAACGCGACATGCTGGTCAAAACGGATATATCCCAGGAAAACGGTGGTTCAATTGCCGCGTCCTGGCGTGTACGCCTGGTTGGCGGCAAGCACAAGATCGTCGACATCATCGTCGAAGGCATCAGTATGGCGCTAAACCAGCGCAAGGAATTCAAGAGCGTGGTCCAGACAGACGGTGTGGCTGGATTGACCGAAATGTTGCGCGCACGCACGGGTTCCCTGTCCGTGCAACCGCCCGCATAGCGGTGGTATAGGAGGCACCTCTGATGATGGCATTCAAATTCGTATCAAACTCCATCGTGACGTTGTCGCTGACCGCGTTTTTGACAACGGCCGCGGTCTCTCAAGGCGCTCATGCAGGTGACGCGTTTCAGGATGGTTACAACGCGTACCAGGCTGGTGACTTCCGCGCAGCACTTGGCCTCTGGCGTCCTTTGGCTGCGGCGGGTGAAGCACGCGCTCAATACAACGTTGGCGTCATGTATGCGGATGGTCGCGGCGTCTCGCGCAATCGCGCGGAAGCCATTCGCTGGTGGCAGCGCGCGGGCGAGCAGGGACATGTGCGCGCTTTGCATAATCTGGGTCTGGCGTACATCGGTGGGGTCGATGTGGGCCAGGACTACGACGTGGCGGTGAGGTTCTTGAAAGAAGCCGCTTCACAGGGTTTTCCAAACTCGCAATACACGCTCGGCAAGATGTATCACTACGGACTGGGCGTTGACAAAGACTTCACCATGGCGGCCAGTTACTTCGAAAAAGCCGCCGACAAAGGGTTTGTGAAGGCCGCTTACAACCTGGGAAAAGCCTACCGGGATGGACAGGGCGTTGCCGTTGACGATGTCCAGTCGGCGCGTTGGTTCAGGACTGCCGCTGAAGCCGGCTACGGCAAAGCGCAACGGCATCTGGCCCGCCGACTGGCAAACGGTCGGGGCGTCGAGAAGAATACTGAAGAGGCCCTGAAGTGGGCTATCCTGGCGTCAGCCAAAGGCATCAAGAATGCGCGGAAGCTCGAAGACAAGCTCCGCACGGAGTTGACCCCGGAACAAATCGCCACGGCGGAAGCAGCGGCGAAAGACTTTACGCCTGTGAAGTCGAACTAGCACAACGAAGCGTCGAGAGGGTAACAGACGTAATCAGGGCAAGCCTTTGCGATGGCTACCGCGAGGTAGGCTCGCTCAAAAAGGTTCTCTGAAAACGGACACTCTCAATCCAGGCGCTGGCAACGGCACACGGAAGAACGCCGCTGGCATGCGACTTATGTGCGCGCCTTAATTGCGCACCCGCATGTCACCCAACGATGCGCAGGGGCACTTTGCAGTGTCGAAATGCATGTTTGCGGCTGTTAGCTGGCGCTGCGAAAACGGAGTTCCGCAAGCTTTTCTTTCTTGGACTTAACCATCTGTTTCAAATACGACACAGTGTGTTTGCCCTTGCGATCCTGTGGGTCACCCAATCCATCAATTCTCTCTACGAGTTCCTTGATCTCGTCGGTGAGCGATTGCTCAGACCATTGTGGATTTACATACATCTCAATGTCCTCACTCATCGTCCGATATGGACATCAGCGCTCATACTTCTTGTCAACTCACACGTCGCTTTTTGCAATGCCTGCATGGCTAGGTCCATTTGTGTCCAATTCAAACTATGCTGTAAGTCTGAAACTCGTTGCCAAGCGGAAGCTCTGAACCTATGGACACGCGAAGATCATGCGAGTTCCGGGCACATCCGCGAAAAACCTTGCAGATTTGCGGCTTTGTGACTTTTTCGACAATCCGCCACTTGCGCTACTATCGGCAGAAGACCGAAAAACTGTCGTGATCTGGTAACAACAGCCGACGCATGATTGGCGCGCGGTTGCGGTTACCACCGACGCTCAAAGGAACGCTATGAACAACTTGGTGTGGATCGTCGTTGCCACGTTGCTCCTTGGGCTCGTGTTCATATTGTGGCGCAGACGACGTGCCCCGCTAAACGAGGACTCATCTTACGGGCGGTGGCAGAAAGAACAGGAAGTGTTGTGGTCCGGCCGTCCCGTGACGGTCATTTTCGATTATGCCGGCTACTTGCAGGAACCAGAGCGGCGTAAGCTCAATGTGCATACGGTACAGGTGAGCGCAATGGGTGAACGTAGCGTTATTGGCTTTTGTCACGATGCGCAGGAAGACCGGACCTTCAAGTTGTCTGGTATCACGAGTCAGGTGTTGGTGGATCGAAGTCGAGAAGAACTCGATGTGCAGGTGTGGCTAAGCCGCCTCATCGCCAACGATGCGTTTGCATCGGAAGCAGGAGAATGAAATGTGTGAGTCCGACCGGCGCCAGACCTCCCGGCATCAAAGCACGCAGGAAGTGCTGGTCAAGGTTTTACACAGCGAACAAGGCGGGCCCGTGGATGGGCGCATATACGCCTGTACCGCGGCGGATATATCAGCAACGGGTCTAAGGCTGCGTTCATCCGTGTCAATCGCAATTAACGACCAGCTGGACTTGAGAATACGTGCAGAAGAGAAACGGTTTGTTCTTGCTGGCCGGGCGTGCTGGGTTGTCAAGGACGGGGATTTCATCTCAGGCATCCGTTTCGAAGAGGCGGAGGGCGACGATACTGAGAGTTGGAACACCTGGGTGGATTCGCTGTAGCGTTTTCGTGCCCTCGGTGCTTGTTACCAGATAAGGGCTCCAACGGAGCTTTTTTGTTGGCCAGAGCGTTTATCCGCGCCAAAAAAAACGGGCCCCGAAGGACCCGTTCTTCGCCACCGCAGAGCGCGATGGCTTTGTCGCAAAGCGACTGACTACTTACTTGGCCAACCAAGCGTTGAAACGTTCGTTCAACTCATCAAGGTTGTCGGCCCAGAAGTCGATGTCGTACTTGAGCGCGGTCTTAAAGTTGTCCGGCGCTGTCGGCAAGTGCGGCAGTACTTTCGGGTTAACGAACTGCGAAGAAGACTTACGCAGCGGGCCGTAGGAGATGTAGTTCGTAGTGTCTGCCAGAGCCTCGGCGCTGGTGCAGAACTTCAGGAACTCAATTGCTGCCTCTTTGTTCGGTGCGCCTTTGACAATCGAGTAGGTGTCGAGGTCAAAGACCTGCGGGCCCCACATGATTTCGAAAGGTTTGCCTTCGTTGACCATCGCGTTGTACAAACGACCGTTGTAAGCAGTGGTCATCGTCACTTCGCCGTCAGCCAGCATTTGCGGTGGCTGTGCGCCAGCCTCCCACCAGACAACGTGCTTCTTGATCTTGTCCAGTGACTTGAATGCACGGTCGACACCAGCGTCAGTGCGCAGTACTTCGTACACTTTCTCACGTGCCACGCCATCAGCCATCAGTGCCCACTCCAGGTTCACGCGCGGCACTTTACGCAGACCACGACGCCCCGGGAATTTGTCCACATCCCAGAAATCCTGGATGGTGGCGGGTTGGTTGTTGGCGTCGAATTTCGACGAATCGAAAGCCGGAACGGTCGCCCAGGAAATGTTGCCGACGTAGCAGTCATGCAAGCCGCCTTCCACGAAGTCTTCCGTAGCGGGGGTGCCGTCAGGTGCCGGTGCCCACTTCGAGTGATCCATGGTTTCCAGGATGCCCTCGTCACAACCGCGGATAGCGTCTTGTGGTGTGAAGTCAACGATGTCCCACTGGACGTTCTTGGCTTCAACCTGCGTACGAATTTCAGCCAGCCCACCATTGTAGTCGACGACGTTGAACTTCACGCCAGTCTTCTTGGTGTAAGGCTCCAGGCAAGCTTTGACCTGGCTGGCGGTGTAAGCACCACCCCAGGATACAAAGGTAATGGTCGTATCAGCCATTGCTGCCGTGCCGGTCATGGACAGGCCCATGACCGCGCTGGCGAGCGTAGCTAGACGAAATTTTTTCATGCTCTTCTCCGAGAAAATATAGGTGTTATGAGGGCCACGACCCTGGGAACGGCCTTGGGATCACCTAAGCCGCACCCACAGGCGAGGATATTGCAGTAAGCGCACAGGATCCACCCGCGAATTATGGCTGTGCGACTCGAACTGCCAGATTTCTGCAGACTTCCCGAAGCCTATGTCGCCCGAATTCCACGTAATCTTTCGCTACGGCGACGTAACATTTCGATCACGATCAGGAGGAAGATGGACAACGTGACCAACATAGTTGCAATCGCGAGTATGCTGGGGCTGATCTGTTGCCTTAACCCGGACCACATCTGAATAGGAATGGTCTTTTGCTCAGCGTCCGCCAGGAAGTAAATCAGCACCACCTCGTCGAATGACGTGATGAACGCAAACAG
>JACLAC010015849.1_pt1 | contig 10761 bp, 5 predicted proteins | sample 8027881 | NCBI WGS metagenome assembly JACLAC01 (sample SAMN15725517, study PRJNA655200) | protist metagenome | isolation source: fluorescence activated cell sorting (FACS) single amplified genomes of... | place: Spain: Blaines Bay Microbial Observatory, Mediterranean Sea | collected 2016-01-19 | reverse complement strand
AAGTAAATTAATATTATGTTGTGCATACTACTACTAACATACCCACCGCGCTGAGAAGATTTATATATTGTATTTAGCTAAATATTTATTTATTTTATATAATATATTTTAAGCTGCACGTTCATCATTTATTTATATATATTGTATATTTATTATTTATACGTGTACGAGTAGTACTACTACTGTTTTCTGGAGCGTTTTTATTACGACGGCAGATCGCTGCCTCTGTTCCACCTGCTGCCCGAGGAATACTGTTGACTTCCTAACGAAGCGGGCAGCACTCGGTTTAGTTTCTTCGATTGAGGAAACATCGCAGGTGTTCGTCTGCGTCCTTTTTGAATGACAACGACTGCGGCGAATGCAAAAATCGCTACGCTGCCTGCAGCCACGAATAGAGTAATATCCGTTCCATCATCCTTTTCGTCTTCACCCGTTTGAATGACAGACGTGTTGAATGGCAAGTATATATTCTGACGCATTTGTTCAATGGCAGTCTCTGGTTCGATGCCCCCCAATCGGAACGTTACACGCTTTTCAACTACACTACGCATCTTTGTTGATGCGAGGCGACGTCTACCTGAAGTATCATACTTTGTATCACGTATTTGAATGTTGCACCTCAGTTTACAAAGTTTTCGCAGACATCTGAAATTAGCGTCATACGTGCTATTTTCGTTGTCGAAATATGTATCTGCATCAAAAATATTGGGGACATCGGGGGGGCCAATTTTTGTGTCTGCCTGGTTATATGTTCCAATCTTGTACAAATCAATATATGCAAAAAATCCCTGGTATGCACTTTGGTCTCTCTTTAAATCATAAAATTCGGCATCGTCCCTCCATCCATTATCTATATTCAAATTTTTTACGGATTCATTGCATGCTGGGGCTGATCCATCGCCTATGTGGATGCAGCAATACCCTTCAGCTAAAAAGCGGTCATAATATCGATTCCCGATATCTACATCTTCATCAACCGTGAACTTTGCAAAATACTTTAAACCGATGCGCATTGTGTCATCAGGGGGCGCATTGTCTTCGCATTTTCGGTTTTGTGTAGTCTCCAATTCGGCTAGACACAAAGATGGCCCGTCGACGTCCGTGACATTTATAGTAGTGTCAAATCGAGATCCCGCATTGTCTAGAAATTGTAAATCAATCAAATCAACATCTTTTTTCACGCGCGTTTCACCAACAAAAAACATTATCTCGCCCGTAAACTCGTACTCGAAACTTGTACTATTTCCAGATAGATTCCACTCGTGAGAGCTGCACGTTGCCATACATTGCTGGAAACTTGCCCCTACGTTACTAGCATCTGCAGACGTGCACTCCAGATCTCTGGGGCATTTGTAAACGCATACGTTGGCGCTAAAGACAGTATCGCCGCTTCGATACAAGCAAGTACCCGATCCATCAATAAAATCTGGACTGCCGTCGTAGTCATAGCTATGCTTACTTGGATTGTACGCGAAGCGCTGCTCCGGGTACCCCTCCAGCGTTTCTCGCACTCTCCAGACGCACTTTGTACCCGAATAATCAAACGAAATAAATGCCATCTGATTTTCCGCCCTGTACTGAATAAGGTTGCTCAGCCGCACCTTTGCCACGTACTCAAAAATATATTGAGAAAGGTTTCCTTGCTGGAGATTTACAACAGTTCTTTTGCCTTTCAAATACGCTTTGTTGACGTCTTCAAACGTATGCTTGAGGCAAAACTTGTTTGCTTGCGATTCCATGTTTGGCTCATCACAATTGTACGTACCGTAAAAAATAGTATCGCTGCTTTGTATGTTAACGTTTTTGTCCACTGTGTAATACTTTCTTCGGCCATCTACGCGACCTTTTCGGCACCCATACAACGGGTTACCAACCCATGAGGGAGACAACTGATTAAAAGCAACCACTAAAGGTGATATGGGATCAAGCATAATTATCGCCTTTTCGGCGCATCTCTCTGCAGCAAACGCCTCCGTTGGATAAAGAGGATATATCCCAGCAATTGATGAACCCTGGTACACTGATTCAGCCGAGTCGAGGCACGATGGGTCTTCAGAGGGAAATGAGAGAGGTAAGGTTTCATTATAGCATCTAGCAGAATCGATCCTGGTGCTGTAACGACTACGAATCGCAGAAGGACACTGCGAATTCGTTGTTGAACTTGGCAAAGTCGATGTCGATGACGATGTATAGTCCACAGTGTCGTTAGATTTTGCTGGAGTAAGCATTGCTTCCGCATCAAAGTAGTGGTTATCTCCATTGTCATCCCGAAGCAACAACTTTGCGTTTGATACCAAAGCGAATCCGCGCGCGACATTGTCTTGTACGAAAAGTGGGGTGTTGGAGGCGCCGTGACCTCGATAGCCTTGATATCCTACCTGCACCATCATGGCCCGAGTCCAAGTAGGACCTGTTGGCAGCGTGTAACTCACAAAACGAAGAAGGGGGACAATTTCCCACGAAATTTGTTCACTGTTCACATCGGAATCGTACACCTTATCCAAGTACACTACCTCTAGTTCGCCTTCCACCAAACGCGTCTCCGCATCCGTGGGAGAAGGAAGTTCTTCCGCAATCGTTACATCATTGAAAGGCAGCGTTAGTACAGCAAGCTCACGAACCGTTTCGCCCTTTGGGATCAAGAATCTACCAAATCCGCCATTACATTTGCCTTTGTAGACGAATCTTGGGTCGTTTAAGACTTCATTGTTGTAACGATCTCTCCCGATAGGCTCAATATACGAACAGTGGTGGGTGCAGAGGCCGTCCTGAAACCACAACCGCGCGTCCTGTCCTGCATTATTCCTATTCGGCATGTGGAACTTTTCGTCAGCTTCAGGTCCCTCGAAACTTCTAATGAGACATTTATTGTTTCTTGTTGTACCCATTAATGCACACGGATTTCCCTGATTACGAGGATCAGCAGGTTCAATGTTAGTGCAGTAGTCACCAACAAGAACGCTATCAGTGTAATACACCTTCATGATTTCCAAATCGTCAAGTACTATGGGCGTTTCGCTCCCCAGGGGGTTTGACCCCAGTTCAAGGTCTGTGTAATCCTCTGGTATAATTTGTACGCATTTTTTTCCTTCGCCATTCTGCTCACCGGTGCACTCCTCAACACGGTACTTCTTTACCTTGTATACATACTCGCCTGTTGAGTAAACGCTCACATATATTTCGTCGCTTATGTCTACGTCATCAAACTTGCAGATGAAATACTCCGTGCAATAAAAATTCGCAATTTTGTCACCGGAAGTTTCGGCGTTTCGAAAGTAGCACTTCTCATAATCATAACCTGCTATTCGGTTAGATTCTGGTATAATTTCTATCTCAGCTTTTCCGGAATGGTGAAAATTCTGAGAACTATCAACAACGGAGCACGAAGGCTTCGGATATTTGGCAAGTCCCTCTCCCCAATATGTACCTATTTGAATATACAATTTTTCTCCCCAAACTTGCTGCGCGCAAAGGGTAAATATGATAACGAGGAACGGGAATAGGCGCTCCATGTTATCGATTATGAACGCAAAATGCGTGTCCCGTTAAAATGAACCTTTCGGTAGTGTTGTTCACACGTATTGTATCAAACAGAAACTTCGCATAAGGTCACTCATGGTACTCAAAAAAATTATTTGTACAACTCAACAAGTACCTTGTTAAAATCTAGATTTATAAAACGCTTGATCTACTCTTAACGTATTTGAGCAAAAGAGGATGCTGCCTCTTGCAGTATGCCTTACCGTATTTTTGACACGCGTAAAACTAAAACTGAAAAGAATAATAAAATATCATCGCAGGCAATGGTGCGCGACATGTACGCTGCTTTGATTTTATTTAATATGCGAACACAGCTATATAGTTGCCTCGCCATGATGATGTGAGATGCTAAAATATTTTATAGTATGTGCAGTACCTATAATCGAGAGTATTGAATATTCATAATAAGGTAGTAGTAGTACTGTAAAAGGTATATATAAATATTCATGTCACTCTATTTTTTATTGCGCAGTGATGCTCGTGTTGCTAGTGACAATATGCAGCATGAAGATTGCATGAATGTCGAATTTGGCGCATGTGACGTGGGAATGAATGATCTAGAGCTGACTGCGGCAAAAAGGAGCGGGCAACGCGGGCACATGTAGCAAAACCGAGTTGCCCGCAAACTAAATATTACAATTTACGACAATATTGGTAAAAAGTAAAAATACAACATCATGTGCTCCCGTTATAATAAGGCATTATCAATGCGTATTTCCATTGATAACATCATCCCATTTTAAAAACAGTAATAATAAGCAGTTGTGTAAGTAATAATATGGCGGATAATAATAGAGTTATTATAATATCACACTCCACACACAAAATAAAATAATAGGGTAAAGGCAATAGTATATATAACATAGTTTTTTTTTGCGTGGTCTATTTATCATTAACCATGGAGCACTTTCGTGCGTCCTCCTGTTACGCCCACTCCACTCGCTGCGCTTGCAAAATGCACGCTGGACTGCCGCCCTGCATCCTCCTCCCTGCAAAGAGTGCAAAAAAGAGTGCAAAAAAAGAGTGTACAAAAAGAGAGAGTGCAAAAAGAAAAAGAAAAAAGCAAGTGAGCGATTGTCCGACGCTGCGCGCCTACCCCAGGTGTATTCATATTGAGGCGTTACGTAACATATATCCGTTACGTAGAATGGCACCCATCGACGATGCGACGATGCGACGACCAATCAAACAATAGTCTATATATAGTTATATTTTCGCAATAGAAATACTTAATCGCATCGATCTTCTTCATTAGTATTCCACGTTTGCTGCGGTTCTTTTTCTTTTTTAAAGCGCGCGCTGCTGGAAAAAAAAATTGCGCATTTGGTTTGGTAGTATGCATTAGGAAAAATTGAAATGTTTGCTCGGGGGGTGCTCGCGCGACGACGCGTTTCGGGTTCCGTTTCGGGTTCCGTTTCGGGTTCCGTTTCGGGTTCCTTTCAGGGCTCCTCCTCCTTGTTTCAGCGTCGTGGAGGATATAGATCGATTTGTGCGGTGGTTTTCCCATCGAGCGGGGTTTGTTTTAACATTCCTTGCGCGAGTTATGCTTCGCGCAAGAGGCCGCGCCGCTGGAGGGGGACGCATCGTTATGCGTCGACCTCAAATGGAGGCGGCGACGAAAGTGACGACGAAGCGCGCGCGGTGACTTTTATGGCCGAGTGTGGACTTGAGGAAAGCGTTGCCAAGGGTGTATTGAACGCGCTCAAAGACCCTGCGTGGAATATTAAGCCAGGCGAATTGGAGAGTACCGTAAAACACCTCGCAGGGCAGTGGGAGATTGGTGAAGATCACGGACTAGTCGCCCTTGCAGAAGCTGTTCGTCGCGAGCTCGCGCAAAAAGAGGGAAAAGAAAAGGTGCATATATTGGTGCACCCGCCAAGCGGAGAGCGTCCCTTTGAAGTAGTTGGTTTCGAGGGTATGAGCCTTCGTGATGTGTGCGATCACGGCGATGAGCAAGGCTCCGATCTGCTGTCTGAGTATCTCGAGTGCGCGTGCTCTGGCGTAATGGCATGCTCCACGTGCCACGTGTACGTGGAGTCGGAGGAAGCTCGGCAGGCATTGGGCGACCCATGCGAAGACGAGGAAGATATGCTTGATCTTGCGTACGAGCCCAAAGAAGGCATTTCGCGACTTGGGTGCCAAATTGTCCTCGCGCGCAACATATCGGGCATGGAAATACGCATTCCACGCGATGCCAACAATATGTTTGATCACATCCCGTTTGAGTAATTATTGCATGCTGCGAATGTATTTGGGGGAAGAGAAACGTGCGTCTTTTTTTTGTGTGTTTGAGTGTAAGTTTCATTTCTTTTCATTGCTCTTGTTCGGGTGTAGCTCCTCCTTGCGTACTAAAAAAACGCCGTGCATTTCTTTGTGTAGGCAGATCCTTTTCCAATAGGGACCTTGCCAAGGGGAAATGCGATAGGAACGCTAACTGATGCACCCCGCGGTCGGGAGGCGCTGCTAACGCGGCGCCATTTCCGCTCCAAAGGGGTTACACGCTCGCCATTGCTCCATCGATGGACCTGCAACGTTGCAAGCGCAATGCTCTTTTTTTTTGAAAAACGATTCTAACGAATGAATATTTTTACTCTTTTCTCATCTTTCTCATCTTTCTCATCTCACGTCGTTGTAAATAACTAGATAATATATAATATTATTATGCCAGATGATAATAAATAGATAGATACGCGCGAGCAGCAGCGCGACGTTCTTCCAGAAATGCACATTTCATCACGTCTATATTATGGATCAATCAATCAATCGCCACAGCAAACAAACATCGCAGGAATATTATTTAACATCGAATAGTTAAAGAAATACAATACTACTCTACCATATATTTAGTTAAATATTTATTTATTTTTAATTTTTTAATTTTTTTGAAAAAAGATCGGCGGCATTCATTCTCTTCTCTCCATTCTCAAGAGCATTCGCCATTTCCTTTCGTTTTGGTTGCATCATCATTTATAACAAGATAAATAGCGTTCTATTGTTCATTTTCCTTATTATTGAATATATTATATTTATTTAAAAAAAAGGAAATTATTAGCATGTCGCTTCCGCGGGATAGCAATTTGAGGGAGCTTTACGATGCGTCCAAGGCGGGGGGCGCGAGGCAGCTGCGCCATCTCCGCTCCGACTCGCGTATATCGGATGGTGATAGCACGGGGTTGGGATCGCCGCCTCGGCCGTCGTCGGCTTCGCGGTCGTCGGCTTCGCGGTCGTCTGACTTGGATGGAAAGGCCCGCCTGGGTCGCCTGTACGGAAAGGATCGCGCGCACACCCACGAGGCAGCGTTCGATAACCCTGTGCCCCAGCCGGTAACGATCAATGATGACACGTGGAGCACGAAAACGCCAGGAGATCGACTGGTGATTGTAATGGTAGGTCTTCCTGCGAGGGGGAAAACGTACATCGGGCGACGACTGAAGCAGTACCTTCGCTTTTTCCACGACTGCAGAACGGAGATATTTAACGTGGGCAACTACCGCCGAAAAATGTTTGGTGCCGACGCGCCGCACTCATTCTTTGATACCAAGGACACCGCTGCTTTGGCTAAGCGCAAAGAGTGCGCCAAAAGTGCGATGTTAGATATGAAAACGTGGCTTCTAAAGGATGGAATGGATAGCCGACCGAGCGTGGCGGTGTTTGACGCGACAAACACCACGCGGGAGCGCAGATCGTGGATCATCGAGCAACTCGATGGCGTTGTCGAAAGCACCAAAAACGTCGTATTTGTCGAAAGCGTATGCGACGACCAAAGCATCGTTGAGGCAAATATACGCGCTGTCAAGCTAAAGATGCCCGACTACAAGGATTTGAGCGACGAAGAGGCCGTCGCAGATTTTTTGCAGCGCATATCGCACTACGAGGAAGTGTACGCGCCTCTCTGCGATAAGAAAGACGCCGCGCTGTCGTTTATCAAGCTTAAAAATGGAGGCAGGGGATGCGAAATGAACTACGTACGCGGGTATCTGCAAGGGCGGATTCTTCATTTTCTCATCAACTTGCACACGATGGCGCGTCCCATATACCTCTCACGCCACGGCCAGTCGCAGTACAACGTCCTCGGCAAAATAGGCGGGGACTCGTTTTTGTCTCCAATGGGCGAAACGTACGCAAAAGAGCTCGCACGATATGTCCACGTCAATTTGCTAGGCCTCAATGCCGACGGCACGTTCAAAGACGACGCGCGCAAAGCGTCCCACGCGCGACTGTACACGAGCTCTCTTCGCCGCACGAAGCAAACGGCGCGGCACATCAAGCACCCCACGTGCAGCGATGGTTGGATATGCATGCGGCCTGTAGAGTGGAGAGGCCTCGACGAGATATTTGCGGGGGACTTTGACGGGATGACGTACGCAGAAATCCAGGAGCATTACCCTGAAGAGTTTGCGGCGCGCAGCATGGATAAGCTTCGTTACCAGTATCCGCGCGGAGAATCGTACATAGACGTCATCAAGCGGCTCGATCCCGTCATTCACGAGCTGGAGCGTCAGCAAGACACGCTCTTGCTTGTCGGCCACCAAGGCATTCTCCGCATCATTTACGCATATTTTATGGGCCTCTCTCGCGAGGAAGCGCCATTCATTTCAATACCGCTCAACACAATTATTAAATTGACGCCAGAGACGTACACGTGCCAAGAGGAGCGCATCGAGCTCGTTTATGACGAGCATAGCGATAACGATGCGCCGTCGCACTAAGGAGCATTTTTTTTTTTTTTTAAAGAAAGCAACTTTTCAAAATATTTTTTTAAAAAATATATTATTTTTAAAATTAAAACTATACTAAATAATAATAAACGCACTTTTGGCGATTTTTAATCCTTGTGCACCAGATTCTCTTGTCCAAGCATGACTGTCTGGCGGGGGTAAAACCGATCGAACGCCATAGCGCACTGGTAGCAGTCTTGGTGGTAGTTTTGGGAGGTGTCTCGGCTCGGATACAGCAGAAATGGTTGGGATATACCAAAGGAACTGTTGCTCCCAATCGTCTCAATAGCGTGCTGCCACTGCAAAGGGAGCCACAGCGCATCGCCAGGCTCCAGGACGGCTTCCCATACGACGCCTCGTCGGCTGCACGTTCGCTCTTCATCGCTGCTAGCAAGGCAGGTGTGATTCACTGCCACGGGATCCCCTTCGCAATGGAATTGAGTTTGGAAATCACCAATCTCAGCGGTGGTCCGCTTCACGTATTTGGGATCAATGAGGAGAATGCGTTTGCGACCTAGGAGTTGGTGCAGCCACACCTCAATGCAATCAAAGTGAAACGGATACGTAAAGTAGCCGGGTGGCGTCAGCCGTATCGTGGGCGCCGGTATATATTCTTCTTCTTCTCCGAAGCATAGGTCGCTGTGGAGGGTGCGCAACTTTTCACGCATCTTCAATGTGCCAGTAAAGTACGACATGAATTCTGGAGACGCGCGGAGCACAGGATCGTCGGGAGAAATTTTGATTTGGTACTGATCTCCCTCTTCTTTGGGAAATTTCTCGGCGATGCGTCCATGGACGATGTCGCTCACCGTCACCGTCGTGTTGCCAACAGGATGGAGACGAACATCCAGTTCGCCTGGAGAGAGCGCTCCCTCTTTGTCGTTTCGTGGACACATCGTGTCAGAGTATTGAAACATCACGACTTGCTCGCTTCCATGCCGCGCGTCCATGGCCTCGGCAGAAAATTTTGCTACCTCGTCAGTGGAGAGCCATCCCCTAACGTGGACAGGAAATTCGTCTTTTCGCCGCAAGTTGATCTTGTGCCACGTTTCGCGCGTGTACGAAGGAATCTTTCGAATGGGTCTGATGTAGTGCTGCGGCTCCGAGAAGGAAGCATCGCATTGCTCGATCCGAACTGTCCGGGTGGTCTTTTTGTCGTCGCAATCGCCGACAACGTACTCGGCAAGGAGACTTTTATCTTCCTTGCTGTACACACGAAATGCCTGCTGGCAAAAAGCCAAGTAAGGCGAGCGAAGGTACTTTGAGGGAAGCAGCACTTCATTTTCGTGCGAACGCACCCAGCGTATCTGCAGATCGACGCCTGCTTCGTTCTGAAACACGACTGGATATTTACCCTCTGCGTTCAGCTCAGAGGGGGGTGGAAAGAGCTCTTCGTACGCAGCAAGGCCCATCACGTTTGGATCTGCCACAGGAACAAGTTCTCGCCTCGGATCAGGGCACGAACGCGTCGCCGCTGCCGCTAGCCTTCCCCAAAGGAAGAAAAGCGCGCACAAAACCAACCGCATCCTTTTCAATATCAAGTCCAAATAAACAATATAGCAGCCAGCGCTTTCGGAGAAGAAACGCTCGCGCTCGCGGAGCTGTAGACTAGTACGTCGTAGAATGGGGAGCGATGCGCGTTGCCCAACAAAGGTAAATAAATAGCTTATTAACCGATCGAACGAAGAACGCCAAAATAATAAAAATAATTATGAAATAATAAAGGAAACGCTCTTCCTATTATTTATCTAAATACACCAACATCTTAAATATATATACAATAATAACTAATAACGGGGGCGGAAAATCCCATTTTATCATTCAATTCATTGCTCTTCTATGCGTCATTAAATATTTTATTAGGGTAGGGTATGTTATGTTACCTTACCTTATTGTCCATTCTTATTATCTTTAAGGTAGTTATTTGTCATTTATTATTTTTTATTTACTTTATTATTAAGGTATTATCGTAAATACATACGCGCTGATGATTGCGGACCGGACCCTTCAGCGCGGGGAAACACTGTTAAATATCAAGATACACTGTTTATTTAGAAGTACGAGAACGCACGAGTATATTATAGTACTATATACCTTAGTGCGAGTATACATCATAGTCAATAATATTATATATATATATATAACATATTTATAGCTTCATATTTACGAATATAATATTTTATATGCTGGCGTACGAGTAATATAATATAGTACTACATACTACTCGTACTCGTACAATATATGCATTTCCTGGCTGGGACATCGTACCTTATGTATTTATTTATATATAAAATAACATATGTCCGAGTACGGGTAGTACATATGATGTATATAGTACTAATATGTAATAATATGTTGTATATAAATACAACTTTATTATGTTATGATGTTACCTTATATTATTAGTAATTAGTAATTAGTAAGGTAAATACTAGGCCTACCCCCATTGAGGCTTTTTTTTTTTTTTTTGAGGCGCTTCCCTCACTTTTTCCCCTCATTTCGC
>JACLAC010010585.1_pt1 | contig 10761 bp, 7 predicted proteins | sample 8027881 | NCBI WGS metagenome assembly JACLAC01 (sample SAMN15725517, study PRJNA655200) | protist metagenome | isolation source: fluorescence activated cell sorting (FACS) single amplified genomes of... | place: Spain: Blaines Bay Microbial Observatory, Mediterranean Sea | collected 2016-01-19 | reverse complement strand
GACCATCCCGCTCTCGCCGACAACCGCCGCCTCCACCGATGGTTTAAGGGGTCGTTAGGCAAGGTCGGCATCCGCCGCGCCATCGGAGCTGCCGACTACATGATTACCGGCTCTGAGGCCACGCGTAGGGCTGCCATTGACGAACACGGTGTATCCGCTGACAGGATTACCACGATTTACCATGGCGTTTCTCCGGAGTGGCAACTTGGCTTTGATCAGAACGAGGCTACGCTGCCCGATATTTGTCGCGGACGCCGCTTCATCTTCAGTCTCGGCAACAGCTTGCCCTATAAGAACCTCCCTCGGCTGATGCAAGCCTTTGCCGAGTTGGCGCCTACCGAGCCGGATTTGCTGCTGGTCTTCGCCGGACGCGGTGCCGCCAATTCCAAGCTAACGCAATTAGCGCAAGACTTGCACATCGAGGAGCAGGTCGATATTGTCAACCAACTGACCGACGCCCAGGTCCATGCCTGCTTTACCAACGCGCTCTTTTTCGCCTTCCCCTCATTGGTCGAAGGTTTTGGATTGCCGCTGCTCGAGGCGATGGCCAGCGGCTGCCCAGTGCTTACGTCCAATTGTTCTTCGCTGGCCGAGATCGCCGGAGAAGATGCCGTGCTCATCGATCCCTCCGATATCGATTCGATTGCAGGGGGTATGCGCCAACTGCTCGCCGACCCGATTCTACGCCAGCGGCTTGCCCAGCAAGGACAACAGCGATCCGCCACATTCACCTGGGAAACCAGTGCCCTCCAGACGCTCCAGGTTTACCAACAAATCGCTGGTCTGGTTAGCGCGCACCCCGAAGTCGATTGAAGCCCATGCGATTAGCCGTTGCGCAACCCATCCATCTTGTGCCTTATAATACGCTGTGAATACAACAACACGCCTTCGCTTTCTACTCGCCACCAGTCTCCTACTAACATTGGTGCTGAATTGGAGCCTCTTTGGCTTGTCTTTTCCAAAAGCACCTGCCGAAATGGGAAGCGTCGGGGCGATGCTCGTCGCCGTGGTATTGGTGTGGACGCAGATTTTTTTGATCATCGCCCTGCTGTTTATGCACCGGCGCCTATTTCAAGCGGCTATCGTCATTCTCTTTGCTGGTTTTGGCATTGCCGATCACTTCGTCGGAATGGCAAAAGTATCGATCAACCTTATGTTGGTATCCCTAGCTCAAGCCAATCTGTTTGAAACTGTAAGTATGATTAATGCAGCGCTGATGTATCGCATTGCGGTTCTGATAGCGCTTGCCGCAGGTGTGATCTGGCTCAGCAACTCCTGCCGCGCTATATCGTGGCATCAGTTGCGCAGCGAAGTGCTAGCTACCGCACCTTTTGGCCTAATGCTCGCTTCCACAGTTGCTGCCTTTGCAATTTCGCCGCGCTTCGCCATGGAATCGGTGTCTTCGTATTTGCCAATCGGCGGCATAACCCAGGCCCGCACAGTACTGATCAACACCGCCTTGATCAAAGAGCGCAACAAGACCCGAATAGATCTGGGCAAACTACCCGCCACCATCGACGTCGAGCAGAGCGACAGCCTGATCGTGGTGGTCGTAGTGGGCGAAACCGCACGAGCGAAATCGTTCAGTCTCAATGGCTATGAGCGTAACACCAATCCCCAACTCAGTCGTGTCGAGGGCCTCATAAGTTTCACCGATGCATGGGCGTGCCAGACGGTGACCATCAAAGCGCTGCCCTGCTTGATGACTCGTTCTACTGTAGCAGATCTCGAACAGACTCTGGGCACAGAATCTTCGTTTATCAGCGTCTTCAACCGCGCCGGCTTCCGTAGCGCATGGTTGTCGACCGAACCCGATTGGACGATCATCGACGCCAGTTACGTCGTCCCGACGGCTATATTCCGCGAGGCAGACCAGACCCATTTCGCCAGCTTCATCAACCGGTGGAATAAGAACCGTTTGCGGCGAGGATCGGGTTTTTCTTCGCTCTCGCTGCTGCCCCATCTCGACGCCTTGCTGGAACAAGATACGGATGAACCACTGCTCGTGGTGCTCAACTCCTTTGGCAGCCATTTCCCCTATATCCGTGAATATCTCACCGCCGGCTCTTTCCAGCCAGTCTGCGACGGCACCGCCGAGTGCGACAATGTCCAACACGTGATTAACGCTTACGACAATACCATTCATCACACCGATCTATTCCTAAATCAGGTTATCGAAAGACTGCGAGATCGGCGTGCGTTATTTCTCTACGTATCCGACCACGGAGAGTCACTAGGAGAAGATGGTCGTTTTTTGCATGGTCACGGATCCGAGGATTTTGCCGAGATTGTGCGCGATGGCCTCTACACTGCCGAACGGCATATTCCGATGCTGTGGTGGGCCTCATCGTCGTTTTTGGCCGATTCGACTGCCGCGCAACGTATGAAATACCTGGCTGCCAAAAGCGAAGATCGGGTCTCCCACGATAATATTTTTCACTCCATTATCGATTGTGCCGGTATCGAGTCGGCTGCGATTTATCCACAACTCAGTCTCTGTAATTCTGAACCAGTACCTGATTATATGACGACCTTCGCACGCTGAGCATCACCATGCGGCAATTCGATATCTGAAAAAATTTCGTCTGAATAGCATGTAGAGAACAGTGTAGAAATCCATACAGAGACTGAGCAATTTTGGCCGTCCAATGACCCAGCGTTCCTCAGCCGCAGCATATCTCTTAAAAAACGCGCGCTAACCGCATAGATGACATTAAAACCCAGCGGGCAGGCAATGATGAAAATGATACCCATTCTATGAACCGGACGGATCGGAACTGGCGGGTCGGGGCTTACTACTGTGCTTTTGTTGGCCTTGGGCTTGTACTCTCATCGCTTGGACCGACGTTACCGGCGTTGGCCGACCTCACAGGTGTGTCCCTTGGGGCCCTGAGCAGTGTCTTCCTCGGTCGGTCCACGGGCTATCTGCTCGGTGCGCTGCTCGGTGGACGATTGTATGACCGTTTGCCAGGCCACCCGCTGATGGCTAGTATGCTGGCCATCATGGCAGTTACTATGGTCCTGGCGCCTCTGAGCCCTTCATTGCTAGTGCTGATATGCGTCTTCGTCTGTCTTGGCGCGGCTGAGGGCACGCTCGACGTCGGTGGCAATACCCTGTTGACGTGGCTGTTTCCGACGGGATTGGGGCCCTGGATGAACGGGCTGCACCTCTTTTTTGGCGTCGGCGCCATGCTCTCACCGTTGATCGTCAGTTTCACGATGGGGCAGATGCAGGGTACTGTGACGACGGCTTATTGGTCTCTGGCGGCATTGATGCTGCCGGTCATTGCTTTGTTGCTATTCCTGCCAAGCCCGCCGATTGCAGTTCACGCACGCGAACGTGTAGAGTCGCTGGTGCAGCATCGCACGACCATTTTCCTCGTCGCCGGGCTATTGTTCGCAACCGTGGGTGCCGAAGTTGGCTTAGGCAATTGGATCTTCACCTACGCTCTGAAGCAGAATGTGGCGGACGAGGGCGGTGCCGCTCTGTTGACGTCTGCTTTCTGGGGCGTCTTCACTTTTGGTCGCCTGCTGGGCATACCCTTGGCCGCCCGCGTGGCCCCATCCACCATTCTGTTATGCTGCCTTGCTGGGTGTGCTGTAGGGTCTACTGTTGCTATCTTCCAACCACAGGGAGTGGCCATGATTTGGGTGGCGACCATTATCAGCGGTCTTGCAGTGGCGCCGATGTTCGCTACAGTGCTGTCTCTTGCGGGGGAGCGGATGCCGATTACGGGACGGGCAACGGGCTGGTTTTTTATCGGTTCCAGCGCAGGTGGCATGGTCGTGCCGTGGGTCGTGGGGCAACTTTTCGAGACTGTCGGCCCCAGTTCCGTATTTTTTGTGGCGCTGGCCAATACAGCCTTGGGGCTGGCCGTATATGCCGTCTTTGTTCTTCGCCCACGATAATGCTCAATGTAGCGGCTTAATAGATTCTATACGACCGTCTCTCTATAGGGATGGGGTACAAGCGATATCTATCTGTTGCCGGAAGATTTTATAATTGCCCCGTATTTCTTCGGCGTGTTCACCATTCTGCGTCGCGCAAGCGACGATGAATGCCTTCAATCGAACGACAAGAGTACGGTAAAGGGATACGGTATAGATCGGATCTTATTTACGGTTAACCTTAAAATGTTATCGAGTAGGGGATTGTGGATATTATAATGTTTGCAGGTGATTATCTACGCATATCACAAGCCGATAGGCGTTGGATTTCAGATCGTCGGTAATTTAACTAGGGCATAGACGATGCTGTCTCCGGATCACCCCAGCCATTGACATTCGCGTCTCTCAGCTCATTGAGCATGGCCGATGCCTTTTTCAAAGTTGGAAATTTATGTATTTTTCTACCGCGGGTGAGTGTGTAGGTTGATGTTATCTTCCGTCCTTGCCGCTACTTAGTCTGTCACTGATTTCATTAGGCCTTCTTCGCAGCACTTTACTCACTACCAATAGGAGTCGTGAATCATGAACTTTGAAACCCTCTGTTTACATGCAGGCCAAGAACCGGATCCGTCGACGTTGTCGCGCGGCGTGCCCGTTCATCGTACGACGGCATATGTGTTCAAAGATACCGAGCACGCGGCCAATCTCTTTGCGCTCAAAGAGTTGGGTAATATTTACACGCGTATTATGAACCCCACCCAGGACGTGTTGGAACAGCGCATGGCGGCCCTCGACGGCGGTATGGCTTCGCTGGCGTTGTCCTCGGGTACGAGCGCCATTTTCTATGCTGCAATCAATCTTTGTAAAGCGGGCGACGAGATTGTGTCGGCCAACAACCTGTATGGCGGTACCTTCACGCAATTCAATGATATCCTGCCGCAGTTCAATATCAATACGAAATTCGTCGATCCCAAGGACCCGGAAAACTTCGCCAAGGCGATCACGCCAAATACGAAACTAATCTTCTGTGAGACGGTCGGCAATCCGGCGCTGGATATCGTCGATATCGAAGCGATTGCCGACGTCGCGCACGCGCACGGTTTGCCCTTGGTGGTCGACAGTACCTTTACCACGCCTTATTTGCAGCGGCCGATCGAACACGGGGCTGATATTGTCGTGCACTCGTTGACGAAGTGGTTGGGCGGGCACGGCGCAGGGATCGGCGGCATCGTTGTCGACTCCGGAAAATTCAACTGGCAGTCGGATAAGTTTCCGCTGATGGTAGAGCCGGAACCGAGTTATCACGGCGTGCGCTGGGCATATGACTTGGGCGACCTGAACCCGCTGGCCTATATCCTGCGAATGCGCGTGGTGCCGCTGCGCAACCTGGGGGCTTGTATCTCGCCCGACAACGCGTGGATGTTTTTGCAGGGCATCGAAACCTTGCCGTTGCGCATGGACCGTCACTGCGAAAATGCGCTGGCTGTGGCCAAGCATCTGCAAGGACACAGTGCTGTCGAATGGGTCCGCTTCCCCGGCCTAGAAGGAGATCCCTCATACGCCTTGAATCAGAAATATACAGATGGTAAAGGCGGGGCGATGGTGATCTTTGGCATCGAGGGTGGCGGCGAAGCCGGTAGCAAGTTTATCGACAGCCTGGGGTTGTTCTCCCACTTGGCGAATGTCGGTGACGCAAAGAGCCTGGCCATCCATCCGGCCACGACCACGCATTCGCAGTTGGGCGAAGAAGAGCAGCGGGCGGGCGGGATAACCCCGGAACTCGTTCGCCTTTCCATTGGTTTGGAAAGCGCCGGCGACCTGATCGATGATATCGATCAGGCTTTGGCCACGGCGACGGCTTGAGGCAGCGGGCTTGAGAGCGCGCATCAAAAATGAGTGTGGAATCGGGTCTGTCGAGACCCGATTCCACACTTTTGCCGAGCACGAACCGATACGATTGGGCAATGGCCAGGTATTGGGCCCTGTCACACTGGCGTACGAAACGTATGGCGAATTGAACGAGAATCGCGATAATGCCATTTTGCTCTTTCACGCCCTGTCAGGTAGTCACCACGCCGCGGGTTATACTGAATCGGTGCCCGGCATTGGCGCGCGCTGGACGAGCGAATGCCAAGTGGGCTGGTGGGACGATTTTGTCGGTCCGGGCAAGGCGATCGATACGCGGCGCTTCTACGTTATCTGCGCCAATTACCTCGGCGGATGTTACGGATCGACGGGGCCATCTTCGATCAATCCGGCGACGGAGAAACCCTATGGGGCGAGTTTTCCACATGTGTCCGTTGCCGATGTCGTTGATTCGCAGATGGAGTTACTCAATCATTTGCAAATTGAGAAGTTACATGCCGTAATCGGAGCGTCACTGGGCGGCATGATGTGCCTGAGCTTGGCTACTCGTTATCCGCGACGGGTGGATATCGTTGTGCCGATCGCCGCCAGCATAGAGGTAAAACCGCTGCAGCGAATTCACAATTTTGAGCAAATCTGCGCAATCGAACACGATCCGAATTTTTGCGGCGGCGATTATTACGAGGGTGCAAGCCCCGATCGCGGTTTGGCCTTGGCGCGCATGATCAGCCACAAGACCTATGTCTCGTTGCACACGATGGAGGATCGGGCTCGGCAGGATATTTTGCCTACCGAGGGTGACTTTTCTTGGTATCCGCTAGCCAATCCGCTCGAGTCGTATATGCTGTATCAGGGGCGCAAATTTATCGAGCGTTTCGACGCCAATAGCTTTTTGCGCATCGTCGATTTTTGGCAGCGCTTCGACTTGGTGGCTGAGTCCGCAGCCAATAGTATGGGCGAATTGTTCGCGCGCTGCCACGAGCAAAACTATCTGATCTTTAGCATCGACTCGGACGTATGTTTCTATCCTGAATGGCAAGAGGAAATGGCGGGCGTGTTAAAGCGGGCGGGGGTGCGCAATATGCGCATTACGGTACATTCGGAAAAAGGGCACGATTCCTTTCTTTTGGAACCCGATCTCTTTACGCCGCATTTGGCTTATATATTAGACTGATCGCGCTGGTCGGGAAGTAATGATGGGCGGTGCCTTTGTTGTGCCATAGAGGGCAGATTCACTTGGAGTATTTTTCCCGGACCTCGGCCTTAATCATTGCTGCCAGCGGCCGCGACCCAAAGGGCTCGAGCGGTTTCCCATTGACGAAGAAGCCCGGCGTCTTGCGCACGCCCAGCGCCTTGGCGTCGGCCAGATCCTGTTCGATAATCGCCGTGATTGCTGGGTCTTTCATATCCATTTTCAAGCGTTCCATATCAAGCTCCGTCTCGGCCAGCAATGGCCAGACCTCGTTAATCTGTACGCGGTGGTGCTGCGTCCAGGTGCTCTGTCGCCGATAGAGCAACTCCAGAGTTTCCCAGAATTTACCCTGTCTTCGTGTAGCTTCCAGGATGCGGACGACTTCGTCGGCTCCCTCGTGGAAGGGAGCATAGCGGATGACGAATTTTATCTGGCTCGGAAAGGCTTCCATAGCTTGCTTGACAAAGGGCGAAAAGGACGCACAAGTCTCACAAGCTGGATCGGTGAATTTGACGAGATAGACCTTGGCGTCGTCGCGGCCGAGCGTGGGAGAATGAGGCCGAACGAACGTCGAGGCTTGCTCCTGAGCTAGGAAGCCGAGCTCAGCTGCTCGCGATGTCTTATAGTACGAGGCACCAAAATAGAAAACCGCAAGCAATACGAAAGATGTAGCGGCGAATAGAATGCGCTTCATTCGGTACTTCTCCTCTGCAGTGTGATCAAGATCAATATCAGCGTGGTGAACGAGATCAGTGAAAGTAATGGGATTGAGAGAAATCCAAATAGTTCCAGGTACTCTTCTGTGCATGACACGCCCTTGCCACAGGGCTGCATGTCGGCCGGGATTAGTTGCGCGTGGAGCAGGTTGTGGTATGCAGCCAATAGCCAACCGCAGGCCGTTAATGGCAAGGCGTATTTGACGACGTGCAAATCGAACGGAAAGAGCCCTCGCGCGAGGATGATTACGAGGGGGAAGAGGCATATGCGTTGGTACCAGCAGAGCACGCAAGGGGCGAATTCCATGACGTAACTGAAGAACAGACTGCCAAGGGTCGACGTGAAGACGATGAGCCAGCCGATAAAGAGAAGTACCCAGTTCGGGTCGAGCCCTCGGGAAGCTCGCAAACGTGGCACTACGGACTTTCTTTCCTTCTGAGTATTAGGAAGCCCATCGGAGAATCAATGGGATCACTAATCTGCCCAATCTGCAGATGGAAAGCCGGTTGTAGAAAGGGGGGAAGTTGTGGTGCGGACTGCTGAAGGACAGGCAGCGTCGTTTGTTGCGGGAAATCGGTGAATTGTCGGGTGAGATCCGCAAAATCGACCCCTTCTTGACGGGCAACCTCTACCAATGCTTTTGCGACTTCTAATGCGGCCGGCTTGTCGTAATAGAGGTTTTCTTTGGGTAGTTGGGAACCTTTATACGCTATGATAATGAGATCAATGGCAACTTTCTCATTGGCCGGTTGACCGGGCTGAGGAATGCGTTTGGGGTCTGCTCTTCCCGTAATAGGAGGTATTGCCTTTTTGTTTTTCTCTGCCATTTTCTGAGCTTCTTCCGCAGCCTTTTTAGCTAGTGCCGTCGCGTCAAAATTTTGAGCATCAGCACCCACTCGCAAAATCGTCAACGACAAAATAACATCGCCCTGAGCGATTTTGTTGACGACGTCCATGCCCTGTGCTACTTCGCCGAATATGGAGTGTTTGTTGTCGAGCCACGGGGTCGCTGTATGAGTGACAAAAAACTGGCTGCCATTGGTGTGAGGTCCGGAATTGGCCATCGATAGGATGCCGGGTTTGTCGTGTTTCAATTGCGGGTGAAATTCATCGCGGAATTTATAGCCGGGGCCACCTGCGCCCGTGCCCAGTGGATCTCCGCCCTGGATCATAAAGTCGTTGATGACTCGGTGAAATTTAAGGCCGTCGTAAAATTTCGACTGTTTCAGTTGTTGGGTATCGGGATCGCGCCATTGTTTACTGCCTTCGGCGAGCCCGACAAAGTTGGCGACGGTATGCGGGGTTTTGTCGTAGAACAGCTTCAACAGGATAAGACCTTTATTGGTCTGCATCTTTGCGTACATGCCCGGGGCGTGTTCGTTTTGCGCCCTCGCGGGCATCGCGGCGATAACGCTTAATAAAATGACGGTGCATATAGTTTTAGCCATAGATCTTCCATTCCTCCCATGAGTTCTGTATGTCGCGAATTTCATCCATAGTGTCTTTGTCAAAAGGCACCGCATCGGCGCCGCGAAGACACTGCTCTAGCTCTCTGATATTCTTAGCGCCGGGAATAACCGTACTCACCTCGGGTATCGAAACCGTCCAGTGAAGCGCGGCCTCGGGCAAAGAAGATATTCCAGCAGAACGATCCAACAAAAATCTAAACTGATTGGCTTTATCTAGCTTGTCTTGAATTTTTTCCCGGGGCAGGTTGGCTTTGGGATCCCCGTCATTAAAAGGGCCCTCGGCGGTGAACGAGTCTGTTAGAAATCCATTGGCCAGGGATTCTCTTGCGACAAATCCAGTACCCGTCTGCTCGATTATGGGCAACAGGCTGTCCATCGGTTCCGGTAGCATCAGCGAAAGCCCTACTTGCACCACGTCAATGGTTTCAGACCGGAGAAAGGGCTCGATCTCTGCCTGCCAAGATCCCGAATATAAATGAAAGCTGAAACCCACCGCGCGTATCTTGCCTTGCGCTTTGAGCTTTGCCATGGCAGCAAAATTTTCTTCGGGGTTGAAAAGATCTGGCTGATTCGGGGTTGGGGTATGTACAAAAAGTACATCGAGATAATCGGTCTGTAGTCTTCCCAGAGATGCTTCGGTGCTTAGCGTGATTTGATTGGCAGAGTAATCTTCGCGGATTATTGATTTTCCGCCTTGGTCCACTGAAAGGGAGCGGCCAAACTTTGTCGAGAGGATCCATTGATCTCGCCGACCTGTTAATGCCCGCCCACAGACGGTCTCACTGCGCCCGTCGACTTTGTGTCCATACATCGGTGCGGTGTCGAGGAAAGTAACACCTAATTCTTGTGCTCGGTGGATAGTCCGTATCGATTCTTCATCGCTCGCGATGCCATACGCGCCTCCACCCATTGCCCAGGTACCCAGGCCGTATTCACTGATTTCCATTCCGGTTTTGCCTAATGGCTTGTACCTCATTTTTGCAGTCCTCGTTTATTAAGGTATCGAATATGCGATATGAGACGGCACTTTATAAAGTTGCTGTGAATCGCGATTTTAGGAAAGAGACGAAAGAGGCAGAGCGAATTGGCGCCCGAACATATCGGTCGGTATCAGCATGACGGCGTAGTCGCAATTGAAGGCTTACTCGATAGCGCAGAGCTAGGGTGTGGAGAAATCATGTCGACGAGGCGGTGGTTAACCGGTGGGATTGCAAATTGGCCAACGGCGATATGAAGAGTGGCGATTCCTATTAATACAAGACAAGGTATTCGCCCAGCGCCTAAATCTCTGGGTCGACCACGAGGGCATGCGCGGTATAATGCTCGATCCGCGCTTGGGTAAGACGGCTGCTGAGTTGGCTGGGGTTGACGGCATGCGGATCTGGCACGATCGGGCGCTGATTAAAGAGCCGTGGGCCAACCCACCGGGCTGGCACTTGGATAATCCCAATAGGTCTTTTTTCTCGTGCAATGCTATTTCGATCTGGGTCGCCCTCGACGATGTGACTTTGCACAAAGAAGCCAGCTTTGATCATTCGGGGATCACGGAGAATATGTCGGACTTGGTTAAGGTTTATCCCCGGTGGGCCGAGCGCGAAGCCCGGGCGGCGCCGATGAAGGCCGGAGATT
>JACLAC010013410.1_pt1 | contig 10763 bp, 7 predicted proteins | sample 8027881 | NCBI WGS metagenome assembly JACLAC01 (sample SAMN15725517, study PRJNA655200) | protist metagenome | isolation source: fluorescence activated cell sorting (FACS) single amplified genomes of... | place: Spain: Blaines Bay Microbial Observatory, Mediterranean Sea | collected 2016-01-19 | reverse complement strand
CTCGAGTGGACCCGCTCGGTTGCCCTGCTTCTCGCATTGATCCTGTGCGCTCTTTCCATGGCCAATGGCACCCACAACCCGTTTATCTACTTTAGGTTTTAAAAATGCATGACTGAACCCAAAAAAGATCAAAATCTCACAAGCCGCAAGGGTCTACGTGCGTCGTCCGCCTTTATGGTGGCGGCTATGGGACTCTTCCTTTGGCTTCCCCTTCTGGGTCAAAGCTTTGGTCCTGAAGTTAAAATTTCGGAAATGGAGCAACGTTTACTCGCTCCGAAACCTTCTCCCACCTGGGAGTGGCGCACATGGCTCGAGGTTCCGAATCAAACCGATCGTTGGTTCAATGACCACTTGGGATTTCGCAGCACGGCCATTCATCATTTTGCACGCGGGATGATCGGACTTTTCAAGAAATCGCCCAGCGATCAACTGATTTTAGGCCAGGAGGGCTGGCTCTTCTTCGGAGATCGCAATGCGGTGGATCATTACCGGGGCGTGGCCCCCCTCAGCTCCGCTGAGCTTTCAGAGTGGCAACACGTTCTCGAAGAAAGAAGAGAGGCTCTGGCCGAACGCGACATCCCTTTTCTGTTAGTTCTGGTTCCTGATAAACATTTAATCTACGCCGAGCACATGCCTGAAAACCTACCCCGAGCCAGCGAAGTCCACCCCCTTGACCAACTCGTTCAGCACATGGCGAAGCATTCGGATGTTGAAATCCTCGACTTGCGCGACCCTCTTGAGGCCGCCAAAGAAGATCGACGGATTTATCAAAAAACGGACTCCCACTGGAACGATGAAGGTGCCTACTCTGCCTATCAGGCCATTCTCGAACGCGCAGGGAAATTGCTTCCCGAGTTGGAGGAGCACTCTCCCGCTGCCGTGCGTCGCGATGTCAAAACAGAGCCAGGGCTGGGTTTGGCCCGAATCGTGGGAATGGCATACGAATTCCCAGAAGAAAATTTCATCGTAGAGCCTCTGAGCCCCCGATACCACCAGCGTGTAGAGAGGCTCCAGCCCATCGCTCACGGCGTGGAGGGCTCTGAGTACCCTCGGGCCGTGATGTTTCGCGATTCCTTCGGAAACGAGTTGATCCCCTACCTCTCAGAGCACTTCGAACGCATTCTTTTTGTGTGGGAGCGTGATGTGGATCTATCGATCGTCGACATCGAGAAACCAGACATCGTGATTCAAGAGATCGTCGGCCGCTTCTTGTCTCGACGCCCCAGAACAACCGAAGAAGCTTCAGCGGATCGAAGGAAGCGCCGATAAGAGAACCCCCTACGGGATTCATCCAGGCTGACCGTGACCCTCTCCTTCAAGTTCCAAAGAGAGAATCTCAGCAGGGCGCAAGAGGTTCCGAACCTCAAGTCTTCTTTGACCGCATAGAAGCCGAACGTAGGCCGAAGCCGATCGCTGCTCAAAAGTCGCTTTCAGTTTTGCTTCATCCGGCGTTGATTTATCCAGCAAAGAATCTTTCAGTACCTGGTCAGACGTCCCGGAGTCCCCCAGGATACAAATCTCTTCCGTCTCGCGAACGACAGACACATCCTCTCCATCAAACTGAATGCGTACTCGGCCGCCTTCTGAGTCGGCCAGGAACAAACTCGCCCGACCCGAAGCCGGTCGATGCGAGCACCAGTCGATACAGGCTTCGATATCCACAAACCGCTGAAGACACTCCTGCATCAGAAGCTGAGCCGGGGGATGAGCGCCCGCACTCGCACTTAAGCCTCCAGACGCGGGTACCCAGCACCCTGCGAGAGAGGCTTGGTTGATGCCGGCCACCGAAGTGACCGACCAGGGGTGAGTCAGCTCAAGAGAGGAAAAACCGACTTCAGGCAAACTTTTTCGAATCACCCAATCAGAGCCTGAAAGACTTCGAGCCAAGGCGGGACCCGATTCTTTATCCCGACCTGAAAAGCCGAGAGCCATCACATGAGTTTCTTCGCAATGGGCCTCTAACTGAAGGTCAAAAATCGAGTCCACAGGCAACGCGGAGCCCCGAGCCAAACCATCCACACGCTCGGCCAAATGGGTGTAGTGTCGAATCATCTCTCGAGAAGCACCTCGCCCTCGAACCGGTCCCTTCACAAAAGGATGAAGAGAGGGCCAGCGACTTCGACCAACGGGAAGACCCGCCTTGTCGGCTTGGTCCTTGACCTGCTTCCGCAGTGCCGCTCCCTGGGCAAACCCCAAATCGCGCGGATGCCCAGCACACTCAATCACTTGCATGGAAGACCCTCATGATTCACAGGAGCCGCCCCAAAAGCAGCCCAATCCATCTTCATGATCACGAAGCTGAGCCCTGCCCTGGAATTTGAAGAGAGATGGTTTGAGATGAAGAGAGCACCTCGTTTAAGGAGCCCAAACGATATCCATCTAAGTCAACACACACCCACTTAAAACCCAAAGGCTTGATGGCTTCGGAAATCCTCTTCATTTCGTCAGGCCTCAGTCCATCTTTTAACTCCGCCGGATCAATCTCAATTCGAGCGACCTCTCCGTGATGTCGTAACCTGACCTGACTAAAACCAAGGTCTCGCAATCGTTGCTCACCCTGCTCTACCTGCGACAGTCGCTCCACGGTGACCTCCGTTCCATAGGGAAGCCTCGACGCCAGACAGGCCGAGGCCGGGAGATCCCAACAAGGCAGACCTGCCTCTCGCGAAAGCAGACGAATCTCACTTTTACACAAATTCGCATCGAGCAAAGGGGAAAGCACGCGATGTTCCTCGGCCGCTTTGTGACCTGGCCTAAAATCGCCACGATCGTCCGTATTAATTCCATACGCGAGCGCATCGAAATTTGAAGCGCTGAGAAGATTTTCCATTCGATCAAAAAGTTCAGTCTTGCAAAAATAACAGCGGTCAGGCGCATTGCGCCGATAAGCCGGATTCTCCATTTCGGACGTCTCGATAAACTGATGAGGAATCTCGAAATCCGAGGCAATCCGTTCCGCCATGTCTCGATGGGTCTGCGGATAAGAGGGCGAGACCGCGGTCACCGCTAAACAATCTTCCCCCAGGGCTTTTGTCGCAGCCCAAGCTAAATAGCTAGAGTCCACTCCCCCAGAGAAAGCTACGAGCAAACGACCTGCGCCACGCAGTTGACCGAAAAGTAAGTCCTGCTTTTCAAGAGTTTGCTGTTCGATCCGATTCATCGGGGGAAGTTAAGAGGAGCAAGGGGTGGGGTCAAGCAGTCGAAAAAAGAGAGTCTTCAGCCCACGGGGCAAAGCGCGAACCCAAGGACCTCGCGGGGTTGGCTATGCTGGCGGCGAGGAGAATGAATGAGTCGAATACGTCTAGGTTTGCTCTTCGGAGGTCGCTCGGTGGAACACGAAGTGTCCATCCAGTCGGCTCGTTCCATTCTTGAGGCCCTCGATCCGGAACGTTATGAGATCAAGTTGATCGGTATTGACCGAGCGGGACACTGGCGGCACGTCCAGTCCGCCGACATTCCGGAAAAGTGGGCCTCTTTATCCGCTCACGTCCTGCTGCCCCCTCATCCAAGCAGCCAGGAGTCAGAGAATCGCTTACAGAAGGTCCTGGAGGGCTCTCAAAGGACCGCTGAGGCTCTTGAAGACACATTGGCCATAGACGTGCTCTTTCCCATCGTCCATGGAGCAGGGGGAGAGGATGGCTCGCTGCAAGGCCTTCTGGAACTGGCCGAAGTCGCCTATGTCGGCTCAGGTGTCCTCGGCTCGGCTATTCAGATGGATAAAGACATTGCGAAAAAGCTGCTGAGCGAGGCCGGTCTTTCCGTTTTGCCCTGGATCACCTTTCGCCGTCACCAATTAGAAGGAGCGAGCCTTGAGCCTTGCGTCGAAAAAATTGAGCAGGCGTTGACTTACCCGGTGTTCATCAAGCCCGCAAACTCAGGCTCCTCTGTCGGCATCAGCCGAGCCTCAAATCGAGCGGAACTCAAAGACGGTCTTCAGGAAGCGCTGAAATTCGATGATAAATTGCTGATCGAACAGGGCATTGAAGCCCGCGAAGTCGAAGTGGCGGTCCTGGGAAACGAGGATCCTCAAGCTTCTGTACCCGGCGAGATCATTCCGAGCCAACCCTTCTACGACTATGACGCCAAATACAACGACCAGTCGACACGGCTTCTGATCCCGGCTTCTTTAAGCGAGCAGCAAAACGCAGACCTTCGAGAACTTGGTATAAAAGCTTTCCAAGCCCTCGAGGCGGAAGGCCTCGCCCGGGTCGATTTTCTGATTGACCGAGAGAGTCAGGAAATCTATATCAATGAACTCAATAGTCTTCCCGGCTTCACAGAGGGTTCTATGTACCCCCTTCTCTGGGAAAAAACGGGGGTCTCCTATCCCGAATTGCTTGACCGACTGATCGAACTCGCCCTGTCTCGCAGAAAGCGTCGCAGCCATCTACAACGCCAGCGTGGCGAAACCAAAGACCGACCCCTTTAGCGCTCGCAGATTCACCGAGTTCGTGAGGGTTTTGCGCTAATCCCACTTTTGGTTTTGCTGGACTTCTTCGGCTGCTTTTTTGCGACGTTGCACTTCTTCTGGATTGGTCATAGTGAACGCGTAACCCAGGGCCCGAAGCTGAGCTTGCATCATTTCGTCGACGTCCACTCTGGGCGCGTCCCCCCAGACCGGACTACCGGCATCCAAGAAATTCTTTACTTTTGCCTGTAACTCGGCGATGGGTACAGAGTTGTCCCTCACAATATTCTTCTTTTCCAGAGGATCAGTGGAGCGGTCGTACACCTCAGTGGCTTCGGGCACGCTCTCAAGAAAAATATAACGATAGGAACCATCGACCATGGAGATCAGCGGATCAGGCCCTTTTGTTCTCTTGCCCCAATTCTTATCGAGCTGCGCAAACAGAGACCGATTGCGAAGCGCCTCGGCGTCGACTCCCTCCTTGGATCCCTCCAAAATCAGCGGGAGCAGAGATCGCCCTTCTGCGTCCGGAACCGGCGGAAGTCCCATCATATCGAGAACAGTCGGCCAGATGTCGATATTCGCGACGGATTCTTCCACAACGACGCCTTCGGCCAGACGAATCGGCGGAACAATGATCAGAGGAACGTGCTGCACCTCCTTATATAGACTCCGCGCATGTCCTTCGCCGCCGTGTTCGAAGAAGCCCTCTCCATGATCAGAGGCAATCACAATCATCGTATGACTCAGCAGTTCCAACTCGAAAAGCTTCTCCATGAGAAGCCCGATATTCTGATCAGTCCAAAAAATTGAACGATCGTAATTATCCGAGAAGCTAGTCCCCCAAGACGGAGACTGGTCGCTTGAAACATATTGATGAACATCCATGTAGTGGAGATACAAGAAAAAGCGATCGTTCTTGTGGTTCGTCATGAATTCAAGCGCTGACTCCGTAATGTCTAAATCAGATCCTCCCAGTTGAAATTCAGAAGGAGAACGCCCTCGTCGAGCGCCGGGATTCCTGTTCGGCGTCGGCTTGTAATACAAGTCGAAGCCTTGGCCGAAGCCAAAATTATTCGCCACCCAGCCGTTTCTCCAGATGCCTGCCGTTTGATAACCCGCTTCATTCAAGATCTCTGCGGGCAATAGCGCTTCCTGGGAAATCGCATCATCTGACCGAGTCACACCCGTCCGCTCTGGATAACGCGAGGCCCAAAGAGAGGCCATCGAGGCCTTCGTCCAACTGGACTGAGACTCGGCCGATGCAAAACGAATGCCTCTTGCTGCGAGCGCATCGAGATTAGGGCTGGTGTTTCGCTCGTACCCGTATGCCCCGAGTCGGTCTGCTCGAAGGGTATCGATCAAGATAAAGATCACATTCAAGTCATCTCGATCCGAGAGACTCTCGAGATCGGCCACCGTGCCTTCCGGCGCATCTTCACCCACTGTCTGAATTTGAGACAGGATCGCGAGGATCACGAGCACCGATGCCAAAGCGAAATAAGTCCACGGAGAATCGATCAGCTTACGTAACACAGCCCTTAAGCTCCTTTACGAATCCTTTGCGAGATCTTTCACGAGATCCTTGAGACGCAGCCACACATAGCTCTCATCTGGCCTCCTAGCACGGACTTCTATAAACCCGCGAGCCCTCAATTCCTTCGAGCCACCCGAGTTTCCCCATGGGACACCACCTGAATACGGGCCCCGTCAGTGAGCTTGAGAGCCTCAGCCTCCCCCGTCGCGCCAGAATTCATGCCAGAAGCCAATATAGAAAGAGGGCGACCCCGAAAATCGGATGGCCGCCCTCTTTGATCTTACTTTACGATCTCTAACGAATCAGACTAGCTCTTCATGCGGTTTCGACCGATGAGTGCGAGACCTGCGGCCCCACTGACCAAGAGCAAGACCGTTCCTGGCTCAGGCACGAACTTGAATGTTGTGCGAAATACACCCGGAAGACTGCCCAGCCCGAGAGCTGGAGCCGAAACGACGATCGGCGAGATCAACGTCACCGTTCCTGCACCGCTGGCCGTCAAGCTGTTGGTCCCCGTGAAGGTGACCGTATTTTCAGTCAGACGAACCGGAGTCGCGTTGGTAGTCGTGCTCGTGCGGTTGCCGTTAATCGTAAGCCCAACGGTGTCAGACGCCTGGTCAGGAGTCAGATCAAGCGTGACCAAAACGCCGACTTTTCCACCCTGCGAAGGAACCGTTACGACATTGGTGTTGATGTTTGTCAGTCGAGCCTTGCCTGTAATCCAAGGACCGGCCTGAACCGACAAAGGTGCACCACCCAGAGTCACACTGGAGACGCCGCCAATGCCGAAAGACTGCAAATCGAAGGGAATCGTAAAACCGCCACCGACGTTAATGACGACAGCACCGGTCGAGTTCATCGAAAAGCCGCCCAAGCAACCGGAAGGACAAAGAGTCGCTGAGTTCGCCACTGCGGCGGATCCAGTGAGATTGCCACCCCATGGGTTTCCGAGCGTGCCGGAAGCACCCCCGCCACCCGTTCCTGCTGGTCCGGTTACGAAACCCGAATTCAGAGTGCCCGCATTGTTCGAAGCATTCAGCGTCAGATTCTGAATCAACGCCACAGCCGTGAGCAGACTCGTGCCAATGGTCAAGCCCGAGGTCTGAAAGACATTCGCTCCAACGGTTAATACACCACCGGACAATGTCACGTCGTTAATGGCCGTCGGATTCCCGTTGGTTTCAAGCAAGGGCAAGCCGGCTAATCGCACTGAATACGAACTGCCTCCTGGGATAAAAGCCGCCGACCACGCAGTACCGGCCGAAAATGCGAGCATTCCGAAGACGACTAAGAAACAAACTAACTTTCTTAACATCATATTTGAGCTCCTCAAGTTGGAAAAAAATGAAAACTTCGATTTCGAGTCTTTAAATCTTGCTTTGCTTCTACTTTGATCACAAAGAGGCCTGATCTAAAGCTCGATCAAATCCTTTGTAAAAACCTATTTCTTCTAGATACCTGGCCACTATGCATGGTTTCGTACAGGCCTGTCCACAACTTTCTTTGCAACCGGTTGTTTTTTAAGAGCCTATTCGCACTTTAGATGAAAATTCAGAGAGACTTCGGGTTCCTTCCCCCGCAGCGAAGGCCTCATCCCTGGAACACCGCGGGGTGCACAAAGTAACGCCTTTACGCCATAAATTCTCATCAACACTGTAATTTTATCAAAGACTGCTCCTTTGGCTCTTCAGGTCGCACACCGACTCTAAGTAGCCCTGTGCGCTCCACCGCTCTGCCCCCCCTGGGGGCACCCGTGATTGCCACGAACGCGAAATCCAGATTTATCTAGATAAGGAATCAACCTATGCCTATGGGATGCCGATGACCTGCTTACCTGAGGCCGGAAATCCGAGTTCAGACAAAAACAAGGGGAAAATCGATGCGGGTACGCCCACAAAGGCCAGCCCCATGAGCCCTTCAAATTAGATCGGGAAGCCTGCAAGCGATCGCCGTTTGGAGGCTTCAAGTCGGACAACTATGCTTGAAGTCCTAAACCAACCTATTCGGAGGCCTGAGGCGTTGTGACCCCTGGAAAGTTCAAAACCTTGGCAACACAAGCGAAAAATCAACCCAGGCGCATTTTAGCCTTTACCCTCAGCCTAACCCTGACCCTGTTCGCGTTTGGCTGTGGCCAAACGACCGAGTCTCAGTTGATCGAAATTCGCTCCCTTCAAACTGCGGGTCAGTTTGAGCCCTCCATCGTGCCCCTTCGAAGGTTGCTCTCCAGCGACTCTGAGAACAGCGAAGCCAATTATCGCCTTGGCATGGCGCTTATCAAAACCGGACGTTCCAGCCTGGCCGTTTGGCCTCTGCGAAAAGCAGCCGAATCAGAAGAACACGGAGTTCAGGCGGGACTGGTGCTGGCCACGAGCCTTCTCGCCAACGAATCGGTGGACGAATCTATTCGGGCCTATTCACGCGTCCTCGAAATCGATCCGGAAAATAAAGTCGCTTTATCTTCCCGTGCTTCGGCACAAGTCAAAGCTGGCTTTCCAGAACTCGCCCTGCTTGACGCCGATCGACTCCTTGAAATCGACTCAGAAGATCAGTTGTCTATTTTGCTGCGCGCGGGAGCATTGATGGATCTCAACCGAACCGACGAGGCGGAAGAAGCTTTAATGAACCTCGCGGAACAAGCCGCCGCTTCGGATGACGTCTACGACGCTGGACGCAAGTGCGCGGCCCTTGCAATTTTCTACAAGGGACGAAATACAGAAGGAAAAGCACGAAAAACCTTCCTCGACTGTCTAGAGACCTACCCTGGAGATCCCGTTCTTCAGCAGTATGCGTCGGACTACTTCGCCGAGATCAGCGAACCCGAGCAGTCCGTGGTTATCTGGCAAAAAGCCGTGGAGACCACCCCTGAAGACCTCGACCTCCGACAGAAGCTGGCTCAAGCGCTCTTAAAGGCGGGAAATCCTGCTCAGGCAGAGGCTACCTACCGTGAATCCGTTGAGCTCTTCGACACCGCCGATGCATGGCGCATGATGGCCAACTTTTATCGAGATCGAGCCGATCATTCAAAAGCGCGAGAAGCACTCGAAGAGGCCATGCAGCGGACCCGCGAAGTCTCGCCCGCGGCTCAATTCGCGCTGGCCGACATCTTAATTTCTGAAGGTCAATTTGAAAGAGCCCAACAGATCGCAAACAGCGTAGACGAGCCCAGCTACAAGTACTTGCTCGAAGGCGCCATCCTGCAAAAAAAGGGGAAGCATAGAGAAGCCCTTGAGAAATTTGACGCCGGCCTAAAGCTCTGGCCGAATAATCCCGGAGGTCGGTACCTAGCCGGCAACGCGGCCTTGGCTCTAGGAGATCGCACACGCGCACTCGCTGAATACCGAGAAGCGATTCGAAGCGGAGAACGACAAACGGACGCCGCACTGCGAACCGCAGAAATCCATTACCTCATGGGCAACTACGGGCTTGCACTTCAATTCGCTGAACGTCACATCGTCAACCGCCCTGACCCGGAAGGTCGAGCCCACATCATCGCCGCTCGGGCAGCCATGGATGCAGGTTCAGAGGCTCAGGCTGAATCTATTCTTTCGCGCCTCCGGTCTAGACTTCCAGATTCAAGTGCAGCCTATGTAGAGTACGCAGCACTCGTCCGAAAAAACGAGGGAGCCTCAGCTGCACTGGCCACCCTTCAAGAAGCGAACTTCGACTTAACTCAAATGGCCAACCTCGCTGCGCTGGAGGCTGTGGTCTCTGACCGCGTGACCCTGGGCGAAAATAATCAGGCTCAAAAAGACATCGAAGCCGCGATCAAAGCAAATCCAGATTCAGCCGCTTTATATGAACTTCTCGGTCGCTTCAGCCAAATTACGGGCCAAAGGCAAGCCGCGCTCACCGCTTTCGATCAAGCTCTGTCTCTTGAGCCGAACCGAGCCAAGACTCTTCACTCCAAGGCCAATCTGCTTCAGGCCAATGGAAACCAAGAGGAAGCGCGAGCCCTCTTTCTCCAAGCCGTAGCCTCCGACTCAAAATCGGCGGAGAGCCTCTACCGAATAGGACAGATCGACCTGATGGCTGGCAATGTCGAGGCCGCTGAAGAACGCTTTCGAGCGGCCCTCAAAATCGACCCTTCGATTCTCGGTGCCAACAATGATCTGGCTTGGATCCTCGCCAGCGGCCGTCGAGATCTACCCACCGCCCTTAAGCTTGCGCAACGCGCCGTCTCCGATTCTCCCTCTGCCGACACACTTGACACGCTGGGCTACGCGCAACTTCAAAGCGGAGACTCTGATGCTGCGGTCATCACCCTGGGCCTAGCCAGAGACAAGCGGCCTGAGTCGGGCTCGATCCTATACAGACTGGGCCTGGCACTGGCGCAACAGGGCAACAAAGCACAGGCTCAACAAGTTCTCTCCCAGGCGGTCGCGACGTCCCCCTTTCCCGAAGCCGAAGCTGCGCAAGCCGAACTTGCCCGACTTCAAGGGCCCTAGAGTGAAGTGAGTGTGAAAAACGCGTTCTCTCAGATTCGAATCATCCAAGTCGCCTTTGATTGGAATCGTCTGCTGACCCTCTGCTCGCTCCTCCTCGCTCTCGCCTGTGGACCTGGCGGAGACCCAGCCCAAGAGCATCGCAAACGCGCCGAAGCCTACCTGCTGAACAATCAAACCCAAGAAGCCCTGATCGAGCTTTATCAAGCCACTCGACTGCGACCCGACGATCTCGAACTTCATCTTCGAGCGGCCGAGATATTCTCTCAGCTGGGTCACTTTTCAGAGTCTGCCGGATTTTATCGTGACGCCTTATCGATCGAACCGAATGACTCCACCCTGCTCCTCCTTGGCCACCAACTCCTGCTTGGCAATC